>VFQQ010001626.1_pt1 | contig 29841 bp, 24 predicted proteins | sample 3512341 | NCBI WGS metagenome assembly VFQQ01 (sample SAMN10412373, study PRJNA504923) | tailings metagenome | isolation source: Relicate 2 Philex TSF1 revegetated site | place: Philippines: Tuba, Benguet | collected 2017-08-29
ACGACAGGGCGATCAGCAGACCGCCGGCCACCACCATCGGCAGCATGTAGGACACGCCGGTCAGCAGGTGCTTGTAGGCACCACTCTTTTCCCCACTCTTGGCCGCCGTCTTGCCCTCGGCAGGCGCTGCCGCTTCGGCCAATGGCCGCGCCTCACTCAAGGCCCGTTCCAGCGTCTGCTGTGGTTGTTTCAGCGCCACCCCGGTGCCGCAGCGGTAGACCTTCTTGCCGGCGAAGCGACTGGTGTCCACCTCGATATCGGTGGCCAGCAGCACGGCATCGGCGGCGGCGATGGCGGCCTCGTCGAGCAGGTTGCGCGCGCCCACCGAGCCGCGGGTTTCCACCTGCAACTCGATGCCCATGCGCTGCGCCGCCTGCTGCAGCGCCTCGGCAGCCATGAAGGTGTGCGCCACGCCGGTCGGGCAGGCAGTGATGGCGACCAGCCGACGGCGGCCACCGGTTTCAGGCGCGGCGCTTTCGACGTAGGGCTGAGCACGCTCGGCGGCCTCACGCAGAAAGCGTTGCGGGTCGGCCAGGGCCTCGGCCGGCGTGGCCAGCAGCAGCCGCTTGCCGGCAAAACGGCCGAGCGGCAGCTCGCCGGTCTTGACCACCAGCACCCAGTCGGCGGCGGCAATCTCGGCTTCGCTGAGCGGCGAACCGATGGCGCGGGCGTCATGGACTTCGACCCGGGTTTGCCAGCCCAGGCGCTCGGCGGCCGCTTGCAGGAGGCGCGAACACAGTACGCTGGTGACCTGGCCATTGGGGCAGGCAGTGACGATCAGCAGATTCATGGTAGGTGCCTCTTATTCTTCTATGGGGTGCAGTTGCACGGCCGCCTCGAGGCGGGCCAGTTGCTCGCGATCATGGATACCGAAGCCGATCTGGGTGACCGCTTGTGCAGCAACCGCCGTGGCCAGGCGCAGGGTGCGTTCGGCCGGCCAGCCTTCGAGCAGGCCATGCAGGCTGGCCCCCAGCAGCGAGTCGCCGGCACCGACCGTGCTGGCCACCTCGACGCGTGGCGGCACCGCGCGCAGGGTGAGACCCGGGCCATGCCAGTCGACGCCTTGCGCGCCGCGCGACAGCAGCACGTGCTCGATGCCCTGCGCACGCAGCGCCCGCACGGCAGTGGGCATGTCACTGCCGCAGACCTCGGCCAGTTCTTCCTCGTTGGGTTTGATCAGCCAGGGCGCGGCGCCCAGGGCCGCCTGCAGGGCTGCACCGCTGGTGTCCACCGCCAGCGGCACGCCGCTGGCCTTGATCCACCGCAGAAAGCCGGCGAACCATTGCGGCGTCACGCCGCGCGGCAGGCTGCCGGCGACCACCACGGCGTCATGCCCGGCCAGCAGCGGCTGCAGTTCATCCTGCAGGCGTTGCAGGTGCTCGGCCTCGACCTGCGGGCCGGGGCCGTTGAGGTCGGTGATGCGACCATCGGTTTCGGCCAGCTTGATATTGCTGCGCGTCTCGCCCGGCACCCGGACGAACAGGTCGTGAAAACCACGCTTGTGCATCAGGCTTTCGAACGGCGCGGCATTGGCGCGCCCGAGAAAACCACCGACGCTCAGGCTGTGGCCCAGATCGGCCAGCACCTGGGCGACGTTCAAGCCCTTGCCGGCCGCGTGACTGCGCAGTTCATGGCAGCGATTGATCGCACCGGGCTGCAGGCGATCCAGGCGCAGCGTCAGGTCCAGCGCAGGGTTCAGGGTCAGGGTCAGAATCCGGGCCATCAGTGCATCTCCGCGACCAGCGCGCGCACCGCGCTGGCGCTGTCCAGGGTCAGGGCGCGGTCGGCCAGGGTTCGCGCCTGGCGGCTGTCCAGCTCACGCACGCGTGCCTTGACCAACGCCATCGAACGCGGCGTTACGCTCAATTCGTCCACGCCGAGGCCGACCAGCAGCGGCACGGCCAGGCGATCACTGGCCAGTTCGCCGCAGACACCGACCCACTTGCCCTGGGCATGGGCAGCGCTCACGGTCATCTCGATCAGGCGCAGCACCGCCGGGTGCAGGCCGTCGGCCTGGGCCGAGAGCTGCGGGTGACCGCGGTCGATGGCCAGGCAGTACTGCGTCAGATCGTTGGTGCCGATGCTGAAGAAGTCCACTTCGCGTGCCAGCACCGGCGCCAGCAAGGCCGCCGAGGGCACCTCGATCATGATGCCGACCTGCAGATCGCGCACCTCGACCTCCTCGCGCAGGCGCTGCACCAGGTCGTGCGCCGCACGCCACTCCTCCACCGAGCCAACCATGGGGAACATGATGCGCAGCGGGCGACCATCGGCCGAGGCGAGCAAGGCGCGCAACTGGGTTTCGAGAATCTCCGGACGCTGCAGACTCAGGCGAATGCCGCGCACACCGAGAAAGGGATTCTCCTCGGCCGGCATCGGCCAGTACGGCAGCGGCTTGTCGCCACCGACATCCAGGGTGCGCACCACCAGCGGCCGGCCATCCAGCGCGTCGAGCACGCGCCGGTACTCGTGCTCCTGCGCGGCCTGGTCCGGCGCCTGGGCATGCTCCATGAACACCAGTTCGGTGCGCAGCAGGCCTACCGCGTCGGCACCCAGCGCCACCGCCTCGCTGGTTTCACCACTGGCACCGATATTGGCCGCGACTTCCACGCGCACACCGTCACGGGTCTGCGCCGCCTCGAAACGCCGGGCATGCGCCTGCTCCTGACGTTTCTGCGCCACCTCGCGCTCATGCAGCGCCTGGTCGCGTTCCGCTGCATCCGGGGCGACGCGCAGCAGGCCGCTGTCGCCATCGAGCAGCAAGGGCGTGCCCTGAGCCAGTGCCAGCACGCCATCGCCGGCGCCGACCAGCGCGGGAATGCCCAGGGCGCGGGCGATAATGGCGCTGTGCGCGGTGGCCCCACCCCGTGCGGTGACGATGCCGGCGACACGCTGACGATCCAGCGCGGCGACATCCGAGGGCACCACTTCGGCCATCACCAGGATGTAAGGCTCGTTGGGCTCGCTGGGCAGCTCGACACCACACAGATGCGCCAGTACGCGGTTGCCGATATCGCGCAAGTCCGCCGCCCGCTCGGCCAGTAGCGGGTCGTGCAGGGCTTCCTGACGCTTGGCCGCCGCCTCCACTTCGACCTGCCAGGCCGCTTCGGCGCTGGCCCCCTTGGCCAGGCGCGCCTCGACATCCTCGCGCAGGGCGGGGTCATCGAGCATGGCCAGGTGGGCACTGAAAATCTCGCGGATGCTGGCCACGCCAGCGCCGTCGACCAGGCGCTGCAGTTGCGAGGCAACGGCGGCAAGAGCTGTATCCAGACGTGACCGCTCGTGTTCGAGGCCCTGCCCCTGCTCATCGAAATGAAATTCGGGGGGCGTGCGCACCAGTGCGGGGCCGATGGCGATACCGGGCGAGGCGGCGACCGCAACCAGTCGGCTACCGGCAACGGGAGCGACCGGCGGAGCCGGCTGTAGCTGCGCCGCCACTTCGGGCAACGCTTCGCTGATTGGCTCGACCCTTTCCCCCAGGCCACTTTCCAAGGCAGCACGGATGGCGGGCAGCGCGCTATCGGCAATCGCCGGCTCGGCGCTGAATTCGAGCATCTGCCCGCGACGTGCGCCCAAGGCCAGCAGGCGGCTAAGGCTCTTGGCCGAGACGCCGGCCCCGCTATCACCGAGCAGACGCACGCGAATCTCGCCGGCGAACCCCTGCGCCAGTTCGCTGAGTGCCTTGGCCGGACGAGCGTGCAGACCATGGGCGTTGAGCAGCGGCACACTGAGGCAGGGCAAGTCCGGCGGCACCTCGCCGCCCAGCGCTTCGATCACCTGGCGGCTGTCGCTGGCTTCGCTGAACGCTGCGGCGCGACCACCGATCAGCACATCGCACAGCCGCTCCAGCGCCTGACGATGCGCCTCGCCCTGGCTGGCCAGACAGAACAGGCCGCGCAACGCCTCGCCGCGAAAGCTCAGCGGCTGCGCCGGGGTGACGAAGGCCAGGCCAGGGCGTTCGACGCTGACCTCGCTGTGCAGCCACCACAGGCCATCGCCCAGCGGCAGGGGTTCACCACGTGCCAGTCCAAGGGCGAAACCGCTGCGAGCACATCCGGCCTGACGCAACAGGCGCGCGCCCTGCCAGAGCAACTCGTCGAAATCTTCGGCCGGCTGCCCCAGCGCGACCAGTTGGCCGTCCAGCGCCAGCGCCTGCGGCGCGCCCTGCAGCAGTTCGAGAATCTGTGCCGGCTCGCTGGCTTCGCGCAGCGCCTGGCTCAGATCCCCCTCGCCCAGCGCGCGGGTCAGCAGTTGCAACAGATGCAGGTGCTCATCGGACTGCGCGGCGATGGCGATGGCCAGGTAGACCTGCTGGCCATTACCCCAGTCCACGCCATTGGGAAACTGGATCAGGCTGACGCCGGTGCGCAGCACCTGGTCGCGGGTCTGCGGCGTGCCATGGGGAATGGCGATGCCCTGGCCGAGGAAGGTCGAACCCTGGGCTTCACGCGCCTGCAGGCCTTCGAGATAAGCCGGAGTGGCCAGGCCGGCAGCGGCCAGGGCATCGCCAAGCATGGCCAGGGCTTCACCCTTGTTCGCCGCAACCCGGCCCATCTGGATTTGGCTGGCATCGAGCTCGAGCATAGTGGTCTCCGACTTATTGTTTTGGCTAAGACTAGTCGATGAATCAGCATGCTGAAACGATTCATCAAGCACTGGCACCTTATCCGATAATGGGTAATCCTTGAAGCCCGGTCGTCGCCGCAGCGGTGTAGACTCGCCGCGCTCGCACGATCGAAACCTCTTCTCTACATGGTGCTGCGCCCGTGAAACTCAGCGACATCGCCCGCCTGGCCCAGGTCTCGGTAACCACTGCCAGCTACGTGATCAACGGTCAGGCCGAACGTCGGCGCATCAGCCCGACGACCGTGGCGCGTGTGCTGGCCGTGGTGGAAGAACACGGCTACCGCCCCGACCAGCAGGCCGCCAGCCTGCGCCGCGGGCAGAGCCGCTGCCTGGGCTTCATCCTGCCGGACCTGGAAAACCCCAGCTATGCACGCCTGGCCAAGCTGCTGGAACAGAAGGCCCGTGCAGCGGGTTACCAGTTGCTGATCGCCAGTTCCGACGACGATCCCGACACCGAGCGGCAACTGCTGGAACTGTTTCGCTCGCGTCGCTGCGAGGCGTTGATCGTCGCCAGTTGCCTGCCCGCCGACGACCCGCTGTATCCCGCCATCGTCGCCGCCGGCCTGCCGGTGGTGGCGGTTGACCGAGCGCTGTCGCCCGCACATATCCGTTCGGTGGTCAGCGACGACGAGCAGGCCGGGCGCACTCTGACCGAAAGCCTGCTGACGCCCCAGCCCCGACATATCGCCCTGCTCGGTGCGCGTGCGGAGCTGGTTATCAGCCAGGCACGCGAGCGCGGTTTTCATGCGGCGCTGGCCGGCTTCACAGGGCGCGTCAGCGTCTGCCACGGCAAGGAGTTCGGACGCGCCTGTGGCTACCAGCAGATGCAGGCGCTACTGGATGAAGTGGGCACGCCGGATGCCTTGCTCACCACGGCCTACGTGCTGCTCGAAGGCGTGCTCGATGCCTTGCGCGAACGTGGCGGCGAGCACTGGCCGGCCGTGCGCCTGGCTACCTTCGGCGATACCCAGTTGCTGGACTTCCTGCCGCTGCGGGTCAATGCCATGAGCCAGCAGCATGAGCGCATCGCCGAGCGCGTGCTGGCCTGGACGCTGCGGGCGGTGGAGCTCGGCGACTACCAACCTGGTATCGAAGCCATCGACCGTAGCTTCAAGGCACGCACCTGAGCACAGGCGCGCTTAGCCGCCGCGAATCTTCTGCAGCAAGGGTTCGCACTGGCTGGGCTCGTCACCGGCGCTGGGCGCTACCAGCGCCAGCAAACCGGCCGCCGGCGCCACGGCCACACCCAATGCCACCAGCCCGGCACCACGCAAGGCCAGCGGCGTCGCCTGTACGCCCGGCGCCGGCTGCTTGAAGGTGCCGCGCACATACAGCGGCGAGCGCAGGGAGAAAATGCGAAAGCCCTTGGTCGCCGGGGTGATGGTGAAATCCAGTCGTTCGCTGGCGAAGTTGGCGCTGCCGTCGACCTTGATCACCGCATTTTCGGTGTCGATGACGAACAGACGCGTACTCATCAGGCCCTGCCTGATGCCCAGATCGGCAGCCGCGCAGTTGATCTTCACCTCCTCGTCGCCGAACAGCCGGCCCACCAGGTAATTACCGACGTTCAGCCCGGCGATTTCCATCAGCCCACGGCTTACCGCACCGTCGTTGATCAGCATCTTCAGTTCGCCATCGGCGCTGCCCAGCAGTGCCGCAACCGAGTTGCCGCGGCCGCTGAGTTGCGCATCGCCATTCAAGGCGCCCAGGCTGGTCTGCATCGGCGCGAAGGTGGGAAACAGCTGCTTGAGCCTGAGATCTCGGGCGCGCAGGCGCATCTGCCCCTGCAATGGGGTAGCCGCGCCGTTGAGACGAATCTGCGCGTCGAGCGCGCCGCCGGCCATGCCGAAGCGCAGCGGCTCCAGACTCAGCGTGCCGTCATTGAGCACCACATGAGTATCCAGATCGCTGATCGGCAACTGCTCACTGTGCACGATGCGTTTACCGACGAAGCGTACGTCGGCATCCATCGCGCGCCAGCGGTCGGTACGGAACTGAGCGACCGGCAACACCTTGTTCGCCGGCTGCGTATCGCGTTCACCACGCTGCCGTTTGTCAGCGCTGGAGTCGGCGCCGATCAGGGGCGCCAGGTCACTGAACAGCAACTGGTTGGAAGTCAGGCGCCCGGACAGTTTCGGCCGTGGCTGGCGCGCGACGAAGGTCAGATCGCCATGAATGTCGCTGTCGCCGATACGCCCGTTGAAACCGAGGTAGCGAAAGGTCGCACCACCGGCGTCACGCAGGTCGGCCTGCAGACGACCGTCGGTGCTGTAGGGCGGCGTATCCGGCAGGGTGACGCCGGTCAGCGGATAGAGGTGGCCCAGACTTGCTCCGGACAGTTGCAGGCGCAGATCCAGCGCGCCGAGATTCTGCGGATCGGTCAGGCTGCCAGCGACGCGGATACGGGTAGCGCCGATACGCACATCCGCCTGCAGCGGGAAAGGCAGCGAGGCATCATGCAGCGCCAGCAGCCCGCCGACCTTGCCGCTGCCGGTCAGCGGCTGACCGCGAAAGCTGCCCTTGGTCTGCCAGGCGAAGGCGTAGTCCTGCGCGCGGGCGTTGCTTTCAGCCAGCCGTTCGGCAGCGTTCTTGCCGACGATCTCGGCGAAGGGTATCGGCTCGCCCAGCGGCTGGATGACCGCATCCAGCCGCGTGTTGCTGACCTTGTCATCGAGCTTCACCTGCCCCTTGTCGAAGGCGATGGTGCCGATATCCAGCGTCCACGGGCTGGGCTGCTCGCCGTCCGCCTGCTCGGCGCCCAGGTCGAACACCCAGTTGGCGCGGCCATCGGCCAGGCGCTGCAGGTCGGCCGTCGGCGCACCCAGTTCGATGCTGGGGATGCTCACCGTCTTCCACAGTAGCGGCAGGGGCGACAGGCGTAGACGCACGCGGTCGAGGCTGACGAAGGTCTCGCCCTGCGCCCAGTCAGGGTTGCCCAGCCGCAAGTGCTCGGCCGCGAAATGCGGCCAGGGCAGCCAGGCGCTCAAGCCCTGCTGGCCAGGTTCGCGCTGCCAGATCACGCGCAGATCACCCTCTATGGCGAATGGCCGATTCAACGCCGCCGATACCTGCTCATTGATCAGCGGCCGCGCGCGGTTCCAGTCGAACAGCGCCAGAAACAGCATCAGCGCCGCCACCAGCAACAACACTACGGCGACCAGCCAGGCCAAAGCTCTGCGTACGCGCTGCAACCCTCTTCCTCCATCGAAACCAAGCCGCCTGCTTGTATCCGTTCGACTGGAAAAATGCGGCGGCGCTCCCTGCAGCTGGCAGGAAGTGGAACAATACGGCAATCCACGCCCGGATGCCTGCTGGCCAGGAGCGACATCAACCGGAGGCAAGCGATGCACCTGATCGATACCCACACCCACCTGGACTTCCCCGATTTCGACGCCGACCGCGACGCAGTGCTGGCGCGCAGCCGCGCGCTGGGCGTACAGCGCATGGTGGTGCTCGGGGTGTATCAGGGCAACTGGCAGCGCTTGTGGCAACTGGTGGAGGCGAACGACGGCCTGCATGCCGCCTTCGGTTTGCACCCGGTCTATCTGGACGATCACCAGCCGCAGCATCTTGCCCAACTGCGCGACTGGCTGGGCAGACTGGCCGGGCACCGCAAGCTCTGCGCCATCGGCGAGTTCGGTCTGGATTACTACCTGGCGGAGCTGGATCGCGAACGTCAGCAGAACCTGTTCGAGGCCCAGCTTGAGCTGGCGAACGAGTTCGAATTACCGGCGCTACTGCACGTACGCCGCGCCCATGCCGCCACCATCGCCACCCTCAAGCGCTGGCGGCTGAAGCGCGGCGGCATCATCCATGCCTTCGCCGGCAGCGCCGAAGAGGCACGCGAATACATCAGGCTGGGCTTTCGCCTCGGCCTGGGCGGCGCCGCCACCTGGCCGCAGGCCAACCGCCTGCGCAAGGTGGTGGCGCAGCTGCCACTGGAATCCATCGTGCTGGAAACCGACGCCCCGGACATGGCCCCAGCCATGCACCCCAATCAGCGCAACAGCCCCGAATACCTGGCGGACATCTGCACCGAACTGGCAGCGCTACGCGGCGTCACGGCCGAGGAGCTGGCGGCGGCCAGCAGCCGTAACGCGGATGAGCTGTTCGGCTGGAAATAGGCCGCACGGATGGTCAGGCAAATCGCCTGCACGGCCTTTCTTAGGAGCCCCGCCCCGGGGCGAATGTTTCCACACCATGTCGCCCATATTCGCGGCGGGGGCGCCGCTCCTGCAGGGTCAACGCGACGGCCGCGGGAACGCCGTGGAAAGGGCTTTAGCCGCGACTCAAAAAGCATCGCCGCTAAAGCGCCTCCCACGCAGCGATCAGACCCGAAACGCGCTGATCAGCTGCTTGAGCCGCGCCACCAGCTCGCTCAGTTCGCGACTGGCCTGCTCGGTCTGGCTGGCCCCGGCAGCGGTGCGCTCTCCGGCATGGTTGATCTCGACGATGTTCTGATCGATATCGTGTGCGACTGCCGTCTGCTGCTCGGCAGCTGCCGCGATCTGCTGGTTCTGGTCGACGATCATGCCCACCGCGCCGAGAATGTTCTCCAACGCCAGCTGCACCTTGGCCGACTCGCTCACGGTGCCGTCGGCCATCTGGTGACTGGCATTCATCGCCTTCACTGCCGCACCGACGCCGCCCTGCAGCTTGGCGATCATTGCCTCGATTTCCTCGGTGGATTGCTGGGTGCGCTTGGCCAGGTTGCGCACCTCATCGGCGACCACGGCGAAGCCACGGCCCTGCTCGCCGGCCCGCGCCGCCTCGATGGCGGCATTGAGCGCCAGCAGGTTGGTCTGCTCGGCGATGCCCTTGATCACGTCCAGCACCTGACTGATCGCGGCGCTGTCGCTGGCCAGCTGGTTGATCACCGCCACCGACTGGTCGATTTCACCGGCCAACCGCTGGATCGCCCCCACCTGCTGCTCGACCAGAGCGCGACCGCTGACGGTTTCCTGATTCACGCTCTGCGCACTGCCCACTGCGGCGGCAGCGCTGCGCGCCACCTCCTGGGCCGTGGCGGACATCTGATTCATCGCCGTGGCCACCTGTTCGATCTGCGCGCGCTGGCTGGCCACCGCCTGGTTGCTCTCACCCGAGACCAGCTCGACCCGATCGGCCTGGCCACCGACCTCTCCCACCGTATGCCCGACGCGCTCGATCAGGTCATGAATGCGCTGCACGGTCTGGTTGAATACCTGCCCTAGCTCGCCCAACTCGTCACGGCTGCGCGCCTGGAAGCTGACCGTCATGTCACCTGCGGCCACCTTGTCCATCACCTGCCCCAGGTCTTTCAGCGTCGCCCGGGTGGACACGTAGAAACCGCTGTAGAGATAGACGATCAGCAGGAACACCACCACCAGTGCAACCACCAGCAGCACCATCTGCGCGCGGTTTTCACCGAGCCGCTCGCTCAACTGGCTGTCGAGAAAGGCCAGCAGGCCATCGTTGAAGGCATAGGTCTTGGCCATCTGCTGGCTGATCTGGTCGTAGAACTGGCTCCAGGGCGTATCCAGGCTGTCGGCGATGATGACCTGATCCTCGAACAGCGCACCGCTGTCCTTCAGGCTCTCGCGGCTGGCTTCGGCCAGACTGCCCAGGCCGTTCTGCGCGGCGACGTTGCCGGCCAGGGCTTCCTGCAGGTTCAGGCCATATTCGGCGTGCAGTTTTTCCAGTTGCAGCAGCAGGTCGTCGAACTTGGTGCTGGCTGCGGAGTTGAGAAAGCCCTGCCCCAGGGAATAGGCGCCGACCGCGCGGCCCTGGCTGAGCACGTCGGTGATCTGCGGAGTGACGTTGGTGATCAGCTCGGTGATCTGCCGCACCTGGCGTTCGGGGTCCTGGCTCAGGCCGGCCTGGCTGGCCACCAGCTTGATGAACACCTGGGAAGAGCCGAGCAGCTTCTCGACGATCACCATCTTGCTTTGCAGCGACGTCTCGGCCTCTGCGCTTTTCAGCTCGGCGAGCAGTTCGTCGCGCTTGGCGACGAATTCCGCTGCCTGCTCGGTTTCGCTGGTCACCGGCTGCAGGCTCTGCAACCCAGCACTGAGCGACTGCTCCAACTGGTCGATACGCCCTTCCAGATCGCCTGCCTGACCGGACTGGCCGATCATCGCGTTGATCTGCACCAGGTCGTTGAGGCTCTCCAGATCGCGACGCAGCTGCAGGCTGCTGCCGAGCAGCTCGAGACTTTCCAGGGCGGTCTGGGTGCCGACGAACTGGCGATAGGAATCTCGCACCAGATAGAAATTGGTGACGAGCATGGGCAGGAAGAACAGAACGCTGATCAGGCTGAACTTCATGCCGAAGCTGAGGCGATTCATCAGCGCGATGGCCGGATACAACACGGTCTTCACTAGACGTCTCCAGTTGCCATTATTGTTATAGGTATCGCTTGGACCGCCGCCGAGCCTCTCATGGGCTGGTCACGGCGTCCGCTGTCGACCGGCCTGTGGCGCACTCATTCGTGCACTTCATACAGGCGAATAATGTGACGAAAGTCACCAAACGGGATCGACCACCGCCTCCTTATACCCCTTATCGACACGCCTCTCTGTAACTTAAGGTTAAACGCGTGCCGTGTTCGGCTGTCGTGGTGGCGAATAGGCAATTGCCCGGGGCGGCTTGCGCCGCCTCAACGAACCAATGGCCATGCACTAAAAGAACAGCACCCAGACCGCATAACCGGCGTACCAGACCACTGCGGCACGAATCAGCAACTGCCAGAGCTGGTCCAGGGTATCGACACCCTCCTCGCCCATTACTGGAGGCGGCATCTCGCCTGCGGCACGCCCGGCCTTGATCACCAGCTGCGCGGCGGAAATGTCCCAACTGAGCAGTTCATGCAGCAGGGCACGACTGACGGCGACGAAGTTGCCGACCAGCGCGAAACTGGAGGCCAGCACCCGCGCTGGCAACCAATCGAAGGCATGCCGCAGCTGCACGGCGCGCTCACGCAGGGCCGGCTGCTCGGCGTGTTCAGCAGTGAGCGCCAGCAGGCGATAGGCAAGCGCCGCCATGGGGCCCAGCAGCAGATACCAGAAGATCACCGCGAAGAAGCTCTGATAGGCCTGCCACAGCAGATGCCCCTGGACCTGCTGCAGCAGCTCGGTGCCCTCCTCGGGCTGCAGCGCCAGGTCGCGCTCGGCCACATGGTAGGCAGCCTGACCATCACCGCGCCGCCAGGCGTCGCGGAACGGGCCCAGCGCCGCGAGCACGTCGCCACGCCCCAGGCTGTAGATCAGCACCAGCAAGTGCACCGGCAAGGCCAGCCATCCGTAGGCCAGCGGCTTGAGCATCAGCAGGACCAGCCCCAGCGCCAGCACCGGCAACAGCACCAGAATCGCCAGGCACAGCCAGGGTGCCTGCTGCAGCCCACCCTGCTGCAGGCGCTGCAGTTGCGCCAGCCATGGCCCGTCCTGCTGGATGCGCAGGCGCCAGGCAGAAAACTTTTCGACCCACAGCACCAGCAGAATCACCAGAAAACTCATTGCTACCTCTCCTTCAATTCGGCATGCAGGCGCGACCAGTCGAATGCCGGCCCCGGGTCGGTCTTGCGTCCGGGGGCGATGTCGCAGTGGCCACGGATACGCTGCGTCGACAGCGCCGGGTAGGCATCCAGCAACTGCCGCGTCAGCTGCGCCAGGCTGGCATACTGGGCGCCGCTGTAAGGCAGATCATCCGTGCCTTCCAGCTCCACACCTAGCGAAAAATCATTGCAGTTGTCGCGCCCCTCGAACCAGGAAACCCCGGCGTGCCAGGCACGATCCAGGCAGGAGACGAATTGCGTAAGCCTGCCATCACGCTCGATGAAGAAGTGCGCGGAAACCTGCAGGGTCGCAATCTCGGCGAAGAAGGGATGCTCGTGCGTGGGCAGACGGTTCTGGAAGAACTCCAGCACCTTGCCCGTGCCGAACTGCCCGGGCGGCAGGCTGATGTTGTGCACCACCAGCAGAGAAATCTCGCCACTGGGACGAGCATTGAAATTCGGCGAAGGGCAATGGCGAATGCCCTGAAACCAGCCGGTCGTGGGGTCGAGCTGCATGTGGCACTCCTGAGCGTGCCATCACTCTAGAGCAGCCGACCCGCAGGGCCAAGAGCGAGACCGCAACTGGATGTGCATCGGGGGAAAATCGAGGATCACGACATGCAGAGTCGCGCCTCGCGGCGAATCGATATCGAGCACGCGCAGGATTTAAAAACTTCGCCCCGGGGCGGGGCTCCTACAGCCAGGCCGTTGCCAGGAGCGAAGCACTCCTGGCAACGATCAGCTGTGCTTCAGCTTGCGCAGGTTGCCGATCACCGACTCCAGAGCGCGGTCGAACAGCAGCGCATCGTCGAGCAGGCGAATGGCGTTGCGACGAAACTCCACGGCCAGCGCGTTACGAGTCTTTTCCAGCACCTTCATGCCGGTGCGATTGACGAATACGTACTTGCCGGTGGGCTTGATGATGGCTGCCAGCTTGCAGCGCAGCTTGTGCTCGTCGTCCTCCTGGAACTCGACCCAGCTGCCCACGCGCAGGCTGTCGACCTGATGCAGCGCCTCGTCGTCATCCGGCAGGACCACGTCCGGCTCCTGAGGGCGGGTCTGGCCCGGCGCCAGCAGGATGATCTCCTCGACCACCTCGACCATGGCCGGCGCATCCTCGACCTCTTCCGCAGCCGGCAATTCCAGCAGCGGCAGCTCGATACCCGATTGCGCCGCGTCGGTGGTGGCCGCAGATTCATCCGGCGCTACCTCAGACTCGGGCGCAGCGCGCTTGAAACGCTGGAAGGCCTGTACGTGCAGCGCCTCCAGTTGGCTGAAGAATTCGCTGGTGGAGAACGGGTCGAAGGCCGCACTGGCCATGCCCTCACGCAGCGCCTTGAGCAGGCCGGGCACCAGCTCGAGCAGACGCAGCCGCGCCTCGGGTTCTTCATGCGGGGCAACGCTCCAGACCAGATCATCCATGGTCTGCAGGGCAGCCTGCCATTCGTCCGAGTCCACGCCGTGCTTGAGGCAGGTGAGCATCAGTACCTTGCTCCAGGCTTCCTGCAGCAAGCGCACCACCACTTCCGGCAGGGTCTTGCCCAGCAGGCGCTCGTTCAACGCCTGCTCGACCTGACGGCGAGCCAGCTCGGCCTTGGCGCTGCCCTCCTCGGCATCACGGGTACGCTGCTCGAGCAATTCACTGCGCCGCCGCTCGTCGCCGGTGAAGGCCATGAACTCGGCCAGCAGCTCGGAGAAGATCGCCGGATCGTCGACGAAGTCATTGAGCAGGCGCTGCACCACCTGCTCGATCTTCTGGTACAGGCTGTCGCGCTGCGCGTCGTCCTGATCGACCCAGCCAAGCGCTGCAGAAGCGATCTCGTTGAGCAGGCGGCGAGCCGGATGGCTGCCTCGACTGAAGAAGGTCTTGTCCAGCACCGCGACCTTGAGCATGGGAATCTGCAGGCGACCGATCAGTGCCTTGAGCGAATCCGGCAGGGTGCGGTCATCGAGGATGAACTCGAAGAGCATCGACACCAGGTTGATCACGTCCTCATCGACTTCGCCGACCACACGCGCCTTGCCGCTCTTGGCACTGGCACGCTCGAGCAGACGCTCGAGCTGCTCGCGCAGGTCGAAGTCCTCGACATTGACCTGCGCAGGGGCCCGTTGCTGCATGTGCGACAGCAGGCGCATCAGGTCGTTGCTGGTAATCGGCAATGCATCGGCCACCTGAGCGCGACGCGGCATCGCAGTACCGCGCACTTGCGCGAGCAGATCCTGCAGCGCACCGAACACTTCCTGTACGCCCTGATCGGCGCCTTCGAGCAAGGGAATGCCTTCCTCGCCGGAAGACTGGGTATAAGAGGGGGTTGCCGGACGCTGCTGGCGACGGGGCGGGGCAGACTTCAGCTCGGGCAGGACACCGGCCTTGATCAAAGTCTCGTTGGCTTCGGCATAGAGAATGTCGCAACTACCCAGCACGTATTTTTCGAACAGCTTGAGGATGATCAGCTTGACCTTGATCTCCACGCCCAGGCCACTGCAGGCGTCGAGGAAATATTCGCTGAGCAGGGTCGGGCCGAGCGGGTTGCTCTTGTCGTCGAGCTTCTTGGTGATCACCGCATTCAGACGCGTGGTGAGGTGGCCCAGCGCCATGGCATCGCGACTCATCACCTTGGCTACCATGGCGTCCAGCGCCACGGTCTCCTCCAGCTCGTCGTTCTGCACCAGGCTCAGGCTGTCGAACGACATCGCATCCAGAGCGGGCTGCGGCCTGCCAATTTCGTACTGATTGAGATTGGCAAAGGCCTCGAACACCTTCTGCAGGAAACCGCGCTCGATGTTCTTGCGCTTCAGGCGCAAATCGCGCATCGCTTCGAAGAAGGCATTCTGCTCGGCATTGCTGGTCGCCCGATCCGCCATCTCGAAGAGGGTATCGTCAGCGTTGTCGAACAGGCCCTGCAGATTCTGCTTGAGCTGTTGCGCGGCTTTGTCACGCACCTGAATCAGCGCCACGGGCAGTCTTCCTACCGGCGAAGTTGGCGATTGCTCAGTGGTAGCCTTGGTCAAGTGCACCACATTCGCGTCGGTCTTCATTCTAGTCTCCCGCAGACTGCCCGAACCCGGGCTTCCTGGTCTGCACAGCGTCAACCGAGCGTCGTCCGTAACGTCAAAGGCCTGGCGTCAATAAAGTAAAAAAGTAAAGGCATTATAGGGAGGCTGCGCGCCATACCAAGCCAATTTTTCTTACAGACATGACCCAGATCACAGATAGCCACACGCCATCTCCGGACGGTCATGCCGAACCACCCACCAATCCCTACAGCCTAACGCTGGCGGTCCCATCGCGCTGTACCGATGATCCGAACACCTCAGCGAATAAGAGCCACGACTGATGGCGAAAGTGCCAGGATAATCTCCACCCGAGGGGCAGCATCGTGCCCAACCATTGCCCCGCCCCAGGCTGGCTCTATAATCGCCCCTCGCCTACACCGGAGCCGACCATGCCCAACCTGTCCCTCGCCGACCTCAGCAGCGAAATCGAAGCCAACGTCCGCCGCGCCCTGGCCGAAGACATTGGCAGCGGCGACATTACCGCCCAGCTGATACCGGCCGAGCGCCTGGCCAGCGCTCGGGTGATCACGCGCGAGGCGGCGGTAGTGTGCGGCACGGCCTGGGTCGATGCGGTATTTCGTCAGCTCGACCCACGCGTGGCGGTGCATTGGCAGGTGCAGGACGGCGACAAGGTCAGCGCCGACCAGACCCTGTTCCGCCTCGAAGGTCCGGCCCGCGCCCTACTCAGCGGCGAGCGCAGCGCGCTGAACTTCCTGCAGACCCTGTCTGCCGTCGCCACCCGCTGCCGCCATTACGCCGACCTAGTCGAAGGCACCCAGGTCAAACTGCTGGACACCCGCAAGACTTTACCGGGCCTGCGCCTGGCACAGAAATACGCCGTGACCTGCGGAGGCTGCCACAACCACCGCATCGGCCTGTACGACGCCTTCCTTATAAAGGAAAACCACATCGCCGCCTGCGGCGGCATCGCTCAGGCCATCAACGCGGCCCACCAGATCGCCCCCGGCAAGCCGGTGGAAGTGGAAGTGGAAAGCCTGGAAGAACTGCGCGAAGCGCTGGAAGCAGGGGCAGATATCGTCATGCTCGACGAACTGTCACTGGAAGATATGCGCGAAGCGGTCAGACTCACCGCCGGCCGCGCCAAGCTTGAAGCCTCGGGCGGGATCAACGACAGCACATTGCGGGTGATCGCGGAAACAGGCGTGGATTACATCTCGCTAGGGACGTTGACCAAGGATGTGAAGGCGGTGGATTTGTCGATGAGGCTGAGCCTGTAATTACGCCATAGCCCAGCGTCACGCAAACTAGCGGTCAAGAGCACAAGGCTTCGGCAAACTGAAATCGACCACCGCAAAGTGGAACCAGGCCCTGAACCAACGCGGGTGGAGTATCTCCGCTATATCGTGGCGGAGCGTTTCCGCCGACTGGGCCTGCAGCAGCTCACCATTACGGTGAAAGCTCACCCTTGCGCCGGGGCGTCGCTCCAACTCATCCAGAAGCGAGTAATAGACCAGCCCAAGCCCTTCGCGGCGCACGTAATCGAATCTGTTGGAACCCGATGACTCGACCACCTCAATGACATCATCCAGATAACCGAAAGGTCCGACTCCCCTGATCAGAAGGTGATTGCTCTGCCCTGCCTCTAACCTGAGGTTTGCAAACATATTCATCGACTGAGCAGTCTTCAACCCCAGATAGGGCGTGCTGCAATTGAAAAAGAACAGCAACACCACCAAAAACAACCAGCGCCTCGGCGAAACAAAGAATTGTGAGGTCGACGCCGCATTAGCGTCACGACCATAACGCAGCACGCAGTAAAGCAGCGGAGCAATGGCGATCAGACACACATAGGTCACATCTGCATATCGCCCTGACCACGCGCCCAGATACGCCATAGCCAACAGCATTGCCAAAACCGACAGCCCCGCCGGCCGACGCAGAAAGAGCTCGAACGCACTCCACTCCCGGGAGTGGATCACCCGCCGCGATGCCTCAGGGGAAAGAAAGCAAAGGTGGAGGAATACCGACAAGAACGAGAACGGCGCATACATGGCGTAACCACTGAGCGCAAGAAGCAAATGAAAGACCATGCCACAGGCAATGCCGATATGCCGTAAGCGCGGCACAAATAGCAGCACAACCAACAGGCTTTCGATCAGAAAGGTTCCGTATATAGCTGAGTACTGGATCAATGGCCCCTGAAGCCAGTTCAGCCAGCCTGGCATCTGCGCCCAAAGCGCCATAGCGCAGCTGCTGGCAGGGTCGATAAAGCTACTATTGATCTTGTGAAACACACCAAAGAAATACATCACCACCAGCAACATGCGCCCCACAGGCAGCACATCCGCCCAGAAGTCACCCCAGCGACCTGCCCGCAGGGCATGATAAATACCCGCAAGACTTACACCAACCAGAAAGAAGTTTTTCAGAATCGTATGATTGGACAACGCCGGCATTTGCAAAATACCGTCCACCAGCATCAGGCTGACCAACAGAACAAAAAGCAGCCGCTGACGGATACCGAGCATTAGCAACAAGCCCATACCCGCCAGCAAATAAGTTGAATAATAAATCGTAGCACCGAACTGGTACTGGTAAACCAATAAGTGCAGGAAGGAGAAAAAACCGAATACAAAGAACAGCAGACGATCGGCCGGAACAGCATCCATGACGATCAACGGTTGCCTCTCAAGTGACAGCAATAGCAGGTTCCGCCCCACTCGCATCAGCGGGTAGAGCAGCCCGGCCAATAGAGGAATACCCAATAGCCAATTAAAGAGAATGGCCAACCAACTATTACTGCTACTCAACAACGCCAGAAGATTGACCGCATCCGCGCCATGGTAGAGCCTGCCCTCATGCTCCACTACCATGCCATGATCAGGCACCATACCTGTCTCTAGTAGAGACTCTAAAGCCAAAGGTTCGCGCCTCAGGTCGATCAACTCCAAAGTGCCCACTACCGACTTCAAGCGCAGCGTGCGGGTATATTCAGCACACAATGGACAGTCGCCATCGTAGAGGACTTTCATCGAACAGCCTCTCGATCCACGGGCGCGGCGCCTCTACGCCACGATACCTTACGTAGACAACGAGCCAAGAGGCCATGACGATCCATCCAACGCATATAGCCCGCATATTCGGGGAACCGCGCCAAATGCCGCTCCTCCGTTTTAGCCCGCAGGTAGTAAACCAAACTAACGAAGCTTAGAGCGAGTAAGTTGCGCAACAAATCCAGCGACAGGCCAACACCAATAAAGGGTACCGTATGCAGCCACCAGTAGAGATTCTTACCGATGTAGCAAGGATGCTTGGTAAAGCGATAGGGACCATGGGCGATCAATCCGCGCCAGGTCAAGTTAGAAAAACGCAAACCAAAACATGCATTGGAAAACCAGTACAACGTCCAGCTACCGGCTACCATGACCGCCCACACCCAATACAAAGGCTGATCCGGCAGCAACCAATCCGTCCAGACAAGGTCGTCAGCCTGCTCTCGAACATACTGAAAGATCACCACGAAGGGCGGATAGCAAATCATGCAAACCAGCCAGCCACTCCAGGTCGAGTCGGTACTGCGCACCTCGGTTCCCAGCAAACGACTGGCGAACACATAGCCCACAGTGGCAATCACCAGATCGAAGGACAGACCGAAAAAGAACAGCCCTGCTATCAGCACACCGGGGTTAAAGCTCCACTCAAAGGTCAAAAGAATGGTAAGGGCATGGATCAACCCACTATACATCGCCGGAATAAAAAGTATTTTCACAAAGGCCGCTAGCAGAAACTGCTTCTGCTCTGAGAATATCCAGGTCCGCTGCCCCAACAGCACCAACCCGAACCGATAATAGTCGTCCTCAGGATCCCTTAAACGTCTATCTACATAAGAGACATATAGTGGCAAAAGAAGCAGCAACACCGGTAGCAGCGCTGCCATGTCGATATAAAAATTCGCGAACGGTGCCAGTTCGCTCCAAGTCATCAGCGCACTATAAAGCAACATCAAACAAAGAAACGAGGCAATCGCCAAAGCCTTCACCCGCACTCGCGACCAAGAGCGATCCGGACGCACCAGCCAGCCTTGCCTACGACTGTAGAGCACAACTACTACAACCGGTAGCACTGTCAGAATCAACAACAGACGGACACCGACCTCCGTACTAAGTATGCCAGCTGCGTCAACGATCAAGAGCGCCAACCAAGTTATGGTGAAGAGCACCAGCATCCCTAGTACAACTCGCATACCCAAATCCCACCCCGAGCTATTTAGCAATAAAAAAGGGCGCCAATCGACGCCCTTTTTTAGCTTATCAACTCAGTTAGTTGCCAGCACCACCAGCAGCACCACCAGCAGCACCACCAGCACCAGCGTTGGAACAGGAAGTAGGCAGATATTTTTGATTCGCACTCGACGTGCAGGTCCAGACATTGGAACCAGTATCGGCATTACTCAAAGTAAGAGTCAGGGTTGCGCCCTGAATACCAGTCGAAACACCACTGGCTTTCATGGTAGCAGTGATAGTGCAACCACCAGCAGCCGCAGCGGTGCCGCCGGTAACTACTTGTGCAACGTAGTTGCCGTTAATATCAGTAGCAGTAGCAATACCATTGTTACCGTTTGTGGGGCAAGTTCCAGTCTGAGAGAAAACCTCGGAAACATTAGTCTTCAGACCACTGGTTAGAGTCATTGCCTCTGCCATTTGCGAGCGTGCAATGTAATCCTGATATGCAGGAATAGCAATCGCAGCAAGAATACCGATGATTGCAACAACAATCATCAATTCGATCAGGGTAAAACCCTTCTGCATTTGAGCTTTCATTATTTCTCTCCTAAAAAATGTACAGGCCCATTGACCTACACGAGCTAATGCAGCGAGCGTGCCAAAAGCCCCAGTGGCCTTATTTATGGCATTCAAGCTGATTGCCAGACCCATCAGCGAGCAAAGCAAGGCACTTGATGCCAAATTTTGTCACCCAGTTGCTCCTCGTTTGGCAGGCCGTCTGCAACTACGTTATAAGGCATGGATTGTTTGTGGAGCGTGTGATGAACGACAGCATTTCCCTTTCCGGGCTGGCCAGGCAACTGGCACAGGCCGGGCTGATGGACGAGAAGGCAGCCCAGCAGGCTCAGCAGCAGGCACAGCGTAACAAGCTGCCGCTAGTAACCTATCTGGTCCAGAACCGACTGGTGAAGAGTCGCGCCTTAGCGGAACTGGCTGCAGAGCAGTTCGGTGTAGCTTTTTTCGACCTCAACGTGATCGACAAGGAAGGTCAGCCACGCGACCTGGTCAGCGAGAAGCTGGTTCGCCAGCATCGCGTGTTGCCGCTGTGGCGCCGCGGCAACAAGCTGTTCGTCGCGCTTTCCGACCCGACCAACCACCAAGCGGTTACCGACGTACAGTTCAGCACCGGCCTTACCACCGAAGCTATATTGGTCGAGGACGACAAGCTTGGCGATGCTATTGATAAGTTTTTCGACTCGGCTAACAGCGGCATGGAAGACCTAGCCGATGTTGACCTGGATGGTTTGGATGTCGAGGCGGTCGATGATGACAGGCCCGCAGGAGATGGAGCCGCAGACGCAGATGATGCTCCGGTCGTGCGCTTCGTTAACAAGATGTTGCTGGATGCAATTAAAGGCGGCTCCTCCGACCTGCACTTCGAACCCTATGAGAAGGCTTACAGGGTTCGCTTTCGTACCGACGGCATGCTGCATGAGGTTGCTCGCCCTCCCATCCAGCTCGCGCCACGCATCTCGGCGCGACTCAAGGTAATGGCTGCCTTGGATATTTCCGAGCGACGGAAGCCGCAGGACGGCCGCATCAAGATGAAAATCTCTAAGAGCAAGGCCATCGACTTTCGCGTCAATACCCTGCCCACTCTCTGGGGCGAGAAAATCGTGATGCGCATTCTCGACCCTACCAGTGCGCAGATGGGTATCGATGCCTTGGGCTACGAGGAAGAACAGAAAGAACTTTATATGACGGCTCTGAAGCAGCCACAGGGCATGATCTTGGTGACCGGCCCCACAGGTTCGGGCAAGACGGTCTCTCTTTATACAGGCCTGAACATCCTCAACACCCCCGACGTGAATATCTCTACCGCTGAAGATCCGGTGGAGATCAACCTGGAGGGCATCAACCAGGTCAACGTCAACCCTAAGCAGGGCATGGATTTTACCCAGGCGCTTCGTGCCTTCCTGCGTCAGGATCCGGATATCATCATGGTGGGTGAGATTCGCGACCTGGACACTGCTTCCATCGCAGTTAAAGCAGCGCAAACCGGGCATATGGTGATGTCCACACTGCACACCAACAGCGCCGCGGAAACCCTGACCCGCCTGCGCAATATGGGCGTGCCATCGTTCAATATCGCCACCTCGGTCAACCTGATCATCGCCCAGCGTCTCGCACGTAAGCTGTGCAACAGCTGCAAGAAGGAAGTGGAAGTACCGCGTGAGACCCTGCTGGCCGAAGGCTTCCCCGAAGACAAGATCGGCACCTTCAAGATCTATGGTCCGGTTGGCTGTGAAAATTGCAAGGGAGGGTACAAGGGCCGTGTCGGTATTTATGAAGTGGTTAAAAACACGCCCAACCTGCAGCGGATTATCATGGAGGAAGGCAACTCCATCGATATTGCCGCGCAGATGCGTAAAGACGGCTTTAATGACCTACGCACCTCCGCTTTGCTCAAGGCCATGCAAGGGGTAACCAGCCTTGAGGAAGTCAACCGCGTGACCAAGGATTAATCATGGCCGAAAAAGCTCTAAAAACCAGTGTATTCACCTGGGAAGGCAAGAATAAAAGCGGCTCCACTGTAAAGGGCGAGATCAGCGGACAGAACCCGTCCTTGGTCAAAGCGCAGCTGCGCAAGCAAGGAATCAATCCGACCAAGGTACGCAAGAAATCCAACATTGCCCTTTTTAGTAAGGGCAAAAAAATAAAGCCCATGGATATCGCCCTATTCACACGGCAGATGGCGACCATGATGAAGGCCGGTGTACCACTGCTTCAGTCCTTCGATATCATCGCTGAGGGCTTCGACAATCCCAATATGCGCAAATTAGTGGACGAGGTTAAGCAAGAGGTTGCCGCTGGCAACAGCTTTGCTGCATCTCTACGCAAAAAACCTCAATATTTTGATGAACTGTATTGTAACTTAGTAGAATCCGGAGAACAGGCGGGCGCACTGGAAAACCTGCTAGACCGCATTGCAACTTATAAGGAAAAGACCGAGGCACTCAAAGCCAAAATCAAAAAAGCAATGAACTACCCTATCGCTGTCGTAGTGGTCGCGATTATCGTCTCAGCTATTTTGCTAATAAAGGTAGTTCCTCAATTTGAGCAAGTATTTGCCAACTTCGGCGCAGAATTACCTGCCTTTACTCTAATGGTAATCGGGATATCACAATTCCTTCAAGCGTGGTGGTTTATTTTTTTAATCGCAATTTTTGCCGCTACCTTCGCCTTTAGAGAGGCGATGAAACGCTCGCAAAATTTACGCGACTCTGTGGATCGTGGAATACTGAAGCTGCCGATTGTCGGCGATATTCTCTACAAATCAGCAGTGGCGCGATTCGCCCGCACACTCTCGACTACTTTTGCTGCTGGCGTCCCCCTGGTAGATGCGTTGGATTCTGTCTCAGGCGCGACTGGTAACGTAGTGTTCAAGAATGCAACCAACAAGATCAAGGCCGACGTCTCGACGGGCATGCAACTTAACTTCTCGATGCGCACCACAGGCACCTTCCCTAGTATGGCCATACAGATGACGGCGATAGGTGAGGAATCAGGCGCATTGGATGAAATGCTCGACAAGGTTGCCTCATTCTATGAAGAGGAAGTAGACAATATGGTAGATGGCCTCACCAGCCTAATGGAACCTATCATTATGTCAGTGCTAGGCGTACTGGTTGGTGGTCTGATCATCGCCATGTACCTGCCAATTTTCCAATTGGGCTCAGTGGTCTAAATGCTTGTTATTGATTTTATGGCCAGCCATGTGCTGGCCTTTGTTTTATGCGCTCTGCTACTAGGCTTGCTGGTTGGCAGCTTCCTCAATGTTGTGATCTATCGCCTTCCCCTGATGCTGCAGCGCGACTGGCAGAGCCAGGCGCGCGAGGTGCTGGAGTTACCAGCAACGCCACCCGCACAGACCTTCAATCTTTTTCTACCCAACTCATCATGCCCGCAATGCGGTCATGAGATTCGCCCTTGGGAGAACATCCCGGTAATTAGCTACTTGCTCCTGCGCGGCAAGTGCTCGAGCTGCAAGACCTCGATCAGCAAGCGCTATCCCTTGGTAGAGCTGGCTTGCGGTCTGATTTCCGGCTATGTCGCCTGGCACTTCGGTTTTACCTGGCAGGCTGGCGCCATGCTGGTTCTGGCCTGGGGGCTGCTGGCGATGAGCCTGATCGATGCCGACCATCAGATTCTGCCGGATGTGCTGGTGCTGCCGTTGCTATGGCTGGGCTTGATCGTCAATTACTTCGGGCTGTTCACCAGCCTGGAAGACGCGCTGTGGGGGGCGATTGCCGGTTACCTGAGCCTGTGGTCGGTGTACTGGCTGTTCAAGCTGATCACCGGCAAGGAAGGCATGGGTTATGGGGACTTCAAGCTGCTGGCGATGCTCGGCGCCTGGGGTGGTTGGCAGATTCTGCCGCTGACCATTCTGCTGTCGTCGCTGGTTGGAGCGGTGCTTGGGGTGATTCTGCTGCGCCTGCGTGGTAGCGATTCCGGTACGCCCATCCCCTTCGGGCCTTATCTGGCGATTGCCGGGTGGATCGCCCTGCTGTGGGGTGATGTGATTACCGGCAGTTATTTAAAGTTCGCTGGTTTTTGAGTCAAACCAACACCCATAGTTGCCCAAATTGTAAAAGCCCCGCCTGGGGGTAATGCTGTTCACTTAAGAAACGGTCGAGCTCGATCAGTCCCCTCGCCCCTCCGGGGAGAGGGTTAGGGCGGTCCGCGTTCGGAGAGGGGGAAAATGGCAGTTTTGCGGTGTCTTCTGCCCTCTCCCCCAGCCCCTCTCCACTAGGCGTGCCCCCAATAAATGGGAGAGGGGAGCCAAACGTGTGCAACCTTAAGTGAACAGCATTACCGCCTGGGGGGAAGTTTCTTGATTTAGCGCTGGACCTCAGAACCATTCGCCGCGGGGCGCGGCTCCTACAGGGTTTGCGCCTCCGATCGAGAGGTTTGCATCGCGCGCCAGTTCGCATCGCATCGAAATCCCCCCTACAATCGCGGCCTTGAGCAGTAATGGGACCGCAACAGCGTGAAGAAACCCTGGATACTCGGCCTGACGGGCGGCATCGGCAGTGGCAAGAGCGCGGTGGCGCAAGGCTTTATCGAGCGCGGTGTGCATGTGGTCGATGCCGACCATGCGGCGCGCTGGGTGGTCGAGCCGGGCCGGCCGGCGCTGGCGAAGATAGTCGAGCACTTCGGCGCGGGCGTGCTGCAAGCCAATGGCGAGCTCGACCGCGCCGCGCTGCGCAAGCTGGTCTTCGCCGATCCCGAACAGCGCCGCTGGCTGGAAAGCCTGCTGCATCCGCTGATCGGGCAGGAGATCGGTCAGGTGCTGGCACGGGCAGAATCGCCTTATGCCATTTTGGTGTCGCCACTGCTGGTCGAGTCCGGCCAGCGACAGATGACCCAACGCGTACTGGTCGTCGACACCCCCGCCGAGTTGCAGATCCAACGCACCATCACGCGCGACCAGAGTTCGGAAGAGCAGGTTCGCGCCATCATGCAGGCACAGGCCAGCCGCGAAGAGCGCTTGCGTCATGCCCATGACGTCCTGGTCAACGACCGCGATATGGCCTGGCTCGACGCGGAGGTCGAGCGCCTGCACAACTTCTATCTGACCCTGCGCGGAGGCCAGCCATGACCACGACCGTTCAATGCCCGACCTGTGGTGCGCCCGTCGAGTGGAAAGCCGAAAACACCTACCGCCCCTTCTGCTGCGAGCGTTGCAAGCTGATCGACCTGGGCGCCTGGGCAGCCGAAGAGCATGCGATTCCCGGCAACGATCTGGAAGACGAGATGTTCAGCGGCGATCTGCCGACGCGACCGCATTGATGAGCGATCGCGGCTAAAGCCGCTCCTACGGTATGCGCCTGGATAAACTTCGGAAAACCATCAGCGCTCCTAAGTTTCTCAGGGGCGCATAAAGGCGTAGTCGCGCTCGTCGTCAAGGTTGTCGGCGAGAAACTGCAGCTCGTGGGCCAGTTCCTGAGGATCACGCAGCGCCTTGCTCTGCTGCACCACCTCCGACAGTAGCGCACGCAATGCCATCACAGGTTGGTAGCCCTGAGTTTCGGCGTCATGCAAATCGCTCCGAATCACCTCTCTGGCCCAGCTGTGAATACTCATGTTCGAGTCCTCGGAAGAGTTTTGCACAGCATGGCGGCAGGCCCATTCCTGACATTGATCGGGATCAATCCTGCCAGCGGCATTCAGTCGGCCAATACGGCGCCATTCACTCGCTGCGATCGTTTTCCTTCCAGGGCGCCTGCAGGTATCGGCTGCGATTAAAGGTTTCCAGCCAGTCCGGGTAGAACACCACCAGCGCCGTGACGATGGTGCCGTTGATAAAGGCCTCGGGAAATGCCACCAGCCACAGGTAGCCGGCGAAGTCGTCCAGCCAGGGCGGCATCGGGAAAAGGCCGTCCATCCACAACAAGGCGAGGCCGCCGAGCAGGGTCATCAACGTTGCCAGCGCAGCCGGGAAGAACCCGCAGAAGAAGATGTAGACGAACAGGTTGCGCGGCTGCGCACGCTCGACACGGAGGGCGCACAGCTCGGTGACCAGCACCGGAATCAGTACCAGCAGCACGCCATTGATGCCGAGCGAAGCCAGGTCCATGCGCCCGATCGCCATCAGGCCAAGCTGCGCCGCCAGGCCGGCGAGCACGGCCAGCGGCCAGTCGAGCAGCAGGGTTACCGCGGTCATGCCGAGGAAGTGGTAGGACAGCCCGGAGTCGAAATCGCGGCGCACCAACCAGAGCAGAAACAGCGCGAGCATGGTGCCGAACAGCAGATGCTGGCGGCGCAGGTCGCTGAACAATTCGACCCAGGGCGCCCGTGCCACTGCCCAGAGCAGCGCCAAGCCATAGATCAGCCAGCCGCCGAACAAGGTGGAGAACGCCAGTAGATTGGACGCGATCATGCGCACACACCCTTTTCTTCACTCATCGCCATGCCGGGCAGTCTACACCGGCACTCGGGTTAAGTTTGACGACAGAGCACCGGAGCGGCGATTGCCCCGCCATTGATCAATGACCCTCAGAACCCGAGGGGATTCCAGCCTTCGCGGGGATGACCGAGGCAGCGCTCAGCAGGGGCACTGGCAAGCAGGTCAGCGCTACGGCTAAGCTTTGCCCATGGACGACTCCGATTACCTGCGCCTACTGACGCACCAGGCCGAACAGGCCAATGCCTTCCTTTCCAACGCCAAGAAATGGGAGCGCGAGCGCTGGGTCTGCCAGCGCCTGCTGCAGGCGCTGAACGTGCGTCATCACAACGACGACTTCATGCCCAGCGGCCAGGAGCCGCCGGACGTGCTGTTTCGCGACGCCAATTTCGAAGTGTTCTTCGTGCTCGATGAAGGACGTCGCCTCAATGACGAGTGGCGCGCCGAGCTGGAACGGCGCCGTAGCGCCTTCTCCCTGAGCCAACTGGTGCGCCGCGAAGCACGGCCCAAGCGCATTCCGGCCAGCGAGATGCAGGCGCGCCTGGCGCCTACCTTGCGCAAGAAGGCGCATAACTACCGCGAGCGTGGCATCGATCTTGGCGAGCTCGACCTGGTTGCCTTCGTCAGCCTCAAGCGCGCCGTGCTCGACTGCAACAGCCACTTCCCGCCGCCCACCGAATATCTGCGCCAGGGCTGGCGCTCGTTGTCACTGGTCGGTCCGCGCTTCGCCCGCGTGCTGTTCGCCCACCCGGACGCGCCGGATTTTCTGCGGCAGAACCTCGGGCGCAGCCTGCTGTTCGACATTGGTATCGGCCTATGAGCCCATTACAGGAATTGCTGGCCGAGGTGCCTCAGGTCGGCCGGGTGCGCTGGATAGGCGTTCGCCCCAAAGCTCGCGAGGCCATGCTCGAAGTAGAGGCAGTGGAGGCTAGGCGCGAGGCAGGCCTGACCGGTGATCACAGCCGCCCGGGGCCACGCAATGCGCGGCAGGTCACGCTGATCCAATGGGAGCACCTGGCCGTGGTCGCTGCCCTGCTCGGCCGCGATGCGCCCATGCAGCCGAGCGAGCTGCGGCGCAACATTGCGATCGCCGGCATCAACCTGTTCAGCCTGAAAGGTAGGCGCTTTCGCATTGGCCAGGCGCTGCTGGAAACCACCGGCTGGTGCCAGCCCTGCGCGCGTCTGGAGGAGCGCCTTGGCCGCGGCACCTTCCAGGCCATGCGTGGCCACGGAGGCATAACGGCCAGAGTGATCGAGGGCGGCATCATCCGCCTGGACGACGCCGTAAGTGTTGAAGCCATCAGCGCAATATCTGACCCGCAGGACAACGACGCTCGCCAAGGCTGGCGGGCACGCCTAGAATAGGCGCATTCAAGCAGAGGCCCGCCCATGACCAGCCGCCTGAGCCCCGAAGACCAGCAGAAAGTCGATCAATACCTGAGCGCCCCGCAGCATCAGGTCGAACGTCAGCCGTTTCGCGTCTGGCGCCTGCTCACCGTGGTGCTGGTCGTCGTCATCGGCCTGGGCCTGCTCAGCCGTTTTCTGAGTCGACTGGTGCTATGAGCTGCCTTGCGCTCGCCCTCTCGCACTCACACCGCCTTTTTCAAAGCCTTGTGAGCATTTCCCATGTCCCATCGCATCGTGATTGTCGGCGGCGGCGCCGGCGGTTTGGAGCTGGCCACCCGCCTTGGTAGAAAACTGGGCAAGAGCGGCGCAGCCCGGATCATTCTGGTCGACGCCAACCTCACCCATATCTGGAAGCCTCTGTTGCATGAAGTGGCGGCTGGCTCGCTGAACTCCTCGGAAGACGAACTGAACTACGTGGCCCAGGCCAAGTGGAATCATTTCGAGTTCCAGCTCGGACGCATGTCCGGCCTCGACCGCACCAGCAAGAGCATTACCCTGGCGCCCACGCTCGATGACGACGGTCAGGTGCTGATGCCTGAACGCCGCATCGCCTACGACAGCCTGGTGATCGCCGTCGGCAGCACCACCAATGACTTCGGCACACCTGGCGCGGCCGAGCACTGCATCTTCCTCGACACCCGGGCACAGGCCGAGCGCTTTCACCGGCGCATGCTCAGCCATTATCTGCGCGCGCACGCCAACGAGGGTGAAGCCGGCGGCCAGATCGATATCGCCATCGTCGGCGCGGGCGCCACGGGCGTGGAACTGGCGGCGGAACTGCATCACGCGGCCAAGCAACTGGCCGCATACGGCCTCAATCGCATTCGCCCCGAGGATATGCGCATCACGCTGATCGAAGCGGGCCCACGCGTGCTGCCCGCCCTGCCAGAGCGCATCGCCCGCCCCGTGCACCAGACCCTGGAAAAGCTCGGTGTTACGGTATTGACCGGTGCAGCGGTCAGCGAAGTGACCGCAGAAGGATTGAAGACCGCCGACGGCAACTTCATTCCGGCGAGCCTGAAAGTCTGGGCGGCCGGTATTCGCGCACCCGGATTCCTCAAGGATCTCGATGGACTGGAAAGCAATCGCATCAACCAGTTGCAGGTACGCCCGACGCTGCAGACGACACTGGATGACGACGTGTTCGCCTTCGGCGATTGCGCAGCCTGCCCACAGCCGGGCAACGATGGCCGCAACGTACCACCGCGCGCCCAGGCGGCGCACCAGCAGGCATCGCTACTGGCCAAGTCATTGCGTTTGAAGATCAGCGGTCAGTCGCTGCCGGAATATCGCTATCGCGACTATGGCTCGCTGATCTCGCTGTCGAGCTTCTCGGCGGTCGGCAACCTGATGGGCAATCTGACCGGCAGCGTGATGCTCGAGGGCTGGCTGGCGCGGGTGTTCTACGTCTCACTCTACCGCATGCACCAGATGGCGCTGTACGGCACCCTGCGTACGCTGTTGCTGATGCTCAGCGACCGCATCGGGCGCAGCACCGAGCCGCGTCTGAAGCTGCATTGATAGCGGCCGCCATGCGGCCTTCTGATGCCCCTCTCCCCCGGCCCCTCTCCCGCAAGCGGGAGAAGGGAGGCAAGCAAGTCTCGCAGGGTGGGCTTCAGCCCACGTCCACTACCGCTGGTGGGCTAAAGCCCACCCTACGCGCTGGTGTCCCGCTCCCATTCATGGGAGACGACTGCATGGAAGCAGGAGGTAGGGCGACGCGGGATGCCCAAGCCGAGGGTGCCCGAAGGGCGGGAGAAGGGAGACAAGCAAGTCTCGTAGGGTGGGCTTCAGCCCACGTCCACCACCGCTGGTGGGCTAAAGCCCACCCTACGCACCGAAACGCCCGTACGGAGAATGTTGGAATTGCTGCTGCAGACAGCCGGTTGCCCGAGGTGCGCATGGCGCACCTACGCGAGCCGCGGCCAGCGCGGCCGCGGCAATGCGAGGCGGCCTGTACCGCGTGAGACACAAAAACGAAAAAGCCCGCACTAGGCGGGCTTCGTCGTTATGGTGGTGGGTCGTGTAGGATTCGAACCTACGACCAATTGGTTAAAAGCCAACTGCTC
>VFQQ010001627.1_pt1 | contig 29826 bp, 27 predicted proteins | sample 3512341 | NCBI WGS metagenome assembly VFQQ01 (sample SAMN10412373, study PRJNA504923) | tailings metagenome | isolation source: Relicate 2 Philex TSF1 revegetated site | place: Philippines: Tuba, Benguet | collected 2017-08-29
AACCTTTGCGCCCTCATCGACTACAACAAGCTGCAGTCCGATGATCGCAACGCCAACATCATGGGGCTGGAGCCGTTCTCCGCGAAATGGCGCGCCTTCGGCTGGAACGCGCGCGAAATCGACGGCCACGATATTCCGGCGCTGATGCGCGCCCTCGCTGAAGCGGCGACGCATACCGCTGGTCCCTCCGTCATCATCTGCCACACCGTGAAGGGCAAAGGAGTCTCCTACATGGAGGATCAGCCGCTCTGGCACGGCAGCGTGAAGATGAAGCCCGAGGAGACGCGCGACGCGCTGATCCAGCTTGGCGCCACCGAAGCCGACATCGCCGCGTGGATGGCCTGACATGAGCGCACCCTCCCTCATCGCCTCGTCCGGCGACTCGCTTCGCGAAGCCTTCGGCAAGGCGCTCACCGCCGCCGCCGAAACCCGCAAGCAGGTGGTGGCGCTCGACGCCGACATCGCCGGCGGCACCGGCCTCCATCATTTCCGCAAGAAACACCCGGACCGCTTCTTCCAGTTCGGCATCGCCGAACAGAACATGATGGCCGTCGCGGGCGGCATGGCCGCCACCGGCCTCGTTCCCGTCGTCACGACCTTCGCGGTCTTCTGCCTCCGCGCCATCGAACAGGCGCGGCTGTCGATCGCCTACACAAAACGCAACGTGAAGATCGTCGCCTCGCATCCCGGCCTCGATGTCGGGCCGGACGGCGGCTCGGCGCAGGCGCTGGAAGATCTCGCCGCCTTCCGCGCCATTCCCGGCATGACCGTCATCTCGCCCGCCGACAGCCACGAGATGGCGCTGGCGACCGATGCGGTGCTCGACTTCAACGGCCCCGTCTATATGCGCACCGGCCGCAGCCCCGCGCGCACGCTCTATGGCGAAGGCCATGTCTTCACCATCGGCAAGGGCCATGTCCTGCGCGATGGCGGCGACGTGACGCTGATCGCCTGCGGCGTCGAAGTCGCGCGTGCGCGCGAGGCCGCCGACCTGCTGGCGCGCGAAGGCATCGACGCCCGCGTCGTCAGCATGGCGACTATCAAGCCCATCGACGCCGCGCTGGTGGCAAAATGCGCCCGTGAAACCGGCGCCATCGTCACGGCTGAGGATCACAACATCCATGGCGGCCTCGGCGGCGCCGTGGCGGAGACGCTCGCCGCCACCCATCCCTGCCCCGTCGAATACGTCGGCGTGCGCGATGTTTTCGGCGAGTCGGGCGAACCCGACGAGCTGGCCGAGAAATACGGCCTCACCGCCCCGCACATCGCCGCCGCCGCACACCGCGCCATCGCCCGCAAGCGCCATGGCTGACCTCGACCTCACCGGACGCGCAGCCCTTGTCACCGGCGGCAGCCGGGGCATCGGCCGTGCCATCGCGCTGCGGCTGGCACAGGCCGGCGCGCCGGTCTGCGTCGCCTATCATGCGAATGCCGAAGAGGCCGCCATCGTCGCGCGCCTGATCACCGAAGCCGGCGGCGAGGCGATCACCGCACAGATGGAAGTGACGAACCGCGACGAGATCGACGCGGCGATGGACGCAACCGAGCGCAAGCTCGGTCCGCTGCGCGTCCTCGTCAACAATGCCGGCATCAACAAGCCGACCGATTTCGATCAGGTGACCGACGCGGACTGGGACACCATCCTCGCCACCAACCTCAAAGGCCCCTTCATCTGCAGCCAGCTCGCGCTGCCGCGTATGGAAGCGGCAGGCGGCGGCTCCATCGTCCATATCGGCTCGGTCAGCGGCCAGTATGGCGGCCCGCGCACCGCGCACTACGCCGCCTCCAAGGCCGGCCTCATTTCGCTGGCCCAGGTCATCGCCCGTTTCGGCGCGCCGAAGGGCGTGCGCTCCAACGTCGTCGCCGCCGGCCTCATCCAGTCTGACATGGCGGCGGCGGGCCTCGCCTCGCCGGCCGTACAAGCCGCTGCCGAGACCATCGTCATGAAGCGCCTCGGCACCACGGCGGAAGTCGCCGATGCGGTGGCGTTCCTCGCCAGCGATGCCAGCGCCTACATCACGGCGCAGACCCTCAACGTGAACGGGGGCCTGTACTTCTAGATGGCGAAAGGTCTCCTCATCATCTGCGGCGGCATCGAAGCGACGCACGGCATCGCCCGCGCGCGCGATATGGGCCTGCATGTCGTGGTGAGCGATGCCGACGCCAACGCGCCGGGCCTCAAGCTCGCCGACGGCCAGATCATCGCCTCGACCTACGATCCGGATGGCACCGCCGACGCCGCCGAACACTACAGCCGCGCGATCCACCCCATTCACGGCGTCATCTGCATGGGTGCCGACGTGCCGCACACCGTCGCCGCCGTCGCCGCGAAATTGAAGCTGCGCGGCATCTCGCCGGAAACCGCCCATCTGGCGATGGACAAGCTGGCGATGAAGCAGCGCCTCGCCGCGCACAACGTCCCGATTCCGTGGTTTGCACCGCTGCGGGACGCCGCCGATCTGCAGCTCGCCATGCTCGAACGCGGCCGCGACCTCGTCGTGAAACCTGTCGACAGCCGCGGCGGACGCGGCGTCCAGCGCATGAATGCCGGCCGCGATGCCGCAGAAGCCTTCGACGCCGCGAAGGCGCAATCGCCCACCGGCCGCGTGATGGTCGAGGCCTATCTCTCCGGCCCGCAGATCTCGACAGAATCCATTCTGCTGAACGGCGTGGGTTACACGCCCGGGTTCAGCGACCGGAACTACGAATATCTCGACCGCTTCGCCCCCTGGTTCGTCGAAAACGGCGGCGACCTGCCCGCTCAAGTTCCGCCCGCCATCCGCGCGGACGTCGAAGCCACCGTCACCGCCGCCGCCAGGGCGCTCGGCATCGACAACCACAACACCAAAGGCGACATGGTCGTCCATGGCGGCAAGGCGCATGTCATCGAGATCGCCGCGCGCCTCTCCGGCGGTTACTTCTGCACACGCGAAATTCCGCTGAGCACCGGCGTCGATTTCGTTGGCGCGACGATCAAACTCGCTCTTGGCGAGACCGTCACGCCCGCCGACCTGACGCCCGCCTTTGAGCGCCCCATCGTCCAGCGCTACGTCTTCCCACAGGCCGGCCGCATCGCCGCACTCCACGGCCTCGACGAGGCCCGCGCCCTCCCCGGAATTCTCGAAGTCCTGCCCAGCAAGGGCCCCGGTGACATCATCCCGCCCGCGACCTCCAGCGCCGCCCGCGCTGTGATGTTGCTCGCCACCGGCGAGACCGTCGCTGAAGCCCGCACCAATGCCGAACGCGCACTTCGCCTCATCCGGATCGAGATGATGAGGGAAGCGGCATGACCCTCATCGAGCCGCTGAGCCGTCCCATCCGCCAGCGCCGCATCGGCACGCTGACCGGCTACGCGCTCTTCCATCTCAACATGATGTTCTCCTCCATCGAGGAGGAGGAACGGCCCAAGGTCATCCAGCGCTGCTACGACCCGCTGCTCGATCTCGCCGAGACGGGCCTCAAGATCGCGGTCGAGGCGACCGGCCTCACCCTCGAAATCGTCAACGATCTCCGCCCTGACTGGATCGCCCGCCTCCGCACCCTCATCGCCGAGGGCCGCATCGAATTCGTCGGCTCCGGCTACGCTCAGGCCATCGGCCCGCTGATGCCGCATCGCGCGGTCGCCAAGAATCTCGAACTCGGCCTAGCCGTTTACGACCGCCTGCTCGGCATCCGCCCGCGCATCGCACTCGTCAACGAACAAGCCTGGTCCGGCGGCCTCGTGCCGCTCTATCGCGACGCCGGCTTCACCGCCCTCGTCATGGACTGGGACGATTGCGCTGCCCACCATCCGGAATGGAACCGCCACTGGCGCTACCACCCGCAGATGGCGCGCGGCGCAGACGGGACCGAGATCGGCCTGCTCTGGTCCAACACCATCGCCTTCCAGAAGCTCCAGCGCCTCGCCCATGGCGACATCGCGCTCGATGACTATGCCGACTTCATCCTCGGCCATCGCGGCCCGGTCGACCGCGTCCTTGCGCTCTACACCAACGACGCCGAATGTTTCGGCTATCGCCCGCCCCGCTTCGGCACGGAGGATCCTGTCAGCGAAGGCGAATGGGGCGCCGTCCGCGCCGCGCTGCAGACGTTGGCGGCGCGCGGCGTCACCCTCGCCCACCCGTCCGAAGCACTGGAAGCCGCCCAGGGCGGCAATGCCGGCAATCTCCTCACGCTCGAAGCGCCGAACAATCCGGTGCCGGTTAAGAAGCAGCCCAAATACAACATCACGCGCTGGGCCTCGTCCGGCCGCGACGACCTCACCGTCAACACCGCCTGCCATCAGATCTACCGCGCCCTCGTCGCCTCAAACGCCAACGACGACGCCTGGCGCACCCTGCTCCACCTATGGTCCAGCGACTACCGCACCCACATCACCGAAAAGCGGTGGACCAAATTCCGCGCCGACCTCGACACCGCCCTCACCACCTTTCCTCCCCCGTTCACGGGGGAGGGGGACCGCGAAGCGGTGGAGGGGGGAGATGCAGCGCACCGCCCCATGCACCCTCCGCCCCTGCGGGGCACCTCCCCCGTAAATGACGGGGGAGGAAAGGTCCTTGTCGAACACGGCGAACGCCTCATCTTCATCGAGACCGCCGAACTCCGCGTCGCCTTCGACAAGCGCCGCGGCCTCGCCGTCGCCGCGATGGGCCGGCCGAACGCCCGCGCCCTCATCGGCGGCCTGGCGCATGGCGAGATCGACGACATCGCCCTCTCGGCCGATTGGTACACCGGCAATTTCGTCTTCGAAGGCCCCGGCGAAGCGAAGATCACCGATCTTGAACGCTGCACGCCCGACATCGCCGTAGACGAAACAACCGGCACCGTCACCCTCACCGCCCGCCACGAAACCCCGTTCGGCCCCGTCAACAAGATCATCCGCATCCCCGCCGACGCGCCCCGCATCGAGATCACCCAGACCTTCCACTGGCCGCACTGGGGCAAGGGCTCGCTCCGCCTCGGCCACATCACGCTGAAATCCGACGCGTTCGAAACCGCCGAGCTGCGCTACCGCACCCACAATGGCGGCGCGCTGGAAGAAACCTTCCCCCTCGCCGATACCAAGGTCGATCTCGGACAGGCCGTCTCGTTCCTCATCTCCTGCCGCGCCGGCATCGGCATGACCGAAGGCACGCTCCAGCTCGACGACGGCGCGAACGCCGTGCGGCTTGAGGCCGACCTCGCCACCGCCGCCGTCATCGGCCTCGTCGAACACCGCGTCCTCCACGGCCAGACCTTCTGCCGGATGATGCTCTCAGCCCTCGAGATGGACGAAACCCGCAAGCCCCCGCGCGAGCCTTCGCCGCCGCGCACCTTCCGCTATGCCATCGCCCTCGACAGGGTAAACGCCTGTTAACCACGCGGCGACGACACTGAGACCCAAATGGCCCTGACCTTCAAAACCCAGCCGACCGAACTCGATGCCGCCCACGCGGCCTCGCCCGCCTATGGCCGGCTGATGCAGTGGATCGCGCGGCGCGATTTCCGCGATCCGCAGATCGATCTCAACGACAAGCAGATCCTCGTCACCGGCGGCACCGGCTCGTTCGGCCAGGCTTTCGTGGCTGAGGTGATCGCGCGCTACAAGCCGCGCCGCCTCATCATCTTCAGCCGCGACGAGCTGAAGCAGTTCGAGATGGCGCAGGTCTTCGCGCAGGACCGCTATCCGTTCATGCGCTATTTCATCGGCGACGTGCGCAGCCGCGACCGCCTGGAAATGGCGATGCGCGATGTCGACTATGTCATCCACGCGGCGGCGATGAAGCAGGTGCCCATCGCCGAATACAATCCGCTGGAATGCGTGCACACCAACATCCTGGGTGCGGAGAACGTCGTCCACGCGGCGCTCCAGCGCGGCGTGAAGCAGGTGCTGGCGCTCTCCACCGACAAGGCGGCCAACCCGGTTAATCTCTACGGCGCCACCAAACTCGCCTCGGACAAGATCTTCGTCGCTGCTAATCATCTGGCGGGCGCGGAAGGCACGCGCTTCTCTGTCGTGCGCTACGGCAATGTCATCGGCTCGCGCGGCAGCGTGGTGCCGATGTTCCAGAAGATGATCGCCGAAGGCGCCGCCGACCTGCCGATCACCGACGATCGCATGACCCGCTTCTGGATCACGCTCACCCAGGGCGTGAACCTCGTGCTCTCGTCCATGGCGATGATGAAGGGCGGCGAGATCTATGTGCCCAAGATCGCCTCGCTGCGCATGACCGAACTTGCCGCCGCCATGGCGCCCGGCCTCGGCCATCGCGTCATCGGCATCCGCCCGGGCGAGAAGCTGCATGAGGTGATGATCCCGGAAGACGTGGCGCGCCAGACCGTCGAACTCGCCGACCGCTATGTGATCCTGCCCTCATGGGGCCATCTGCGTGATGTCTATCTCGAAGCCGGCGGCCGTTCCGTAGACGATGGCTTCAGCTACGCCAGCGACCGTAACCCTGACGCGCTCGATGCGCGCGGCCTTCAGGCGCTGCTGGCCGGCGCCTTCCCTTGAACGCGCAAGCGCCGGTGACGCCCTTCCTCCCCTATGGCCGGCAGGTCATCGAGGAAGACGACATCGAGGCGGTGCGCGAGGCGCTGATGGCGCCGATGCTCACAACCGGCCCGATGGTGGACCGCTTCGAGGCCGCACTCTCAGCCACCACGACGGCGAAAGAAGCCGTCGTCTGCTCGAACGGCACCGCCGCGCTGCATCTCGCCGCCCGCGCGATCCATCTGGATCGGGCGCAGACGGCCATCGTCCCCTCCATCACCTTCGTCGCAACGGCCAATGCCGTGCGCTATTGCGGCGCAGAAGTTGTCTTCGCCGATGTCGACCCCGAAACCGGGTTGATGACGTCCGAAACGCTGCGCGAGGCTCTCCGCCGCGCGCCGTCGAACACCGCCCGCGCCGTCTTTCCGGTTCACCTGAACGGACAGACTTGCGGCATGGGTGCCATCGCCGGCATCGCCCGCGAATGGGGCCTCTGGATCATCGAAGACGCCTGCCACGCCATCGGCGGCCATCAGGCGACGGCAACCGGGCCTGTCCCCATCGGCGGCTGCCCCCACAGCGACATGGCCTGCTTCAGCTTCCACCCCGTGAAGACGGTAGCGACGGGCGAAGGCGGCGCGATCACCACCAACAATGCCGAACTCGCCGCCGCCATGCGCCGCGACCGCAGCCACGGCCTGATCCGCGAACCGAACCCCGAAGCGCCCTGGGCTTACGAACTGCGCGAGCCCGGCTTCAACTATCGCGCGCCCGATGTGCTCTGCGCCCTTGGCCTGTCGCAGCTGAAGAAGCTGGCGCGCTTCACGGAAGCACGCGCCCGTCTCGTCGCCGCCTATCGCGAACGCCTGTGGCGGATGGATGCGATCCTCCGCCCGGTGGACGATGCCGAACATGGCGATCCCGCCTGGCACCTTTTCGTCGTGCGCATCGACTTCGAAAAGGCCGGCGTCACGCGCGCCGAAGTCATGCGCCGCCTCGCCGAAGCCGGAATCGGCAGCCAGGTCCATTACATCCCGGTCCACCGCCAGCCTTACTATGCGAGCCGCTATCCCGGCACGCATCTGCCGGGCGCCGATGCCTATTACGCGCGCTGCCTGTCGCTGCCGCTCTTCGCCTCGATGACCGAGGACGACGTGGACCGCGTCTGCACTGCACTGAAGGCCGCGCTCGGCTGAAACGGAACGCTTGAAAGAAAACGGCCGCCGGATCGCTCCGGCGGCCGCCTTTGCTCTGTACCGGCGAGCGGCCGCTATCCCTGGAACAGCGAGAGGATGATCTGCGGCGCGGAGTTGGCGATCGAGACCGCCTGCGCGCCGAGCTGCTGTTTGATCTGCAACGCCTGTATTCTGGCGCTTTCGGTCGCCATGTCGGCGTCCACAAGATTGCCGACGCCGCCGACGAGCGCATCCGACAGCTTGCCGACGAAGACAAGGTGCGAGTCCACTTTCTTGCCGATCGAACCGATGCGGGCGAGCGCCGAGTTCGTATTCTGAAGGCTCGCATTGATCAGGCTGAGCGACGCGGAGGACGACGCCATGGTCAGCAGGTTGGTCGAAGCCTGGATCGTGATGATCGATCCCCCGATCGACATGTTCTCCGGCACCAGCGTAATAGCGGAGGTGGCGTCCGCGTCCGCCAGAACCTCGATGCCCGCGCTCTGCGAGCCGTTGATGAGATTCGCGCCATCGAACTTGGCATTCTGAACAATGGTGGCGATCTGCGCGCGGATCGACTTGAAGTCTTCGTTCAGCGCCTGGCGGGCGACGGTATCGATCGAGGCGTCGTTCGCCGCGATCACCTTCTCCTTCATCTGCACCAGCAGGTCCGAGATACTCTCGCCGGCGGCCAGGGCGACGTCAGTGATCGACTTGGCGCGATTGAGGCTGGACGTGACCGCGCTGAAGGCGCCGATATCGGCCCGCATGCCCTGGGCGATCGCATAGACCGCCGCGTTATCCTTGGCGCCGGTGACCTTCAGGCCCGTCGAGATACGGTTTTGGGTGACCTCGATGTCTCGCGTCGTGCCGTTCAGGTTCTGAAGGGCGATCATCGCGGCGACGTTGGTGTTCACCGACAGCGTCATTCTGGCTTCTCCGCATCGCTGGCGCGCATTCCGCGCCTATAAGTCTCTCCTCCCACCGCAAAGGACGGGCCAGATAGTTGATGGCGGTTAAGCCTTTGATCCTGAATGTTTTTGTGTTTCGCGCTGGGTTGGGCGGTCCAGTCTTAACGCGGCAGGGTCCGCCGCATGCGGACAAATTTGCCGGGTAGACACAAGAAAAAGGCCCGACCGTTTCCGGTCGGGCCAGTTGAGCGTGAACTCAAGACAGAACTGAAAACTCAGATCTTGTCGTCGACGAGAACGCCTTCGACCTGGCGCAGATAGGCTTTGAACTGAAGCATCGATTCCACCGGCCATTGCCGGACGACCTCGCCGGTCTCCCGGTCGATGCTGCGGTAGATGAACGTGCCGGTGGAGTGGTCCCGTTGTATCGACAGGCGCTCGTTCTGACCCATCACCGGGGGCGAGAGTTCGCGCATGGCGTTTTCGACGGCCTCCGCCTTGCGGGCAGCGGCTTGATCCTGCTCGGCCGGCGGCGCGGGTTGGCGCTGCGCCGGGCGGGCGGGATCCGCAGCCGTCACAGGGACGGCGAGTATGCCTGATGTTGCATCGATCATATGCTTGACCTCCCCAAGAGGCTAAGCCCGTCCGAAAGAGAGAGCCGGCGGCGGCGGGGCTGTTTCGCCCCTGCCGCCGCCTGTCCCCACTTAGCGGAAGAGACCGAGGACGGTGCTCGGCGCGCTGTTGGCGATCGACAGCGCCTGGACGCCCAGCTGCTGCTTCACCTGCAGCGACTGGAGGCGAGCCGATTCGACCGACAGGTCGGCGTCGACCAGGTTGCCGATACCCGCGTTCAGGGCATCCGCCACCTTGGTGTTGAAGGTCGCCTGGATGTCCAGACGCTTCGAGGTCGAGCCGAGACGCGCGAGCGCGCGGTTGGCGTTGGTCAGCGACGTGTTGACCGTCGCGATCATCGTCGAGGCCGCTGCCTGCGTGTCGATGGCGCCAGCCGCCGCGATCGTGAGGATCGAGCCGCCCAGCGACATGTTTTCCGCGTTGACCGAGATCTTCTGCGAACCGTCAGCGCTGGCGATGGCGGTGAAGCCGGTCGCGGTGTTGATCAGGTTCTTGCCGTTGAAGGTCGCATTCGAAACGATCGACGCGATCTGCTTGCGCAGGGCGACGAAGTCTTCGTTCAACGCGTTGCGCGAGGTCGTGTCGACGGAGGCGTCGGACGCGGCGAGCGCCTTTTCCTTCATCTGCACGAGCAGGTCGGAAATCGACTCGCCGGCGGCGAGGGCGACGTCCACCACGCTCTTCGCGCGGCTGATGCCGGTGCCGACCGCGCCGAGGGCGGCCACGTCCGCGCGCATCGCCTGGGCGATGGCGTAGATACCGCCGTTGTCCTTGGCGCCGGCGACCTTCAGACCCGTGTTGATACGGTTCTGGACGGCGTCGAGCTCGGAGTTGGTTTTCGAGAGGTTCTGCAGCGCGATCATCGCGCCGACATTGGTATTGACGCTGAGAGCCATAGGAAGTCACCCCATTCTGGTGTTTGCGACGAGCGTTCTGCTCGCGAAGCGTTGTGCCTCGGGGCGTTGGAGAGCAGGCGGCGTGCCAGATGGGCATTAATTTCCGTCAACCACGCTCAGATTCGGCTTTCCGGCATTTTTTGCAGGCATGATCTGCCCATGTGCCGTCTTGGGGCGGAATCTTCTTCCCACCCGGAATCTTGTGCCCGGCAAAACTTGCCGGTGAGGGGCGAAAGAAAGGGCGGCCTTTCGGCCGCCCTCACTTGGTTCGTGGTGATCCTTACGAACCCGATTCGATCTATCGGAACAGCGACAGGATGATCTGCGGCGACTGGTTTGCGATGCCCAGCGCCTGAACGCCCAGCTGCTGCTTGACCTGCAGCGACTGGAGCCGCGCGCTTTCCACCGCCAGGTCCGCATCGACAAGATTGCCGATACCCGCCTTCAGGCTGTCGCTCAGCTTGGTCACGAAATTCTCCTGCAGGTCGAGCCGCTTGGAGGTCGTGCCGAGCCGCGCGAGCGCACGGTTCACGTTCGTCAGAGACGCATTGATGGTGGTCACCAGCGCCGAGGCGCCGGACTGGGTATCGATCTGGGCTGAGGCGGCCAGCGTCACGATGGTTCCGCCCAGCGACAGGTTTTCACCCATCACCGTCAGACGCGACCCCGAGGCCGAGGCGAGCGCCTGGAGCCTGGTGGTCGTGTTGTTGATGATGTTCACACCACTGAACGAGGCATTCGAAACGATCGACGCAATCTGCTTGCGAAGCGCCACGAAGTCTTCGTTCAAAGCCGCCCGGCTCGTCGTATCCAACGACGCGTCGGACGAAGCCAATGCCTTCTCCTTCATCTGGACGATGAGGTCGGAAATCGCCTCGCCGGCGGCCAGAGCGACGTCCACGACGCTCTTCGACCGGTTGAGGCTCTGTCCGACTGCATTCAGGGCACCGACGTCCCCCCGCATGCTCTGGGCGATCGCGTAGATACCGCCGTTGTCCTTGGCGGTCGCCACCTTCAGGCCCGTATTGATGCGGTTCTGGACGGTGTCCATTTCCGAGTTGGTCTTCGTCAGGTTCTGGAGGGCGATCATCGCCCCCACATTGGTGTTCACGCTCAGCATTGTGTTCCGTCCGTTCTGGCTGGATGTGTCGCGCCTTCTGGCGCCCAGGCTTTTGCCTGACCGGCAGGTCGCAACCGGTGTGCCAAGGGAACTTCTGGAAAGATCAGCAAAAACAACGAGCTAGATGCAGCGCATCATGCGCGTAAATCGCTGGGACCGGCAGCATTCGCCGCACGGCAAAACGCGCCCGGCTGGGATTGCCGGGCGCGTTGCAATCTCCGCGATTTATGTAGGCGTCAGGCCGCCGCGCGCTGGGCGAGGCCCTGCATAATCGTGCGGTTGATATCGATCAGCGGATCGACCGGCATGGCGGCCGCCGCCATGACCTGGCTGGAATAGCGCGCCACGAACATCGAGAGCGAAATGATCCCCGCCCGCATCTGCGGCGGCATCGCATTGGCGTCCGAGGCGCAGTCATTCGCCAGCGTCGACCACATACGGCGATTCCAGTCGAGCGCCGCGATGACCTTCGGGTCCGTGCGCGGCAACGGCTGGGCGTCGAGCAGCGCGCGCGTCACCTGGCCAAACAGCCGGTATTCGACGTCGCGCGGATTCTCGGTCGCCTTAAGCGTGGACTGGTACGCCGTCAGGGACATAGTTCAGCAGCTCCTGCTCGTATTCGAAAAGGCGGCGGCACGTCATCAATGCGCGGTAATAGTGGCCGCCCAGCACGTCGCGGCTGATCGCCACGCACGCGGCCAGCACGTCCGGATTGGAGACGACGCCCATGAAGTCCGCCATGCGCTCGGCGAAGCTGTCGTAATAAGTGTCGACGTTCTCGCCGCCCGACGACGAGTCCAGGTACATCATCTGGATCGGGAAATAGACGCGCTTCAGCGGCGTCGTGGCGTCCTGCGGCTGGAGAATGTCCTTCTCGCGCAGGATCGACGCTTTGTTCTGCAGAACCACCTCGCCCTTGCGGTCGCCGTTGATCATCACGGCGCCGTTCACGACGAATTTCTCGTGGGGCTTGAGCGACAGTTTCAGCGGCATGGCGGATCCTTCGGATGGCACGCTAGGACGCCAGGGTTAAGGCGCCCTCAACGCGCGAGGCTGCTTCGCGCAGCAGGATCGCTCCAAGGGGGTTCACAACTCCTTAACCAAGGTGAACGCCTTATCGGACCGATCACCGGAGCATTGATTGGGATGGCTGCCGAGCGGGCAGAAAACGGCGGGGCCGCGACCGGTATCGGCGCGAAGGCCGCCTTCCTGGCGCGCGCCGAGCGCGACTCCGCAAACGACGTCGCCGACGCCGCCCGCCGCCTCTGCCACAAGCATTTGAGGAAGGCGATCAACGCCTTCCGCAAGAACGACTACGGCAAGGCCGCCGTCCTCTCGGTCGATGCGACCGAGGCCGACCCGAAATGCGGCCAGGCCTTCCACATGCTGGCGCTCGCCCTTGAAAACCTGGGCGAGATGGCGAAAGCCCTCACCATGTACGAGAAGGCCCTGGCCCTCGACCCGTCCGACGTCGACCTCTACCTCAATCTCGGCCTCGCCGCCTGGCGCATGGGCCTCAACCCCGTCGCCGAGAAATTCTTCCGCCTGTACTGCGAACTCGCGCCGCAGGAACCGATGGGCTGGAACAACCTCGCCGGCGTTTTGCGCGACACCTCGCGCTTCGATGAGGCCATCGAAATCGCCCGCAGCGCCATCATGCGCATGCCCGAGCAGCCGCTCCTGTGGAACACGCTCGGCACGATTCTGGTCGAGCTCAGCGACTTCGCTCAGGCCGCCGTCTTCTACAAGGAAGCCCTCCGGCTCGATCCGAACTTCACCCGTGCCTGGCACAATCTCGGCTTCGGCCTGCACCACACAGGCCCGCTCGACGAAGCCCTTGAGGCCTACGACCACGCCCTCTCCCTCACGAGCGAGCCGCGCGACCGCATCGAAACCAGCCACGCCCGCGCCCTCTGCCTCATCGCCATGGGCCGCCTTGCCGAAGGCTTTGCGGGCTATGAGATCCGCCACCACCACCAGCATCGCGCCTCCACGCTCTACGGCATCGACGCGCCGCTCTGGAAAGGCGAAGCCCTCGCCGGCAAGGACGTGCTGGTCATGGGCGAGCAGGGGCTGGGCGACGAGGTCATGTTCGCCAACACGCTCTCCGACATCGCCGCCGCGATCGGTCCTTCGGGCAAACTCAAGATCGCGGTCGACAATCGCCTCATTCCGCTCGTCGCGCGCTCGGTGCCCCGCGCCGAAGTCGGCAACTATTTCAACACCAGCCACAATGCGCGCGACGTGCGCCTCGCACCGTGGGCCGGCAAGCCGGATTTCGTGATGCCGATGGGCAGCGCCCTGCCCCATCTGCGCCAGTCGGTCGAAGACTTCCCCGGCAAGGCGTTCCTGACGCCCGATCCCGAACGCCTCGCCGCCTTCCGCGAGGCGCTGTCCCTGCGCCCCGGCCTGAAGGTCGGCATCTGCTGGCGTTCGATGCTCATCAACGCCCAACGCCAGAAATACTTCTCCGCCATCGACGCCTGGAAAGACATTCTCGCCGTCCCCGGTGTCAGCTTCGTCAATCTCCAATACGGCGACGCCAGCGCCGAGATCGCCCGCGCGAAGCAACTCTTCGGTACGGACATCCACGTCCTCGACGGCCTCGACCTCAAGAACGATCTCGACGGCGCGGCGGCGCTCTCCGCCGCCTGCGATCTCGTCATCAGCGCGCCGACCGCCGCCGCCGCGCTCGCGGGCGCCGTCGGCACCGAGGTCTGGTTCCTCACCGCCGGCCCGGTCTGGCCGCAGCTCGGCACCGATCACTATCCCTGGTATCGCGCCAGCAAGGTCTTCTCGCCCGCCAGTTTCGGCGACTGGCCCGAGGTCATGCCGCGTCTTTCCGCCGCGCTGGCTGCAGGCGCCGCGCGGTAATCACCTGATCAAGGTCGTCTCGTCTTTCCGCCTTTGCTCCTTTTGTCATCCCGGGCGAAGGCGCAGCATGCGCCGTAGACCCGGGACCTAGAGGCCGCACGCACCGGCGCCTGCACCACAGGATCCCGGCTCAAGGCCGGGATGACATCTCTAGGATTCAAGGAAACCGGACAGCCTAGCGCGAGATCACGTCCTCAAGCCCGTACGAGATATAAGTCTCGTACACCGCCTGATGGATCGCCTCGCACTGCTTCAACACCGAGGCGAGGAAGGGCTGAATGCCCTGCGTCGCGACTTCATCCATCGATCCGAAATCGACGAAGGCTTTGAGGCGCCCCGCCATGCGCGCGCAGGCGGCGCGGCGAACCTGCGGCGCGCCGGGCGCGATCTGCTCCAGCGCCGACTGCACCTTGTCCACCGCGAAGCGCACCGAATGCGGAAACTCCGGATCGAAGATCAGGAACTCGGCGATCTTTCGCGGCGAGATCTGCGCCGTGTAGACCTTGCAGTAGGCTTCGAAGCCCGTGCAGCTCTTCAAGAGGCCGATCCAGTCGAAATAGCCGGGCGTCTGGAATTTCGGGCCGTCGTCCTGCGGCGGCGACAGATAGACATCCAGCAAACGCGCCACGAGCTGCGCGCGCTCGATGTAAGTGCCGAGTTCGATGAAATCGAAACCTTCGCCATGGCGCATCGTCGATTGGGTGATGCCCTGGAACATCCAGATGCCGTCGCCGATATCGATGAAGGTCTGCGCCGGGTTGCCCGACCAGATCCAGTCATAGTCGAGCTGCGTCACCTTCAGATACTGGCGGTTGATCTGCTCCCACATCTCCGAGGATGTTTGCTCACGCACCTGCCGCGCATTGTCACGCGCCGCTGCAATCGCGGAAATCAGGGAGGACGGGTTCTCACGATCGAACGCCACGCGGAACGTGACATCGCGCGGATCGGCAGCCGGATCTTCCGGGTCGGCATCGGCGAGCGCATAGAGCGTGCGCCGCCAGCCTTCGCTCGACTCGCGCTCGCCCTGCTCGATCATCGATTCAAGACGCACCCGCATCAGGCGCGCGCCATGCTCCGCGCGCTCCGCGTAGCGGGCCATCCAGTAGAGGCTGTCGGCGACGCGGCTCAGCATCGGTTCATTCGCCCGGTACGCAGTAAGTGGAAAGGCTGAGGCCAGACGGGCGCGGCTGGGTCGCCGTCGCGGTCGCCGCCTCGCGGCAAGCGTCTTCGCTCGAATAACTGCCGGCGACCAGCGAACTCACCGCCGAGGCCGTGACGAAGACAAGAACCAGGATCCAGGTTTTGGCCGTGGGCGTCGTTTCCATCATTCCACCACCCAGGTGTCTTTCGATCCGCCGCCCTGGCTGGAATTGACCACCAGGCTGCCGCGCCGCAGCGCCACGCGCGTCAAACCGCCGGGGACGATCTGCGTCTCCGCGCCCGTCAGGATGAAGGGCCGCAAATCGATATGGCGCGCCTCGAACTTGCCTTCGATGAAGCACGGCGCGCGGGAAAGGCTGATCGTCGGCTGCGCGATGTAATTGTCGGGATCGGCCTTCACCATTTCGCCGAACGCGGCGCGTTCTTCCGGCGTCGCATGCGGGCCGACCAGCATGCCGTAGCCGCCGCTCTCGCCGACCGCCTTCACGACCAGCTTATCGAGATTGGCGAGAACATGGCTCAGCGCCGCCGGCTCGCGGCACAGATACGTCTCGATGTTCTGCAGGATCGCGTCTTCGCCGAGATAATATTTGATGAGCTTCGGCACATAGGCATAGACCGCCTTGTCGTCCGCGACGCCGTTGCCGAAGGCATTGGCGACCACGACCTTGCCTTCGGCATAAGCCTTGAAGAGGCCCGGCACGCCCAGAACCGAATCCGGACGAAAGACCAGCGGGTCGGCGAAATCGTCGTCGATGCGGCGATAGATGACGTCGACGCGCTCTAGTCCACTCGTCGTGCGCATGCAGACATAGCCGTCATTGACGACAAGGTCGCGGCCTTCGACCAGCTCGATACCCATCTGGCGCGCGAGGAAGGTGTGCTCGTAATAGGCGGAGTTGAAGACGCCCGGCGTCAGCAGAACGATGCGCGGGTTCTCGCGATGCGGCGGCGCAAGGCTGCGCAGCGTCTCCAGCAGCATCTGCGGATAGGTCTCGATCGGCCGCACCCGGCTTTGCCGGAACAGCGTCGGGAAGGCCCGCCGCACCACCTCGCGGTTGGCCAGCATGTAGCTGACACCCGACGGCACGCGCAGATTGTCTTCCAGGATCGCGAACGCGCCCTTCTCGTCACGGATCAGATCCGTGCCGCAGACGCTGACATAGGCTCCGCGCGGCACCTCGACGCCGACCATTTCCTTCCGGAAATGCTTGGCCCCGAAGACGAGGTCGCTCGGAATGATGCCGTCCTTCACGATTTTCGCGTCGTGATAGATATCGTGCAGGAAGAGGTTCAGCGCCTGGATGCGCTGTTTCAGGCCCCGCTCGACCGCATCCCATTCCGCGCCCGTGATGATCCGGGGCAAGAGGTCGGTCGGGATGATCTTCTCGGTCGCTTTGCTGTCGCCATAGACCGTGAAGGTGATGCCCTGGTGCAGGAAGCTCTGCTCGCAGGCGAGCTGGCGGCGCTGAATCTCCTCGACGGGCAGCGAACTCAGCAACTCGTGCAGCGGCGCATAATGCGGCCGCGACCAGCGGTTGGGCTGGAAGCACTCGTCATAGGTGTGGTCGAGCACATAGGCGTCGAACGGCTCGTCGATACCCGGGCGGGCGAAGCGTCCCCCGGCCTGTTCTTCATCAGGGCCGTCGTCCAGTTCGGGCGGCAGGGCGTTGTCTTCGCTCGTCATCTGAGCCCAAGAAAAGCGGCAAACCTTGGCCCTAGCAAGCGCTTATTGCGCTGCGGCATCAGGGCGTGTTGACCCTGTGGCATCCCGGACCAAATCTGCGCGCGGAATGAAGACGGCGATCCTTGCATCTTTGCTGGTCCTTGGCGGCATGGCCCTCGGCTGGCTGGCTTCCGTGGCGCTCCAGCCCGCCACGTCCGGCGTTCCATTCTTCCAGTGGGTGGGTGTCTACCGCGACCAGGTGATCGACAGCGCAGACCTCTCTCCGGTCATTCTGGATTGCCCGAGAAAGATCGCTCATCTCCGCCTGAAGACGTCGAACTATGTCACCGGCGACGGCATGGAGTGCGAGTATCAGGACCGCTTGGACGAGCATTTCGTTCTGTGGGTGAACCTCGTGCCAGCAGGTAACTACTTGCCCGAGGGGCTCGTGACGTTTGTCAGGTTTAGAGACGGGCATGCCGCTGGCGAGCGCGTGACCAATCTCGACAAAGGCGACAAAGTGCTGGGGACAGATGTGCTGTCCGTCGAAGGCTCGCGCGCGGAGCTATCCGTCACCTGCTACCAGTTCGAAACACCGCTGGACGCCAATATGTGCTACACCTTGCAGGAGGCCTATTTCCTAGGGGTGGAACGCAACCACATCGGCCTGACTAACCCACGTTAAGCGCGCCTCGCAGGTCCCCTGTCATGGTCCGCGAAGGCGGACCATCCACGCCTTCCTTGCGGTCCTGCCAGAATATGCCTATATTCCTAGTTCAGCGTGCGGCGATCACTGCCGCACGAAGGGAGAGGCATGTCTGGTCGATGAGTCAGGGAGACGTTGAAATCTCGACGTTCAATTCGCGCGTCAGCAACAAACGAATGCTGCGCATCGAAAAAGATGAAAACGAATCTTTGTGGCCTCTGCCTTCCGCGCCACTAAATCTGCCAGGCCCGTCCGGCCGCCCTCTCGAAAACCGACAAACGAATACGCCAATGAATGGGAGAGAGAGGGAGGGGCCCCAGAAAAGCCCGAAACAAATACGCCCCCGTCATGACCTCGCATTGACGTTAGGGGAAGGCCCGCCCGCTTGAAACGCCCAATCCCGCCCCCTAGGGTCGCCTGACAAACAATCATTCAAGAACAGCCGGAAACGATCAGAATGAGCACGCGCTTCGAAGGCACCAAGGACTATGTCGCAACCGGCGATCTCTCGATCGCGGTGAACGCGGCCATCGCGCTGGAACGCCCGCTGCTCATCAAGGGCGAGCCGGGCACCGGCAAGACCGTCCTCGCCTATGAAGTCGCCAAGGCCCTGAACGCGCCGCTCATCACCTGGCACATCAAGTCGACCACCAAGGCCCAGCAGGGCCTCTACGAGTACGACGCCGTCACCCGCCTGCGCGACAGCCAGCTCGGCGACGAGCGCGTGAAGGACGTCGCCAACTACATCAAGAAGGGCAAGCTGTGGGAGGCGTTCACCTCGCCGACCCGCCCCGTCCTGCTAATCGACGAGATCGACAAGGCCGACATCGAGTTCCCGAACGACCTCCTGCAGGAACTCGATCGCATGGAATTCTTCGTCTACGAGACCGGCGAGACGATCAAGGCGAAGGTCCGCCCGGTGATGATCGTGACCTCGAACAACGAGAAGGAGCTGCCGGACGCCTTCCTGCGCCGCTGCTTCTTCCACTACATCAAGTTCCCGGACCGCGAGACGATGCAGGCCATCGTCGACGTGCACTACCCCAACATCAAGCAGCAGCTTGTCGCCGAAGCGCTCAACACCTTCTACCAGCTCCGCGACGTGCCGGGCCTCAAGAAGAAGCCCTCGACGTCCGAGCTGCTCGACTGGCTCAAGCTGTTGATGGTTGAAGACATCACGCCGGAAATGCTGCGCGAGAAGGATCCCAGCAAGCTGATCCCGCCGCTGCACGGCGCCCTGCTCAAGAACGAGCAGGACGTGCACCTCTTCGAACGCCTGGCGTTCCTGGCGCGGCGCGAACGCTAAACCTTACGCGGCGCGCGCGGCCTTTGCGGCGGCGCGCACGCGGACGATTTCGGACAGCAATTCGCGCTGATCGATCGGCTTGGCGACATAACCGTCCATGCCCATGTCCTCATAGCGCTCGCGGTCACCCGCCATCGCATTGGCGGTCAGCGCAATCACCGGCACCCCGGCCCACGCCTCGCCCGAAGCCCGGATACGCTTCAGCGTCTCCGGCCCGTCCAGCACCGGCATGTGAATATCCAGCAAGACGACGTCGAAATTCTCGGCTGCCAACAGCCTGAGCGCGTCCTCGCCATGCGCTGCCTCCGCAGTCTTCCAGCGCTGCGCCTCGAGAAACAGCTTGGCGACCTTCCGGTTCAGCGGCACGTCATCGACGATCAGCACGCTCGCCGGACCGGTCTTCGAAACCTCCGCCATCGATGCCGAGGCGCTGGGTTTGGCGACCGGCGTCGTCGCCGCCTCGGCACGGAAAGTCAGCGTGAAGGTCGATCCTTCACCCGGAACCGAGGTCGCGACCAGATCGCCGCCCATCATCTGCGCCAGCTTCCGGCTGATCGAGAGGCCAAGTCCCGTGCCGCCGAACCGCCGCTCCGTCGAACTGTCGGCCTGCGTGAACGGCGTGAAGAGCCGCGCCAGCGTCTCCTCGTCCATGCCGATGCCCGTATCGCGCACCTTGATCTGTACCAGCCCCGCATTCGGCCCCTGACGCGGCACCGAGACATGCAAATTCACCTCACCCGCCGCCGTGAACTTCACGGCATTGGAGACGAGATTGGAGACGCATTGGCGCACGCGGATCGGATCGAATTTGAGCCGCGGCGGCAGTGAAGCGGCGAAATCCATCGACAGATCGATGGCCTTCTCCTCGGCCGCCGGCTGCCAGAGTTTGTCGACACGGCGCAGGACGTGGCTGAGATCGGCATCGACCGGCGCGATCTCCAGCTTGCCCGCCTCGATCTTGGATAAGTCCAGCACATCGTTCAGCAGCGCGATCAGCGTTTTCCCGGAATCGAGAATGGCATCGGTCTGCTCGCGCTGCTCGGGTGTGATGTCGGATGCCGCCAGCACCTGCGCCATACCCAGCATGCCGTTCAGCGGCGTGCGGATCTCATGACTGACATTGGCGAGGAAAGACGACTTCGCCTCGCTCGCCGCTTCCGCCTTGCGGCGGGCGATCTTCAATTCCTTCTCGCGCTCACGCAGCGCAGCGACATCCTGCGAGATCGCCGCATAGCGTCCGCCCGACATCTGCCGGTAGACGACCTGCACCGTGCCGCCCGTATCGGTCAGCAGGTCCATCGGCTTGCCGTCCAGCAGCGTGCGCGACATCTCGCCCGCCAGCGCCTGGATTTCCTCGGGCGTGCTGTTCGGCATATGCGGCGTGATGCTTTCGACCAGCGCCTCCAGCCAAGTCGCGCCCCGCGCCATGGCTGCATAAGTGCGGCCAAAGTCACGCCGGGAGACGTGGTTGGCGAAGATCAGCTGCTGGTCGGCGTCAAAGACAGCAAAGCCTTCCGACAACGTACCGATCGCTTCACGGATCAGCGCGTCCAGTCCAGGCGTATCTTCAGGCATGGCATTTCCCCCGCCCCGGATCTGCGTCCGGAGTCGCACTTTCCGTTAGGGTAAGGAGAACAGCCTTGCCGGAGAGTTAACCAGACGGCGGGTGCGTAGCCGGAATGCCGAGCCGCACGCGCAGGCGCTCCTGCGCCGTCTGGATCGCCTTTTGAAAGATCTTGGGATCGTCCAGCCCCGGCGATTCCACGACGCCCGCACCCGTTCCGCGGATGATGAGCGTGCCGTAGCCGAAGAGCCGACCCATCACGGTCATCTTCAGCTTGACCTCTTCGATGCTGCGCAACTCGATCTCGGCCGTGTCGCGGCCGATCCAGCCGGTCTTGCGGATGAAGCGCCGGTCGGTGACGGCGATCTCGGTCGAGCGAATACGGATGACCTGCCAGAGAAAATAGATGGCGCCGGCGATGATCAGCCCGACAGTAATGTAGTTGAGCCAGGCCCGCGTATCGCCGCCGACATAGATCCAGCTGAGAAGCTGCAGCGCGATGGGCACGATCAGGGCCAGACTGGGCACCACCCAGTTCAGCCAGTGATAATGCGCACGGGCGATGACGACCTCACCCTCGACCAGCGCCTTGTCCACATAGGAAACCATACGCCCTGTGTAGGGCGTTCAAGGCCCGCCAGCAATGCGGCGCGACAGCAGGCCGCGCGGCGCGGCGGCGCAACCCTCGCTAGATTGCCCCGAACTGGGCGGGGTAAGTTCATGTTGCGATGGCTGTGGAACGGGGTTCTGGCGTTTGACCGGATCGGACGCCGCATTCCGCAGCTCATCCAGATGATGCTGGTCGAGTTCGGCATTTTCATGCTGATCGGCGCGTTCATCGCCAAATGGCTGGATATACGCGGCGGCTATAGCTGCCCCGGCGAACCGGGCGAACTGGATTCGACCTTCTGGGGCGCGCTCGCCATCGGGCTGCTGTGCCTCTTCTTCTTTCTCCGCAACGTCTTCCGGCCGCGTCTCGTCGAGGGCGAGTGGACGCCGATGGTCAATACCGGCATCGGGGCCGGCGGCATCGACCTCGTCGTCGGCAACCGCATGTGGACGGTGCGCTACAACTATCTCACCAATCATCCGTCCTATGTGCTGATCCTGCTGCCGGTACTGTGGGTGCCGCTGGCGATGATCCTGTTTACCGACGGCTTCGGCTGCACTTACTTCTACAACAGGATGCTCGGCTGGTCGGCGATCTGGATCGCCGCAGGTCTGGCCGCCGCTCGGCTGATTTCCTGGTATGTGCTGCGGCTCGGGCGCAAGGCCTTGGCACACAAAGGCGATAGCCGCGTCTCGTCCGCCCGCGCCGAGTGGGAGATCGCCTGGAAGCCCGTGCTGATGCTGGTCGTGATGATGCACGCCATCGTCTTCGTACCCGTCGGCATCATGTTCTGGAATGAACAGCGCACGCTCGATGCCCTGCCCGTCGCAACCTCCGCCGATATCGGTATCGAAGGCGAATTCCGCCGCATCAACGGCCGCATCAAGGGCGAGCCCGTGCTGTGGGTCATCGACGGCGGCGGGCGCGGCGGCAACAACTATGCGGGCGCCGGCCTTCTGATCGAGATGGACGATGGCGGCGAGGCCCTGCTGCTCGCGGGCTATTCCGCCGTGCCTGATCTTCTGGCTTTCACGAAGGAAGGCAGCGACGGCCGCATCTCGATGCTCGGCCGTCTGATGGGAACCTCGATCCCTGAGAACCTGCAGAAATATGCGGCTATGACGGAGGCGGATTTTGCGCCGCCTCCGTCATCAGGCCGTCTTCTCATAGAGGTTGGGCAGTACCCGCCATAGCCGGCACGCCTTCACCTTCTTCGCGCGGCGCATCCGCCTTGGCGATGAGCAGATAGAAGCTCGGCACCACGAACAATGTGAACAGCGTGCCGATCGACATGCCTGTCGCGATGACGAGGCCGATCGAGTAGCGCGCCGCCGCGCCCGCACCGCTCGCGGTAACCAGCGGCAGAACGCCGAGCACCATGGCGGCGGTCGTCATCAGGATGGGACGAAGGCGCACTTCGGCCGCCTTCACGATCGCCGCGCGCTTCTCCATGCCGTGATGGCGTTGCTCGTTGGCGAACTCCACCATCAGAATGCCGTGCTTGGTGATGAGACCCACCAGCGTGATGAGCCCCACCTGCGTGTAGATGTTCAGCGTGCCAAGGCCGACATAGAGGAACATCACGGCACCAAAAATCGACAGCGGCACGGCGACCATGATGATCAGCGGGTCGCGGAAGCTTTCGAACTGCGCCGCCAGCACCAGGTAGATCACGACGATCGCCAGCACGAAGGCCATGGCGAGCGAATTTCCTTCCTGGATCGAAAGACGGGATTCGCCGGCATAGTCTTCGTAGAAACCGTCCGGCATCACCTCGGCGGCGATGTCGCGCAGTGTCTGCAAGCCGGCATCGGTGGAGCCGCCGATCATCGGCATAGCCGAGATCGTCGCCGAATTGAGCTGGTTGAACTGCTCGATCGACACAGGGCCAGCCTGCGTGGTGATTTTCACCACAGCCGACAGCGGCACCATGTCGCCGGACTGGCTCTTCACATAATAGCCGTTCATGCTGTCGGGATTGAGCCGGAATTCATCCGCCGCCTGGGGCACAATGTCATAGCTGCGGCTGTCGCGGTCGAAGCGCGACACCCAGCCATTCGACAACATGACGTTCAGCGTCGTGCCGATTGTCGCGATCGGAACGCCCAGCGCCGCCGCGCGCTCACGGTCGATCGATACCGTCGCCTGCGGTTTATCGAAGGCGAGCGAAGACTGCACCACCATGAACTGGCCAGACTGCATGGCCTTCAGCTTGATCTGCTCGGCAACCTCGTAGACCAGCGCTGGCGAGCCGATGGAGCGGATGACATAGCTGATCGGAAGGCCGCCCGCAGAACCCGGCAGGGACGGCGGGTTCACCACGAAGGATTCAACGCCCGTCACTTTCGACAAACCGCCTTGAATGGTCGGCAGAATGGCCTGTGCCGACCTATCGCGCTCCGCCCAGGGGACAAAACGCCAAAGTGCGATGGCGCTGTTCGTACCCCCACCCGCGCCAACGATCGAGAATGTCGAGTTGGCTTCGGGGATCTTGCCGACCTTCTCGTCGAACTGGCGGACATAGAAGTCCATATAGTCGGCGGTCGCGTAGCGCGGCCCGTTCACGATGGTGAACAGCGCACCCTGATCTTCGGCCGGCGCGAGTTCGGACTTCGTATTGATGAACATGAAGGCGGTGGTGCCGAGCAGAATTGCCACTGCGATATAGATCGCCGCGCGCATGTCGAGCGCCTTTGACAGCGTTCGGGCATAGGCCCCGTTGACCCGATCGAAGATGCGGTCGATGCGCCCCGCGAGGCCGCCGCCATTGGGCGGATGCGGCCGCAGCAAGCGCGCCGACATCATCGGCGACAGCGTGACCGCCACGAAGCCGGAGATGATCACGGCGCCGGCGAGCGCGAAGGCGAACTCGCGGAACAGCGCGCCGGTCAGGCCTGTGGTAAAGCCGATTGGCGCATACACGGCCGCCAGCGTGATCGTCATGGCGACGACAGGGCCGAATATCTCGCGCATCCCCTGAATCGCCGCATCCATGGGCTTCATGCCATCCTGGATGTGACGGTGGATGTTCTCCACGACCACGATGGCGTCATCGACCACCAGGCCGATGGCCAGCACCATCGCCAGCAGCGTCAGCAGATTGATCGAATAGCCCAGGATGAAGAGCACAAAGCACACGCCGACAAGCGCGAGCGGAATCGTGACGACAGGGATGATCACCGAACGGATCGACCCCAGGAACAGGAAGATCACCACCACAACAATGATCACCGCTTCGGCGATCGTCTCGAAGACGCTTTCGATCGATTTCTCGATGAAGACAGTCGCGTCATAGGTAACGACAACCTTCATGCCTTCCGGCAGGCCCGCCTGGATTTCCGGCAGCATGTCGCGCACGACCTCGGCGGTGGTGAGCGGATTGGCGGCCGGCGTCGGCATGATGCCGACGAAAACGCCCTCATTCCCGTCGAACGATGCGCGGATGTCATCGCTGTTCACGCCAAGCTCAACCCGCGCCACGTCACGCAGCCGCACGACATTGTCGCCCGAACCGGCGACCGGCAGCGCACCGAAAGCCTCGGCGGACTGAAGCGTCGTGTCTGTGCGGATCGCCACTGCAACCAGCTCGTTCTCGGTCGAGCCGGGCGAGGCGAGGAAGTTCGAGTTACGGATCGCCGTGGAAATATCGGCCGCGGTCAAGCCGCGCGCCGCGAGCAGGAGCGGATCGATCCACACGCGCATCGCGAAATTCTGGCCGCCCAGAATGTCGGCCGAGGCGACGCCCGGAACGGTCGCCATGCGCGGCTGGATCACGCGGGTCAGGAATTCGGTGATCTCCGGCGGCGTCATGCGGTCTGACGCGAAGGCGAGATACATGAGCGCGAAGGTCTGGCCGGTGCCTTTCACGATGATCGGATCTTCGGCATCGGTTGGAAGCTGACGGCGGACCTGCTGGGTCTTGGTGATGACTTCGGTCAGCGCCGCGTCCGGATCGGAGCCGAGGCGCATACGCACCGACACGACGCTCGCCCCCTGACGGCTGGACGCCGTGACGTAGTCGACATTTTCGGTCGACGACACGGCCTTTGCGATCGGGTCCGTGATGAAGCCCTGGATCAGGTCAGCGCTGGCGCCCGGATAGGCGGTCGTGACGGTGATCGTCGTCTCTTCGACTTCCGGATATTGCCGGATCGCCATTGACGAGAAGCCCTGCGCGCCGAGCAGCAGGATCAGCAGGCTGACGACGGTCGCAAGGACCGGCCGCCGGATGAAGATTTCGGAGAAGTTCACTGAGCAGACCCGTTAGTCTGGGGCTTCGACGGCACGACGTCGTCGGCAATCGTCACGGACGCACCGCTCTGGATCCGGTTCTGCCCGGCCACCACCACCTGGTCCTCCGCAGCGAGACCTTCCACGATTTCGACACGCGCGGCGTCACGGCGGCCGACCTTCACGAAAGTCTGCTTAGCAACCTGACGCGCCTCAGTCCCTTCGGGCGAACCCTCCGGCGGCGGCTCTGTCACGATCTTGAAGACATAGTCGCCATAAAGGCTGGGCACGACCGCCGTCTCCGGCACCGAGACGACATTCTGCTCTTCCGGCAGCTGCACGCGGATTCGCACGAACTGACCGGGTAGGATCTTGCCGTCCGGCGCGTCGATCACCGCCTGCGCCGCAACGAGCCGGGTCTGCGGGTTCACCTTGGGGTCGAAACCGGTCAGCGTACCGGTAAGGTCCATGGCGTCGGCGGTGACGCCGAACAGAACCTTCTGGCCCTTCTGCAGCAGGGCAGCCGACTGCTCCGGCACGGTGAAGTCAACGAGGATACGGTTGGTGTCCTGCAGCGTGACGACGACGGTTCCGACCGTCACGTACTGGCCGACCACCACGCGCGGCACGCCTACAACGCCGTCGAACCGCGCCTCGATCGCTTTCTGGTCCAGCACCGCCTTGAGGCGGGCATAGGTCGCGCGCGCCGTTTCGCTGGTGGCGATGGCGTTGTCGAGTGTCGCCTGGGGGGAAGCGCCGCGCTTCACCAGCGCCTGGATGCGATCGATCTCGGCCTGCGCCAGCTTGATGTTGGCCTCGGCGGCGATGAGGTCCGCCTGCTCCACGCTATCGTCGATCTGCACGAGCAGTTGGCCAGCCGTCGCCTTTTGGTTCGCGACGAAGGCGATGGCCTTCACGACACCCGGCGCCTCAACCGCAACGTCCGCGCCCAGCCCGGCCTTTGCCGTGCCGACAGCCTCGATACCAGGCGTCCACGCGCCGGATTGCGCCGCCACGGCCGACACCGCGATGGCCGGGCGCTGCTGACCCGCCATCATCGAGGCGATCATGCCCTGCATGAAGAAGTGGTAGAAAATCAGCAGGCCGCACACGGCGCCGACAATCACCAGCAACCAGAAGCCGCGCGTTCTCGCTTTCATGAACATCCCCTCGGGCCGGCAATCCGCGCCCGATTTAAATCTTGCAACCCTGCATATAATCTGTACCGTCCGGACGGTCTAGTCAAGGAACCGTTATAGCAGAATGGGTGCTGCCCCCGCCCCGAAACGCCCCTCGCGCGAGGTCATCCTCGATGCTGCCGAGGCCCTCATCCGCGAATTGGGCGTCAATCGCATGACGCTCGATGCCGTTGCGTCGCGCGCGGGTCTGTCGAAAGGCGGGTTGCTCTACAATTTCCCCAGCAAGGAAGCCCTTCTGAAGGGCATGATCGGACGATTTGCCGCCTCGCTGAACGTCGCGAGTGGCGGTTCGGTTGCGTCGCGGATTGCGGAAGTACGCCTGGCAAAGCTGGAAAGCGTGGCGGACGAGCAGAAAGCCTCGCACGGCATGCTGGCGGCGATCGCCGAGAATCCCACGCTGCTCGACCCGATCCGGGAGGCCCACAACAAATTGTGGGACGAGATCAAGGCGTCGGAGAAAGACCCCGACACCTCGCTGCTCGTCTGGCTGGCGATCGAGGGGCTGATGTTCTTCGAGATGTTCGAAACCTCGCCCTTGTCGGCGAAAGAGCGCGAGGCCGCAATTACCCGGCTCAAGGCGCTGGCGGCTTCCTAGGCAACTCGGCATTGGCGGAGGCGAGGATCGCCCAGACCGCCTCAGCGGTCCGAATGACCGTGTCGCGCGTTTCGGGGGCATACTGCGCCGATAACTCGATCTGCCAGCCGTCGGCGACGATGCTGAACGACATCCAGTCCTTGATCATCGGACGCCCGCGCCCTTCTTTGAGGAAGCTGACCGTGACTGGCCGCACGGCCTCGCCCCAGAACAGAAGGCTTGGCAGAGCCGGCGGATCGGGATCCGGAAGCCAACTTGAAGGTACGATCATCGGATCGGCAGCGGCCACCGGCGCGCCGATGGTGACGGTGATGGGGCCGTAAAGCAGCTCGACCTTGTCAGGCGAAATCACGGTGATCGTTGCGTCGTGACTTTTGCTGGGCCCCCGAATTTCGCGCGGAAGCCTAAGGCCGCTTGGCGTATGGACCAAGAACCCATCGGACGGGATAGTAATGCTTGCCGCAGAACGCGGCGCCGTGTCGTCCGCGAATGCTGCAAACGCAAACAAAGAGATGGCGAACGCGGCGGCGATTTTCAGCGGTTCAGCTCCTTCATCGCGCGGTCGAGGCCGTCGAGGGTGAGCGGATACATGCGGTCGCCGATCAGCTGTTTGATGAGCTGGATCGAGGGCGTGTACTCCCAGTGCTTCTCGGCGACGGGATTAAGCCAGACCATGTGCGGGTAGATGTTCTTCACCCGCTCGATCCACACCGCGCCCGCTTCCTCGTTCCAGTGCTCCACCGATCCGCCCGGATAGGTGATCTCATACGGGCTCATCGTCGCGTCGCCGATGAAGATGACCTTGTAGTCGTTGCCGTATTTGTGGAGCACATCGAAGGTCGGCTGCTTTTCGTTGTGACGGCGCTTGTTGTCCTTCCACACGCTCTCATAGAGGCAGTTGTGGAAGTAGAAGAAGTCCATGTGCTTGAACTCAGTGCGGGCCGCCGAGAACAGCTCCTCGCAGAGCTTGATGTAGGAATCCATCGAGCCGCCGATGTCGAAGAAGAGCAGCGTCTTCACGGTGTTGCGGCGTTCCGGCACCAGCGTGACGTCGAGATAGCCCTTGTTGGCGGTGTTCTTGATGGTGTTCGGCAGATCGAGTTCGGTCTCGGCGCCCGTGCGCGCCCATTTGCGCAGGCGGCGCAACGCCACCTTGATGTTGCGCGTGCCGAGTTCGACCTGGTCGTCGAGGTTTTTATATTCGCGCTTGTCCCACACTTTCACGGCCTTGCCGTGGCGGCCTTTGTCCTGGCCGATGCGGACGCCTTCGGGATTATAGCCGTTATTGCCGAACGGCGAGGTGCCGCCCGAGCCGATCATCTTGTTGCCGCCCTCGTGGCGCTTCTTCTGCTCCTCGAGGCGCTTCTGGAGTTCCTCCATCAGCTTTTCCCAGCCGCCGAGCGCCTCGATCTGCTTCTTCTCTTCTTCGGAGAGGAATTTTTCGGTGAGGGCTTTCAGCCATTCTTCCGGGATCTGCGCGATCTCGCTGGCATCGAGATTTTCGAGGCCCTTGAAGGCGTGACCGAAGACGCGATCGAACTTGTCGAGATTGCGCTCGTCCTTCACCAGCACGGTCTTCGCGAGCACGTAGAACTCGTCGATCTTCATGTTGATGACGCCGGCCTTCAGCGCCTCCATCAACGCGAGATACTCTTTCAGCGTAACCGGCACCTTGGCGGCGCGGAGCTCGTCGAAGAAGGTGAAGAACATGGAGGGCGGCTTTCCGGATTCTGATTAGACCCAGCCTAAACCCGCGACGCGCCTGAGCCAAACACGCCTGCGAAATTTTGTTTCAGAGTCGCGAAACAAAGCATCTTTAATTTTGCGACCGCTGCCTTCGCGTGCTCCACGCCATCACCGCAGCGGACAATATTCCTTTGCGCACCAAACGCAAGATCAGGCCTTCATCGCCCTGCCCCAGTAATTGTAACCGAGGCTCTTCGGTGTGCCCGGTAGATACATCGTTTCCAGACCTTCGACGCGGAAACCGCCGTCCTTCAGCATCTCGGGGATAGGGCGGCAGAGATGGCAACCGCCGGCGATGCGTTTCCACACCGGCTCGATGCGCGCCTGCCAGCGCGCGACCTTGGCATCCGGCGCGAGGCCGTGTTCGCAAAAGAGCATCGTCGCGCCGGGCTTCATCACACGCGCGATGCCCGTGAGGGCGCGCGGCACGTCGGGGATCGAACAGAAGGTGTAGGTGACGACGACCGTATCGACGCTGGCGTCGGGCAGGTCGATCTCTTCGGCTTTCAGGTCGGTGAAGGCGACATCGATGCCGGCCTCGGCGGCGCGTTTCGCCGCGCGGGCGCGCAGTTTCGCATGAGGCTCCAACCCGATGAGCTTCGTCACCTTCGACTTGTCATAGAAGGGCAGGTTGTGCCCTGCCCCCATGCCGATCTCGAGCACGTCGCCGCTGGCCTGCGGCACCACTTTCCTGCGCTGATAGGTGATGGGTTTGGCGCCCATTGCCGCATTCAGCAATGGCGGCAGGATGTAGCGGTCGTAGAGTCCCATGCGTTTCGCGCCCCGCGTGTGTCGTTATGCGTAAAGCGTAGCATGCGGCGCTTCATCCCGTTGACCTCAATCGGCCGGCTGACCAGAGTTTCGCAAAACGGGGACATGACGATGCGTGCGATTCTCGGGCGGTTGGCCGCCTTTCTCGGACTGACGGTTCTGCTGACGGCCTGTGGCCCGATCTATGA
>VFQQ010001628.1_pt1 | contig 29806 bp, 49 predicted proteins | sample 3512341 | NCBI WGS metagenome assembly VFQQ01 (sample SAMN10412373, study PRJNA504923) | tailings metagenome | isolation source: Relicate 2 Philex TSF1 revegetated site | place: Philippines: Tuba, Benguet | collected 2017-08-29
CTTCACTGCCTGCCATCGCCCGTGCCTCGGCCTGAGCAGAAGGAGACATTGAGGGGCGAGACAGTCCAGCACAGGCGACTGAAGCAGTGGCCAGCACTCGGGCAGCCCAGGAGCTTATTGTTCGGTTGGCCAACAGGTCTGGACTGTGCACAGCCTCGCTGCAATCCCAACAATCCTCTCCTCCTGCAAGCCCGTTCTCTTTCAGCTCACCAGGCCTTGCTGCAGGCTTCCCCCCAGCTGGACTTGAGTGCCTTTCTCCATGCCGCCGCATGCCTCCAGCAATGTGCCCATCAAGTGCGGCAGGCGGCCTTGGGGGCCGTCTGTGCCACCACTCCACGCCGCCTCGACCTGAGATGCCAGGGGCTCACCCGCCCCAGCAGCAGCCTCTGCGGCGGCACACAGCTGCAGCAGCAGCGCGCACGTGCGCCTGCAGGACAGGAGGGAGGCAGGCGGCTTGCATGGGTGGCACGAGCGCTGCCTTGCGGCAAGGCATGCTAGCAAGGCGTGAGCATGTGTACTTGGCAGCGGGTGCACAAAGGAATTCCAGGACCAACTTGCTGCACATCTCACCTGTGGGCATACTCTTGCTGCTCCGGCGGCAGCACAGAAGGGTGGGCCAGCAGTCGCTGCACACAGGCGGCCGCTGCCTCGCATGCGGCAAGCATGAGCTCAATCGGGCGGTAGGGGTGGCAGGGCGGGCACGCTTCCGCATCATTGGCCGGCGCCGCCTCTGCTATGCCTAGCAGCAGGCGGTGGTCTGCATCGCCGCAGGCCAGCAGTACCAACTTGCAGGCTGTGCCGGCAGCATCCAGCAGCGGCAGAAGGGCCTCCTGCAGCTGTGCTGGGCTGCTGGCCTTCAGTGCGGCGGCAGCCGCGGCCACCAGCTGGCTGCAGGTGTGCGGCAGGCGCTGCTCCAGGCGCAGGGCGATGCGGCACAGGCGGGAATGAGACCTGCAGTATGTGACTGCATCAGCATCTGGCGGCGCCGGAGGCAGCACGGCTGCGCGGATTGTGTGCCAGCGTGCCAGCAGGTGCTGTGCTGCCGCTGCCGTCGCCGCAAGGGTGGCTGGGTCGCGGGGCGGCCAGGCGCCTGCTGCCTTAGCTGCCTGCTCAGCAGCAATGGCCGCTGGGCCGCCGGTGACAAAGGGGATGTGGCGCATGGGCTGGTTGCCGCTGAGGTGGCAGCCGCCAAATGGCGAGCCCGCAGCGCCGGCCTCCACTTCCTCTCCCAGGCTCCATGCCAGCTCACACAGGCGGTAGATGGCATTGTGCCACTCCAGCCACTTCTGGACAGCCGCCTCCCTGGCCTCGGCTGTTGCCCAGCTGTCGCCGCTGCCGTACAGCACCCAGCGGGCAGCTGCCGCCAGCGCTGGGCCGTTGGCCGACAGCACAGCCAGAGGGGGTGCCACCAGTGCCGGCAGGAGCTCTAGACCCAGCGCGGCACGCCCGCGGCAGATGTGATGGAAGCTGTTGTGCCTAAACTTCTGCCCCTTGACGGCCGTCTCGAGCAGTTAAGCATTGAACGAGGCGCAGCCGCCAGCCACCAGCTGCACCAGCATCTGCCCAACCTCCAGCACCAGCTGCTCTGTGCCGCGCACCTCTGGCCCCACAGTGCTGACTGCTTCGCCAGCTGCCACCGAGCTGCCAGCTGCCTCAGCCGCGGCGCAGCTGTCGGCAGCGTCTGCCGCTGCCGCAGCCAGGGCTGGCAGCAGCTTCAGCACTGCTGTGGAACGGGTCAGGAGGTCACTGCGCCCTTGTGAGCTGCGAGGAGTACGGCAGGGCAGGTTGAGCTCAAGGTGAATGGTGCAGCATGCTGAATGGTGCAGCATGCGCTAATCAGCGGTACCGTACACCTTGCAGCGGGGCAAGTGCATGCCGAGCTGCTGCGTAGCATGCATGCACAGCAGGGCCTGCACTGCCACGTGCCCAGGAGCAGGCAAGACTCACTCAAACGCGGCGGCGGGGCCGCCCACAGCGCCGCCGTCTGTAATGCCCTTGACGCGATTGACGAATGGCTCAGTGAGCAGCGACAGCACGCGGTTCATGGCGGCAGCCCAGGCTGCCAGCTCAGCAGGTGGCGCAGAGCGCAGCTCGGGGGCCCGATCGCACAGCCAAGCATGGTAAGCCAGCACTGGAGAGAGGGCAATGTACCTGCGTGGCATGGGCAGTCAGCAGGTGAGGAGAAGGGGGTGAGGGGTGTTGGGTGAGGTCAGCGCTGGGGTTGGCCTGGGACGCGCAGCAGCAGCCTGCCCTGAGGGCAGGTAGTAGACATGGCAGCGCGGTAGCAGCGAGTGCTGAGGGCACAGCAGATGGCAGGAGCGCAGCGTGGTGGCAGGCTTGCTGGGCTGGTGCTGTGCTGGTGTTCCCCGGGCTTTGCTGCGTACCTGCTGAACTTGTAGCCATAGCGCTGGGCTGTGCCGTAACTGAGTGCATCTCCGTCCACTAGACGAGGCGTCTCATACATCCCCCACAAGTGCTGCGGAAGGGGCGGCGAGGGCGGGGCGGTGCCAGGAGCGAAAGTAGGGGTGGCGCTGGGGAACGGCATGGGCGCTTGAATGCAAACCGTGCTGCTGGGAGGAGGTTGTCGGGTTGGGCAGCGTGGCAGCGCAGCACAGATCCACAGCGCAGCGCAGCACAGCACAGCAAGAGTGCCACCCTGCCACACCTCGATTAACAAGATGCAGGAGTCCCAAGCCGCCTGGTGCTCCCGGCCTGCAAGGTGCATGAAGTGGCAGCCGCCTAAGCCACACAGTGGGGGTCGGTTGAACCAACTGCAGCTGGGCAGGGCGAGAGTGCAGAGGTGTGGCTGCAGCTTGCTGGCAGGCATGTCGCCCACTGTTGCACCACACCGCGAACCCACTCAGCGGAACCACAAGAAGTTCAGTGGCCCATCCGACCCCCCTTCACTCACCCAGCGCCTTGCCTGGGCGGGGCGCCCAGTACGTCAGCACGGCGGATGCATCATACACAATGTCCATTGCTGTGATCAGCGTCACAGGCTTGCACTTGGCAGCCAGGTCGTCCCAAGGATCAACCACGGCTGCCGGCGCGGCCACGCCTCCCAACACAGACTCCAAGTTGCCCAAGCCGCCTCCGTTCTCGCCGCCCCCTGCGGCGGCGGCGGCGGCCGCAGGGTTGCCAGGCTGCTCGGCCTGCGGCTGTGGAGCAGGCTGGGCATGCACCCGCCGGCTGGCCAGGCGCAGCAGGCGAGTGAGTATGGAGCAGCAGGTGCCTAGGGCCCTGATGCCTGCCGCCGTGGCCTGGCCCGCCGCAGAGGCATCGCCACCAGCTGGAGCACGCACAGGGTACGGCAGGCCTGTGTCTTCCAGCCGCCGCAGCGCAGCAAACGCAGCCTCCTCTAGAGGGCTGGGCTGCGAAGGCACGTCCAGTACGCCGCGCTCTGCTGCCGGCTGTGGCAGCCGCGCCTGCAGGCAGGCCAGCCCGACATTAAGCAGTGTCAGCGCCGCCGCCGCCTGCAGCCGAGCAGCGCAGCGCTGTGGGCTGGCAGTGGCTCCCGGCCGCCGCCGGGCGCCCGGCGGAGGCGGGGGCGGCCCAAACAGGGTGCCTTGGCACGGGTAATTCTGCAAGGGGAGGGAGGAGTGCAGCAGGCACACAGAGGAGCGGGATGAGCAGGACGTGGGCTTGCACTGGTTGAGAAGAGGCTGTCATCCCTGGCTTTAGCGCTTTCCGTTAAATGGTTCAGAGTCAGGCAGCTGCTGAGGCGGCACAGCACACGGCAGCAGACCAGCTGCAACCCTCACCAGCGCCGCTTTCTCGGGCCAAGATGGCTGTTGCCCCAGCGCTGCCTCCCAGCTCCCCAGGCGCTGCTCCAGCGCACGTGCCCAGGGTGTGATGGCACTACGGGAGGCACAGAGAGAGCAGTGGCACGGGTGGAAAATCAGTGCCCAGCGCTCAAACCAACCAAAGCTCAGCTGCGTGCGTCAAACTCAAAGAGGGCTAGCCGACGTGAGTAGAGCATTCTCAAGCTGCAGGCATGGCAATTGTGGCAGCCAATTCAGCATTGCCTCCCCCCAAAGCAACCCCAGCTGCACACCTTACAGCATCTTCCAGCGCCGCCCCGTTCTGCGTAGGGTCTGCAGCCGAGCGCAGCAGCGCCTGAGCCGCCGCGTCAGAGGCACCCAGCGCCGCCCGCGCAGCAGCTGCGGTGCCCGCCCCAGCAGTTGGTGGCTCTGCACTGCAGGCCTGCAGGGCTGCAGTAAGCGTCTGCAGCGGCTCGATATCTGCCATGGTGGCCTGCACAGCGGAGGAGGCAGATGGGAACAATGCCAGCTCAGTGTCTGCAGCCGCCCGGCTGGAGGCAGCGCGGTAATGACCCTGCCTGGCTTTGTAAGTGCTATGCTGCGCCAGAGGGAGCATCGCATTCACTCACAGGAGATCAAGGATGCTGCTAGCGGCTGCAAAGACTTAATGAGGCTCTGGATTGGGCTCGGTCAGGCAAGCAGCGCCGCAACGGGCAGCCAGGACGCTGCCTGCAGCAAGCGGCGGACCAGCGACGGGGGTGGGAGGTTTGCTTGCGGACCGAGGGGTGCAGCAGAGCACGATCCTGGTGCCGGAGCTCAACTGGGAGCAGCGCAGGGGCGGCCGCACCTCGGCCCAAAGGGAGCTCCTAAGCACGCACGCAGGCTCGATCAAGCAGCTCAGCAGCTTTGCAGAAGGTCGAGGTCGAGCTCAGGCGGCAGGAAGTGCAGGGTTTGTGGTTGATGCCGCCGCCACCAGCTCATGCCGCCGGCTGCACCACAGGAGCCGCATTTGCCGTGTGTGCTTTCTGCAAGCACTTAGCAGGCATACCGAAGTGAACAAGCATGCTGTGCGCCGGCGGCGGCCAGAAGTTTAGGAGGCACTGGTTGCCTTCTTGACTGGGAAAGGCTGCTGTTCTGCCGTAACTGTACTGCTGTCCTCCTGGCACTGCTGCTCGCATATATTCACACCGCAATGGCATGCAGCAAGACGCATAGCAGACCTGCAGAGGAATCACGCACTGCAATGCGCTGCCAACCAGCTGCCTGAGGCTGGAACTGCTCACACCGCCGGCTGGCCTGCAGCGGGGGGCAGCCTCGGCAGCAGCAGGCGCGTGATCGTCCACTGGAAACTCGATGCGCCCGCGGTAGCTGAGCGCCTGGCGCAGCAAGGCTAGCAGGGCGGCTTGCAGCTGCGCCATTGCTTCGTCACGCATTGCACGCCACTTGGTCTGAAACACCTCTGGGCCGTCTGGCTGCTCGCGCTCACGGCTGTTGGCGGCACGCAGTGCCGCTTCAAGTGTTCCAGATGCCAGCTCCTTCTGCCGCTGCTCGTTGCGCTGCTTGATTGCGTCCTGACAATCTGCATAGTCTGCTGCCCAGTTGCGCACAGCGGCTTGGCCGCAGTTGTTGTCTTCACAAAGGGCCGGCATGCTGGTGCCCAGGTACCGCTTGCCAAGAGGCCCCACCTGCGAAACTGTAGAGGAGTGCGCTGTGAAAGGGTGGAAGGGGTTTTACAATCGCACAGGTGCTTCTGCGTACAGAGCTCCCTGGACCAGACTGTCGCACATCTAGGTCTGCCGTCTGTGCCATGTGCCATGCGGCATGCAGCTGCCATCAGACGGATTGGCTGCCACCCGCAGCCCCGCCCATGCCCCAGCCGCTGCCACAGCTGCTGACCAGTGAAGCTCACCCGCAGGGTTGCATGCACATCTGACGGCGGCAGAAGGTCAATCTGCAGGCGGCTCCAGCCGCGGTCTCCAGGGCTGGCCTGGGTCGGCAGGGCCGGGGTACCACGCCCTGTCTCATCCCACTCTGCAGGGCCGGCAGCTATCAGGTCTGACACAAAATGCTCCAAGCCAGCCTGGGTGTGCGGCACAGCAAACAGCGTGCCCTCGGGCTCCAAATGGACCAGTTCTCCCTCCTCATCCTGGCCGGTGCCGCTGTACACTGCAATTTCCAGGCCCGCCGTCAGCGGCCGCGGCCGCACGTGCAGCAGCACGCTCAGGGCGGGCAACTCTGCAGGCAGACGTGCATGCAGCAGCAGTCACTGAGACTGTGATAGGCATCACTCATAGGCGCTAGGGCACCCCTGGCGCAGGCAATGCAGTAGGCACTACTTGCATAGAATGCGCTGGTCTGTGCAAATCAATCTCACAAGCAATGGCCAAACGACCCCAAGCGCTGCCGTTGGGCCAAACTGAGCCGCTCGCCCTCAGTGTGATTCCAGCCGGCCTACCTTGGTCCACTTGAACTCGAATGAAGCATGGCTGTAGTGGTGGCGCCGCCAGCTCGCAGATCGTTTCAGCGAGGTAGCGCGCCATTGAGCAGAGGCCGAGGGCGTGCTGCACACGTGAAGGCAGGGCAGGGGGGTGGCAAGGCTGGTGAAGGCTTGGATGGGCGCTGCGGGTGCGGCATGAGAGGACAGCAGCCTTGCGGCAAATGCACCTGGAACAGCCCAATGTGTGTGCTTATCGCTTATGTGCACACGCGGAGAGGCAAAAATTTGGCTGAGTGCCACTCCGGTAGATGGCGGCAGACGGCGGCGAGGAAGCTGGCCGACAGCAGGAGCCAGCGGTCGGCTTGGTGCTTCTACTGCACTCCACAAGCTCAGCCAGGGGCCTTGGATGGGCGAACGGGGCCGTAGGGAGGAAGTGGCTGCCGCACTCCACGCTGCAGACCTTGCTGCTCGCCAAAGCGGTTGAAGACTTGGCACAGGACGTGTTAACGGAGCTGCACAACGATCAACGCTCAGCTGCACAGATGCGCCGCTGCAGTGGCAGCGCAGCGCCTGCGGCAACGTCCGACCCCATTGCAGCCAACTGGCCAATATGATGCTGAGCCCGAATGCAAGCCATGCCTGCTCTCTCCTGCTTTACAGCAAAGCATCGAACACTGCTGCACATCCAGCTCGGATCTGAGCGGCTGCGCACCTCCCGATGTTGCATCAACATGCGCAGCGCCGCCACAAAAAATGCTGGTTGTTCTGCTGATATTTAAGGCTTGTTACATGGCATGGCTGTTCATTATCAAGCCAAGTGCAATGCGAACGATGATGTTATAGCAGCGGCGGCGCTCCCACCTCTGGACTGCCTGGACTTGAGCCACAGCCTTGTGCCGCATCTGGCTGCTGCTGCTGCTGCTGCTGCCCGCATTGCGACATGCCGGTTTGCGACAGGTGCCTCACCAGCTTGGCTGCCCGGCCTGTTTCATGCTGCCAATCAAACCTGCTGACCAGGATGGCAAGCACCAGTGCCTGCAGCGTGGCTGCTACTGCAATGCCCCACCACAGTCCGGCCACTCCTGCGCCCAACTTGAAGGCGAAGAGCAGCTGCAGCGGCAGGCCGAGACCGTAGTTGGCCGCACCGTTCACGACTGCCCCAACCTTCTGCCGCCCGCTGCCGCGCAGAATGCCGCCCAGCAGTGCGGTCGCGCTGTTAGCTGCGTGCAGTGGGTGCCAGAAGGCGGGCGGGCATGGCACATGAGAAGGAAGCAACACACATGTAGGCAGGTTGGGCAGCCGTGAACCGGGAACCCCATGCCATCAAGACCACACCAACCAACCGATCCCCAGCGGCACTCACTCAGCATGGTGGTTGCCAGTGGTAGGATGAGCGGGCCGCAGGCCTGAATCACTGCCGCATCACCAGTGTACAGCGCCGCCGTTCGGCTGCCCAGCAGCATGACTAGCAGGGCAGGCAGCGCCGTGGCCGCAAAGCCCATGCCGGTGCCGACCTCGGCTGCAGGATGAAGGCGGTGCAATGTTGGGCATGGTGAGGCATGGCATGAGTTGGAGTTCAACCCATATGGCGACAGGCATGTAAAAGATTGATCTGGCCAACATGGCATGGCATGGCATGGCATGGCGCGAATGGCCAGCATGGCATGCTTGCACCAGCAATAGCATGGCATGGCATGGCATAGCAAGATGTGCTTGGCGCATGGCATGCCAGGGCAAGGCCGCACGTTGCATGACATGAAAAGCTCCAAAACCCCGCAACAGGGCCTTACCTGCTAACTTGGCCGAACGCGGCTGAGCAGCACCCAGATGGTGGCCCACTCGTGCGCACACGGCAAAGGACAGACCCAGCGGCAACATGAAGACTGCGGGTGGGTGAGGGAGAGACATTGGTGCACGCACTTATGCACACGCGGGAGACACGTGGCACACATTTTGCAAGCCACAAGCAGAAGGGAGGCCGGACTCATGAGGGCTGGATCTGGTGAGCCCAGCATGCATGACATGCTCTTACCAACAGTCTGCACGTTGTACACAATGCCAGTTGCTGCCACCGGAGTGTCGGGCTGCGGCAGCAGGCCTGCACCAGAGGGGAGGCAGCAGGCAGCGCAGGGGCAGCTTCATGCCGGCTCGCTCGAGTATGCCTGCACATACGGCTGCAGCAGACACCCACCCACACACCTGCCAAGAAAGTAAGGATGTCGTATGCCCACTGCAGCGCACAGGCAGGAGGCATGCCTCAGTAAGAGCGGACAAACATCCATCGTGCATGCACATGGCAAACATGCACATCACCCACATGCATGCCTCACACCCAAACCCGAACTCACCCAGTCTAGCACAATCATGAGGGTTGATGACACGCTGAGCTTAGCAAATGGGCCCCAGTCCCGTAGCGCTTCAGCGCTCCATCCCTGCCACCACTGCTGGCCGGCCGGCTGCTGCGCATTGTGCAGCGCGCAGGCAACCGCAAGCGCCGCCACGTACACTGCATGGCAGATACAGGGGCATGGAGCAAGCGAATCAGACGTGCAGGCTCTGTGGCATGGCATGGCATGGCGCAGCATGCTGGAGCACGGCATAGCTTGGCATGGGCATGGCTTGGCATGGCATGGCATGGCACGGCATACACCAAGTAATTGCGCCATGTCATGGCCCAGCATGGCAGGCTACAGCGGCCCACCTGCCTCGCATGCGACTGCCGCTGCGGCCGAGCCGTCTAGGCCCCATCCCAGCCAGGAAATGAACGCCCAGTTGATGGGTGCAGTGACGCCGCAGTAGACCGCGCTGGCGGCCAGCACGGGAGCTGCTGCTCCCTGGGCTGCTAATGTTCGATAGAGGCACAGCGCCACAGCGTGCAGCGGAATCCTGGCTGCATAGATTCGGGTGTACCGAGCTGCAGCTGCTGCAAGGGCATGCTCCTGCCCCAGCACCAGCAGCACCGGGAGCGCCTGCCAGTACAGCAGCATGAGCGGCACGCAGGTCAGCAGCGCTAGCAGCAGCGCGCGCTGCAGCACCACTCCTGCATGGCAGGGTGAGGGCGGGGAGATTCCGAGAAGAGCAGTGGAGCCAAGAAGCTCATGGCTGTGCTTGCAGAGAATCATTGCTAAGAACCAGAGCAGATCGGACTCAACCCACCACGCACGCTAGCAAACACAGCAGAGATCCAGCAGCAAACAAAGCGCACCAATGGCGGGGAACGTGCGCGAGCCGTGGGCCTGGCTGGAGAACGTATCAACTGCGCCCGTCACGCCGTTGAGCAGGGCGATACCTGCAGCAGGTCATGGGAAGGGCGCAGTGGAGCACTGCTGTTTGCTGCAGTATGGCAGCTGGGCAGCAGGCATTTGAGAGCCTAGACTGTTGCCTAGTTCAACCCACAGCCCTCCAGGCTTGCGACTCGGCCTCAGCTGCCCACCTGTGATGTTGGTCAGGGCATGGGAGAGTGTGAATACGCCCAGGCTGTAGCCGCCGAGCCGGCCTGCATACGCCACCGATATGATGGTGCTCAGGTACGCCAGGACTTCCTCTGCCACCATCGGCGCACCGATGCCCAGGATCCTGCAGACATTATGTGGTGCGGCACAAAGTTTGGTGCGGGGGCAGAACCGTAACCGGCTCAAAGAGTGACTATCGGCACCACCCACTGCCATCTCAATCACTAGGCGCCCACCATTTTGTTTCCACAACAGCAGGCATCAGGCCGGAGCCGCTGGCCTCGCCACCTCCTGGCGAGCTGTCGGCCGGCTGGGCATGAGGCAGCAGCGGCGCCTCCAGGCGCCCCACATCTTCCAGATCCTCCAGGCCGGGGCTGGTGCGCAGATTGTCACGTGGCGTGCGTGGTGTGTCCATGGCGGGTGCAGTGGCAGCTGCAAAGCAGAAAGAGAAGGGACAGAGCGGGCGCCCAAGGGTCGGTACCTCATCGGCAGCGGCTGCTGGTAGGGCGGCGGCGGCGCGCTGGGGCGGCGGCGGCAGCAGGGGCGCATCGGATCGGAGCTTACCGGTGGCTCAGGTGCGGATCAGCGCCTCAGGCAGGCTTCACAGTCCGCGAATTGGTCGGGAGGGGGCGCCAACATGTGCAGCGCGGGCAGGTGCCCCGCGGCAGTCCAGAGATCCACTCTGGCGATGCCACTGCGATCAAGGGGTGCCAGCGGGACAAGGACGAGACGCTCTACCCCCTGCATGGGCCGCATGATGAATTGTCTGCCGAATGCACTCGCAGTCTGCAGTGACTGTGAACTCACTCGTGGGGGCTGCGGGGGCAGCAGAGCTGCTGACGAGCACATCTCCATGTCCGCGGCGGCCTTAGTGCGCCTGGCCCGCCAGGCCGAGTTGGTCGAGGGTCAGAAGATCGTGAAGGTGCGTCGGATTGAGGCGGCGGCGTGCCGGGAGCGACGGACCGCGCGCGCGAGCCCTGCAGCTGAGCCCCTCTGCTTGCAGCTGTTGGTGGGCCTGCACCCCGCGCCTGCTGCCGCCCAGCACTTCCGGTCGCGGCGCCGCACTCGTTCCGAGCTCGGCTGGTGGGTCCTGGCACCGCGGGCCGCCAGCTGTGGGCGCCGGGCCAACGGTCACCCAGCGGCTGACCCACCACCGCTGCACCGCTTGCCCCCGGCGTCTGCCTCGCAGGAGACGCATGGCAGGAAGATCCTGCTGGCCCGCACGCGCGGCCAGGTGTACGCCACAGACGCGCACTGCTTCCACATGGGCGGTGAGTGGTCGCCGCGCCTGGGGTGCAGTTGCGGTGCGCGCTCGCCAGCTGCCGGCCCATCTGCTCGCGGATGCCGGCACCCACCGATTGGCTAGCTGGTTGCCCTCCGCCCCGCAGGCAACCTGTGGGAGGGAGACATTGAGGACATCGACGGCCATGCGTGCGTGGTGTGCCCGCTGCATCGCTACAAGGTGCGCTGTTGGTGCTTAGTGCTGGGCAATCGATGCCGTTCGGCGCTGGCGGTTGATCATTTGCATGGCTGCTGGATCATGATCTGCTGTCTGCAACAGCCGGGGCAGCCATTAGTGCTGCTGGAGGTGCAATTGTTGCAGCTGGGTGCTGCAGTCGTGCAGCGCTGCCGCTGACTCGCGGCCCAACCGCCCCGTGGCCCGCCGCTGCACCGCATGCAATCCCCTCCAACTGTGCGCCTGCTGTGCCTGCCATCTCTCGTCCGCCGCCGCCGCTGCTGCTGCTGCTGCTGCTGCTGCTGCACCGACCCACCTTGCCTCTCCACCCACCCGTGCACCCACAGATCGACATGGCCACGGGCCAGAAGGTGGATCGCATGCTGGACGGATGCGTGACCTGCTCCTCCACCCAGCAGCAGCGCACGTACCGCGTGCACGCCGACCCCGAGTTCATCTGGTGAGGGCAGAATTGAGGGAGGCTTAGTTACAATGGTGTGGTGCTCAGTGCTTCTGTTGGTGAGCTGCTTGTGGGTGCTTGTGTGGAGAGCAGGGAGTGGCGGCAGTGGAAGCGGTAGCTGAGCAGGTGCTGCTGCATCTTGCTTGGCTGTGGGTGCACTTGAGTGCTGATCCGGGTGCGTTTATAATTCTGCTGCAGGCCAGTCCCTGGCTTGGCTGAAGCACGCCTGCACGCACCCACCAACCTGCTTGCCTGCACATGCACCCACCACTCTGCCGCTCACCCTGCAACGCACCCACCCCCCGCAGGATCGACATCCCCGAGCTGCACACCCAGACGTCGCTGCCCAGCGACCGCTACAACCAGGTTGCGGTACCGCAGGCGCCCGCCGGTACACCCGGCCGCGCCAACTATGGCCTGTTTGGAGCGAGCAGCCGGCAGCAGGAGGGGCTGGCGCCGTACGGCGGCATGCAGCGCCTGATGCCTGGCACGCCCAGCCGGGCGGCGGATGAGGACGGCCCCGCTGCGCTGAGCCAGGAGGCGGTGCAGCTCAGCCAGGAGGCGCCACAGCCGGCGGCGCAGCCCGCGCCGCAGCACTCGTTCACCCAGGTGGGTGGTGTGACAGTTGGGGGTCGATGCGAGTGGGTCGGGTGCCCTTCTGTGGTTGGTTGCTGGGACGAGCGTTGCCACTCTCAAGCATTCCACCTGTGTAGGATGGGAGGTTCGCATGAACTTGCCCTAGCAGGAGCTGTGCTGCAAACTGCTGCAGGCAAGGTTGCTCAACTCTCCCCTCCTGGTGTGGCTTTGCCTGTTTGTGCCTGCAGGGCTTCATCCCCTTCTCCCAGTCTCGCGCCGACACCGCCAGCATCGCTCGGCGCAAGGCTGCCACTGCCGCCATCGCCGCACGCTCCTACATGCCGCCAATGGCACAGCAGGCGCAGCAGGCGCCCGCGCCCCCGGCCCGCGGCCTGGCAGGCCCCAGCACCGCCGCGCAGCAGGCGGCGCCCAAGCGGCAGCAGCAGGCGGCGCCACAGCGCACTGGCAGCGGCCTGGCGCGCAGCACGTCTGGCCAGGCCTCGCTGTTCGACTTTGGTGAGCTGCTGTGCGGGGAAATGTGTGGCAAGTGGCAGCACCCAACAGCAGCAGCTGCAGCAATTGGGCCAGCCCAATGTGTGCAGCAAGCTGGGTGCCGCAGCCGGTGCATATCAAGCAAGATCGCATTGGAGCTCTGCGCAGCATATGTTTTCATCAATCTGCCACCCACTGAGCCCCACAGCACAGACCTGAGCTGCCTCTCTGCCACAACCATTCCCCGTCCTGCAGGCTTCACAGTGCAGGCTCGGGCGGCGGCCGCCAGCGCCGGCGGGCCCGAGGACATGGACATGTCTTGAGGCCCTCATTAACACAACTGGCCAGCCAGGCAGGCCAGCGTCCGGCTAGGCAGCACTCGGCATGGCAGCTAGGCAGACACTACAGCACGCCCTTACAGCAGGCTGACCGACAGCATCGACGCGCCGTGCTGCAGCATGACAACATTTAGACAGCGGCACCAGCTGAGCCGGGCTGCGATGTACGACAGACCGCTTTGCAGGTTCTTCCTCCTGACTTTCATTTTCGGACGTCACTTGAAGCCGCCAATTATGTGCGGCAGGCGCTCGCTGCGGCGGCGCCTCCCTCCCTCCTTGCCTGTCCTTTATTCCAACTCTGCTGAGCAGACTGAGACGCTTCTGTCCTATCCGACAAACATGGCTCGAAAAGCGATGCCATCCCTGCGCCTGAGCTTACTCTTTCCTTCCGCAGTGTCCGCGCTGCCCTTCTGTATCATCACTGCTGCGCTTTCAATGCGATGCTTGTAACTGAAGCAAGCCTTAGGACTGATGCAGACCGTGGTGCTTGCAGCTGCTGGGCTGGGCTGGGAGAGGCTCTAGATCGGATGCACAGGGGCCTGCTCTCGCCGCCGCTCAGCAGGCTGCGCCGTGGCCAGCCATACGGCGGCAGCAGTGGCGGAGCTTGGCAAGCGGCCCCAAGCGCCACTGATTGGTCCCTGGCGTCGAGCTGGGCGCCGTGTAGTCGAGTCTACTTGCTGTAGCCCTCACAAAGGGGGTACCCTGGCAATCCCAGAAAAATTGCCCCCGGGGATGGTAGATTTCGGTGGCTCATTTAGCCTCTGCAGCGCGTTTCCCCCTGCATTCCTCCCTTTATTTCTCGCTCCGATTGGCGGGCAACCATCCCTTCGGTGCTGTCGGACACACAGGTGGCCGGGCTGGGTGGGGACTGCAGGGGGGGCTCAATCCCCAAGTTTGTGTGGTCCGTGCCCGCGGTGTGTTCGCGCACGCGGCTTGCTTGTCCCCTCCCCCATCGATCAACATGCATCGAATCAGTGTTCTAAGCGCTGTCTCCCCGTGCGCAGGTCGGCGCAGCAATGAGCGCTCGCACTCTTCTCGCCCTCCTGGGCCTGATCGCTCTGGCTTCCGCGGTGAGTCTGTCATATCGCGCGGCTCCAAAGCCTACAGCGCCACCGCGGCTATGCATGCATGTACCAGCGGCGGGCCGGCGGCGCGGCTGCCGCGCGCGCGCATGCGCATGCGCGATCCCACCCACCCTGCTTTCCTTCCAACCTGCATTCTGGTCCGACAGGCTGCTTGTGTGTGGTAACTGTGATGATGAACACCAACTCCATTGTGCCTCTGACCGCCTCAAAAAACTGGCCGCCTCAAAAAACTGGCCGCTCAATGCAACTGTGTGGCTGCCTGCCGTGCCACTCATCTGCAGGCCCGCGTGGATCCTGGTCGGCGCCTGTTGCAGGAGACCGGCCACGACCATTCCCACGACCACGAGCACGACCACGGCGTGGACATGAAGCCCCTCGAGCTCAACCTGACCGGTGAGTTGGGAGTGCTCACATAATGCATGCTGCTTGCCGCCCTGCCGCCACATGTGTGCCTTCAAGTGGGCGGGCATGTGAGCTGGTCGCAGAGCACTGGCTGGGGATTCCGTGTTTCAGTGCGCAACCGCCTCACTGCCTACGCACCCCCACCCCCGAACTAGCAGAAGTCCATGGCGTGTGGTTTGGCTTGTCCGACCAGATCCCTGCCTCCATCGCGAACATGAAAGGGGTGAGCAGGCTGAGTGCTGGGGCACATCTGAGTTGCCAGCTGGACTCACAGGCTGGCTGCCAGCATCATCTGTCAAGTTGTGCATGCATGTTGCTGCGCAGCAACAGTGCCGTGGCGTTTGATGGGCGTGGCTTTACGCTCATCTGTCACACACAGCGATCGCAGGCTTATCCCATACTTGTTGCTGCTGATCATCACATGCTGCAGGCCGCGGGCTTCCCCAACTGCTCCGCTGACGGGGGCTCTTTCTCCTACACGCACTACTCCCCCTCGGGTGCGTCAAAGCAAGGCTGCGCCAGGCCTTGGCTGTTGTGGATGGCTGTGACAGTGTGATAGTGTCAGCAACCGCAGTGCGCAGCGCCGGTCGGCAGCTGCTTGCGGTTTGCGTGCCCGCTGCAAAGAGGGGTGGCTACCTGAATGAGCACATTGCCCAACTACGTGAACAATTCTCAGCCTTGCCGCCCTGTGCACTTCCCTCCCGCAGACCCTCACTACCAGTCCATCGCCACCTGGAGCAACACGACCGCCATCACTGGCTATGGCCACATGCGCGCCACCTCCAAGCTCGTCAAGGCCTACCAGGTTAGTTGCTGGATCTGTTGGAAAGCTAAATGCTGCGCTAGCAGCCGCTGCTGCAGGAGTGCCAATTTCGAGCGCTGTCCTGTTGATGCGTGGCCCACCGGCGCAACCCATTCGTCTTGCACTTCTTTGTGCCTGCAGGCCGGCGTGCTGGAGGTGGAGGATGCGGAAGGCAAGGCCGACTGCATGCAGTGGAAGCCATTTGTGGACCTGCGCAGCGGTGAGCTGAAGGCCACCAGCCTGAGGATGCGCGTGTACAAGCAAGACGCCAACGGCACCGTGACGTACGAGGCAGCCAACTGCAACCTCAAGGGTGAGCGTTGCAACAGCTGCGCTGCTGCTATGCACTGGCGCGTCGTGGCCGCACCTTGTTGCCGATCAGCACACCTCAGCTGTGACCCCGCATGTGCTGAACCACCCACGGCCAGCTTTTGTGGCATGCCGGGCCAGCCCATGGCCACCCAGCAGGTCGTTCGTATATTGGCTCCAGCACATGCTAATGATCAGCCAAAGTTGATCAAGTCAAGTCGGGCACCGCAGTGTCATGCACCCTTGACCCCTCACCGCCACCCTGCTCACTGCCATTGCAGGTGACGAGAAGCCGGGCTGCACCGAGGCTGGCAACAGGGGCGACGGCAGCTTCACCGTCACCGCCGTCATGCGTGCCACCTGGGTCTGCAAGGCCGGCAACTGCCTGAAGCACTCGCCTCTGTTCAACCCCGAGGACGGCCACACACACTAGGTGGACACGCACTTTCGGCAGACCTCAAAAGTCTGCCGATGGACATGTGCTGTGCCTGCCCCCGCCGCGGCGGCTTGCCTAGCCGGAGGAGGCAGGGCAGCAGCAGTTGCACAGGCGTTTCCTCTGCCTTGTTCTGCACTCCTTCTGCCGCCGCCGCTCGCATTAGATGTCCTTCCACCGCCACTCTCACTCTTTCAAGGAAACCGCGCTGCGGTTCTGCATAGTGCACCCATCAACAACCATTTCCAGCGTGATCTTGCATTCACCTCCCCCATCCCCCGATCTGCACATCATCCTTGAGCCCCCTGTGTGTGTCAACCCCGCCGATTGGGCCTGTTCGCAGAGCTACTGTTGTGTGCAACGTGGCCATCTACCCGCACATGATTCACACAATAGATTGCTTTGTGTGTGCCCGGTGGTATTGTAAGTTTAAGCCGTAAGGTTCAATTTTGGCAGGTGCATTACAAAAGAAGCAAGCTCATGACTCCACAGCTCGGCTGCCGCCGCCGCTGCTTCATGCCGGACGGCCGGCTCCCTCATGCCGTCACCGCCCCTCACGAGCCTTTCCCCACGTGGCTCACAGCTCCTGGCGCAGCACTGTGGAGTCCAAAGCGATCAGCAAGGCCGTAGCTGGCCTGCACTCCTCCCCTGCGGGCGTGAGCGCACCCTGCAGACCGCTGCATGACTTGAAGGCAAGCAGGTTGGCCCATGGGGTTGCTGCCTGGTGTGATCGGGGGCCTCCAAAGCGTTGCTCGAGCTCTCGCTGCCGCTGCCGCTGCCGCCGTCGCTAACCCGCCACACCTGCAATGAGGCATGCCACCTACCTGTGCAACCGCCTGCACCCACCTCCCTGCTGCAACAGGCACCCCGCCATGACGCACTACCTAGCTGAATCCATTTGCGAGCTGGCGGTGCCGCCGCTGCAGCCCAGCTTCATTCGCCTTGTGGCGCATGGCGATTACCCATCCCTGGTGGTGCTGCTGCACGTGCGGCCGCGGCAGCTGACGGCCGGCATTGAGGTGGCAGCATACAGCGGTGTTGCTGAGAGCGATGAAGTCATAGCAGCTCGCATTGGCAGGCAGGGCATCATTTATGCAGTGCAGCAGACGCAGGCGGGCCTGGAGCAGTTTGTGGCAGACCTGCTGGCCACCAGCCCTGAGGAATGGGATGATGGCCTCAACGACTGCAAGCTGGCACTGCCCCTGCACGGCTCAGCCGGCGTTGGGTCTGGATGGGACAGCATGTATCTGCACCTGCTGCCGCCCAGCACAGTGCAGATCCGCACGCGTCAGGGGCCCGCGCCGCCTTCACAGGATTGGCTGCCCATCCGCATGCCAACCATTTTTTCGCCTGGCGAGGCAATGGCGGCTGTGGAAGTGACCAATGGTGGCGCATCCTATGCTCACAGCCAATCTGTGCTGAAACGCCAGCTGGCACAGCAGAAGCGTGAGCAGGCGGCTGCAGCTGCCGGCGGCCCGCCAGCCCCCTCTGCCGCCGACTCTGCCACAGCAGCTACAGCTGCTGCTGCTCCTGCTGCGCCCCCTCAGCCAGACAGCGACGCTGAGTTCCAGCAGAAGTACCGTGCGCTGCGAGACGAGGCCATGGCAGACCTGAAGGCCGCCCTGCTGGCCATGCTGCGCCAGGCGCTGCGCTACCGCGGCACCTGTGAGTTCCCAGGGGCGCCGCCGCCGGCAGTGCCCGACGAGGGTGCCGGCCCAGCTTGAGTGCAATGAACAGCGGCTCAGGAGCAGCGATCAGGAGCAGAGGCATGCCAGCGGCGCAGCGGCGGCGGCAGCAGCAGCCGGTGACCACAGCCAGCATTCGAAACAATGTACAGAAGTGCTCTTCAACTGCATCAGCTTCTTGAAAATTCACGCCTGCTCATTGCGCACTCATGTAGATGCTGCTCTCCCAACAGGCACTTCTGAAGGTCTTTGCAATGTGCAACGGCTCAGCAGGCCACTCCCAGAGCGCTGCCGCCACCGCCCATCCCAGTTGCCATGCCCTGCAATGTGCACTCCAAGATGGACGTGGTTTGCTGCCATCCACGCTGCATCGGCATGCCATGCTGGCTCAATGGTGGTAGCAAGGGCCTGAACTGCATAACCTACATGGTGCACTGCCATTTCGCTGCGACGAAGCTCACCGCCGCTGCCCATGCCGAGCGGCGCCACCAGTGCCGAGGGACCCAACGCGCACGTGCGCCTCCCTCGAGCTGCTGCTGCATAGCGTTCTTCAAAGAGCCCAGCAGGGCCGAGTTTCGGCCGTGTCGTCCCCGCCCGCGTGCCTGAGCGAACCCTCCCCGGCCGCGCGATCCTTGAAGGGCCCGTATTGCTGCCGCGGTGCGATCGGGCGATCCTCCAAGCCGTTGCTCGCCGCCGCCGCCGCCGCTGCCGCCGCCGCCGTCTGCGCCCGGCGCCAAAACCACAGCTGGCTCAGCGAAACCAACCCCGCCCGATCCGCCTGCTCCACCCCTTCCTGCTCCAACCTCCCTCCTGCAGGCACCCAGCCATGGCCCACTACCTAGCTGAATCCATTTGTGAGCTGGCGGCGCCGCCGCTGCAGCCCAGCTTCATTCGCCTTGTGGCGCACCATGGCGACTACCCCACCCTGGTGCTGCTGTTGCACGTGCGGCCGCGGCAGCTGGCAGCAGGCATTGAGGTGGCGGTATACAGCGGCACAGCAGAAGACGAGGAGGGCACCCAAGCCGATGTCAGCAGGCAGGGTGCAGTGTTTGCGGTGCAGCAGACGCAGGCGGGCCTGGAGCAGTTCGCAGCCGACCTGATAGCCTCCAGCCCTGAAGAGTACGATGATGGCGCAGGGCCCTGCCAGCTGACCTTGCCTCTGTACCACTCGGCTGTCGCCGGGGCCGCGTGGGACAGCGTGCAGCTGCACCTGCTGCCACCCAGCACAGTGCAGGCCAGTGCGCAACAGGGGCAGCTTTCACCGGATTGGCTGTCCATCGTCATGCCCACCCTATTCACGCCTAGAGAAGCGCTAGCAGCTGCGGAAGTGCGCAACCGTGCGACAGCCTACGCTCACAAGCAGGATGCGCTGAAGCGCCGGCTAGAGCAGCACAAGCGTGAGCAGGCGGCGGCAGCTGCCGGAAGCCCGGCAGCCATTGCCGCCGGCTCCGGCACAGCAGCCACCACTGCTGCTCCGCCCCCTCAGCCCGACAGCGAGGCCGAATTCCAGCAGAAGTTTTGAGTGCTGCGGGACGAAGCCATGGCGCAGCTGCACACTGCCCTGCTGGCCATGCTGCGGCAGGCGCTGCGCTTCCGGGGCACACTCGAGTTCCCGGGTGCGCCGCCGGTGCCGTCGGCGGCAGCAGCAGCAGTGGCAGCAGGCGCTGTCGGCCAGCCGGAGGGGGCAGCAGACGACCCTTGAGTGCAGCAGGGGGAGGGCAGCATGAGGCGCCGCTGCTGAGGCCAGGCAGCCGTGAAGAGAGGAGGAGGACCCACACCCGCTGAACAGCTGCAGCAATGTACCATGTTGTGCCTCTCAAACCTCTTGCCACTGTGGCAATGATGCTTCTGTTCAAGCTGCATGCCTGCATAGCTGAGCATCCATGGAATCCCTGTGAAGCCTAGCCGAGAGTTTCAACTCACTGCTCACAGCAAACGAACAATTCTGCCACCTGCTGGCCTAGACAGGGAGGCGATCCGCTTCAATGCCGCAGAACAGCAGCCAGAGGTTCAGCGATTGAGCGCTGGACATGGCGCCTGCCGCCAGTGCTGCCATGTTGATGTGAATGTAAAGGGTTCACCAAACATGGCATTATGTGCAGACTGACATGCACCATGCACCCATGGGGCTTCGCAGCCTCATGGGCCGCCAGCGGCGCTGCCCACGCCGAGCGGCTGGCTGCCTGATGCCGCTGCTGTGCAACTCAGAGCGCCTTCTGTCGGCTCCTTCGGGCTGCCGTTGCACTTCAGAGCTTGCTCAAGCGCCTAGAAGACCGAGCTGGGGCCTGGAGGCCGGCACTCGGCCCAGCGAGCCTCTGAGGACCCTCCAGGCGCTGGAAGCTAGCTCCAAGGCGAGCCACAGGGCTGTGAGCAGCAGCACTGGGCGGGAGCAGGGGCACCAAGCCGTTGGTTAGCTTCCTCCTGCTGCCGCCGTCGCCACTGCGCGCGCTTCCGCTCAGAAGCCTGGCCGCCACCAAGCCGACCACCCTCCCACTCTGGTCTCCCTCCTGCAGGCACCCAGCCATGGCTCACTACCTAGCTGAATCCATTTGCGAACTGGCGGCGCCGCCGCTGCAGCCCAGCTTTGTGCGCCTTGTGGCACATCGGGCGACTTCCCCATCTCGGTGCTGCTGCTGCACGTGCGGCCGCGGCAGCTGGCAGCAAGCATTAAGGTAGCAGTGTACAGCGGAGTGTTGGAGGATGAGGAGGCAATACTGGCCCGCATCAGCAGGCAGGGCGCAGTGTTTGCGGTGCGGCAGACGCAGGCGGGCTTGGAGCAGTTTGCAGCCGACCTGCTGGCGACCGGCTGCGACGAAATGGACGACGGCCTCAACACCTGCAAGCTGGCGCTGCCACTGCAGCGCACAAGCTACTCTGAGTGGGACAGTGTGCACCTGCATCTGCTGCCGCCCGGCGCAGTGCAGGGCCGTGCTCACAAGGGGCAGCTTTCACCACAGTGGCTGCCCATCCGCATGCCCTCCATCTTTCCTCCAGACACCGCGCCGGCGGCTGCAGAGGTGCGCAACCGTGCGACAGCCTACGCGCACAAGCAGACTGCGCTGAAGCGCCAGCTGGAGCTGCACAAGCGTGAGCAGGCAGCCATAGCTGCCGGCGTCCCAGCAGCCTCTGCTGAGCCCCCTCAGCCCGACAGCGAGATCAAATTCGAGCGCAAGTGGTGGGCCCTGCGAGACGAGTCAATGGCCGAGCTGCAGGCCGCCCTGCTGGCCATGCTGCGGCAGGCGCTGCGCTACCGCGGCACCCTGGAGTTTCCCCTGGAGGCGCCGCCGCTTGAGGCAGCAGCAGCAGGCGCAGCCGACCACCCGTAAGGGGCAGCAGCCGACCTTTGAGAGCGCAGCACGATAGCAAAAGCACAGCTGCTGGGGCAGTGGCCACACACAGCTGTGCACAGTGCTGACTGTTGCGCCTGAACAACTGCTTGCCGGTGTGTCCTTGGTGCATGCCTGTCCACAGCGAGTTGCATTGATGAGCACCAGCAATCATGTTCCGATAATTAGCGAGTTGTAGTTCTGTAATGTTACAAGCGCGTGGGCTGCAGCGGCAGCGCATGGCAGGCAGTGCAAAAATGAACTGTACATGGCAAAGCAGAGCAGGGATGACATTGGAGCGAGGATCAGGGCAAGCGATATCAAGCTGGACAGGCCCAGCAAAACAGCAGCAGCAGAAGCGGCAGAGCAAGCAAGCAAGTCAATCAAATGCTAGCACGGTGAGTACAGCGGTCAGGTAAGTTGCGTAGCATCCCACCATGGCCCAACCGGACCAGGCGGGCAGCCACTGGCGGTGCAGCAGTGAGACTGCCACCACGCAGGCGCAGTTGAGCATTATGAAAATGCAGCCCACAAGCACGACAGGGTCCTGCAGAGGGGCAGGAGTGGGGCGGCAGGCGTGCTCGTCATGAACGAGCAAGTTTGCGCAGGTGGGCAGCACAGGCAGGCTGGGCAGCATAACCAAGCGGCCAGCATGCCCCCGCTAACGGTGAAGGGCGGCTGCCCAGTCACAACCCCCAGCACGGCCTCACCAGCTTGACGGCTGCCTTGCGCATGTGGCTGTCTGAAAGCAGCGCCCAAAAGCCCAGGCCCAGGCCGACCTGCAGGCAGTTCCATAGTCAGATGCTGGGTTCAAAGACAGCAGAGAACGCTCAGGAAGCAGCGGCTGCAAATGACGGCAGCACTGACAGCGGCCAATGAATGCACATGCCATCAGCATGTCGCACGACGGTCCGGCCAAGCTAGGGAGCAGTGGACCGGAACAGTCTGAAAGCTACCTCATGGGAAGCGCACCAGCATGTTGAACAGGGGGCCGGCGAAGCAGGCGGTCATGGCCATTGAGTTGCCGCCTCGCGAGCGCGCCGCCATGGCCTGCAGCCAGCACAGGGAGGCATGCGACCGCTATATGTTACAGCCCAGCTGTAACTGTGTTGACCGCCCCTACAGTCAGCAAGAGGAGCAAGCAGCAGATAACAGCACGGGCACATGGTCAGCAAGCCGCCAGCTAGAGAAGGGAAGTCTGCGCCTCATGCAGGTGGACGGCCTTGCAAGGGGAGCCAACTTGGGCCTGTCGTGAAAGCAAGCACACGCCTATCAGGGCAGCCCGGTGGCTGGAGCTGCTGCGCTTGCCTGCAACCCGAACAGCGCAGCGCAGTGGAACCTCACCGTGTTGTTGATGTAGTCCATCAAACTGTTGCCCCATGCCAAAACGGTCACGCCCAGGATGGCGGGATCCAAGTGGCTGCACAGGGTGGGATGGTGGGGCCGGTGAGGGATTTGGGATCAGGAGGGAACAAACAGGGATAGCAGCAGGGGAAGCAGTAGGTGTGCAGGCCGCAGCCCGTTAGCGAGCCAGCGAGCGGAGAGATCCGCGTACGCAGTGCGGATCAGGGCTGTGATTTGCATGAGCACAGCGTGCAGCGTGCCCAGCGCACCTCAGCATGCCGAAGAACTGCAGCAGGCCGACTATCTCTGTGGCGAACAGCGCAATCCACATGGCCGCCACTCCAAAGCCGTACACAGCCACCAGCGCAGCGCCTGGGGCAGGGGGGTGGGGTGGCAGTGCGCGGAGCGGAAGTGAGCCATGTTGGTGTGCCAGCTCGGCGCTCGATCGCTTGTGCATGCAGGAGCTGCACAAAAGGCTGCCCTGGTGCGCCATCTAGCCCCCACCAGGTGCAAAGAGGCATGTGCTGTTTCTCAACACGGTGGTTTGCAAAGGCAGTAGGCTGCATGGCACCTACCGATGGGATACTCGGTGCCCAGCGTCCACAGAGGCGCTTTGCCCCCCAAGCGCAGCGTGCCCAGGTGGCCCAGCGTGCACAGCGCAGCGCCGGCGCCCACCGCAATCAGCAGCGCCTGCAAGGCAGGAAATGGCAAGGCGGGAAGGCATGGTGAGCACGGCTCGCGTTGGGCGCTGATGAGCTGCTAGCATGCCAACATCATGACGCAACCGCTGCCTGGTCTGCCTGCAACCATGCCTTGCAAACGGGCATCGCTGTTGCACAATCTGTCCTGCAAACGAAGCCCTCCCCAAACCACGCAACGGCAAAGCATACCAGCACCCGCCCTGCCCTGGCTTGCCTGCCAGCTCCACAGCTCGAGGTAGGCGGCAATAAAGAGCGGGGAGGCGGCCAGGGAGCACAGGAACCAGGGCCGGTCGTAGCTGTTCACCTCCACCAGGGGAATGGTTGCCTGCACAGAAGTGCAGGGTATGGCGCATGAGATCAAGGGAACATGCCAGTGGCGGGGAGGTCACGACTTGCTTTAGGCATTTTGGGCATTACTGCGCTAGAAACAACGCCAAAATGCCACACCAGCCCCAGCTACAAGCGGCACCAAAGGGCGCAAACCAGCCAACAGCCCACCTGCAGCACCAGCATGAGGGGCGCCTGCGCTGCTTCTATGGCATGGCCCAGCCACGATCGCTGCGCCTGCCCTCTCTCCAGCTCAACTGCTGCAAGCGCTTCTGCCGCGGCAGCTGCTGCTGCTGTTTCCCCTGCGCTGCCTATACTGGTTCGCTCAACAGAGAGCGAGCTAAGCGCCGATCGCCGCCCGCCGCTGCCGCCGCTGCCCTGGTGGCTGAACCGCGGCCCGCTGCTGCCGCCTCCGCTGCCCTGATGGCTGAACCGCGGCCCGCTGCTGCCGCCTCCGCTGCCTTGATGACTGAACCGCGGCCCGCTGCCGCTGCCGCCACTGCCCTGGTGGCTCAAGTGTGCGGGGTGGGCGTGCACATGATGCGCTGGCAATGAGCCAGCTGCTGCTGCTGCTGCTGCTATCTGCGATGTCGCTGCGTCCGCCGCCGCTGCACCTGCCGCCGGCTCCTGTGCTGCGCCAGCGGCACCCAGGGCTGCAGCATTGAAAGATGCCACAGGCGGTTCGTACAGCTCGCCATGCCCCCACTCCTCATCATGCTGCTGATGCTGCTGCTGCTGGCGGTGCACATGCGGCGGCGACAGCGACGGCTCCAGCTGGCGACCGTGCCGCGGCGGCGAGTGCTCCCCATGCCGTGGCAGGCGCGAGGGCGACTGCACAGCATCCTCCCACGCTGGTTCATCCCCGCTGTCGTAGCTGCTGCTCTCTTCATCCACATCTGAAAGCTCGTTGTCGCGAGCGGGCCGGTAAAACGACTTGGACTGCAGGGCGGCAAGGCAGAGGGCGGTGCAAGGAGCATATGGGTCACATGAGGCAGAGGTTGGGGCGTGCAGGGACTGGGAAGGCGGCAACAGAAGCTGCAGTAGCACATGCAGCGCAGGCTGCGCAGCAGCCACGCAAGCCGCTGTTGGAGCAGGTCCAAGCAGCAAGCCCCATCACCAGCAAGCCCCATCACACAAGCTGAACGCACGCACCTGTGCCATCTCGGCCAGGGCTCGCTGGCGGTACTCGCGAGCAGGCATGTGCACGATGTCGTTGTATGCCATGCGTGGCTGGAAGGTTGCCACCGGCGGCACGTGCCTGCAGGGATAGGGCAGGAGTAGGGGAAGGGTGGTGAGATGGCAGATTTGGCTTCAGGTGTGCAGGTGCAGACAGGATTGGTGCAGATGTTGCATGGAGGTGTGAGCATGCAGCCCTGCGCCAGCCCAGCGCAAGCAGCCCACCTAGGGTGGTGCCGCTGCAGGTGGTGCAGGTGCTGCGGCTCGTGGCGGAGCGCCCCCAGGAAATCGGGCAGGCTGCCGATGATGCCTCGCCGCACCGGCGCAGCAGGCGGGCTGGGCACGCGCTCGCCGGCCTCAACCACTCCTGCCAGGCGGCCGTCGATTGCATGTGGCACAGAGGCAGCTGGTGCCAGCCAGCCGTCGGTCTGGGCCGCTGCCTGCTGGCCTGGGGTGGGCATGGGTCCGCTGCTAGGCCGGTCTAGCTGCTGTGCTGTGGGCGCTGAGCCCGTCCATTCCAGCAGTGGTTGGCCCACCGGGCTGCCGCCTGCCACGCCCCCAGCTGCACCAGAGGCATAATCGCTGCGCAGCAACGGCGACACCAGCTCGGTGCGCCACCTGCACAGCGGGCAGCGGGGTGACGCAGGTTGCCAGCTGGGCAGTTGGATGGCTAGCATGGCACGCATTAGGCAAGGCCGCACTTCAGGTAGGCTGGGCTGGCGGCAGCTGGGTGGTGCCCCAGGCAGCAGCAAGTAGCAGCAAGGGCAAGCAGCAGCAGCAGGGTTCACCAGGCAACACAGGTCGATCCAACCTTGCTCACTTTTGTGACCAGCGGCGCGAGACGCGGCCGGCCAGCTCCCCCCACTCCACCCCCGCCCGGTGCGTGAAGTCGGCAACCGCCACCACAACCTGCAGGCGGCGGTGAATGCAACAAGCGAGCGATAATCATAGCTACCACTGCTAGCAGGCAGCACAACCAGGATGCACACTACCAAGGGTATGGCAGCATGATGGCCTTGCCTTGTGCAAAACACACATTACAATGCTGCTGAACACTGCATGAAACGCACACAGCTGCTCACCACATAGGCGGCATAAATGGACAGGAGTGTGGCCACCGAGCCGTAGCTGAAGTAGCCGGTGGCCACTGCAATAGCAGGGGGAGGAGCAGCAGATTGGGGGACGTTGTGAACTTTGGGTTTGCCAGGGGCAGCAGCGCATAGCAGCAGAGAGCAGCAGCCACAAGGCAGGCCGGCACAGCAGCACACAGGAGCACACGGCAGCAGCGCACAGCAGCAGCACAAAAGTAAACAACAGAACGCACCGATGCCCAGCACGGTGGCAACCGTAATGAACTGGGTGAGCACATCGCGGATTTGGGCGCCGCGTGCTTTGGCTCCCCCGCTCAGCGTGACGATGCGGCCGGCCACCACGCAGCCCACAAACATGCCGGCGCCGGTCAGGGCGCCCAACGCCAGCTCATAGTTGCCTGGAGGGAGGATGAATGGGGATAGTTGGGTTAAAAAGAGTTGTGCGGCAAGTTGAGAAGCAACACCAGGACAGCAATCCGAGCCTGCAGGCCCTCCATGCAGCAGCCGGCCTGCCAGGGACAGCACCCCCTGCACCGCTCACACCACCCCCTCCGCTGCCACAGCACAGCACATGCCTGTTTTCACGGCAGCGATGGAGGCTGACAGGTCAGGTGCTCCATTGCCCAGCGCCAGCAGCGTCACTCCACCCAGCCGCGGCGGCAGACCCATGTCTTGGGAGATCTGTCGGGTTGTGGTTCAAAGGCGCAAGAGAGACTCAAGAGTTGTGGGCGGCAGCAGCAACTACGACAGCGCAGCTGCAGCAGCGCTGCAGCACGGCGAGGGGAAAGCAGCGGCAGCAGCAGCGGCAGCAGCACAGCAGGAGCAGCAGCATTCCAGGCAGCAGGCAATGCCTCCAGCTGCCTTGCAGGACAGCCAGCAGGAGCGGTTACAGCAGGGGGCAGCATGCGCCGGCAGTGCCACCAGCTGCATCACTCACTTGGGAGAGGATGCACGAGAAATAGTCATCCGAAGCGCGGGCGATGACGCGGAACAGCAGCGCCAGCAGGCACGCGCACAGCAGCTGCATGTGGCGCAGCACGGAATGAAGCACATTGGGTTGAAGGCAGCAGCAGCAGCAGCAGCAGCAGCAGCGGCAGCAGCACAGCAGCAGCGGCAGCACCACAGCAGCAGCAGCAGCAGCTCAGCAGCATTAACGAAGCAGGACGGCTGTTGCTGTGGCTCGCAAGAGCCCAAATTTCCTTCCAGCGGCCGCCAGCCATGCGGCCACAGCTGCCGGCTGCACTCCTAACATTCAGACCCCGCAGCACCCAGCTGCACCGGCTCACCAGCATGACATATGTGAGCCACTTGTGGCGCGCCACATGGCAGTAGTACAGGCGGGGGTAGTCAATCAGGCTCTCGCTCTTGCAGTGGGTGCGCACAAAGGCGCAGCGGTCGTCTGAGCGAGGGTCCAAATCGGACACGTCCTCGCACGTCACTTCCTCTGGCTCCGCCCGCCGCCGCTTGTGGCGGTGGTGGTGATGGTGGCCCTGCGGCAAACATGCAGTGGGTGGCAGCTGAGCACCCAGCGAACAAGGCCAAGGGGCCAAAGCGAAAGCGACAGGGGGCAGGTAGCTGAGGGCTAGGCGGCACGCGCCGCCGCCGCCGCCGCTCGATTGGCGGTGCTCACCTGTAGCTCTGGGGCGCCTGCTGTGGCGTTCGTCACCTCCTGTGCGGTAACACCGACCGCTCCAAGCACCCAGCAGGCCAGCAGGAGGCCAGCCAGGGCGGCGAGGGCACCTGGCCGGCGCCAGGGCACCTTGCCGCCGCGCATGGCGCTTTGCAGCCGCGCTTCCAAAGGCGATCAAGCTGTGGGGCGCATGTGCAAGCTGCTGCACCTGCCGCAGCCGCCGGTGCGCGTCCAAGGCACGTGGGCAGCGGTTCTGCTGCTCAATAAACTTGCTGGAGCGATCGCAGGTGTCCAGACAGCGTCCCGAGATTCCTGCCTGCCTGCTTCCTTGCTCATGCTAGCGCCGCCCATGCAGGTGCCTGGCCACCTCCATCGGGCCATCCGTGGATGAAACCCCACTTTCGGGCTGCTGGTCGCATTCGGTCAGGCATCGGTGGCGGCTGCCGCTCACCCCCCGGCGGCAAGTCACTCCGGCTGCTCCCACCCTGCTGTAACCAGGCGCTGCAGCAGCCCGCTAGCCCGATTAGCACGATGCAGGCGCAACTGACCCGTGCGGCGGCGCCCAGCGGTGCTCCATGCACCCGCGCCGCCACCTGCCGGCCCCAGGCCGCGCTGCCGCGGCTGCAGGCGGCCCGCCCCGCACACGGCACCCGGCCTGCGCCCCTGTCCCGGCGCCAGGCGCTGCGGTCGGCGCCACGCTGCCAGGCCACCGCCGCCGCCGAGCCGGCATTTGAGCCGCAGGTCTGCGTGGTGCTCGGCACGCAGTGGGGCGACGAGGGCAAGGGCAAGCTGGTGGACATCCTGGCGCAGCAGTACGAGATTGTGGCCCGCGCGCAGGTGCGCTGGGCTGGCCTGGGCGGCCGCAGCGGCCCTGCAAGTTGGCACCGCCTGCAGCCGGGGCGGCGGGCGGGCACTGCATGCTGCCTCATGCATGGGCGCTGCCAGGCCGCCGCACCACCTGCTGCTGCATCATCTATGCCCCGCTGTGCCGCCGCGCTGCTGCCTGCTGCTGTCCGCCCGCCCAGCCTGCCCGCCGCTGACCGCATGACATAATGTGCATAATTTGATGCACGCCGCCGCTCTGTTCTGCACCGCAGGGCGGCGCCAACGCGGGGCACACGATCTACGACGAGCAGGGCAACAAGTACAAGCTGCACCTGATCCCCTCGGGCGTGCTGAACCCCAAGGCCACCTGCGTGGTCGGCAACGGCGTGGTGGTGCACCTCCCCAGCCTGTTTGACGAGATCAAGGGCATGAAGGTGCGAGAATGGCTGGATCAATAACTTGGTTGTGCTTGACAGCTACTTCTTTGTTCAGCTTGCTGTTTTTGTTTGACGAGATCAAGGGCATGAAGGTGCGGAATGGTCGAATGACTCGATGGGTGTTTCTGTCTGCTCGGTTGCGTGTCCTTGTTTGAATGTTCATTTTGCGAGTCATCACTCGATTCGTGGAGGCCTTTCAAGATTGGCAAAGCGAGCTGGGCGATGGCGCTGTGGCGTGCTGCACGCACGGCATCTGAAGACATGGCTATGCTGCCTGCTATCCGCATGGGCTTGCAAGCCAACTTGTGCCAACCAGCATACGGCCCTGACAGCTGCATGCATCATGCCACCCCTGCCAAACATGTTGCAGGAGCGCGGCGTGAGCCTGGAGGGCCGCCTGCTCATCTCCGACCGCGCCCACCTGCTGTTCGACCTGCACAAGGAGATTGACGGCGCGCGCGAAGCGGAGCTGGCCGGTACCGGCAAGCAGGTGGGGCCGCCATGAAGCCCCGCAGACAGTGCCTTGCGTGTGCATGATGCAATCTTGCATGAACGGTCGATCCACCTGCTCGCTTGGTAGCAGCCGCCTGTGCCAGTGCAGTGGGGATGGTCCTGGGACCATGCAGCCGTGGCGCTCCGTCAACCCATTGGCTTGTAGCCGCAAAGCCGCTGTGTGGGGAACTGCGCAGGAATGCCATGTGCTGCTTGCCGCAGCATCGCCCACCATACGAGCTGCCGCCTGCCCCGCCTGTCCCTCTGCCCTCAGATCGGCACCACCAAGCGCGGCATCGGCCCGGCCTACTCCAGCAAGGCCACGCGCAACGGCGTGCGTGTGGGAGACCTGCGCCGGCCCGACCAGTTTGCTGGTGAGTCGGCTGCATGGATTGGCGGGGCAGCAACTCTGTGGTCATGGCAGCTGGTACCATTGCTGCAGTCTGCGCGTGTTGTGTGGAACGGTAGGGAGCGGTGCCGGCCATAGCAAGCAGCCGTCCGCCCTGCCGATTCGTCTGACTTGCAGACAAGCTGCGCAAGCTGAGCCAGGACGGCTTCAAGCGCTTTGATGACTTTGAGTACGACACTGAGACGGACATCAAGCGGTACCAGGTGTGCGCCTGACGACACATTAACCCAAAAGCAGGCTGAGAAAGTTGCAGGGGACTGGGGATATGCTGGCCCCGTATTCATATCGTAAGCTGTGCTGCCTGCCCTGCCGTGCTGTCGGCCTGCTACCTTGGTCCTGCCCTGCTCTGACACATGGAGC
>VFQQ010001629.1_pt1 | contig 29793 bp, 59 predicted proteins | sample 3512341 | NCBI WGS metagenome assembly VFQQ01 (sample SAMN10412373, study PRJNA504923) | tailings metagenome | isolation source: Relicate 2 Philex TSF1 revegetated site | place: Philippines: Tuba, Benguet | collected 2017-08-29
GGCCGGGGGCTCCAAAGTGCTGGGCAGGCCGTCCTGAAGCAGCCCTCTCTGCCGACCACCCTCTCCTCCTCCTTGCAGCCAGCACATCTCCACCGCGGGCACCGAGGCGAGCGGCACCGGCAACATGAAGTTTGCGCTCAACGGCTCCTTCATCATCGGCACCATGGACGGCGCCAACATCGAGATCGGGGAGAACACGGGTGAGGGCAGGAGCGGGAGGTGCGGGCGGGCGCGGGCAGGGCACATGCCGTTTGTGTGGTGATGTGGTGCAGGAACAGATGCCGGTGCTGCATCGCAGGACCTGGCATCAGCTGAGACTTACCCCTATGTCCTCCTCTGGCTGCCTCCCACCGCAGGCTTTGAGAACCTGTTCATCTTTGGCGTGAAGGCAGAGGAGATCAACCGCCTGCGCGAGGTGGGGCTCGCTGCAGGGCGCAGAAAGCGTCGTGCAATGCGGTGTTTTTTGTGACGAGCCTGGTTGGGTGCCTGCTTCCTGGCGTAGCCCGGTCGTAGCCACCTCAGGCACATGACCCAGCGCCTGCCATCTGCCCACTCTTCCTGCACTCTGCCCTTCCGCCCTTCAGGAGCGCAAGGACTTCAAGGACTACGACCCGCGCTGGACTGAGGCGCTGGAGTGGGTCAAGGCCGGCGGTGAGCAACCGCACGAGGCCTTGCCATAGTGTGCCGTGCTGCACCTGAGCCCAGCAGGCATGCTGCCGGCCATTGCCGTGCACACCGCAGCGCAGCTCCGGCTCACCTCCCGGCCCGCCGATTGCCCACCCCACCTCTTCACATCCGTATTGCCCCCCTCCACTACCACCTCTCTCAACAGCCTTTGGCCGCGCCGACTACTTTGACGACCTGGTGGCCTCCGTCAACGACATGACCCGCGGCAACGACTGGTTCCTGCTGGGTGCGCTGCGCGGCGGCGGGCGGGTGGGGGGACAGTGGAAGGGCTGCCCAGGGGTGCTGGCGCAACGTGCCTGCAGCATGTCTCAGCTGCCGGGGCTGCCCACCTGCTGGGATGGCACCTCTTTTGCCTCCCTCAACAGCCTGTGCCTTGCCATCTCACCCATCCCGCCTTGCCTCACCCCTCCTGCCCGGCCTGCAGCCAACGACTTTGCGAGCTACATGGACGCGCAGGACGAGGTGGACAAGCTGTACCAGGACCAGGTGGGTGCTGTGTGGCCCGGCTGTGCCCCCAGCCATGTTAACGCTTCTTCGCTGTGTGCGTGCTACGCGCCACTCCCCCAGCCTGGGCCCCACCCATTCTCGTCCCAACACAGCCCACCCTGCCCCACCCACCCCACACCTGCTGCAGGAGGAGTGGACGCGCCGCTCCATCCTGTACACCGCGGGCAACGGCTTCTTCTCCTCCGACCGCACCATCGACCAGTGAGTGGCAGTGGGCTGAGTGGCAGTGTGCCCTGAGCCCTGGGCCTCTGGCCCCTGCTCTACTGCTGCAGCTGGGCGCGGTGGCTGCGGCCGGGCAGGCCAAGCTCACCTGCTGGCGCCGGCGTGACCCAAAGCCCGCTGGTCAGCAAGCTGCTTCTGCACAATCCGCCTGCCTGCCTCACTACCCTTGCCCACATTCACACTGCAGGTACGCCAAGGAGATCTGGAACGTGCAGGCCTGCCGCCAGGCGTGAGCCAAGCACCAAGCGGCTTCCATGCCAGCCTGAGGCGCCGCGCTGTGCTGTCCCACGCCGCCGCCGCCCGCCCCCAGCCCTCACATTGTGGAGCGGCGGCGTGGCAGCACATCCCGATGGCCCCCCACCAGCACTGCAGCTGCAAATGCGACCCCTGGGCCCCATTCTCTGCCCCTGATATGAAATGAATCCCTCCTTTGGGCACACTATTCGAATCGGGATCGCCCAGGGGGCGAAGCTTTAGTTGTATAAGAAATCATTTTGTTGCGTCGTTTCGGCCCTTCCTGACTCTACCTGCCTTCTGAGTAGTCGAACAGTCTCTGCCCAACAGCCACCGCCCTGGCTCTCTGCTGTCTGTTTACAGTGCAGTGCCTTTTGTCGCCTGTGTAAAGTGAACATGTTGAGCTGAATCGGCGCGCCGCTAGCTGGCCGCAGTCGCAGCCGCGCCGCCTAACTGCCGGTCCTGCTGCCCGCCTACATGGCTGGCTACATTGCTGCCCTGCTGCTGCTGCTGCTGCTGTGGGTCCGGGACTGAAATTATGTGGGCGGAACGTGCAAACAGCTCGTCTGTGCCGATGCGCGGCGCACTCAGCAGCACACTGCAGGGAGGTGGGGTGGGAGCACTTGAGGATGGCACTTGAGGATGGCTTTGCGAGTCATGGCGGCTTGTGGTGTGTCGCCGATGCTTCCACATTTGCAGTCCACTTGGCTCTGGGCATGCAGCACAACGCCCACCACGTGCCGCGCCCACCTGAGGCTGGGCGGCCTGCCGTGCAGCGTGCGGTGCTCCCGCAGGTATGTGGAGAAGGTGGAGGGGCCAAACCCCACAAACTTGTGGGCGCGCGCCAGGATGAGGAAGTCCAGCAGCGCCAGCTGCTCCGAGTTCAGGCCTGCGGGCAGCGCGGAGTGGGGAGGGGTGGGGTGGAGTGGGTGGCGTAAATTGGGCAAGCAACCATCGTGGAATATAAACAAAGGACAGCCACACAGCAACGCCCAGCTAGGCACCACGGCGGTCTACCGCCCACCCTGCCCACATGGATCGGCAGCGGCAGCCGCCTGCCCAGCAGCACCCGCCCAGCCCGCTCACGCTGCAGCTCAAAGGGCGGCAGGTACAGCTCCTTGTACAGCACCTCGCTGCACAGCCGGCTGCTGACCAGCAGCGATGCGCCCGAGCTGAAGTCGTGCTCTGCGCCGTCTGTAAGGCATGGAGGGGCGGTGGGCAGGGCAGGCGTGTTGGACAATGCAAGCCAAGAATGAGAGTCGTGGCCGCATCTGTTTGACGACAGCGGCCCAGAGCAACTGGCGGGCATGGTTTCATCTTTTCATCCTGCAACGACAGACCCTACACAGCAGCAGCGCCACTCACAGGAGAGCAGGCCGGTGGCCACAAACAGCGGGGTGTCGGGCTCGAAGCCCGCATCCAGCATGGTGTCACGATACATCTCCCACACCACCGACACCCCCTGCGTGGGTTGGCACAGGCACAGGAGGGGGCAAAACACGCAGCTGCTCATCAGTTGTCAGCACTTGAGCAGGGGTGCCACAGTGGCAAAGCCCTGAGCAGACTCTGCGGACCACAGGGCAAGCACGCGTGCCAGCTCCAGGATTGCAGGATGGCAGCTTCTCTTACGGCATTCTGCATGCTTCCCACTGTGCCCTGGCTGTGAACCAATCCTGTCAACAACTCTGCCCGCCCACCTCTTCTCCGCCAAGGATGGTGAACCACTCCTCGGCATCCTTCTCCACACGCAGGTGTGCGCCTGCAACAGCAGCCGCCACCAGAGCGGCATGCACATTTGAGGCCCGCTCTTGATTGGCAGAATGCGCACAAGCCATCAAGCAGGGCAAGCCACGTCCCGTACTGCCAATGGCGATGAGGCACTAATTGGCGCGCCATGCTGCAAGAGCAGTACAGCACCCGCGCTTGGCTGCTGCAAAGCTGGCCACAGCACCGCTGCAAGGGCACGCCGCTCACCGTTGAACTTGCGGCGGCCGTCGTGCGTGATGTAGGACACCACCCTGTCCGCCAGGTACTCCAGGGAGGGGTTGAAGTGCAGCGTGGCCGCCACCTGGCTCACCACCGGCAGGATGCTGCGGGGAGGTGGGTGGGGCAGGGCAGGGCGGGGCAGCAGGCGTGACAAGCATGCGCATGCCTACCCCAGCATGCCTGCCCCGCCTGTGCTAGGAGCGGGCCAATGGGAAGCGCGCTTCAGGGGCAATGCGCCAGGCAGGCCGGCATGGGGCGGCTGTCGCTGCCGCTGCCCCGCCTCACTTGGTGGTGTTGAGGGAGAAGAAGGTGCAGGGCAGGTCCAGCAGCAGCTCGTCCAGCTGCAGGCCCGGGAAGGCGGCGGTCATGCGCGCCACGTGTGCCTCGGCCGCCTCCCTGGCCGCGGCCGCCAGCTGGGGCAGCTCCAGGCCTGCCATGTAGATGCCGTCCACGCGCACCACCGCCCGGGGGTCCACTCCAGGCAGGGGGGTCAGCTGGAAGGCGCCCGCCGGGAACATGAGGTCTGGGAAGGGCAGCAGCGTGGTCGGCTGCGGGCGGGGGACGGGTATGCAGGAGCAGGGACCTGGCGTGAGCGGCGTCAGTATGCAAAGCAACAAAGTAGCCCTGCCAGAGAAAGCAGCATGGCAGCAGCTACCATCTGGCATGATGCACAATCGCCCCTCCCCTGCCCAACCGACACGCAACCGCCAGCGCATGGGCCGTGCCGCTGCAGGCCGTGCCCGCAAGCAGTCACCCACCCCTGTGACCGTCAGGCCCAGCTCCGCCCAGGTGCGCTGCAGCCGCTCCACGTCCAGCAGGCAGCTGGGGCTGGCGGGGAACCACTGCATCTGGTTCTCCGCCTGGTGGATGGAGAAGACGTGGCCAAACGAATCGCGCACCGCCGCCGGCGGCAGCAGCACCTCGTGCACCCCCAGCGCCGCCGCCAGCGTGAAGGCCGCGATGTGCGAGTACTGCTGGTTGACCAGGCCCGTGCAGGCGGTGTAGCGCAGCCGCACTGGGTAGCGGCGGCCGTGCACAACCAGGCCGCGCGGCGCGGCGGCGAGACTGCCACTGCCGCCCCTGCCGCCGCCGAACCGCCGCCCTAGGCTGGCGCCGCTTTGCTGTGGCAGTTCTGCCGCGCATGTCGCCACCGTTCCCAGCAGCAGACAGGCCACGAGGAGCAGGCGTCGAACTGGAGGTGCCATAGCCGCCGCCGCTGCTGCTATCGCTGCTGCTGTGACTGCATGCCCTGAGCAGCCTTTACAGCTCGCGATTCCGGCGTAGAGAAATCTCGCAGCCGGCAGGACAAGAGCACCAGGCCTTTTGAGCCAAGACAGCAGGAAAACCTTGCTTAAATGTCGACAAATGATCCGAAAGGCGAGAGGATGTGATCAAGCAAATGAGGGCACCATCCTGCATGTCCAGCGTGCGGCAGACATGCCGTGCCGCAGTCGACCAGGCTCTGCCTCAACGAGCACGTCAAGAAATGGCACGCCACGCCAATGGCCAGCAGCCTGTCTTGCTGCTTGATGGAGGCAGCTCCTGCAGCAGTAAGTAGCTGGGGCTGCTGCGAAAGCGGGTCCAACCACCGGCAGGCGTCGGCGGGTGGGAGTCGGTTGGCGCTTCATGCACACAGCCTGTTGCCCACAAACTCCTTGGGAATGGACTGCACCTTGACAGTGATCACTGCATGCGGCTGCTTGAAACCTAGCGTTTGGCTGCTTGTCAGCGATGCCAATCGCTCAACGCTAACAAGTATCCTCTGCTTAGTGATCTGCCTGCTTGACAACCCAGCCCGCCCTTTAGCAGGGTGCCCTGACCTTTGGATTGCCCTCAATTTATGTTCACACCATACTGGTGAATTGCCCTGTATGTGCTGCAATTCACGTCCTTCTACAAGCAAGGGCACTTCTACAAGCAAGGGCAAAACAGACATTGCAAGATGCCGCTCCGAGGTTTCTAGGGTCACCAGGAGCCGTAGGCCGAGGTGCCACCTGCAGAAGATCAACACTGCAGAAGATCTGTTGATGTCAAAGCTACTGCTGAGAGAAGTCACAGTGGGCTCCGCACGGCGGCACAGCTCGGCCGGGCATCCCTGAAAATGCACCCAGGAGACGGGGCAGCTGCCGGCACATTGGAGCTGCCAGGGGCGGCCTCCTTGCTGCTCAACTGCCTCAGCTTCTATGGCAGACGTGCAGCAACCAGTCCACAAGCACAAGGACCTGGGACCTGGGCTACACAGCCCACGGCCACCTGCCATATCCGTGCATCCCGCCGCTCACGCCCGCAAGCCAGGCGGGCGATGCCGCTCCCAGCCTTGCTAGAGCGCCATCGGCCCGTTGAGGTCCACACCATCGATCAGATACCTCTCAACATTCTCCCTTGACCCCCGAGCCGTCCTCAGCTGCGCGCAAGGCACCATGGCAGCGGCGGTCAGGGCTCCCTTCACCGCGACGCGACCAGACTCGCACATTGTCAATGGGCAGCAACGCCGAAGCCATCAAGCCGGCCGGCGGCTAGCGGGGCTGGCGCCGCGGGCAGCTGGGGAGGAGGAGTGCTTGGTGGCGACCAGCGTCTCGCACACCGCCCAGGCAGTCACCAGCAGCAGCAGCACGCAGTTTGCGCAGCAGCACGCGGCCCAGCCGCTGGCGGAGCTGGCGGCAGCGGCGGCGCCGGTGGCGGTGCCGCAGGCTGACACCGCGGCGGCATCACCGCTGGGGCTTAACCCCACGACAGCGCTGCTGCTGGGCGGCGCAATGCTGGCGGGTTACGGCATCAAGAAGGTGTTTGACACGCCGTCGCGGGCGTACGACCAGAACGTGGGGCAGGAGTACGATGCGTGGACGGAGGAGGGCGTGCTGGAGTACTACTGGGGCGAGCACATCCACCTGGGCTACTACACGGAGGAGGCAAGCTGCTGCTGCTGCTGCTGCTGCTGGGCTGGGAGGGGATGCAAGTGGGCAGCTGGGCACAGAGCCCATGAAAGTGTGGTGCAGCTAGGTGTGGCAGCCAGCATGCCGACGCATTGAGACGTGAGGGGACAGGTGCTGGGGCAGGTAGGTGCTGTTGCTGCATGGTGCAGAGGCATTGTGCCAACCAGGTAGCAGAACACTGTGCCAACTGCCTGCCTCCTGCAGTGCAAGGCTGCGTGAGCACCCTGCCTCTTTGGGCATCGATTGGTGCCCGAGCCCTGTCTGCCCGTCTTCTGCCATTGTTCCTTGGTCCGTGCCTCATATTGCACTGCACATGCACCATCGTGCTGCAGGAGCGGGCGCGCGGCTACAAGAAGAAGAACTTCATCCAGGCCAAGTACGACTTCATTGATGAGATGTTCAACTGGAGCGGCAGCGCCACGCCCGAAAAGGTGCGCGCAGCGGCATTTGGGTGGGCCAGTTTGTTTGGGGCAGTCAAAGGCAGGTAAGGAGGATACAGGGGGAGGGCTGGCCGCCCGGTGCATGCTCGGAAGCGAGGTAAGGCAGCAGCATGCCATGCTAACTGGCTGTGGGGGCTGGTGGTGAAAACCAACCAACCCGCAAGGGCTGTGCTGTTCCCGCGCAGGTGCTGGATGTGGGCTGCGGCATCGGCGGCACGTCGCGCTTCCTGGCAGCCAAGTTCCCGCAGGCCTCGGTCACGGGTGCGTGTGCTGCGTGTCTACAGCCCGCCAGCCTGCTCACACACATGCCGCTGTGGCTGTCTGCAGTGCACTGCTTGCTAGCGTGCCATGTGTGCCATGTGGCAAGGTGCAGCCGCGCCCTGCCCTCCTCCCTCCAGGCATCACGCTCTCGCCCAACCAGGTCAAGCGCGGCACGCAGCTGGCGGCAGACAGGGGTCTGGGCAACGTGAAGTTCCAGGTGCGGCCTGCTGGGCGCGCTGCACAACATGGCATGCCGCACGCAGCTGCCCACAGTGCACCTGCCCTGGCCTGCATGCCTGGCACCCTGACCATGGTTTTGGTGCAGCTGCCTTACAGAGCAGCTGAGCCGTGCTTGCATGACGGCATGCTCCATATGCCCTGCTCACTTGGCTCAAAAAACGCCCCCTCCCCGCCCCAGGTCATGGACGCCCTGAAGATGGAGTTCCCCGACAACTCCTTTGACCTGGTGTGGGCGTGCGAGAGCGGCGAGCACATGCCCGACAAGAAGGCGTATGTGGACGAAATGGTGAGGCAGCGGGGTGGGGAGCGAGTTGCGATCTGCTGGGGTGCAAAGAGGGACAAAGCGTTACACCTAACACTAGCCTTGCATGGGGCTGGCATGGGATGGGCTGCAGTGGCCACCTGACGGTACTGATTGTGGGGAAGCAGATTTGTACAGGCACAGGCTGCAGGGAGGTCTGCTCACGCTCGAGTGCGTAGCGCGGCCACACATGTGCCATGCTGTGCTGCCCACCGGCCGTCTGTGCCTCACATGCCTCCCCTCGCAGGTGCGCGTGCTCAAGCCTGGCGGCACGCTGGTCATTGCCACGTGGTGCCAGCGTGAGGAGACGCCCGAGGCTCCCTTCAGGTGCGGCCCATGGGGCGCTCTGGCCGGCCACAGGGGACAGACATCTGTGAGAGCGGCAAGGCGGCAACCTGTGCCAGCTCTGGGATGGGTGCACTCATGGTGTGCTATACTATACCCATTGCTATACCTGCCCCTGCCGCAGCGAGAGCGACCAGGAGCGGCTGCAGTTCCTGTACGAGGAGTGGGCGCACCCCTACTTTGTGTCCAAGGAGGAGTACGGCCGCATCATGGAGGTGCGGCGCATGCGTCCAATGCGCACGGTTTCAGCGCACATGCACGGGGGTTTGCAGGCACATGCACTGCCGCTCCTGGCCTGCTGCTGAGCTGCCTGCTTCCCTAACTCCGTCCCACCAGCCTGCTTACCTAAAAGGAGGCAGCGCACGCGGCATGCCAGGCCATGCACCCAGAGCACCTGCCCTGCAACTCCCGACTGTGCAGGGCACCGGCCAGCTGGAGCAGGTTGAGCTGGCCGACTGGACGGCGCCCACCATCAACTCGTGGCGCCACTCCATCTGGGTGGGCGTGTGGGACCCCTGGATCGTGGTGTTCAAGGTGCGCCCGCTGTGTGTTTGCAACACGGTGCTGTTGATGCTCTGTTGGGTGTTGACTGGGACTGATTGCTGAGTTGGGGTGCACGGTTGGTTGTTTCGCTGCTGTCGAGGTGTTGATGCCGCCAGTTGACGAGAGCCTTTGCCTGCTCGGCTTGATGGCAGAAATCCGCTGCTGCACAGCGCGCTCTTGATGCTGTCCCTTAGCTCTGCCCGATCGCAGCCTGCGCCCTGCACTCCAATACCATGCTGCAGGGCCCGCGCATTTGGTACAAGACGGTGCGTGAGATTGTGACGCTGGAGCGCATGCACCGCGCCTTTGACGACGGCCTGATGGAGGTGCGAGGCAGGGGCAGGGGCGGGGGCAGTGCAAGGGTAGTGCAGGGGCCGTGGCGGAGGAAGAAGCACCGCATGAAAGGGGCCGGACCTGCAGGATCCATGTGCAGCGCCAGCGACACTGCTGCTGTGGCATTACAGTAACTGCTCGTCCCACCCACCGCTGTCCTGCCTGTGCAGTACGGCATGATGAAGGCCAAGAAGAAGGCCGCGTGACCGCTCGGAGGCTGTACTTGAGCCAGCCTGCAATTTCACACGTGGCAGCATTTGCCACCGGAGCAGCGGCGCATTCTTTCTGTCCCCCCTTTTATTGTTGACCTCCATTCACGATTGCACCAAGGTTTTGGCTTCAGTATCATTCGCCCATCAACGCAATGAGTGCACGTTGTCAAGAACGGCAAGAACAGCAGGTGGTTGAAGAGTCGGTGTGGCAGTTTGCGCTGATTTGGCAACGCCAGAACTCATCAGAGGACGCGCAGCTCAACCCCAGCAGCAGCTGCAGTCTGATCCTGCATGCACCTGCTGCGCTGTGCACGCTACGCCTGCTGCGCCAGGTACGTGCGCAGCTTGGCCACCTGCTCCAGCACGCTGCGCCGAGAGGCGCCGCCCTCAGTGTCCCGCATCTCCGCGCTGCGCTGGAAGTCCCACACCTGTGTTCGTGTGTGTGGGGAGGGCAGGACGAGTCGCGGCAGGAGACAATTGCTGGCGCACGGCAGGGACGCAGGCTGGGGAGGCCCAAGCGGTGCCACAGTTTTGCTGTGGAGTGCTCATGCAACCGCACCTCTGCATAGGTCGTGCAGAAGCAGCAGCAGCCAACCTGCCCCCCTTGTTCCCTCGGCCCCGCCGCACCTCCACCACGTCCTCCCCAAACAGCGGGTGGATGCCCTGCAGGTCGGCCACGCTGAGCGCGCTGAGCTCGCAGCCGCGGTCCTCCGCCAGCTTCACCGCCGCGCCGCTGATGTGGTGCGTCTCCCGGAAGGGCACGCCTGCGGGGGGTTCAGCGCGCCAGGGTGTCAGGAGCATGTTACACTGGCGTGGAGCAGAACCATACCAGCAACCGTCGATGCATGCGCACACTGGGCCACACCCAGGCAGCTGCGCCCATCCTGCAGGGCCACACACGCGGCACTGCAGCAAGGCGCAGCCAGCAGCGGCACGCGTCCAGGACATGCTGCAGAGAGCGCACATCATTGGACGCCAGCAGCCCCCAGGGCAGCTGTGAGCACGGACAATGAGACGCCAGCAGCCCCAGGGCAGCTGTTCCCACGCACCCTTGCGGACCAGGTACTCAGCCAGGTCTGTGGCCAGCATGTCGGCCGACAGGCCGGAGCGCATGCGGTCGGGGTCGATGCGCAGCGTGCACAGCACGCCGCTAGCGATGCGCACGCAGTCGTGCAGCGTGTCGGCCGCCTCAAACATGAGCTCCCAGCCCTCCTGGAAGTCCTGCGGGGCAGCAGGGCGGGGCACGGGGCGCACAAGCGGGGCGGGGGTGGGACGCGGGAGTGATGCGCCTTGGGGAGGGGGAGTGGCAAGCCGGAGGGAGGCCCACAGCCAGCTTGCCAGACAACTCCAGGGAACTGAGATGGGTGGTCAGCCCACTGCACCAGCATCCCGCCTGTTGCTTCCCCTCCCTCCCCCTCCCCGCTGGCCAGTGCTGCGCCCACCCACCTTGTTGTATGTGGTGGGTGTGCCCTTGACCACCGCCATCATGCCCGTCAGGTTGCCAATCATGCGGCCGCCCTTGCCGCGGATCAGCTCCAGCGCATCGGGGTTCTTCTTCTGGGGCATCAGGCTGGAGCCTGTGTGCAGGATGTGGGTCAAACCAGGAAGCAACACGTGAGCGTCCCTGTAGGCAGGCAAGGCAGTCCCCCACCTGGGGACCGAGCCTCGCCTGTCAAGGGCTGCTGCACCCGTAAATGGGACAGCGCACATGTACCCTCAGCCAGCTCCCGCGCCCCAGCCCAGTTCCTCCGCACCCGTGGCGTAGGCGTCGGAGCACTGCACAAACTTGAACTGGCCAGAGGAGTAGATGATCAAGTCCTCGGCCCAGCGGCTCAGGTGCACCAGGTGCAGGCTGGCAGCAAACAGGAACTCGGCCACAAAGTCGCGGTCGGACACTGGGGGCCAGGGAGGGCGGGGCAGGAAGGCAGCAGGGTGGAAAGCGGGCAGAGTGGGCAGGGGTAGAGGCTGGCTGCGCCAGGCAACTAGCTTGTGCCTTGCACATCAGTACTGCAGGGAGCGGCACAGCAAGCCTGCCTGCCTGGCGCATGCTGGCTGGCCCCGTTCGCACCCGCATCCATGGAGTTGGGGCACACCCGCCCCTCAAAGCCCAGCTCGTGAGACAGGAACTTGCGGTCCACACCAAAGGGGTTGCCCGCCAGCGCGCCTGCGGTGAGACCAGCAGCGGGGCGGCATGGCATGGCATGGCAAGGGCAGACGGGCACGCCCATGTGCCAAAATTGGCAAGAAGGGCAATATCAAGCAGCCTGCGGCTGGCCAGGGCCGCACCCAACAGCGCCACATGTTAGCTGCACAGCCACAGCCAGTCCCTTAGCCAGCCAGGCCGCGGTCTTACCAGACCCCAGGGGCAGGGTGCCCAGGCGCGGCAGCAGGTCACGCAGCCGCTCATCATCGCGCTGCCAGGCCGCCGCGTGGCTCAGCAGCCAGTGGCTCCACCGCACCGTCTGCGGGCGGGGCGAGGTAAGATGGAGGCAGCTGAGGGCTGGCGGCAGACAGTCTGGGGCATGAAACTTCCATGGCGTGCATTCCAGCAGCTGCCCTGCTGTTCGCGCTTGCGCACGCCTGTGCCTGATGTGCTCCCAAGGTATCCTCTGAAGCATTCGATCAAGCCAAAGCCGCACCATCGCCGGCTGCAGGTGCGTGAAGCCGGGCAGCAGCACGTCCACCTCCGCCTCGGCGCGGTCGGCGGCCGCGGCAATGAGCTCGCGCAGCGCGCCGCGGATCATCTGCACCTGGCCATACAGCCACAGCCGCGTGTCGGTGGCCACCTGTGGAGGCGGGGCAGGGGGGCAGGGGCAAGGTTGTGTATGGGTCAAAGGGAGGAGTTGTCAAAAATCTTGCAAAGTGGGGAGCGCTCCGTCATGGCACCAGGGAGAGAGGTTGGTGGAACCTGAACGACCACCAACTCCATGGACCTGAACAGTAAAGCGGCCTTCAGCTTGCTCCGCCTGAGGCCCACCACACGCCCCTCACCTGGTCGTTGCGTGACCGCCCCGTGTGCAGCTTGCCGCCGGTGGCGCCAATCAGCTCCGACAGGCGCCGCTCGTTGGCGGTATGAATGTCCTCGTCTCCGGGCTTCACTTCAAACGTGCCGGCGGCCCACTCCTCCGCCACCCTGCGGATGGGCGCAGACGCAGCAGGGGGTGGGTTGCGTACCAGGCATGCATGGTCTGGCAACAGGGCACAAGCACGCAGAGGGGCTGTGTGACAGGGCGGCGGCAGCACCCTTCGTTGATGCCTCGCACTTTGAGAGGCCCTCCACGATCGTGTCCGCCTCCTGCTGAGTCAGCACACCCGCCTTGGCCAGAGCCTTAGCATACGCCTGGCTGCCCTGCAGATCAACAGTGGGGTGGCAAGGGTGTAGTGGGGTGCGGCCTGCTTAGCGCGCCATTGCAGGTGCGCAGTACCCCAGCAGCAAGCTGGGGCGGTTCTCGTTGACAGGCGGGGAAGTGAATGCAGCTGCTTCAACAGCCCAAACCCCAGCTGCAGTCTTCGGCGCACCCGGATGTCCTCTGCCCACATGCGGCGGTCAAAGGGCAGGCTCTCGTTGAACTTCTCCATCAGCGGGTCGGTGGCGCCGGTGAAGCGCCCGCCCCACAGCTTCTTGGCCTCGCCGCCGGCGGGAGCAGCAGCTGCCTGCGCCTGCAGGGTTCAAGAGAGCGCTGGTGGGTGTCGAGTCGCCTTGTCTTCAGCTGCACTGACAACACAGAGGCAGCTACCAAGGCGTGGTTTGCTGCCGCGCCGCCTCCGCCGCCGCTCACCATGGTGGTCCCCCTCCTGGCGCCCGGCGTGATCTGCAAGGCGAAGCGCACATGGCATGTTGTAAGCATGTTGCCAGCAACAACACAAGGGGCATAGAGCACGTCAGGAGGCCAGCAGCGCATACCCTAGTAGGGCGGCCTGCGCGGCGGGCAGCTTGCGCCTGACTGGCTAGCCGTAATTGGCTGCAGACGGCCGCCGCGGTGCTCATAGTACGTTGTGAGCGCGCGACTGGGTGGCCCTGGCGCGGCGGGGCGGCGGTGCAGGCTGGGCAAGGGCTGTGCGCAGGCCTGTCGCCTTGAGTAACTGTTCTCCAGTAGATAATAAGCACCGATGGCGACACGGAGCCGGCGATCGTCGCGCTTGCTGGTCCATGCCGGGCGCATGCGGGCGGCGTGGGCTCGTCGACAAGCCGTGCAGCGCAGCTGCCACCGCTGCTTTGACAGCTTGCACGCGTTTGGTGCTTGAGACGTCACACGGCTTATTCTGCGTGCATCACCAAGGCGTGCCTGGCAGATGCCGCATGATCGAGGCATAGAATGGGTGCGTTGCATCGGCAAGGCAATGCCCGCAAGGCGCATTGTTGCGCCACCTGAATCCACCTCATGTGGCTGGAGAAGTCATTGTCCTGCCATTCTGTGGATGGTGGATGTGGGACGCAAGGAGTCCCCGACCTGGCTCGATCATGGCGGCTGCCTGCAGGGGGACAGCACCAAATGGCAAGAGTGTGATACAAATGATGGCCGTACCGTTCGGCATCGCTACGCAACTGCGCTTGCTCCAGTGCCATGTGCTGGACCACAGAGGTCCCTACTGGCCCGGTTGGGTGAGCAGCCTGAGGCTTGTCAGCAGCTCGCTGTCACCACAAGCCCTCCCTACCTCCCCTTGTCCTTGACAGAAGCCGGCACGTGGGCCACCGAGCAATCGGTGCCATGAACCCTGCTGCCCCACCTAGGCCCGGCGCTTCAAAGCTCACTCTCCCCAGCACCTTGCGCACCCTCTCGGCCATCAAAGGCGCAAAGGGAGGCCCCCTGCGAGCAAGCTGCTGCCGGCTGCGGGCGAAAGCTGACTGCGGCTTGCACATTTGCACACGCTTAGGATGCCTCCCGGGGATGGCAGGGACGCGGACCGCCTCAGCCGGCTGCAGGCGTTGAGCGGCCGAAGACCCACCAGGGCTTCACACGGCGCGGGGCCCTCGACTAGCCTTGGAGCGGGGTCCACAGGCCAGCAGGCTGGCAGCCAGGCTTCCGCGGCGCCCGCCCTAGCAGGCGGCGGCGCTGGCGGCGGTGGAGCCGCTTCGGACCGAGCACGCCTCGAGGCGAGCTGCGGCTGCATGGTGCTGTTCGAACGCCTCACCTCCGCCTGCAGCTCTGCAAACTCAATCCTAGCTCAGCAAACTACCATCAACCCATCCTGCCTGCGTGCTCTGTTGCAGGGGGCCAACCGCGCACTGCGCGAGCGGTTGGCGGATGCACTGGAGGAGTTGGATGTCGCCCATGGGCAGCTGCACATCCTGCAAGGCCTGCAGCAGCAGTTGGAGGAGGCCACACCGGGGGCGGCAGACCTGGCAGCGGCGGCCCTTGAGCAGGAGCGGGTGCTGCAGGCGGCGCGCGATGCGCGAGTGCTGCAGCTGCTGCGCGCCAAGGCAAGCTGGGACGGGGCCGCTGGGTGGAAGGCAGGGACCGCTGTGAGCGGTTGATGCAGCTGTCTGCGACTTTGCAGAGTGCTGCTTGCTATTTGAATGTGAAGGTCGGCAAGCACAGCGTCTGCTGCCCACACAACAACATCTTACCCCGTGCCTGCAGGACGAGGTGATCGAGAGCTTTGAGGCGCGGTATGCCGAGTCGCGGGCAGAGGTGGCGCAGCTGGCGGAGCAGCTGGCCGCCGCGCAGCAGGCAGCGGAGACGAGCGGGGTGCGGGTGCGGGAGCTGGTGGATGCCAAGGCCCGCCTGCGCGAGCAGCAGCAGCAGCAGGCAGCAGCACGGGTGGACGCTGAGGCCGCCCTGGCCGCGCAGGTGGCGTCCCTGCAGAGCGAGGCGGCGCGGGTGGCGCCACTGCAGCAGCGGGTGGCACAGCTGGAGGCTGAACTGGTGGATGCCCGGGCAGACCTGGCAGCAGCCCAGCGCCAGCAGGAGGCGCTGCTGACCACTGTGGATGCCGCAAATGACGCCATCGTGGTGAGCTGACCCGGGTGGCTTGCCGTGGCTTAATCTCGTTGTTGTTGGAGGCCTGGCTTGATTGCGTGTGTGGTGAGCCCGCGTTTTGCATATTAGTGAACGCTGCTGCGCTGCTCCCACCGCAGAGCATCCAAGCGGCACTGACCGAGCAGGAGCAGGCCGTGGCGCAGCGGGATGCAGAGGTTGCATCGCTGCAGGCTCACGTGGCGCGCCTGCTGGGTGTGCCAGAAGCAGACGTGCCGGCGCTCCATGCGGCTCGCTTCGGCCCGCAGGCGGCCACCCAGCTAGCTGACCGTGCAGCCGCAGCCCGCATTGCGGCACTGGAGGTGGGTGGGATGGTGGGGCGGCAGGCTTGCATGACTGGAAGGCGGGTGGAGCTGGAAGCATTCCTCTGTGACATGCATGGCAGCCAGGTCACGAAACTGCCAAATCCTGGCACCCCTTGCAGGCTGCCAATGAGCGGCTGGAGATGGCGCTGGTGGAGGCCACCCGCAGTGCAGCGGCCGGAGGTGCCAGCCCTGCTGCCGAGCCTTCAGCCGCAGGCAGCGAGGCAGACTTGGTGGCCGAGCTGCAGGCGCAGCTGGCTGTGGCTACGGGGCGCCTTGCGGCGGCTGACGAGCGCGTGGCACAGCTGGAGAAGCTGCTCAAGGTGAGGCCTGGGTGTTGAGAAGTCCACCAGCCTGAAGAGGCATAGGATGCTGGGGGTGCTTAACATGCCATCGAGGATGGCGATGCACCTGGCTTGTGCAGTCGGAGTCTACAGCCTGATCTACAGAAGTGTGCGGAGCCGTGCTGCCCACTGCCGCAGGTGGCCGAAGCGACGGTGCTGCACAATGAGGCGCAGCTGCAGGAGAGCCTGGAGGCGCGCTGCACGGCAGAAGAGCAGGTGTGCTGCAGGCTGTGCTTGGCTGCTGTGCCCAAGGCACGTCTTTGGCCCTGTGGTGTATTGCCATGCATGTCTGCATTGGCTTGACATTTAGTTGAGTGTCGCAATTTTGGAGTTCTAGAGTTATCGGGCTCTCTTGCATGCGCAGGTGTATGGGCTGCGGCTGGAGCTGGAGGAGGGGCGGGCTGTGACAGGGCAGCTGGAGGCAAAGCTCAGCCAGCTTGCTGCAGCAGAGCAGGCCGCAGCAGCTGATGCCGCAGCAGTGCGCAGCGCGCTTCAGGCGATTTCGCTGAACAGCATGCCGCCCGCTGTGGCAGGGGTTGCGGCAGGGGATGCCACCAGCCTGGGCAAGCAGGTGGGCACCGCCATATCCGCCCTGGTCGAGCGCGTTCAGTCGCTTGAGCAGCAGGTGGCCCAGCAGCAGGCAGCCCTTGAACAGGCGCAGCAGCGGCCGCAAGTTGTGGCTTCAGCGGTGCAGTGCGACTCCCAGCCCCAGTCGGATGCAGCAATGCAGGCTGAGCCGGGTAGCGCTGTGCCGGCCAGCACCCAGACAGAAGCGGCAGGGCCGGAAGCTGGCTACGGCCAGGCACACCCCGAGCAGCAGCAGGTGGCAGAGCTGACGCAGCAGCTGGCGGATGCACGGCTGGCGGCAGTGGCAGCCAAGGCGGATCAGGCAGCTGCCCAGTCCAAACTGCAGGCCGCAGAGCGCCAGGTGGGTGGCACCTTACGATGATTGGCTGCCGCGCTGTGCTGACTGTATGGTGTACGCTGCTGTTCCCTCTTGAATGTTGGTGCCTGACGCAGTAGTTTGTGCACTCCATTCGACCTGCAGCTCACAGAGCAGCAGGCTGCACTGGCCTCAGCCGAGCAGAACTTGACAGACGCTGGGGCTCACAGCCCAGATTGCTGCTGCCCACTGGCTCAGCAGCTGCGCGGCGAGTGCAGCAAGCTGCAGGCAGAGGTTGAGCAGCTACGCAGCAATGCGGCGGTTGCGCAGCAGCAGAGCGACGCCCGCGTGGCAGAAGCCGAGGCGCAGGGGCTGGCGCAGCTGCAGGTGAGTTGGCTGGCTGTGCCAGCAAGGGTTGAACTGAGGTGGGCCGGGCAGGCAGAATGAGAGTTGCCCCCCCTTGGCTCAGCTTTGCCTTGTGCAGTGGGCCATCACAGAAGTGCCTGTGTTGTTGTTTGCCAGTGAAGCGCATGCCCTCGCTGTCGCTCACGCCTCACACAGGCCCTCCAGAAGCAGCTGGCGGCGATGGAGGGCTGCAAGTGCGAGCTGAGCGAGCTGCGGTCCAGCGCCTATGCAGCGGTGCACCGAGCGCGGCACGCCTTGCTGGAGCACGGAGCAGGGGCTGCCGCTCTGCCGCACGGTCCTGAGCCGCACTCCGTGCCGCAGCAGCTGAAGCAAGCCGTGGACGGCCTGCTGCTGGTGCTGCAGGAGCAGGGCGAGCTGCTGGCTGCCCTGCAGGCTCACCTGCAGCACCAGCCGCTGGGAGGCAACGGACCGCTGCACGCCACCAGTGCAGCGGCTGGAGGCGGCATGGCCGGCAGCCTGCCTGTTGAGGCTTCGCAGCGGGCGGTGATCCGCTCTCTGGCCAGCCAGGTGGCCGAGCTGCAGCGCCAACTGGAGCAGGCAGCGCCCGCAGTCGGCAGCCCAGCGTGTGGGCCGTGCTCCCCTCCTGTAGTGCCAGCTGGCGGCCCTGCTGGCGACATGGCGCAGCTGGCCGGCATGCTTGTGCTGGTCAGGCAGCAGCTGGCAGGGCTGGAGCGCATCCAGCGCCAGCTGGAGGCAGCCAAGTGCAGCGTGGGTGGCGACAGCCACAGCCCAGCCAGCCCTGCCAGCCCTGCCCACGGGCAGGTGGGCGGGCGCAGCCGCAGCCCTGCCGGCAGCGCGAGCGCAGCCGCTTACCTGCCGGATGCAGCACACATGGCTGCGCTGCTGGGCACGGAGCTGCCGGCGCTGCGGGCCACTGTGGAGGTGATGGAGGCGGAAGTGCGGCGCATGGCAGCTGAGCCAGGTGCGGCGGGGGTTGCCCAACACTCGAGTGCCAGGTTGCGATGTCTCTTTTAAAAGGCATGATGTCGGAATGGACCGCCTTGCTTGCTGTAGGGCACAGGGCGACTGCGATTCGATTGCCCACCTGTATTGTTTATCCAACTGCCCTGTGCCTGTTGCAGGCGTCCGTTCTGTCCCACGCCTGCCTGCGCCCGCGGGTGCGGCCGACCCAGCAGCACCATCGACGCTGGGTGACATGGCACAGCGCAAGGACAAGTGGAAGGCGCGGTGCAAGGAGGTGCAATCCAAGCTGGAGGCTACCGCTTCGGCTGCCCAGGCTGTGGAGGCGGCCCTGCGAGCCCAGCTGGCCGATGCCGAGAGGGCTGCTGCGCAGCACGCAGCACAGCAAGCCAGCATGGTGGCAGCGCTGCAGGGGCGGGTAGAGGAGCTGGCGACCGCTGGGGCGCAGCTGGAGGGAGCCCTGCAGCAGACCGCCCGCCAGCTGGCGGATGCGGCGGGCGCAGGCGAGGCGCTCCGAGGGCAGCTGGACCGTGAGAGGGCAGAGCATGCGGAGGCTGTTGCCCAGGCCGAGCGCCGCCTGCAGGCTGCCGAGGTGGGTGGAGGCGGGTGGGCTTGTGCATGAGCATGCTGCTGCTAGCCTGCTGATTTCCCGTTATGCTTGACGCATCGGTAGTTGTATTGATTTGATGTGTTCTCTCCCTCTTCTGCCTTGGCGCTTTGTAGGATGCACTGAGGGAGGAGCGGCAGCGGCATGCGAGCCTAGCTGCAGGCCTGCAGGACGTGGCAGCGGGCCTGCACAGCAGCGGCGATGCTGAGCAGCAGCTGCGGGCGCAGCTCACCGAGCTAGCAGAGCATGTTGCTGTGCTGACCGCAGCGCAGGTGAGATAACGAGAGAAGGGGTTTGCTCACAATCAGGCTGCTGAGATGGGAAGCTGGCATGCCAACCCCTGATGTTTTTGTATGCTGAAGGTCCCTCTACCACTCTTCCGGGCTGGTCTGCAGGAGGCGGCCAAGTCTGAGATTGGCCACAAGCAGCAGGCGCTGGAGGAGGCGCAGAGCGAGCTGGTGCAGCTGCAGGCGGCGCATGCTGCACTGGCCGCCGAGAAGCAGGAGCGTGAGGGCGAGCTGGTGGGGCGGCTGGAGGCCATGCAGCACGAGTGTGCGGCGCTGCTGGCTGTGGTGGAGCAGGCCGAGGAGCAGCACGCTCAGGTGCGAAGGTGGGATGTGTTGGGTGGGCTGCTGGTGGGAGGTTGACGGAATTGCTGGCCGTGCCTAGCGATTTAGAACCATGCTCACAGCTTGCCTCTATCGTTAGGCTACTGCCTCTCACCCACCCTGACTTGTTACCCGTGCCGCCCCGCAGGTGGAAGAGCACCTGCATGCACAACTGCAGGTGCTGACCGGCCAGCTGGAGCGGCATGGCGATGCAGAGGCGGCGCACCTGCCAGCGGTACATGCCGCCGGCCTGTCCAAGCTGCAGTCTGCTGCTGAGGGGCTGGAGGTGCGGCTGCTGCGGCTGGAGGCACAGGCGGCAGTGGTGGAAGAGGACCGCCGGTCCGCGGCTGTGGGCCAGTGGGCGACGCTGGTGCGCAGCCGCCGCTACCGCTCGGCCGTGCAGCAGCTGCGCGACAACTTGCAGGCGCAGCTGCTCGACTCCCAGGCGGTGTGCCAGCAGCAGGCGGCACAGCTGCGGCAGGCGCATGCAGCCCTGGAGGCGGCGCGTGCTGAATGTGCAGCGCTGGCTGCGCAGCTGCGGGATGCCGAGGCTCGGCACCAGCAGGAGCTGGAGCAGGCAGGGCAGGAGCGGCAGCAGGAGGTGGCCATGCTGCAGCAGCAGGCAGATGAGCAGTGCCAACTGCTGCAACAGCAGGCTGATGCGGCCGCTGCGGTGGCGGTTGCCGAGGCGGAGCAGCGTTGCCACGTGGAGGCGGCCGCCAGGTGGGCTGCTGCTGGGAGCAGGGGCTGGCCTGCAAGCTGTCCAATAGAGACCAGGGCGTGGGGCAGGCAGATTTGCACGTGTTTATCACAACTTCCAATAAAATCGTTCCTCTGCGAACCACAGGGTGTGCCAGGTGGAACAGCGCGCCCTGCGTGACTTGGAGGCCGCAGAGCAGCAGTGCGCCGGCCTGCAGTCGGAGCTGGAGGCGTCCCGAGCTGAGTTCAAGCGGTACCAGGCCATGAAAGCAGTGGAGGTGCGGCTGCTGGAGCAGCGCGTCCTGCAGCAGCTGGGCAACTGCGGTGGCGGCAGCGGTGGTAACAGCGGCAGCAAGCGTGCCAGCAAGCCCAGCGCGGCCGGCCGGCCACCCACAGAGGCAGGTGCAGCTGGCGAGGTGCAGCCCGCCACCCTGGCCGAACTGGAGGCGGCCTGCGGCCAGGAGGGCATTGCAGCCGCACTGCGGGAGGCCCGCCTGGAGCGGCTGCAGCGTGAGCAGCTGGAGGCTGAGCTGACGGCGGCGCAGGCGGCCGGCCAGCAGCTGGGCGCACGCGCCCGGGCAGCAGAGCAGGAGCTGGCGGCGCAGCGCAGCCAGCTGGTGGGGGAGGCACGTGCGGCATGTGAGCACGCAGAGCGCCTGGCGGCTGAGCTGGCCGACTGCCAGCAGGCACTCAAGCTGGCCAAGAGTGAGGGCAGCCGGCGGCTGAAGGAGCTGCAGGCGCTGCAGCGCCAGGCGGCAGAGGCTTGTGAGAATGGCGGCGCCAACGGGGGCTTGGCGGCTGCACGGCTGGAGGCGGAGCACGCTGCGCGCGAGGCGGCCGAGGCGCAGCTGCGGGAGGCGCGCCAGGCGCTGGCCCGCAAGGCGGCCCTCATCCGCGATCTGCGGGCCAAGGTGGGTGCTCATATGTAGCGCGGTGCCTCTTGGACAGCGCAAACGTCAGAGCCTGTGATGTGGTATGAACCACCACTTCTGTACGCAGGCACCCCAGCCCAGGCTGGTGCTCATTGGCAGCCCAGACAGCACTACACTCAAGTTCAGATCAGCCCGCCGCCCTCTGCTGCACCGCAGGTGGACAGCCTGGAGCAGGCGCTCGCTGCGCAGGACCCTGCTCCGCTGCTGGCTGAGCTAGAGTCGTGCCAGGCGCGGCTGCGGCAGTCCCAGGCAGCCTGCGGCAGCAAGGATGCTGCGCTGCGAGAGCTGCGGGAGCGCCTGGAGCAGCAGACGAGGTGCGCAGGGCTTCCTGATGCGTGTGGCTGGTGTGCGGCGTGTGGTTGGCCCAAGTGTGGGAAGGCCTGACGCGTTCAAGGTGGGCATGAACCTTGTTCACTTTACCCAGCAACTCTACCCCTGCTCAGCTTACACAGCCCCGCCTGCTGCCTGCAGGCTGGCGCACGAGCAGGGCGTGCTAGAGGAGCGGGGCCAGCAGCAGGCGGCCATTGCTCGCCTCAGCAAGCAGCTGGCGGAGCGGGAAGCCCAGGTGGAAGCGCTGCACCAGCAGCTGCGCCAGGTGCACGCCGAGCTGGCCGCTGCATCAGCGGGCCTGCAGGCTACCGCCGCCAGCCATAGCGCGGCGGCGGAGGGCGCAGCCGCCCGATTGGAGCACGCAGGCCGGTGCACCCAGCAGCTGGCGCAGGCTGTGCGGCTGCTTCTGGAGACGCTGGTGCAGCTGGGCGCCGCGGCGGCTGCTGCTGCTGACCAGGAGGCTGCGCAGGACGACTCGCAGGTGGGTCAGGAAGGGGTGTAGGGGAAGTTGAGAAAGGTTGCGCTTGCGGCGTGCGATATCACCCCAGGCTGCCTCTCAGCCTCAACATCACATCTGTTCCATCTGTGCAGGCAGACAAAGAGGCGATTGCGGCTGCGGCTGGCAGCCTTGCAGGCTTGGTGGGCCTGGATGCAGACGACATCGCGTCTGTGCTGCTGCCCGAAGCCGGCCCCAGCCGACCAAGCTGCGCCGTCGGGGAGTTAGATGCAGCAGCCCAGCAGGCACGGCAGGCACTCCAGCAGGCAGAGGCGCAGCTGGCTGCGGGCAGCTGGCAGGGTGAGGGGTGCGCTGCTCTGCTGGCCGCGTGCGCCCCGCTGCAGGAGCGGTGCGCGCAGCTGCAGGCGGCGCTGGCTGGGGCGGCTCAGCAGGGTTGTGCTGCACTGCCGCCGTCCCCCGGCCAAAAGGTGGCGGACCTGGAGCAGCACCTGAAAGCAGCAGCGGCCGAGGTTGCGGACCTGGAGGCGCGCCTGTACTGACTGAGGCCACTTGGTCCCAGCTCGCTTGAGCATCAGAATATGCCCTCGTTGAAATCCAACCTGAAAAGCGAATCCAGTGCCTGGCAACAGCAGATGGGTGGCAACCAAACAACAGGGGGAGAGGGTGGCGTCCAAAGGGTGCTTGGGCGGCGGCCGCATTTGAGCTCATGAGGGATGGGCTCTTCCGCGCCTTTTGCCTCCTTCCAGGTGTGCCTCAGCTTCTATACCGCCGTGCATTTTGTCGGGAGGCCCCTCAGGCGCCGCAGACGGCAACCTTGGGTTGGTCCCACCCGTCGCCCCAACGGCCATGGGAGCGCGCCCCGGGCCCCAGGCGTGGGCCGTCATCGTTCTGGCGGCAGCGGTGGTGCGGCGGGCACTGACTCTGTTGCCGCTGCCGCTCCCGCCCCCTGCCCGCTCGGCTGCCGCCGCAGCTGCCACATGTGCTGCTACAGTGTCACCCCCCTCCAACAACCCCCCAACACATGCACTCATTGATCCCTCACGCCATGCAGGCCTTCCTGATGGGTGCTATGCTGCGCCCGCACCTGGGGCGGCAGCTGGGTGCTGTTGCCTCGGTGGTGGAGGCCGGCCCGGCCTTTGCGGAGCTGGCGCTGGATGCGATGCAGTCCGCCCCGGGACCCTGGGAGCATGGCGCTCCTGGCGTCATCATGAGTCCACTGTTGACCGCTCGGGAGCTGCTGACCCTGCGTGAGCAGCACTGGTGGGCTGCCACCAGTGGGTTTGACCGTCCCACAGCGACCAATGCAACTGCCGTCGTCCATGTGCAGCACTTTGCGGCTGCTTTGCCAACTGCACACAGCTGTCCTGCCCCGCCCCCTTGCGCACAGAGCACTATGCCCGACTGGCCAAGCGGTACCTGGAGGCAAGTTGCTGCTGTGTTCGCCACTGCCTGCTTGATGCATTGCAGTGGGGTGCTGCCTTCCACTTTCCATGTCTCATCCCTGCTGGCTAGGATCGCATGCCCCTGCAGTGGGGCTCCGGTGCCTCCACATTCCTAGTGGCACCAATGGCGAGGCGTGCCTGGTCGGTGGAGAACAAGCAGGTGGGGGGTGGGCTATCTTTGTGTACCTGGTGCCGTCAATTGCGTGTGTCATTAGTCTGTTGAGGTCCTGGTCCGTTGACCGTGCATTAGCACTGCCGCCGTTGCCGCAGCCGTGGTGCAAGATCATGCAGCAGGAAAAAGTCGCCCTGAAGTTTTGGCAGGCGGAGGGCGTGCTGCACTACAACTGCGTGGACACAGGTGAGCTCTGTGCGATGTGCTGCGCAGCACATGCATGCACCCACCCTGCCGCAACTGAGGCACCAGGTGGCAAAGGCAACTAGTTGTATGCAACACTATGCGCGACCACGGCATAGGCAACACGTGTGCTGCGTTCCTGCTGCTGTGCAGGCCCAACCAAGGAGTGGGGCTGGTCCGGCGGTGACTGCTGAGCAAACAAAGCCGTGAGTTGTGGATGAGAGTTGTGTGGGACGGGCTTCAAGCACTGATGTTGCTTGCCAAGAGTGGCGTTGCTGGGCAGCTGCGGCAACTGACCCTCCTGAAATAGCCTTACTTGCTATAAGTTTTGCAGGTACGTGGATGTGGTGGACACCCTGGGCGAGCCCGAGTTTGACGCAGTCCTGATTGATGGCAGGTGCGCTCCTGAAGCCCTGGCCAGCGAAGCCTGTGTTGGACAGGGAATGCCTTGTGGGGGGACAGCAAGCGGAGGCGGGGTTGACGACCCACCGCTTGGTGCTCGGTCCTTCAATCCAGGCTGCATCTTGCACTCGACACCGATGCTGTGCAGGTTTCGTGTGGCATGCGCTCTCAAGATCCTGAACTTCCTGACAGAGGGCTCCGTTGTGATGGTCCATGACTGGAAGCAGCGGTGAGGAATGTACGCCCCTCCCTTGCAGCGCCTGGCAATGCCTGGCATTGCGAACTGCCAGATCTCTGCTACACAGGCTGGGTGGGGCGCCATTTGCAATCCACCACATCCTACCGCGCTCCCGCGTGCTCCATGGTGCAGGAAAGACAAATACGGGCCGCCGCTGCTGGAGTTGTACGAGGTGGGACTGCAGGTTGGGGCTGCCGTGCCAGACCGGTACCTGCTCAAGTTACCAGCTCCACCAATGAGTTGCCACGAGGTCACGTACCTTTTCCTTTCCCCCCTCACCGCTGGCTTCCTGCAGATGATTGAGCAGGCTGACAAGCTGGCTGTGCTGCGTCGCCGCCCAGACTGGAACAAGGACGCCGCAGCGGCAAAGCTGGAGGTGCGCTGCCGACGTCCCAGTTGTGTACTCCGCTGGCCTTGCTCCTACCACTACATTTTGTTGACCAGGGCCCCGTCCTGCCCTCCCTCCTCCCCTTTGGTCAGGAGTATTATGCAGACCCAGCGTGATGGCCCCGCACCTGTGCTGGAGTCAGCAGCAAACACCTGCCCAATACCAAAGCACATTACCATTCTGACCCCCTGCCTGTGGCTCATGATATTCAGTGGTGATTACTCCTTCTTTTCACTTGACAATGAACTGAAAATCTGAGCAAAAGGTGCTGCACACAACAGAACAGTTCAACAAACAGACTCAACACAGCGCAGAGCTCAGCAATGAACACGGAGCGGGGAAAGTGAACACAGCAGGGGTGCCACAAGGGCATGGGTTGATGAAAGCGGGTAGGGTTTGGAGCGCGCTGCAGGGCGGTTGCGCCTGCCAAGCTCATGGCTCGTAGTTGAGCGTGGGTCGCAGCCAGCGCTGCGCCTCCTCCAGCGGCATCTTCTTGCGGGCCGCGTAGTCGGTCACCTGGTCCTGCGTGATCTTGCCCACCGCAAAGTACTGGCTGGCGGGGGAGGCAAAATACAGGCCCGACACCGCGGCCGCCGGCAGCATGGCCATCGACTCGGTCAGCTGCATGCCCGTCTGCGGAAGCGGCGGGGGAGGGGGGCCTGGTTGAGGGGCTGCTGGGCGAGGTGCACCCGCTGCCCTGCTGTCTTCCAGACCAGCTGCCCCTCTCCACATGGTGTCTATGGTTGCCCTGGCCAGCTGGCTGCTTGCTGCGCATGCAACCCCCGCCTCAACACACACTCGCACCTGCTCCTCCACGCGCATCAGGTCCCACATCGTGCGCTTCTCGGTGTGGTCGGGCTGGGAGGGGTAGCCGGGGGCGGGGCGGATGCCACGGTACTTGACCTGCAGCGGTAATGTGCGAGGAAAGTCGTCCAGGTCAGATGGGGTGCACGGTGGCTTAGAAAAGCAGGGCAACTGGGATCCGCGTTTGCACTGGCGCTGCACCAAACAGCAGAGCGGGCTCCTCCCCCTCCCACCTTTCCCAATCTGTTCTGCCCTTCCCACCCACCTTGAGCATGTCGTCCACGCTCATCGACTCGTCGGCGGCGTAGCCCCACACCTCGCGCCGCACCAGCTCGTGCAGCTTCTCGGCCAGGGCCTGCGAGTGAGGTAGGGATCCAGGGGATGCGGCGGTTGGCACATGACCATTGCACTGCACCTTGATTGGTGCCTGCCCTGTCCCATCAGGGCAGCTCGAGCCCTAAATGAATGCTATGTGCACGCAGGGCAAATGCAAGTACCATCCTTGCAGAGCTTGCACCCAGCAAGCAACAGTTGAGCAGGCGCGCACCTCGGCCAGGCGGTCGGCCAGCGCCTCGGCCATGATGTGGCTGTAGTCGTCGCCCGCCGCCTTGAACTCCTCCGTCATTGCCTCCACGCCAAAGGCTGGTGGCAGGGTTTGGAAAGAGAGATTGTGGGGTGTGAGCAACGAGCAGCAGGGCGAACATTCATGAAACAGCCACAAATTTCTGCATGCTCAAACTCCTCCTCTCCCACTCAGCAACCCACCCGCGTTGGCAAACATGCCCAGGTAGTCCACCGTGCCGGTGCTGCGCGGCGCGATGAAGTCGGACAGGCAGTAGTAGGGCTCGCTGCTGTCCTTCTCCGCCTGCTGCCGCAGGCCGTGGAAGCGGGCCACCACCTGCGTGGGCGGAGGCAGCAAGAGGGGTTTGCGCTGGTGGGATTCGACCGGCAACAGCAGCTGGATTGCACCACCCAGTTTCAGCAAACATCGTGCGACGTGGTGCGCACAGCAGAGGCATGCTGCTTGCAGGGTGTGCAGCTTGCACTGGACCGTGCCAGCGCCTGACCGTCTAGGCTCCACAGCCTGCCCTTGCCCCGCCTGCCCCAGCAGCCCACCTCTGCCCGGCTCTCGTCGCCGTACACCTCGATGTCGTCGCCCACCGAGTTGGCGGGGAAGATGCCCACGATGCCCGCCACCCGCAGCCTCTTGTGCTTGACGATGTCCTGGGGAAGGAGCGGTGGGGGAAGGGGCGAGTGAGGCAGGGTGGGGCAGGGTGAGAGGGCTGTGCAGGACAACTGCAGGCAGGCTGGCTGCTTCCTTAACGCCCTCAGCGCTACCCAGCACGGCGACCACAGCACACATCCTCCCCACACCCCTGCTGGCCCCACGCCAACTGCACCTGCAGCATGGCCTGAGCCTCGTCAAACAGCTTCTTGGCCTCGCCGCCCACGGTCTCGTCGTTGAAGATCTTGGGGTAGCCGCGGTTGGGGTAGCGCCCGCGCAGCTGCCACACCTGCACAGCAAGCAATGGGGTCGGGGCAGTCGATCGCGGCAGCATATAGCACCTCAGGGGCTGCGCAGCCAGTGTGCGCTGTTGGCCAAAGCACCGCAACAGGATGCCGTCAGGTATGTTGAAGGCATGCTGCGGCTGTGCCCATGCGAGTGATGCATGACCACCCATTGCCGAGTGAGGCCACACGCGCCTGGAAGAACGGATTCCTGCAGGCAGGCAATGGAGGCAACAGAGGAGGCAATGCCAAGTCAGGCGCTCCGCAGTTCAGGCTGTGCCTGCCTCGCCAGCATGGGATGAAGCAAGGAAACGCGTGCAGAGTAGCAGGACAGCTGTATAAAAGCCATTCCGCCGACGGCAGTCGCAAATCCCAACTCCCTTCAGCCCGCGCCCCTCACCAGTCGATGTAGGGCAGCAGCTCCTCGATGGGGTAGTCCTCCCACACCTTGGTGCCCAGCAGCGCTGGCCGCGCCGGCGCGTTGCCGGGTGCCGACCAGTCCACCTGGCAGAGCATGGGTTGATTGCACCGGGATCGGGGTTTGGAACGACGCAGCTGGCCGCATTCTGCTGATTGGGTGCAGGTTTATCTGCCAGCAACTGCCAAGTGCACATCCAGGCTTTGATTATGCCCGGCAACTGCGTTGCTGCCGCACATGCCCCTGCTTGCCTCCCTCCTTCGCACCCAACCCCCACCCTGGCCAGGCCGCACGCACCTGCAGCCCCTTCTTCTGCGCATCCGGCAGCGTCAGGTACTTGCGGTCCTCCAGCCCGGCATAGAACTCCTCCCGCATCTCAGCGTACTGCTCCCTGCAGCAGAGGCGCGGTGGAGAGGCCAGCAGGGGCGGCAGGGCGCTCAGCAGCAGCAGAGATGTTCTTGCTTGCTGGCCAGCATAGCATGCACCAGATCCCTGCCTGCCACGATTCTGGCCAGCAGCTTTCCCCCACTATTCTGCAAGCCAGCCACGCAGCCCAGCCGCCCTGCCCCCAGCTCACCGGATGTCCTCCACAAACTCGTCGCGCTGCTTGGCGTCCAGCAGCGACTGCGCGACGGGCACGCTGCGCGACGCGTCCAGCACGTACACCACCGGCCCGCTGTACTGCGGCTCAATCTTGACCGCGGTGTGCATCTTGGAGGTGGTGGCGCCGCCAATCAGCAGCGGCAGCTTCAGGCCCCGCTCCTCCATCTTCTTGGCCACAGTCACCTGCGGTGCAGCGGGCCAGAGGCAGGCGAGCGTGTGTATGGTGGTAATGGTGGCAGCAGCCTGCGTAGTATGCCGGCAGTCCTGCAAGCGCTACTAGCATTGACGCTGTGCCCCGGCTGAGCCAGGGCTGGCTGCCCCACTGCAGCGGCGCACCATCTCGTCCAGCGAGGGGGTGATGAGGCCCGACAGGCCAATGATGTCCGCCTTGTGCTCCACTGCTGCGTCCAGGATCTTCTCCCACGGGCACATCACGCCCGTGTCGATGACCTGCAACGCACGCATGGTGGGTGGGGTGCTCAGCTTGCTTGCTTCCATGGAACAACCAAAGACAAGGGCTGCTGTGCATGGCACAATGTGCAGTGGCATCCCTCTGCGACCAGCATCCGTGCTGCACGCACCTTGAAGTTGTTGCAGCCCAGCACCACGCCCACAATGTTCTTGCCGATGTCGTGCACATCGCCCTGCAGGGAGGGAGGGGACAACCAGGCACAATGACAAGGGCAGAACTGCAGCAGGGTCAGCCCAAGGCTCAACGCAAATGCGGCCAGAGCAGAACATGGTAGCCATAGTGGCCCAGTCCAGCCCAGCCCGGCAGACTTACCTTGACAGTGGCCATGATGATGACACCCGCGTTGTCGTCGGCAGTGCTGCCGCTCAGCCGCTTCTCCTCCTCGATGAAGGGGATGAGGTGGCCCACCGCACGCTTCATCACGCGCGCAGACTTGATGACCTGGTGGTGGGCGGAGGAGTGCGAAGGGCATGCCAATCAGGGCTGAATGTGAGCCCCCAGGAGGTATCAACGTGAGCCGCCAGGAGCTGGCTGCTGCCTTTGCTCCCAAGCCGTTAGAAACGCCAAGTAGTGCGGCATAGGCAGGCGAGCAGGTGCGCAGGCAGGGCCCCACCCCAGGCTCCCCCGTGCAGCGCTCACCTGCGGTAGGAACATCTTGCCGGCGCCAAACAGGTCTCCCACCACGTTCATGCCGTCCATGAGCGGGCCCTCAATCACGTTGAGCGGCTTGGGGTAGCGCCCGCAGGAGCGAGCCTCCTCGGTGTCTGCCACCACAAACTCGTCGATGCCCTTGATCAGCGCGTACTCCAGCCGCTTCTCCACCGACTCGTCCCGCCAGGATGCCTGTGCCAGGCAGGGCAGGCAGGGCAGGGGCAATGTGTGGTGGGATGTTGATAGGTAGCACAGCATGCGGGAGGCAGAAGGCACTGGGCACTGCGGCCTATAGCGAGCAACATCAGGCAGGAAGGCCAAAGGAAGCAACCAGGAAAACGAAAAGCACCATGCGCTGCGCACCTGCTTCTTGCCGCCTGCAGCAGCGCCCGCCGCCTGACCCTTGCGCTTCACATCGGTGGGCTTGCTCTTGGGGTCCAGCGTGGCAGCATACTCCAGCAGCCGCTCCGTGGCGTTCTCGCAGCGGTTGAGCAGCACGTCCTCCACAAACTCCAGCAGCTCCTTGTCGATCTTCTCGTACACGTCGGCCTTGACCTAGGCAGGAGGAGAGGGTGGGGGGTAGGGGCGCTGGGTGGCCTAGCACCGCATCCGCCCTTGGCGACATGCGCAAACGCAGCCGGCACGGAAGGTGCCTGTGCTTTCACTCCAAGCGCTGCACAGCCCACCCCTCCACCCCACCACCCCACCAAACCCCACCCTGCCCGCCCTCTGCGCACCTGCGCCGCGTTGACGATGCCCATGTCCATGCCCGCCTTGCAC
>VFQQ010001631.1_pt1 | contig 29744 bp, 46 predicted proteins | sample 3512341 | NCBI WGS metagenome assembly VFQQ01 (sample SAMN10412373, study PRJNA504923) | tailings metagenome | isolation source: Relicate 2 Philex TSF1 revegetated site | place: Philippines: Tuba, Benguet | collected 2017-08-29
GCAGGAAGTGGTTGACGCTGTTGGGCCGCCCGCAGCCCCCCAGGTCTGTGTCGCAGCTCTTGACATCCTGCACACAGCAGCGTGGGGTTGGCAGGCAGTGCAGCAGGATAAGCACACAGCAGGCTGCAAAGTCTGGCGTGCCCCAGCCAGCCTCCAGCAGTGCAGCTCCGCTAAGCTGTTAGACTAGACTGCACACCTGGTCGGCCGCCTCGCGCAGCAGCAGTCCCATGGTGGGCGCCACGCCGCACAGCATGCGCAGCGTGATGCCCTGCACAGCAGGCAGGCAGCGCGGTTGCCCCACGGTCAGCAGAGTGGACCGACAGACATCAGCAGCTTAGCTGGCTGCTGTTACCAGCAAGGGTGCCAGCTTGGCATAAATGGTGCACAACCCCAGAAACAATGCCATGCAACCATCCAGACAATGTCGCACCGGCATAAGGATGACGCCCCGAATCACCCACCTGAGCCATGCAGAAGTACTGCGTGTAGCCGCTCTGGTGCGACGTCTTGTTGCACGCGCCGCAGTGCACCTCCTCTTGCACCTGCGTGCCGCGCAGCGGGGCAGATCGCACGGAGGTTGGCCAGTGCTTCGGCACTACGGGTGCAAGCTGTGCGGTTCAGGCCTGCCATCTGTATCAGTCACTGCCAAGCAGGGCACGCCCAGGCATTGTGAATGCACCGTTTGTGTGACCGTGAGGCCAGCAAACATGCCACAAGAGGCCAGTTAGTGCCGCTCACCTTGAGGCCAAAAATCTTCTCGATCGCGGTGCCTCCCTCCACGGCAGCTGCTGCAGACACCTGCCGCTCAACCTCCATCACCTGCAGGGCCGGCAGGGAAGACGGCTGGTTTCAACGACATGTATAAGGTGACAGCGCAGAGCAGCTCGGGCACACCGCATGCAAGCTGGCGCCATGTTCTCGACGAAGAGCTCGCAAACCCAGCGCACTGGTTCAGGGCGCTCACCGCCTCATAGATCGACAGCAGCACCTCTGCGGCGTCGTGCATCTCGCCTGCAAGGAGCGATCAAGACAGGCGAGCGAGGTGAGAGAGCAGGCAGCATAAGCGGCATGCGGCGTCGGCGCACGGCTGTCAAGCAGCAAGCGGTTGATCACCCAGCCGCCAGGTCGACTCGACGCCGCCAGGTCGGCAGGTCGGACATTGTGTTCAGCAGTGTGCCGGGCAGCACGTGCCGCCGCCGCACAGCATCCCCGCGCGTTGCGCTCACCCTGGGCGAACTTGCGGCCGGGCAGCGTCGCCAGCACCTCGCGCATCGGGGCGGGGTCCACAGGTTCAAGCGTGGCACCGCCATTGGAGCCGCCATTGGCTGCCGCTGCCGCCGCCAGCAGCCAGGCCGGCTTGTGCCCGGGCTGCCAGGCCTTGGGCGGCGAGGGCGAAGCTGCGCTGCCGGCAGAGGGCGGGGCGGGGCGGGCAGGGGAGGCCGGAGCAGAGCGGCCCGCGGGGCTGCCTGCTGCTGCGCCTGCTGCGCCCGCTGCGCCCGCTGCGCCCGCTGCGCCTGCTGCGCCTGGGCTGGAGCTGACCTCCCCATCCGACTCCTGCTGCGCCTTGAACGCCCCAAACAGCGAGTGGAGCGCTGAGGCAATGGGGTGTGCTGCCAGGACCTCGGGGCCCCACTGTGACACCTGCCAGATGCGGGAAAGGAGGAAGAGCGGGCGCGCTGGTTGAAAGCAGGACACTGGAGAGGACGCCTCTAGTGCAGTACAGTGCCGGCTTCCTGTTATTTACTGTATGCATGATCGCACCCTGCTGCTACTTGGCACGCATTCGTACAGCCTCCCGTCCGCACTTGTGATCTCACATCACTCCCACCCACACTTGCTCCTGCTGCACCCCACCCTATCCCGCCCCTGCTCTCGCCGCCCGCCCACCTGCTGGCGGAACTCGCGGCAGTGCCACAGGCACTGCACCAGCACGTTGAGGAAGCAGTTGTACTCGCCAGCCTCGTTGCGCAGGGCGGTGAACCCGCCGATGCCATCTGGCACTGCCGCCCCTGCCGCGCCGCTGCTGGTGCCGCCGCCAGATGCTGCCGCTGCTGCCCAGGCAGCATCCTGCCGGACTTGGGATGGCACCACGTCTTGGCTGCGGTCCATGCTTGCTTCAATGGCCCGCCGCAGATCCTCGTCCTCTTGCTCCGCCAGAGCCGCCGCAGCAGAGGGGGGAGGCGCCTGCGGCGAGGTGGGCGGCAGCTCGCCGGCAGGGATGCCCATTTCCTGTGGGAGGAGCAGGGGTGGGGACAGCATGGAAGTAAAGTCAGGCCGGGGATACGCTGCTTCTGCAGTTGTGACATAGCAGCAGCAGTGCATGGATGAGCCAGCACATGGCCGGCCAAAGCTGTGCACCTGTGCAGGCACGCTAGGCCAGTCGGCAGCCCCCAGCACAGCGTGCAACCACAGCATAGCACAGCACAGCGTGCTCACCGCCAGCAGATTGTCCAGCTCAGCCTGGTGCTGCTGCTCAGGCGACTGCGCCTCCCGCTGCCGCCACTCGTCAAAGCTCCAGCCGGCACCTTGCGCTGCACCCTCTGCTGCTGATGCCCCGGGGCCTGCCGGGGCGGGCGCCACAGCGGTGGCGCTGCTGGCGCTGCTGCTGCTGGGGGCGGCAGCAAGTGCGCCGGAGCCAGCCGCTGCCACCTGGTCTGCCCAGCTGGCGCCAGCTGAGGCCTCGCCGGCTCGCTTGGGCGTGCGCATGGCAGGCGCACTGCCCAGCGGTGAGCGCGGCACGGTCAGCACCCTGCCGGCATCCCCGCCGCTGCGCTGGCGCCACGGCGAGTCCGGCACACCCTGCCGCCGCGCCTGCTGCTGCGCCTGCTGTGCCTGCTGCGCCTGCTGCTGCCGGCGGCAGGCGTGGGAGGCGGCGGGTGCTTGAGACCACTCGCCCTCACTGTCCAGATCCTGGCCAGCCGCCTCCAGCATGCGATTGTAGCCCTCCTGCCGCCGCGCCTCGAGCTCGCGCTCGCGCTGCAGGCGGGGAAGCGGGGATGAAGCGGCAGGTGATAGGTCAGCGCTGGTGCAGATCCGACACCAAGTGATGTCAGTTGTGCGCTTCAGCCTGCAGACAGCACACATCCTAACCCTGCCGCCATCCTGCTGTCAGGGCCACACTCCATCCCTTTCATGGAATTGCTCACCTCTTCTGCCTCCAGCTCCTCCCACTCATCCTCCTCTGCGCCCTCCAAATCGTCCAGCTCCGAGCGATAGTCGCCCAGCCGGCCCGCCGCCTTGCGGCTGCCGCCGCCGGCCTTGCTGCTGGCGGCAGCGGCGGCGGCGGCGGCGCGCGCCTTGCGCTGCTGCTCCCGCTCAGCAGCCGCCTTGCGCTCGGCTTCCTCCTTGGCCTGCCGCTCGGCCTCGCGCTTCTCCAGCTCGGCCTGAGGGCAGGAGGGCACGGAAGCAGAGTGTTTCATGAGGTGGGTTTTTGCAAGCTCCTGTGTGCATGATGTGCCTAAGATAGCCCCAGCTACCGGCGCCAGCAGTGCAAATCACACATCTACGTGGTGCTGCGCAAATGTCCTGGCTTCTCAGCGCAGCCCAGCACAGCGCAGCGCAGCGCAGCGCAGCACAGAACAGCGCAGCCCAGCCCACCTGCCGCAGCTTCTCCTTGCGCTCCCGCTCCTTGGCCTCTTCCCGTGCCCGCCGCTCCTTCTCTGCCTCCTCCTCGGCCAGCAGGGCCGCCTCGTCTGCGGAGCCTGCAAACCAAAAAAAGAATGCAACAAAGTCGCAGGGTGAGGCTCTCTGCTTCCTCCTCGGCCAGCAGGGCCGCCTCATCTGCGGAGCCTGCAGACAGAAACAATATCCGAGCCGCAAGAAGCGGTGGTTGGGTGAGGTACCCTGCTCTTTCGGCGAGAGGCTTAAAGGGCAGCAGGCCGTCGTAAGCCACTGCCCCGCAATACTCGACAACACGGAAATACGCAGCCGCCCTGTCACCGCGTGTACCATCATGGGTGCCGATTCCCTGCACTCACTGCGCTGGCGCGCCAGCTCGTCGTGCCAGTGTGCTGGCAGCAGGTAGAGCAGCAGGTCCCGAGCCAGCAGCTGGTGGGCGTTCAGCTGGCAGCAGCTGAGCAGCAAGCTGCAGGGGTTGGGCATGGGGCGGGGGGTGTGGTGGGGCGGCGATTCAAGTAAGCGGGGCGGTGAGTTCTGGAGGGTTGCGCAAGGGGCAGGGATGCGGGCCAGAACCTGCAGCAGCCCAGGGGCTTGGCTGCAACCATGAACCAAACCAAGCACACACGCGCTGCAACGGCTACTGCCCCCACGCCAAGTAGCAAGGCGCCCATGCGCTGCTGCCTGGGCACCCAAGCGCCCCGCCCAGGGCAAGCCATTGGGCAAGCCATTTAGGTTGCGGGCGGGCTTCACCCGATGTTTGTCTTGGCCCGCAGCACCAGCTGCTCGGTCAGCGTGCGAATGTACATGGACAGATCTTCAATCATGACTGCCCGGGCCTCCTGTGTGGCCTGCACAGCACAGCAGTGGGCAGGGCGGAACGGGGCAGGGTGGGGGGTGAGCCCGCCCCCCTACTAGTCTGCGCTGGGGCTGCGGCATGCATGGCAGGACGTGCCAGGTGGAACGAGGGTCTGCAGCCCAGGAGGAAAACGTCACGCTAGCACGGGAGCTGAGCACAGCACCACATAAACCAGCCACAAGCCATCAATTGGCAAATGCAACAAGCAAGCTGGCACTTGCCTCGAACTCAGCAATGGCGATCAGAGCAAACTCCCGGGCTGAGGTCAGCTGCTTCCTGCAACCAGGGATGGGCCGCATCAACACAAGGGGCTGAGTGAAGCGCCAAATGGGGGCTTAGTGAAGCAAGCAGCCGACTGGGCAGTGAGCAACGCACATGGAAGGTCTGCAGCCGTAAAGGCCTGAACGCTGCTCAGGCTGCGCTTGATGGTGCAAGCAAGCACCACCTGGCAGGCAGGCAGGCAACCTAGAAGCGCAATGCAATCGCCCATCCCTGCAACCGCAAGCACACCCAAATCCAGCTGCACCCTGTGTGCCAGCGCCAAAAACCGCCCACGCACCTGCGCTGCTCCTTGGCTGCGGCTGATCCGGGCCGGCTTGCTTCGCGCAGAACGCTGACCGCTGTCTGCAGGCCCTTCAGTTGATCCATTGCTCGCTTGCTGACCTGCTTGGCGGCGGCTGCACGGGGGGCGGCACCGGACAGAACACACCAAGCCATTAGGGCTGGGGTGGCAAGCGCACGTCCAGGGCTACCCGGGAGAATAAGGCCCTGGTGCACAAATGCGGCGGCTCAGCTCATTTGACCTATCGCAGTGTGGCTGCCTGATGCCCCTCTCCTGGCCTGCAATGCAGCCGGCACCAAGATGCCTTCCCTACCTGATGATCTGCCCTGCATGCGCACTGGTGGCCTGCACATCAACAGCACCCTCGCCCCTCTCCCTTGCAAGGCGCGCTTACCCCGGTCCAGCTGCTCCTGCGCCCGGGCAACGTTCACCTTGAGAGCGTCGGCATTGGCGCACTGGAAATCGAACATCTGCTGGCAGTCGGCCACAGCAACCTGCGCGGGGTGGCATTGAGGCAGCAGGGGGGCAGCGAGATGGGTGGGTGATGGCAGCAGTCCTGAAGCCGCGGCGGGCGAACGTTCTGCCAGGCAGCCTGCGCTGCATGCCGCCTCGCCGAAGCGTGAACCAGGCGCACGCCAACACGCTCCCACCCAAACTAAAGCTGAAGCCACGCAGGACCGAGCGCAAGCCGGCAGGGGATGATAAAAACAGCAGCCCACCTCGGCCTGCTGCCGTACCGCGTCATCACCCGCCTGCTGGGCCTCAGACAGGCGCTGCTGCGCTTCGTCCAGGGCCGCTGCATAGCGCGCCTTCTCCGTCTCCGCCGCCGCGCCGCTGCCGGCGGCGCTGCATGCGTTGAGCAGCGCGAGCGAGCGCTCCAGGGCAACGATCGTCACGTGCGCCTTCACGAGGCCGCGCTCAATGTCGGTCGCCGCGGCGTCGCTCATGGGCAGCGGCATGCTGGGGTTGAACTGCGGGCCGGCAGGGAGGGACCATGCGAATGATGAAGGCTCCAGCAGCGGCTCCAGCAGCGGAGAAAAGGTGCGATTGCATGCAGGCGGCGGGGTGGCAGGCGGCGCCTGCAGCGCATCCATTGCCCCGTTCCCAACCCATCGCCACCACTGTCAGAGCACTGCCTGCAGACAAAATCACCCGCGCCACCATTCAACCCTGCCACCCTGCCCCTTCCCACCTTGAGCAGCCACTGCCTGAAGGGCTCCAGCGGCTGCTGCGGCGCATCCTGCATAGCCTGATGGGCCGAGTCGATGAGTACAGAGAAGGCGGAGGCCTGCAGGCAGCCGGGAGGGCAAGGGGAGCGCAGGGGCAAGCGGTCAGACGGGGCAGCAGAACCAGCCGTGGACTTCAGTAGCAGGCAGTGGTGCTCAGCCGCCGGGGGCGCGGCTGCCAACACGCCGCTTCCTGTGCACAATCCGACCGGGGCACCCAACAGCCCCCAAAGGCCCGCTACAGGTGTAGGCACAGGCGCCGCTGCGTTTACGCAACACGCCACTGCACAACCGCAATTACCAGCAGCACCATCACCACCACTCCCCCGGTGCTCACGTAGAGTGTGGCAGCGCGCGCCGCACCAGCATAGCAGGCCAGAGCGGACAGGTCTTCGTCTGCTGCCGCCACGCCTTGCACAACGATGGGTGGGGGCGCCAATGTGCGCACGAGAGACACCTGTTCAGCCAGAGTGGCAGGCGGCTGCCAGGCCTGCTGCCCCTCCACCATACGCAGGAAGGCAGGCAGCTGCTTCCTGCCACCGGCAGCCACGTCGCCAGCTGCGCCCGCAGCAGCCGCCTGCCCTGCCTCGCCGGCAGCAGGCTGGCTGCTGCTACTGCTGCTGGTGCTGGCATCCCGCTGCGCTTCCTGCCCCTGCTGCTGCTGCTGCTGCTGCTGCTGCTGCTGCTTCTCTTGCTGCGGCTGCTTAGGCTCCGTCTGGCCGGGTGCCACGTCTGCTGCTGCGGCCGCCGGCGGCTGCCCTGCAAGCTTGATGGCTTCTGCCAGGCGGTCCACCAAGCTGGAAGCAGATGCATCCTCGCTCTGCAGGCAAGGAGGCGAGGGAGACATGGGCGCGCGGTGGGCGGATGGCCCAATCTGGCAGCAGCTGAGCCGTAGCCAGCCCGAGACGCTGCTGCCTCCTGCACAAGGACTGTCACCCCATTTGTGCGGCTTTGTGTTGTGAGCGGTGAAAGGTGGCAGGCTGGTCTACCCACCGAGTCCTGCTGCTGTGATGGGGAGGCCTGAGCGCCTGGCACCGCCGGCGGGAGCGCCCAGCGCACGCCAAAGGGCGTCAGTGCCAGCTCCTGCTGCCCGCCTGCTGCACCCTTGCCGCCGCCGCCGCTCGCCTTGCCGTTGCGAAGCTCCACACACTGGGAGAGCAGCTCCGCCTCACCCTCCTGCAGGTCGGCAGGCAGGCAGTTTAGTTTTAGATTAGCTTCAGGTGTGCAGTGGCGCTGCACAGAGCACAATGCTGCCGCTATGCATACTACACACGGTTGATTGCAAGCAACCGCCGTCCAAGCATCCGCTGCAGGCTGGTCAGCTCAAGGTAGGCGCAAAGTCAGCATGTGCCGAGGCTGCTCATATGTGACGTCCATGTCCCCACCACCCGCTGCCCAGCAGCCGGCAGCTCAGCAGCGACATGCGCTGCTGGCGTGCCTTGCAGTGCAGTACCATCACCAAGCTACCAGCTTACCAGGCACAGCTTGAGCACGTGTGGCATGGCTGGCGCGCGCCAGCACACCTGGACGCACAGGAACGCCTGCAGGTGGTGCAGGCTGCCCAGCGACAGCTGTGGAAGGAGCGCCAAGGTCTGCTCCATGGTCAGAGCAGGGCCGGCCATGGCAACAGCCTCCCCATCTGCCCCAGCCTCCGCTGCCTGCACCGGCAGCTGCTCCCCCTGCTGCTGCTGGCCACCCTGCGCCGCCGCATCCTGGCTGCGTGGCTGCGCTGCCTTGCCCTGCACAGCTGCCACCGCCGCCGCGGGAGCCTCAGTAATGATAAACTCCACGACGGCATCCGCCATGGTCAGCATCATGACACCGCTCTTGTGCAAGTGCCGCAGCGCCAGCAGGATGCGCTTCACCGCCCGCTGCTTGTGCTCCCGCAGCCACGCGGCCGCCACGCTGGCAGACGCGGCGGCTTCGCCGCCGCAGCCGCCGTCGCTGGCCGCCGCCGCTGCCGCCGCCACATCGGCAGGCACGTCCAAGCCGGCGATCAGCACGGCTGCCAGGCCGCGCAGCAGCAGATCACTCACGATTGCGTTGAAAGGCAGCTCCGAGGTGTACTCCAAATTCTCCCCATCCCCGGCCTGCCCCGTAGCTGCTGCTGCCGCTGCAGGCGAGCCTACCGCATCCTCGCCATTTGCCTGCTGTTGCTGCGGCGACTCGGGGCCTGCGGCCGGCTGCTGCGCAGCCTGGCCAGGCTGCTGCTGCTCCGCCTGCTGCTCCGCCTGCTGCTCCGCCTGCCCATCGCCGCCCTCCAGCGGCGCTTGCTGTGATCTGGCATACGCATCAATGGTGCGCTGCATGCCGATCAGCCAGCGAGTGAAGGCGTCGGCCGCAGCTGCCTGGCGAAGCGCCGCCTGGCGGTTGGGCTGCATGGCAGGGTGGAAGGAAGGGTGGGCCGCTCAGCACATGCGGCCGGGCATCACGCACCACGAGTGGGCTGCACGATTGGCCGTCAAACAAGTGCTACCCAGCTGTCTACCCAGGTCACTGTGCAGGCACAGCGCAGCAGTGGCGGTGGCCAGTCATGGTGCAGCCAAGCTGGCAGACATGAAGTGAAAGGTAGCCCTGTAGCGTCTGCGCTGCAGGGTGGTCCTTAAAACCAGGGCTGCGCCCCTCCGAGCCGTTGCTCTTTGCCTCCCGTGCCCCTGCCAGGACGGCCCCCTGCTCGCCTGCGACAGTGCCAGCTGGGTGGCAACCAGGTCTGTGCCGTGGGAAGCGCTGCCGCTGATTGAAGAGTACATCATGTAGGTGTAGGTGTACCACTCCCAGCCAGCCGGACGCTCGCCCTGCAGGGGTGGGAAGAGGACGGGCAGCGGTGCGCATCTGTCTTAGGGTGTTGGGACACTAATGCAACAGCTAGGCATGCCGTCCAGAGGGAGCTCCACTGGGGCCCCGCGGACAGCCGCACAGCCGGGGGCCGCAGGGTAACACCGCCGGGTGACACAGCGCGCATGGATCAGCTGGCCGGCTGGGTGGAGTACCCCAGGGCTCCGGCTGACACAGGCCCTTGCAAGTCACCGGCCCACGGCGCACCAGGCGCAAGCAATACTGCAAGCCACTATTCCTTGGTCATGGCTGCTTTTAAAGGGCCTTCCAACTACAACGTAATTCAAGGCAGCGCATGTGCCCACCTGTTCGTGCGCCTCCAGCATATCCAGGTACAGCGAGCCTGCCAGGCAGGTCGTCAGCAGTGCAGTCCAGTCGTACGTGCTGCCTGCGCGGGGCAACGGGGCAGGTGGGCGGGAGCGGGGGGACGCAGTCAGCAGGAGCGGAACAGTGAGTATAAGCTGTGGTGCAGCTGCCAAACCATGGTTCAACATGTAATCAACATTGCGCGCCACAGGTAGGTCGGCTGTCCGAACCGAGAAACAGACACCAAGCCTGCCAGGCGGCGGCAGGGAGCCCTGGCGGCTCACCGTATGCTGAGGCCAGTGCAGTGTCCTCGATCCGAACAGTGACTGGCTTGTGCATGTCGCTCAGGCCCACTGCAGGCATCACATGGGCGGGACAAAGCAGAGGGCCGATGTGCTGAGTTGGCAGGCAGGTGGGATACCAGCAAGCGTTAGGCTGGCTGGCCAACCCCGCGCACCATGCAACCGACTGCAGCAGCACTCCTGTGCCACCGCTTGGCACACCACATCCACATGCGTGCGGCCCGGCAGGCGCACGCCACTCGTGCCCAGGGCTCACTTGCTTGACCGACGCTCATGCCGAATGTGTTGGCGATGTAGTTTGCCAGGGCGGGTGGTGCGCGAGCCACCAGCTCTGCAGCTTCGCTCGCTCCTTCATCCTGGGCCGGCTGCACCGCTGCCTGTTCGGCGCCCGCCGCAGCTGCAGCCGCGGCAGGCGCGCCGTCCGCCGCCGGAGCCTCGTCGGCAGGCGCGCCGCCGGCCGCGTCCGCCGCAGCTTCGGCGGCCGCCACCTGCAGCGCCTGCTGCGCCTGCAGCGCCTGCTGCTCGTCCTCCGCGTCCACATCAGCAAATGAGTAGCAGCCCTCCATCAGGTTGTACTGCTTGAAGTCTTCAGCCGCTGCATGGTACACCAGCGCTGCGCCTGCCGGCAGCCCCTCCCTGGACGCCCGTGCCAGCACTGCGGGTTGGGAGGGGCGAACACGATTGCGGGGCATGAGGGCGGGGCAGCAGCAGCTGTGACATGTGCAAGGCGGACCGAAAAGATGGCACACTAACGTCGCGCCCGAGAGTGGCGCTGCCGCATAGCAACGCTGCAGGTCAGTTGAGTGCCTGCCTGCTGCGCAAATTTTCCATCATGAACAGCAAAGGACAGCATATGCAGCGGTGGAGCGCCGGTCCGGCTGGCAGGCACCCGCTGGGCAGTCGCATACCAGCCGTTGCAAGCAGCAGCAGTAAGAGGGCATCAACGGCTCGATAGGGCACCAGCAAGAGGGCAGCAGCAAGAGGGCAGCAGCAGCAGGCAGCAGCCGCGGCAAGCAAGCGCACTCACGTGCCAGGTCGGCCTCAGCGGGCGTGTCACCCTCAGCATCCACCAGCAAGTAGCCCGGTTCCAGAGCATTGGCGCTCAGCTGGGGATCCTCCAACTCCTGAACACAGAGGTGCGGTGCAGAGGGCGCAGAGTTGATTGCTAGGGGGGTGCTCGTGACCACAAGGGATGCGGGGCAGAGTGCGCACAGTTGATTGATAGGGGGCGCTCCTGACTGCGAGTAGTGTGCCAGACAACACAGAGTTGATTGCTAGGGGTGCTTGTCGCAACAGAGAGGCGGGACACAGCACAAACTTGATTGAGCAGCGGGTGCTGGGCTCCTGGTGGGCTGCTGCCTTGCTGGCGCACGAGCGGCAGCCCGCCGACCCCAAGTTCCGCATTTACATACAACATCAGGCGGGAGCAGTGAGCAGAGGTTGGCGGCAGTACTTCTATCAAGCAGCACTCACCATGCCAATCTCACGATCGGAGCGCAGCACCCGGGCCAGAGGAGTGAGGAAGTGCGGTGTGCGGCCCCCGTACTTCCGCGCAATCTACGCAAGGGTGTGCGGGGCAGGTGAGGTGGCACCAGGCGAAGCCAAGCAGACTGGGCGGCATGCACGCAGCACCCCAGGTATGCGGCATGACAAGCAGGATCATCGCATGCACGGCGTCACAGCACGCACGGCGCGCACAGCATGCATGGCGTGCACAGCGCGCCTCACCATCTCCATGACGTCGTCGCAGTCGCTCTGCAGCACCTTGAGTAGCAGTTCCGCGCAGCGCTTGTGGTTGTCGTCAGCCATCACCATGCCTGCAGTGCCGCGCAGCGCCGCCGGCCCGCGGCCGCCGTACTCTGGCGCAGCCACGGCAGCCGCAAGGCTGGGCCAGCAGGCATAGAACACAGACTTGCCGGAAGCCAGTTTCTCCAGGGCTGCTCGGCTTGCGGCCACCTGCGGGACAGGAAGCGGCGGGCCGGGAATATGCCAGGGGACCTGCTGAGTGCCCATGCACAGGAGGAACGCTGAGGCGGGTGGGATGGCAGGCTGAGCGCTAAAGGCTATCGTTGGCCAGCAGCACAGCAACCAGGCACCCACGCACATCTGCCTCGCTGCGCTCCTTGGCCTGCGCTTGGCGCTGCAGCCACGCCCGCACATCCACCACAGGCATGCGCAGCTGGGCCACCAGAGCAGACTCCTGAGCCTCCTGCAAGGGCGCAACCAGTTGCAGAGGCAGGCATGGGTCTGAGCAAGCTGCACCAGGGGCACAGGCAGTGCATGGCACCGCAGCAAATCAATCACCCGGTTTGAATCGCCCGTGTTTGAGCCAGCCTTGCATCCACCCTTGCCTGTGCCGCCTTGCCTCACCTCCCCCTTGTCCGCAGCCGCCGCCACGCGTGCGCTCAGGTACTCACGAGCGGCCGCAGCCCGCTCCTCCTGCACCCTGGCACGTTTGGCCGCCGCTTCTGCCGCCGCCTCGGCCTCGGCCTTTGCCTTGCGCTGCAGCTCCTCGCTGGCAGTCTTCGCCTTCTCTGCAAGCGATTGCTTGCGCTCCTCCTGCCGCTGCGCCTGCGACAGGTGACGGCCGGGCCGGCCCGGGCAGGTAGAACGTTAAGGAGCTGGGCATGTGGGGCGCGGCGCGCCTTGCCGAGCAGCAGGGTTGGATCTGTAACGGCGCAGGCGGGAAGGTTAAGACAGACGCCAAGTGGCTGGGGCGCAGCGCACCTTGATTGCTTGGTCGCGAGTCACCTTACGTGAGTGCTGATCGCGAGCCGCTACCGCCAGCTCGCCGTCACCCTGCAGGGCAGAGGCAGGGCATGTCAGGTTCATGTGGACCCTAGAGGCGGCAGGGGCACAAAGCACCGTTGTGAGAGGCAGGCGTAATGAAACCGAGGATTTAGATGCCTGGCGGTGCGCCCAGCAACAACCCTGCACGCCGCAGCTGCGGCCGCCAGCCGCTGCACGCCCGCACCACGCCAACTGGGCGGCTGAAGGACAGCGCGGCGCGACCACTCACCGACACCCGCCGATCATACTTGCGGCCCAGCTGGTGGCGCTCGTCCAGCGGCAGGATGTTCCAGGCCACTAAACGCTCCTGCAGCACAGCGGATTGCGAATACACTGTGATGGTATGAATAAGCAGTTGGTGGGGTGGAGGGCTGGGCAACTGAGAGCAGCGGATGCACTGGGCTTGGGAGTGCAGTGTTTGAAGCAGGCAGGGGTGCGGGTGTGCGGGGGGCGAAGCGCAGGGCGCGAGAGCAACGCGTCCCCAAAAGCAATGGGCGCGTGTGGTAGAATCAACGGACGTGCGGAGCAGGGCAGAGGCCGGTGCAGAGCCCAGCGCAGCAGGCTGCCTCACAGCGCAGCACAGCACGGCAAGCCGCATCAGCACGGCACGGCACAGCGCAGCACAGCAGGCACAGCGCAGAGCTGGGCGCACCTGCACGCGTGCGATGCCCTCCCACCGCGCATCATCGATGATTGTCTCGATCGGGGCGGTAGCCGAGCCCAGGAATCCCAAGCCGCGGCCTCCTGCAAACATGAGCGCATCGACCTCGGCCCCTTCGCACTTCCGGAGCAGGTTCCTGCAGAACACAAGGCGGGGCGCGGCGGGGCGGTAGTGACGGGGAGAGACGCGGCGCGGCAGCGGCCAGGGCGGCGCAAAGTGGTGGGACATGGGACTTGCATGTCCACCATGCTGCCAGTGCAAACACCCGCTTACGCACCCTCCTGCTGCTACACTGTGCAAACCGGCAGGCACACACACACATGCCCACACACAACATAGGCACCCTGACAGCACAGTCGATGCAGCAGCGGCACCCACGGCAGCCAGTGCAGCAGCGGCACACACTACAGCCGGCTGCAGCGGCGGCACCCACAACAGCAATTTTGGCTCTCACCAGAGGTGGAGCAGGTGGCCGCGCGCCTCCTGCTGCGTCTTGAGCGCCACCGTGCTGATGGTGACCTCCAGCGGCCAGCGTGGCGGCGGCGTGGCCTCCTTATCGGCCCCCAGCCTGGTGGTGTGAAACAAGGGGTGGTGGCATGGGGTTGGTAGTGTTGGCTTGCTGCGGCGGAGCACCATTTGTGGCGCAGCCGCGGCGGCGCCATGGCTTGAAGAGGCCAAGTTGCAGCGGGCCAGTGGGGGCGTGGGCACCAGCCAGCAGCAGCAATGGAACAGCCAGCTCCCGTGCTCCCAGCCCTGAACCCAAGCAAACTAAGCAACAAGCAGCTGCAGACTTAGAGTACTCACCAGTTCACCAGCTTGAAGGTGTCTTTATTGTCCACCAGGCGCAGCAGCGCGCCCACACTCTTCTGCAGGCGCTGCACCAGCGCGCCGCGCTCCTCCAGGTCTGCGGGGCTGCCGCGGGCACGCAGCACGCCCGCCAGCTGCACTGCAAACACCAGGCACTGCGAAGGGAGGGGCATGGATTGGATGGGGAGGGGAGAAGGGGTGAGGTGATGATGGATGTAGGTTTGCTGATTGTGCAACAACAACCCACAGGCAAGAGATGAGCAGGTAACAGGGGATCAACACCAGGCGCTCGCAGTGTAGGGAGCGGTCCTTGGCCAGGAAGCCCGCCGCCGTTCCTAGTGTGCAACAACAACCAACAGGCAAGATATGAGCAGGTAACAGGGGATCAAAAACAGGCAATCTCACTGTGTAGGAGCGGTCCTTGGCCAGGAAGCCCGCCGCCGCCGCCTTGAGCGCCTTGGTGAGCAGGGCCACCAGCTCCCCCTCCAGCTCCTCCTGCAAAAAACACCATCAAGCGTGGCATTTGCAGCGTAAGCGCATCAGTAAGTAAGGCACGCAGATGGCAAGGCGCGGACGCGCAGATGCGCAGCACGGTAGAACGAAAGCAGGCTAGGCCGAGGTGGCCACGACCAGCGCCGCTGGGCCCACCCAAACAAACGGCCATCCATCGCGCCATCCCAGCAGCCCCGCACGCCCCCGCACCTCGCCCCGCTCGCGCCCAGCTGTGTCGATCTCAGCCATGCGCCCGGCCTCGGCCCATGGAGGGCCCCTGCCCTTCTTCATGCTCAGATCCGCGGCCTGACGCAAGTCACAGTGGGAAGGAAGATGGCCAGACGGCAGGCATTTAGTGACGGAAAGCACTGCAGCTGCGATTCGCTGGAACGGACCTGCTGCACAGGCCATGCTGCGCAGCACAAGCCAGGTAACAGCCAGGCAGCGCCACCACTGGGAGTGATCCACATGCGGGGCAGCACAGCGGCAGCACAGCCAGGGCTCTTGGCGGCGGCGGTTGGCCGTACTGGCTGGTCTGCCAGCCAGCCAAGCGACAGCACCCGCTGCACCCACCATCAGCAGGCAGAACTTGACCAGGCAGAGGTAGGCGGATGCTGTCTGGGCCGCCTCCACCGTTGCCTCTATTTTAGGCAGCAGCTTGGGGTCACTGCACGGGAGCACGGGTGCAGCAGCGGCAGTTGCAAGGGGGGTGGTGCTAAAGTAGGCGCAAGGACCCAGGCATCTGGCAATGTGTTAGCGCAATCTACTGTGCCAGGCAACGGGGTTTGAGTCGAGCCAGTCGCTCGCCGCCAATCTGCAAGTTGGCGATGACGAGGCACCCGACCCGCCGCCAAGCTTGAACCCAGTTGGCTGCTGCTGCCTGCCCACGGCCCCCTCAGGCTACCAGACTGCCAGCCCCAGCACCCACTTCTTCTTGCGGAACTCCTTTAGCAGGTCTGCCGCCTGCTTGGCGGCGGCCAGCGCCTGCTGGTCGGTGCTCGTGCCGCCCGCCGCCGCTGCCGCCGGTGAGCCCTTAGCGGCAGCCGCCTTGCCACCCTTGCTCTTTGGAGGCATGTCGACGCCTGAGGAAGCCAGGGTGAGGGTGGCGGGCTGGTCAGAAGGCGGAAAACAGCGAGCAAGTTGGCGGGCGGCTTGCAGGGCGGCGCATTGATGCGCAGCATATTTTGAAACCAGCTCACCTGCTCAGCCGTTAGGTCTGCAACGGCCTCGAGTCACGCAAGCTCCATATCGCGGAGAGCCGAACGTGTTTAAGCTCCCCCCGCGGGCCTCCAGCCGGCCTCGACAGTTGCTAGATGCTCCGAAAGCCGCAATTGCCGCTTGCAGGGCCTCATCTGGTCGCCACCCGCCGCGGCAATGCGCCCCATGCAGCGGTCGACCCCCAGCGTTTCAGCTGCGCCAGGCCTCGATCACACTGCGCGTGCTTGAATATACATGGGTATTCCTGCAAATCCGCTAGGCCGAGGCATAAGGCGCCGGTTCATTTTCCAGGCCCGGCGGGCATGCCTTGAGGCCAGGGCGCAGTGCTAGCAACTTGTAACGATCGGCACAGGCAGATGCCGTGCCGCCACCGCTGCGCCGCCGCACCTGGGGCCTCCCGGCCTCCGGGCAGCGGGATTGCCGCCGTTGTGCCTGCCCTTACCGTGTGTGCCCAGGGTGCTGTTCAGCTCGGTCGTTGGCAACTTGTGGCCATGCAGATAAGAAAGACAACCCAACACTTGCATGCTCCAGCCAGCACCGCTGCAGGCCGCATGAGCTTCCATGCTGCTGGTCGCGCACTTCAGTGCTTGGCTGCCACTTGGCGTGGCATTGCAACTGGGAGGCACGGCAGTGAAGATCAGCGACGGCCGGCAAGGCTGGCTTGATACCTGCCTGCACGCATAGAATGCTGGACGGGCTATCACCTTTGGGTCGGCCTGGCTGCCACGCTGCGAGGGACGGCGGGGCGGCCAACGGTGCAGCGCCTGGCCCCCTGGGCAGCCATGCAAACAGCAGGAGATGCGACAGGAACGATGGTAACCGAAGCCATGCAAGGTTTATATTGCCAAATGAAGACACTAGCTCAGCCTCCATTAGCAATGCGCCGTGGAGAGCATTGGCTCCAGCCCTGCCGGTCATGGACGCGCCCTGATCTCGAGGTCGACTCCTCTGTCCCTGCTGCCGGCCCCGTTGCTGCACACCGACAGTTGTGGAGCTGATAAATTGTCAACAAACGGTACCATGCGCTCCTGGTTGATGTTGGCGGAAAAGTTGGGGATAGCCCTCGGCCAGACCATTTCAAACCCAGCGGGGGCAGGAAGCGGTGGAGGTAGGAGGCGCCAGGCAGCCATGCAGCCACAGGCGGGTTGCCGCAAGGCTGGTCATCACAACCTGAGTGCCGCATGTCCATTGATGTCACGCATTAGTCTGCATTGGCATGGTGTCTGCAGAGGGATGAGACTCAAGCGGGCTGGCTGCCGCCGCAGCGCCCCAGCGGCCGCCGGCCGGCGGGCAGTGCTCTCCGCCGAGGCTCCGATCGCAGTCAGATCAGCCGAATTGTTTTGTGCTGGTTATAAATCGCTCAATTCTGTTAGATTTGCGCACGAGCGGAGGGCGCGGTCCCCTTCCAAGCCCCCGAGTGCCTGAGCGGAGGCAGGCAACTGTCCTTGGTCTTCAGTAGCGTATCGGCGTCAACCGGGGACCTTGCAGGCAGCCACCGATGAGCTTCCAGCCGTAGGCGCTCGGGCCAGGCCAAAGCCCAAGCCATGGCGGGCAGGCAGCTCAGCCTTGGCGCCCTGGCGCAAGGACGGGAGCTGTGGGCAGAGAGCAGGCGCGCTAGGCCGCCACTGCCATCGCTGCCGCCGCCGCCGCCGCCTGCCGCTGCCGCTCGACTGCCGCCGCTCTTCGCTCCCTTTGCATCGCTTCGCGTGTTGCAGTGCTGGCAGCCATTGCGCCTGCTGTGACTCGTCGTGCTACCGTGCTCATGCTGGCGCAGGCGGTCGACCGATGTGGAGGGGTTCGAGGATATGCGCCGCTGGGCGGCGGCCAACCCGTGCGCCGAATCCGAGCGGCTGCTTGCCAAGCTGTGCATCCAGATTGCGGTGAACCGCATGCTCAGGTGGGTGCACTGCTGCAGGCAGCGCGGGCTTGCTGGGGGCAGTGCGAGGGCGCAGGGGCAGCAGAGGGCTGGGCAGGAAGGGGGTGCTTGCTGCTGGGCCAGGCGCCTGCCTGCAGGCGTTAGTGCCCTTCCAATTGAATCGCAAAGCGCCTGCTGACGGGCGATCGACTGCATGGCGCTGTTAGTCTTACTGTCATTTATCCCATGCTGCCACATTACCCTGCTTTCAACCCCTTCTTGACTGCAGCTGGGTCAAGGATTCGCTGCCGCAAGTGCTGCACTCAACTGCAGAGGACCGGACGCAGGCGCAGGTGGTCCCGCTTCTCTTAACGTACTTCTTCGTTTACTGCAGGCCTGCGCTTGCAGTCCTGCATGCGAAGTGTGCCGCGTGGCTGCTGGTTGGCGCCTGCCAGGGTGCCAGCTGAAGCGCGAACAATCAGCTGCCGCAAGCATAGTGCTGTGCCTGCTGCGCTGAAGCGTACCTCATGGCGGTACTGATACGAGCATTGGCATGCTTTTTCTACCCTTGCAGCTCCACTTGGACCTCGAAGCAGCCACGCTGCTCAACACAGCGCTGGAGGCAGCGGTCCGAGGCGCATGCCACCATCAATCTCTGCAGGCACGATGGCCGCTGCCTGCGCAGCTGCTGCTCCTTGCGGTGCTCGGTCATGCCGCTGCCGCCTGCGCAGGAGTGCAGCTGCTTGGCATGCCTGACCATGCTGCATTCCCGCTGCACCCAGGCTCATCTTCTGCGCCATGTTGCATTCCCGCTGCACCTGCGCTCCTTACTGAACCTCTGACGACCTCGCTGTTCTGCCACCCCCTCCTCCCTCCCCCCTCCACTGCCGCAGTGCTTCTACCTGGCCTGCCTCATTGCCTTCTGGGTGCGCGGCCGCACTGGCGCCATGCATATCCTGTTCCGGGCGCCGCTGCTGGTGCAGCTGGAAGATCTGTGGCGGCGATGGAGCGCCGCGCGCCGCTCGGGCGGCCAACCATGGTGCGCCGCCTCCCTGCCATTGACTGCTCAAGGGCGGACAACTGCTGGGCAGCTGGCATTGGGTCGCGGCAGAGTGATGGGCGGCTGCTGAGCTGCCTATGGCGGGAGTGGTGTGCAGCATATGGGCTGAAGCAGCTATGCCTTGTGCAGAGGTGTGGCCCTGAGCGGTCAGCCCAGGCGCCGCTTGTCTCTACCAGCTGCATCAGGGCCATTTGAGCAGCTGCCCAGCCATTGGCCTGCTTGCAGGGCGGACCCAGCTGAGGAGCGGGTGATCGGTGATCGGGCGCCCTTTGAGGCAGAGGGCAAGTATGTGCCGCAGTGGCTGCCCAAGGCGCTGGCGCTGGTGAGCGCACAATAACGATCCATTCCGAGGCATTTGCCAGCTCGGCGGCTGGAGCATCGTACACAGCAGCGGTCCGGGCATGGCCATGCTTGCTTGGTGGCTGGGCAGCGAAACCGCAAGCCCATCAGTTGCTTGCATTGCGCACACTCAATGGCGGGGTGGCTGCATGAAATGAAAGCGAGCGCGCCTGAAATGCGCCAGCAGCCGCATGCTGCAACACCGCGATGCCATGCTGAGCTGTGCTGTGCCATGCAAAGCCATGCTGTGCCTGCTGTGCAGGCGCCCAAGAAGCTGGAGGAAGCCATCCAGGACGACCGCATGGTACTGGAGCACCTGCAGACCTTCCTGCGGCCGCCGGAGCCAAAGTGAGGCGACTGTGGTGGGCGGGGCATCGGTGTTGAACAAGCACACCACACTCCTGCATGATCTGTGCACTGCCCTGGCCGGTGATGTCGCTAGACGGTGTTACTGGTCAGGAACAAATATCACACTCCTGCATGCCCTGTGTATCCCCGCCCCTCTCCAGCACACTCCAACTGCCCTCCCTGTCTGTAAGCCAGTTGCATTCCTGCATGCCCTGTGCACCCTTCTCCAGCGCACTCCCTACTGTCCTGCCCTGGTCGCAAACCCGCCTGCAGGAGCAGCGACCCCCGGGAAATCATCAACGAGCCCACCACCATCCTGCCGCTGCGGCTGAGCCAGATGGCGGAGCTGGTGCCGACTGAGGAGCGCCAGCGGTGCGCGGTGTTTTGGCTGCCTTCACCTCGGCTTGCGTTTCACCTGCCATTCACCTGCGACTGGGAGTGTGTTTGCCGGGACAGAACCTGGTTGGAGAGCTGAGTGAGACGGAAATCTTTGGCCGCGGCAGGCTTGTCGTTGCTGCTGCGGTGGCATGCGGTTGGGCATCAGTGGTGCTGATCCCCCAGCCAGGCTGATGGAAATGTTAGCCACTCACTCACCTGCCCACCCACCCTTGAACGTGCATCCAACCATGCAGCTATGCCGCACTGCTGGCTCAAGGTGACATGAAGCTGCGGAGTGCGGGGCTGGGCGGCGGTACCGGCGGCGGCAAGGTGTTTTCAGGCGCAAAGGAGCAGCAGCACCGGGTGCGAGGGGGGGAGAGCGGCTGAATTGCTGGGGGTAGAATCGGTGGCTGGTGAGTGCTGTATTGATTGGAGGGCTGCCTGGCATCAAGCGCGAGCAGCATTGGAAGGAGGCTGGGCGATGAATTGTCAACCGTGTTTGGAGGATCGGTCATTCCTAGGGACACTGAACTCACATGCCCCTGCTTCCTTGTTTGGCCTCCCACACAACGCTGTGCAGCTGGGCCAGTCTCTGAAGCTGCAGCATGCGCAGGAGCGGCTGAGGGATGCTGCTCAACGCCGCCAGCTGGAGCAGCAGCAGCGGCAGGAGGCGGAGGCGGCAGCGGCGGCAGGGCGCGGCGCCGGCAGCAGCAGCAGCGCAAGCGTAGCGGTGGCTGCCGGCTCGGCAGACAGGCCCCTGCTGGACGATGTGAGTGCCAGTTGGGTTTGCTTGGCTGCTGCCTGGCCGTTGGCTCACTGTTGCGCGTGGATCCCATCTTCCTGATGCCACGCTTTTGTCGACATATTCCAATGCCTCTTCTAATTCACCCCAACCTGCAGATCCGGCGATATCTGGAGCGGCGGCTAGAGCAGTCCAGCTCATCAGCAGCATCCGCAGCTGCCGCTGCCAGCAGCGGCGGCGGCGGCGGCGGCGGCAAGAAGGGCCGCAGCAAGCGGCCGGCAGCCAGTGCCGCGCAGCAGGCGGGCGAGGCGCTACAGCAGCTGACGCGCGTGTCACCCGCGCAGCTGGCCGTGGCTGCAGCCGAGCTGGAGCAGCAGGGGACGGTGCCTTCTGAGGTGGCGCACCGAGCCCAGACACTGTCCAAGCGGCTGGCAGGCGCAGCAGGGAGCGACCGCGCCTCGCAACTGAGCTACCGTTGGCCGCCGCCCGCGCCGCCCGCAGCAGCGGCGGCGCGCGGCGCTGCACGCTCCAGCAAGGGCAGCGCCCAGCAGGCGCAGCAGGGGCAGCAGGCGCGGCAGGGCGTGCAGTTTGAGGCCCCCAATCCAGCGGCCCTTGCCAGCTATTTAGAGGGCAAGTACCTGGCACCAGACTCCCCTGGCATGCCGCCGCTGGTGAGCAGCTGGGGGTCGTTGGGTTTGATGCGTGCTTGGCCTAAGATAAAAAAGGGAACGCAACTCTGCAGGAAGGATTTCTTGCTTCGCAATGCAAACGCGATGGGGTAGCAATGCTGCACTTGATGACTGCATGCTTGTGTATCATGGCGCACAGCCATCCCTGGCCCCAACTGGGCCCCTCTTTTGCCTTTCACCTCATTCGTTTGCAGAGGCAGGCGCTGTGCAACCACCTGCCGGGCCTGCAGGCGCTGCTGGAGGCCATGCCAGCGGGCAAGCCTCGCACACAGCAGGTGCGGTTGTGAAAGACAGCCAGTTTGCTGCTGCGTTGCCGTTGCTAGCTTAGCTGGCGCGGATGCCTGCGGCCATGGCTGCGGCAGTGCCAGCGCAGTAGCAGCCGAGGTGCCTGCTGACTGCGAGGTTGGCTGCCTCTCGCCGCCACTGCTGCTAGCTTCTTTGCAGAAGCTGGATGCTCCTGCTGATGGAGTGAAATTATGCTTGCTGCACAACAACATTTTTTACAATACCATCTTGCAGGTGCTACGAGGCACAGGCATTGCGGAGCCGCCTCTGAGGGTGCCGGCCCTGGGGGAGATCAAGCAGGAGACGGGCCTGGCGGCTGACACTGCCTGTGAGTTGGTCTTTTGGCTCTTGCTGGTGGCCGGTCTTGCGGCCGCTGGTCTTTATCGTGGCCGCATGCAGCTTGATAGTTGTTGACCATGCATTGGTGGTCCAATTTTGCAACCAAGAAAAGAGCAGCGTGACGACAGCAGCTGCAAGTCGGGTTGGCCACCCACCCCACCTCATGCGCACATGCACCTTGCCCACGCCCTCTGCCCCCTGCCCCCTCCTGCAGTTGTGAAGGCGGTGCTGCGCGGCGCGCAGCCCTCGCCTCGTATGCTGCTTGAGGTGCTGCGAGTGTGTGCCCCAGCGATCAAGCCCCAGGACGAACCCATGCTGTCTGACGTCGCTGAACAAGCAAGCGGCGGTGGCGAGCGCGGCGGCAAGGCGGGTGGGGACAGGTGAGCGCTGAGCGCCAGGCGGGCTTTGCTGCGCTACTTTGCTGCTTTGCTGTATTGCATGGCGATAATCGCGTGCACTGCACACAAGTGCTTGCATACTGCATGCAGAGCTGCAGGCGGAGCCCAACCAATGATTGTTGTTCCCACTGGCCTAGCTGATTACTACTGCTGGATTCTGTTGCTCTCCCTCTTGTTCCTGCCTGCAGCTCACTCTTCTTCAGCGATGAAGACTCGCACGTGAGGGCACAGTGGCGGGGCTTGTGCTCCGTTTTGCACTTGCCTGGCCGCCAAGTTGCCCAGCTCACTGCGCTGATGCCTGCCGCGCTTATATTTGCCTGTTGCCCGGCCGCTCAAAGGGTGCTGTTCGACCTTTGTGTCTGCAGCTCAAGGCGCACTTCACTCCGCTGGATTACCACGCCTACAAGTCCAGTGCTCACCCCCCTGTTTTTTAATCGGTTGCACACACTCTGTTTTCCCTGCAGCTCAAGGCGCACTTCACTCCGCTGGACTACCACGCCTACAAATCCAACGAGCTGTGGATGCCGGTGGCAGGTGCGCCGGTTGCTGCAGAATGCAACAGCGAACGGGGTGGGGTGCCAGGGCTCCTTGAGCTGACGAGCCGGCTGGGACCGGGTCCGGGCTGCCTGCGGCATGGATGCATTGCATAGCACCGCCCAAAGAGCACGCTGGCGCCTCCACAAGTTTACCCCTCAACACATAAGCCCCCATTTTGCACAAACACAGTCCTGCCGCCTGTTTACCTCCCTTGTATGAATGCAGAGGGCGCGATCGGCACGCGCCGCTTCTTTGGCCACTGCAGCGACGCCTCCTTCCCGCTGCGCGTCACGCAGCAGAGCATGGTGAGCAGATCGGAAGCGAGCGGGCAGCCAGGGTTTTGAGGGTGAAAACTTTTTTTCTTGGGCACCCAGCAGAGCATGGTGAGGGAGGGAGGGCAGTTGCCTGGGTGTGGGAGGGCAGGATTTGGAGGCAGGGTGGCTGACACGTGCTTGGGGACATGGCAGCTGCACAGCAGAGTTTGCATGGGTCGGCTGGTGAGGCCAAGTTTGCAGCACAAACAGTCCAGCCCGTTCCTGCCCTGGCTTCCTATTGTGCATCTGCTTGGTTTCACTCCCAATTACCTTCGCATCTGCCTCCGCCGCCGCCCCTGACGCAGAAGGCGCACCCCGGGGAGGTGCATGCCGACGCAACTGTGTCTCGAATGCTGCTGGGAGAAGCCATGCTGGCGGCGCTGCAGCGGCGGCGGCAGGTGGGCGCAGCAGGGGGTGCAGGGCAGCTTGTGACCATGTGGGCCAGCTAGACTGAGCAGCACTGGCTGGTCTCGCCCTGGCTGCTGATGTGCTCATTCAAGCGCGCGCCATGCTCACTGTCTGACATGGCAAGATTTGCTCACCTGGCCTTCTTTGCAGGGCGGCGCGCCTGACAGCTGGCGGGAGGAGCGAGTCCGCCTGGTGCTGCAGCGCGATCTGCTGATTCTTTCACCTCCTGTTACCTCTCTGTGCAGGGCGGCGCACCCGACAGCTGGCGCGAGGAGCGAGTCAGCCTGGTGCTGCAGCGCGATCTGCTGGCACCTCCAGACCGCCTGCTCTCTCTGCTCGAGGTAAGCTCGATCACCCTGATTGCCACGCCTTGCCCGCTGCAGCTTCAGCTGCCCTGGAGGGCACTCCATAGGCGCATGTGTGGGCTTCCGCCATTAGCTGCTGGCTCACCCCCTGCAGTCCACTGTACCGCGCTTGCCCTGATGCAGTGCGCTTCCAACTGTAGCATGCACTGTACCTTGCTTGCTGCGATCTCGTCCATGGACTCACATCTTCCCTGCCCTGTGCCATGTTCCTTGTGCCCTGTGCCTTGTGCCCTGCAGCCGGATGCCGAGATGGCTTCCATCCTGAAGAGCCTGGCAGCGGACGCCATTTCGGCCACAACCGAGGGAGACGGCGGGGCAGTGGGAGCCACTGGCACCGGCCTGTCCAGCAGCGTGGCGGGACTGCCGGTTGGCACCGGCCAGCCGCCGGTGGTGCAGGTGAGGGGTCGATGGGTGGGTGTTGTTTGCTATTGCTGCAAGTGGAGCGCTCTGGCGGCTCGTGCGCTACCATACGAGCGTGCACAGCTGCAGGCCGTCTGTCGCCAGTGCGACAGATCGCCCAGGCTGAAGTGTGTGTGCTCTCCCGTATGCTCACTGCCGCTGCCGCCGCTGGCACTTGCCCTGCTCTTGTCCAGGTGGCGGCGGCTGCGCTGCTGGCGTCGCGGCTGGTGCAGGCTCCCGGCGGCCCGCGAGTCAAGCTGGACTGGGTGGTCGAGGTGCAGGGTGTTGTTGTGTGGGTGGGGTGATGGCGGCTGCTCCGTGTGTGTTCTGGTTTGCGGTGGCTGCTCTGTGTGCAAGCCATGTGGTGCACTGCAAGCCAAAAGCAGCCATGTACCGTAAACAGGCCCTCTGCCTTGCAACCCTGCCACTGGCCACAGGAGAAGGCGCATGCGCCTGCAGGACCGCGTCCTGCTGGGCGTGCAGCAGAAGAAGGATTGCATTATGCCATACTCAACCCTCTTTCTTCCTTGCACTCCTTGCCACTCCCCACAGGAGAAAGCGCGCCTGCAGCGCTGCGCCCTGCTGGGCATGCAGCAGCTGGCGGCGCGCGGGCGCCTCACCCGCCTGGCAGCCAACTCCATTTCCGGGTTTGTAACCCGGGCGCTGGAGGATGCAGAGGCCGAGGCCTACCCGGCAGATGGCGCCTGTAAGCCTGTGGTTTTGGTTGTTGGTGGTTGGTTGTGGGTGAAATGATGGTGTGTGCTGGAGGATGCAGAGGCCGAGGCCTGCCCGGCAGATGGCGCCTGTAAGCCTGTGGTTTTGGTTGTTGGTGGTTGGTTGTGGGTGAACTGACGGTGTGTGCTGGAGGAGGCAGAAGCCGAGGCATACTACAGATGGTGCCTGTGAGTTGTGAACCGCAAAGGCCGCTGGTCCTGTGCCCCTTGCAGCCGGTGGTTGGCAGAGTGATAACGTCATTGGCACAGTTGCGGCCAGCTCTGGATGCGCCAATGCTTATGCTGCCGATGTGCTCCTATCTTGGCGTCACTGCTGCTGTCTTATCGACGGCCCCTTTCCTGCCTCCCAAACACCCCACAGCCCTGGCCGACTGCCTGCGCTGCCTGGGAGGCCTGCCCCTGGTGGCCCTGGCACAGCTGGCGGCCTACGTTTTCCAGCTGGTGGGCCGCTGCTTCCTGGCACTGCCAGACCTGGACCCTGAGGCCTTCAAGGTGAGCGGGCTGAAGTCCTCTGGACCAGGACTGTAGCTATTTGTCCTGTCAATAGTTCTCTGGTATGCCCGACACAGTCTCGAAACCTTGAAACCATAGTCTTGGGCAGATCGATTTCATCACATGTCCGGCCTATCGCAGTGTGCCTCCAAGGCAAGTTTGCCGCCCGGTTTGTTTGTTTCAGGACCTGGCCGGCGGCGACGACCTGGATGCCGAGGTGCTGCCTGGAGGCGACATCCAGCTGTCCACTAGTGGGCTGGCAGACTTGCTAGGTGTGCCCACCTCCCTTCTCACTAGCAGCAGCAGCAGCAGCAGTAGCAGCAGCAACGGCAGCGCCGCTCTGACAGCGGGCGCCAGCAGCAGCAGCAGCAGCAGCAGCAGCGCAAACGGCCCCAACCGGGAGGGCGCTGCCAACAGCAGCAGCGGGGCAGCGCTTGCGCGGCAGGGCAGCAGCGCTGCCAGCGCCGAGCTTGCCCTGCTGCCAGCCAGCGGCGGCGGGGATGCAGCGGCTGTCGGTGCACAGCTGCTGCAGCGCGGCGCGCAGTGCTTGGCCGCCTATGCTGCCAGCGACGGCACCGAAAGCGCTCCGGTAGCGACGCACGAGCGGCCGTCGCTGGTGATGCGCCGGCAGAAGCGGCAGGATGGTCCGGCACACACGGAGCTGATGGCGGCGCTGCAGCAGCAGACTGCGCTGGTGAGAAGGGCTGGTTGAGATGTATTTGTATATGGTTAAAATACTTAACTGCCTGCGTTTTTTGCCAGCTGCGTTTACGCGCCGGCATGGCCGGCTTTGGGTGTGAAGATGGCGTTGCGGACCTTGCTAGGCGGCATTCCGGATTAGTAGTCTGCAACGCGGCCGCGCGCTGCAGCTGCGCACTCATTCTGCCTGCACCGTTGTGGCCCACTCTTGCTATGTGTCACACCCCTCCTCGCTTCTTCACTTCCACTTACAGACTGCGATCCTGCTGGACCTGAAAGCTTGGGTCTACGAGAGCGGCAGCGAGCGTGTTCCGCTGCTGAACGAGCTCGGCGCCTTCAACCAGCGGGTGGCCAAGACGGTAAGAGCACCTTGCTGAGCGGAGTCCGAGGAAGCTTGGTCCGGTGTTGTGAGCGGCCTTGGCTGGCTCACGTGGTTGGGAGGCAACTCGCCTCTGCCACGCAAGTGTGCTGCTGCCGGCGGATCAGTGGGCAGCCAGCCAGCCAGCAGAGGCATGTGGCCCGTGCACCAACGCTTGGCACTGCCCCTGTCCTTCCCTGCTCCAGCCCAACGGCCTAGCTGCGGTGGACCCCAGCCAAACGGAGCAGCTGGTGAAGCGCGTGTCAGAGAGCATGCGGCCCTGCATGCAGGCGCTGGCGCTGGCAGGGTGGGTTGGGCCGGGCAGTTGAGGAAGCGCTGTGGCTGCCCCTGCTGTGTCCATTGCACAAGCGCCTGGCCCGCTGTCCTCGCATGTTGGGCAGCGCAGAGTGTCTTCTGAAGGGCAGCCACAACCCCATTTGGCCTGTTCATGCCAGGATGAGCCTTTTTCATGCCACCGGTTCCACTGAACTCACCCCTCCTCCGCACATGTGGGCCTTGCTGCAGGCACACCTGGGCCTCGCTGCAGCTGGCCCGCCAGCAGGAGATGATCAAGCAGGTGGGTTGGATGTGGGCACTCTGAAGGGATGTTCTTTTGTGGCAGGCATCCAGCTCAGCATTTATTATACTATGGTTAAGGGTCAGCAGGAGATGATCAAGCAGGTGGGTTGGATGGAGGGTTGGTTCCCACTGTAGTCTTGTTACTTTTGGCCCGCCAGCAGGAAATGATCAAGCAGGTGGGCCAGATGGGGGCGTTTGTGCTGGTCTTTTGTGGCAGGCATCCGGTGCAGCACTAGCGATGGTCATTTGCAGTGGCGTATGGGGCATCTTCATCTACTGTAAACTGCCAAACACAAATCAGATTAGCACTGCTTCCCCTTATTTCTGGCTGCAGGCGCAGGAGGGCGATGACAAGTTGGGGCGGCAGGAGCCTTCCACCGAGTGATTGCTGTAAACCTGCTTGGAATCGGGTTATGTCCATTTTCTGTCCATTATTGCAGGCTCAGGAGGGCGATGACAAGTTGGGGCGCCAGCTGCGGGGGGCGGATGGCACCACGGCACACCTGATGGAGTCTGCCCGCGCGCAGGTGGGCTTGACAACTGCGGCGACTGTGCAGCTATTATCTTTTGTGCTGCTGGCACGCTGGCTTTGATGGAGTCTGTTGGTTGCAGGAGGCTGAAAAGTGGCACAACAGGCGGTTGAGTTTAGTGGTGCAATTATGGCACCGCGGCAGGATTGCCAACCCGCTCTCCCTGTGTGTTTCCCTCTTCAACCCATCAGCTGCGGGTGCACTCCAAAATTCAAAAGGGAACGGCAGCCGAGCTGGAGCGGCGGCTCGAGAACACGGCCCGCCTGGCAGGTGAACCACAAACAGTTCAGCTGCCCAACCACAGATTTGCTTCGCAGTGCACGTGCCGATACATGCCGCCTCCTTATAGGCCTGCCTGACTGCTCAAGTGTGCCCCTTCACATGATGTCACATTGCCCCCGCAGCCAATCACGGCGCCGCTTTTGTGTCCCAGCAACTGGACGCATTTGCCACCAAGGTCACCAACTTCCTCAAAGCGCAGCGCGAGCTGCAGGTGTGCCTCTTGGATGCACCATGCTGTTGTTGTCTTGCAATGAGGTTGCTTGCCTCGAGCTTGTTGAGTGTTTGTGTTGAGCATCCACGTCCAGCGCATGCTGCAGGCAAGCAGAATCATGCCATCTCTGTGCTGACCACATGCCTTCCCCCCAGCGACTTACATCTCGCAGTGCTCACAGCCCTGTGCATTGCGCATTGCTGATTAGCACCGCCCATCTTGCCTCCTGACCACCTGGCCTCCCTGCAGGCCAAGGGCACGCCGCCAGAGGTGCTTGCCCCAGCAGCCAGCGACGCGAGCCTGGCGCTGATCATGCTGTCCAAGCGCGGCTTTGACGCCCTGGTGCGCAGCTGTTCAGGTTTCGCTTTACTTGGTGCTTTCACTCCTTGCTGAAGGCATTAATCAGTACCTCAACCTGGAGTTGGCTCTGCGCAAGTGACATGCGGTGACGTAGCTAGCGCCCACAGGACAAAGGCCAGCCTGCCCTCATTTCCGACTGGCCTGACTTTCATCACCAGCCGTGGCTCACGTGGGTTGGTGTCCCTGCCCTGTTTCATCGCAGCGCGACGTGGCAGGCATGGTGAGCCAGCTGGACGGGCTGCTGGACTGCTGCCACATCCGCACGCAGCTGCTGCTCAGGTGCGCGCACCCGCGCTGGCTTGCCATGCCGCCACAGATCACAGATGCCATGCTGCTGTTCCGTGTCCCTGCCCGCATCGCATCGCCCTACGCACGGCCAGCGAGCAAGCTGTGCCCACACTAGCGCTTGTGAACAATAACCAAACGCACAGCCGTAGCAACCCCTCACCAACTCCCCGCCCCCTCCCATGCCTCCCCTCACCCTTCCCACAGCGAGCTGCACTCGCGCTGCTGCGTCTTAAACCGTTAATATTATCCCATCGTCACCCCCTCCCATGCCTCCCCTCACCTGTTGCTGCAGCGAGCTGCACTCGCGCTGCTGCGTGCAGCCAGCCAGCGAGCTGATGGGGCTCGCGCTGCGCCAAGTGCTGCCGCTGGCCTGGCAGCAGGAGTGGCGGCAGCAGCAGGGTGAGGGGGAAGTAGACCCTTGCATATCAGATGAAAACTGTGCAAGTGTGTGCAGTTGTGCTCTACGTGTACCAGAGCTAAGCGTGCCTGATCTGCCGGCAGCACAGGCAAAAACTGCCACCATGTCTGCTGCTGCAGTCGACAGGTGGCAATGCAGTCGTGCCCCTGCTTCGCTGACCGTCGTATCTCCATGCCCTTTGCTACCTGCCTCCCTCCTGGCGCAGACAGCAGCAGCGAGCGCTTCATTGCGGAGCTTCTAGCCGAGGAGGAGGCGGCGGCGAAGCAGAAGGAGAAGAAGCAGGCCAAGGCCGCCAAGAAGAAGGTGGGCAAAGCTAGATTCAGGGAGACATGCAAATCTAATGCCTGGTGCAGCAGGAGAACAGAGTAGCGGGCCAAGGCCGCCAAGAAGAAGATGGGTTAGTGAACAGGGCTGTTGATGAGCACCTGATGCCTAGGGCAGTGGAATGAAAGAGGCAGGCCAAGGCTGCCAAGAAGAAGGTGGGCAATGAGGGGGTTGAAAAGAGGGTGGGGTGGGTCGAAGGTTGAATGCCTGGGGCAGCAGGATAAGAAAGTAGCAGGTCAAGGCCTGCAAGAAGAAGGTGGGCAGAACGAAAGGTGTGGATTCAGGTTCATGCCCGGGTGCTGCCAGCTTTGGTGCGTGGCGCCTGTAGCATGCACTACAC
>VFQQ010001632.1_pt1 | contig 29735 bp, 45 predicted proteins | sample 3512341 | NCBI WGS metagenome assembly VFQQ01 (sample SAMN10412373, study PRJNA504923) | tailings metagenome | isolation source: Relicate 2 Philex TSF1 revegetated site | place: Philippines: Tuba, Benguet | collected 2017-08-29
ATGCCGCTGAACGCAACACATGCTCCTGCATGCTGCTGCCGCACTCACACGTCATTTGCTGCCGCCGCCGCTTCTGCCACTGCTGGTGGTGGTGGTGGCCGTACCTCATACAAGCTGTGCCGCTCCCTCTCCTCCGTGTACGCAGCCCTAAGCCCTCCCCGCCGCCTCCCAAGCCCTCCCCGCCCCCTCCCAAGCCCTCTCCGCCGCCGCCCAAGCCCAAGCCATCTCCACCACCGCCCAGCCCTCCGCTGGCCAAGGCGTCTCCGCCACCAAAGGCCTCTCCCCCACCTCAGCCCAAGGCTTCGACTCCCCCGCCAGCACCCAGCTTGAAGTTCTCTCCGCCTCCACAGCCCAAGCCGTTGCTGCCGCCGCCGCCGCCCCTTCAGCCGCTGTACCAAGTGGAAGCACGTGTACTGACGTCTGGAGTAGATGCCTCCTGCACCAAGTGGCGCGCCGTGGCGCAGAACGCATGTGAGGATGGTTTGGATGTTGTTGACAGCGAGCTTTGACAGCGCCAAGCCGGTGGTGCATGGTGCATGCATGCTCCTTCGCTGCCGCACAAAAGGCTTGCAAACGTTAGACACATTGCGCCGTCCGAAACCGTGCCCCGTCCTTCCCTTCCCCTCCTTTCCCTCCTCCCACACACAGATGAGGCGTCCATCGCGCAGGTTTGGCGCGTCAGCCAGGCGGATGTGAGCTCCTTCTGCCAGGAGGTGGCGTCTGCCACCGGGCGCCGCCTGCAGCAGCGAGGACCTGGTTTAGTCACCACCCTTGCCATCCGGCACTTGGTCAGCATTCGGGGCCTGCCTCAGTCACAGGGCAAGGTTGTTGCCAGCACAGCAGCCATTGACAACGGCGCGTTTGCCACCCTGGTGGCCCGCAAGCTGGGCAGCCGCACAGCCTACCCGCCCCGCCCCCCAGCCGACCTGCAGCCAGCCTGCATTGTGGACGTCACGTGCCGCCCGCCGCCGCCGCCCATGCCGCCGGCGCCGCTGCCGGCGCCGGCACGGCGGCAGTCCCCACCGCCGCCGCCAGTCCCCAAGCTGCCGCCGCCACCGAGCAGGGTGGTCCCTCGGCCGCCGCCACCAGTAGCACCCAAGCCGAGCAGCCAAGCGGCCTTGTTCCTGCTGGGGCGTGACGCCTGCCAATCGGGAGGTGAGCAGGCAACAGCAGCAGGGGCAGTGGTCCGCTCGGACGTGCAGCGGTTTGGAAGGGTGTGCAATTGCTGCATGTGTGGCACGCAAACTGGCATGGCAGAATGCTTGCCAGCTGCAGTCAGATACATGCATGTAGCCCACAGCCAACCGTTTCCGCCTGGCTCCCTGTCCGCAGGCTTCGCCTCCGCACAGTGCACGTGCGCAAACGAGCAGTGGCACTGGGCCAGCAAGCACAGCTGGGCCGGGCACGAGCGCTGCGGCGACTCTGTGCAGCTGTCGCCAGCTGTCGGCGGCGCCGGCCTGCAGCTCTGGCGCTTTGTTACCGTTGATGGCGGCCGAATAGTGCCGGGAGCAACGGTGACATTGCAAAACGCTGCCCGCACCAGCTGCGACGGCTACCTAGCGGCCTATGCACCCCGCTGCGGCAGCGAGCGCGTGCAGCTGTGTGGGGAGGGGCGGTCGGCAGCCGCCCGTTGGGTGCTGCGCGCGGGTCCCGCCCCCGCGACTTTCGTGCTTGAGGCGGTCGGTGTCAGGGGCTGCCCCTGCCGCTGGCTGGGCGCACCCAAGCACTGCGGCTCAAACGAGCTGGGCCTGTTCCCGCGCAGCGACCCGCATGCGCTGCTGGTGTGGCTCGTCCTGCCAGCCTGACCCGGCTGTGCGGCAACGCAGCTTTGATTTTGGTACCATGCGTAGTGCCGACCGACTTGTACCACGTTTGCACCACAGCCCGATGCTGTTCTCCACCACGTACTTTTCTAGTCCGCTTCCCATCCATCGCTTACTACCCACGCCCTCCCTCTACCCTGTTCAACTCTCCACCTCAGTTTCTCGGGCAGCTGCTGGCCAACACCTCCAGTGCTTCTGTGTCTGTCTGCATCACATCATCAGCTCTACTTGTTTCCAAGTGCACCGCCTGGCCGGCTGCCACCCTGCATTCACAGCCTGCTCATCTGCCTCGGTCCATAACCACTGCTTTTACCCTTGTAATACAGGCTCAACTGGACGCCCAACCGCCAATGCACAGTTGTAAGAGAGCACTGTGGCCCTCCGTGCCTCACTTATGCCAGCCCAGCCTTGCCTGCATTCACTGTGCGACTAGCAGCTGCTGCTCAGTGTACTGCGACAGCTGCTGTGCTACGCATGACGGGGACCCTCACGGGCTGCGCCAGCATGAGCTGTGTGCCATTCCAAGCAGCGAGAGAAGCCTGAGGCGGGCCGACATTGGTGCACAATTTTGAATTGCAACATGCAGGTCGCCGCCGGCGGCAGCGGCAGTGGCGGCGGCACGGCCGCGCCCCATGTAGGCCTGCGGCATCTCTCAAGTTGCTTGCAGCGGCACAGGCACTGCTCAGTAGCACTTGGCGTCTCATGCGCATGCTGTAGAGCGTGCGGCACGTCGTATGGCCGCCCCTGCCGAGAGCCTGGCGCAGAGCAACACCCTACACACCGCAGCGGCTTTAAGCGCGCTGTTGCGCATGCAGCAGGAGCAGCAGATGCAGGCGCAGGCCGCAGCGGGCGGGGCAGCGGGCGCAGGCGACGCTGGTGTGGCGGCGGCGAGGTCGAACGGCGGCGAGGGCAGCCAGGAGGAAGGCAGCGAAGGGCACGAGCAGCAGCGTTTGCTGGAGCTGGCTCCGCACAACGGCAGGCCGGGGGCCTCAGAGAAGCTGCGCACAATCAGCAGCAACCTGAACCGCATTGCGCCAAACATCAGGTGCACCTGCTTGAGCACAGGCGTGTTGCATTGCGTTTGCCGGGCCTTTTAAATGCCTGCTGCCTGGCCAGCCGCTGCCACTTCTGCCACCGCAGCCTGCATGCTTTTCAGGGCAGCTGATGCAAACCTCTCAACACCATTTGTGCCCTTGTGGGTGCTGCAGGAAGCACACTCCCGCCGGCCATCATCTCAAGAAGGATGGCCTGCTGCGCCTGATTGGGACGGATGCGCCGCAGCCCGGGGCAGAGCAGGAGCCTTTGGACTATTTCAGCACGCTGATGGAGTGGCCGCTGGCGGCTGCCGTCAAGGCAGACTGCATTGTTTGGGTGGACGACAAGCCGTACCTGGATCTGGAGCGGCTGCACGCGGCGGGCTGCTTCCCCCACGCCTGGACCTTCCCGCTGACGCTGGACGGCGTGCAAGCCGCCAACCGGCAGGCCCAGGCCGTCTACAACCAGGGGCCTGAGGGCAGGCAGCGGCTGCTGCGGGAGGCGCTGGAAGCGGCCAGCCGCCGCAGCAAGCGCCCCGCCGACACTCCGGCAGAGGAGGCGGCTGAGGAGGCGCCACGAGCGCAGCAAAGGCGGGCGGCGCAGGTGTCAGAGTTCTCAGGGGGCGAGCGCCAGCGCAGCTCGCGGGATACCGGCACGGCAGCGGCGCACGCGCCTGAGGCGGGGGCACAGGAGGCAGCGGCAGAGGCGCCTGCGGCACCAGCGCATGCGGCAGCGGCGCAAGCACAGGAGGCCGAGGCGCAGGTGCCTGCCCTGACCGCTCTGTTAGGGCACAGGCCAGCCGTGCTTCAGCGCCGCGCCGTTCTGCTGCAGGTGGGGTCGGGCAGCAACATGCCGCTGTCGCTGCTGCTGGCGCTTCGGCCTGGTGGTTACTGTGGCAGCAGCCATGGGCATCGGCAGCGCTTGGAACCTGCCACTATGCCTGTATAAGCCTCGCTGCCCTGTTTTCGCCACTGCTGCACTTGCCGCCCCTGCGCTGCGGTGGCAAAGCCAGCAGCGCCTTCAACGCTCTGCATGCTTAGCGGGGCATATGACGACCTGCAAGCTTTTTCGATTGAGTCCCAATGCCGCCCTCGTCCATACCTGCAGGTGTTGGACGGCGCAATCCCAACAGACGGCGGGGCTCAGTGGGGCAACCTGCAGCTGGTATTCCTGGCTGGCCGCGGCTGCCGGCTGCTGCAGGTGTGTAGGCGCAGGTAGCCGCATGTGGCGCAGTGGTTGGTTGGGCAGGAGGCTGAGAGGTTGCATGTCATGCTGCCATCCCCTGCTCCCTGGCTGTCATGCTGCCACTGCCTGCTCCACCACACCCCGCTGACGCTCACATGCCATCCCCACGCCGCCGCCCGCCCCCCAACCGTGCAGGGCCTGCTCGACCGCTGGGACCAGCTGACATGCACTGACCAGTCTGTGGTCTATGAAGTGGTGCAGCGGGTGGCGATTGCTCACCCGCCCGCCTGGGAGCAGCTGGAGGAGAACTTGAGGCTGCTGCTCCCCGCGCTGGACGGCGCCGGGCTGCCGCCCCACCCTGGCAGCGCCCCCGCCGCTGCTGCGTCACCGGCAGCCGCGGCGGCCGAGCCCAGCCCGCTGCTGCAGCGCGTGCAGCAGATGCTGGTCAAGGCGCTGGGCTTCGATCCCAGTGCGGCTGGCCCCGCCAATGCAGAAGATCCCCGCAAGCTGCCGTTCCACTGCCTGGCGTGCTACCTGGCGCAGGCCACCTCGCCGGCCAAGGTGCGGGCTGCCTGGGGCTTGGTGGGTGGAACGTTTTTGTGGGAAACCAGGAGGCACACTGTGCAGCAGGCAGGCATCAGCAAGGGCGGGTCGATTGAAATGCGTGGGCGTGCGTCCGCAGTTTGTGCTGCATGCCTGGTGCGCCGCCGCCACTGCAATCTTCTCATCATCAGGATCAGCTGCTTCAGCCTGCTGCCACTCGTGCGTGCACCAACTGTGTGGGTTGCTCCACCAGACCTGAGCCCCAGCCTGCTGCCACCTCATGTGTGCAGGACATTGTGCAGCGCTGGGCCCTCACCTCATCAGGCCTGAAACTGCCCAACTGCCACGCCTCAGCTCCAGCCCATAGCCACCTCATGTGTGCAGGACATTGTGGAGCGCTGGAGCGAGTACTCAGATGCCCGCCGCCAGTGGCTGCTGGATGAGCTGGTGCTGGTGGCCACAGAGGGCGCCTGGGCGCACGCGGGGCCGCGCCTGCAGGCCGTGCTGGGCCTGCCTGAGGCTGTGCTGTAGGCCACCCTGCGGCGCTGCACCCAACGCCTGAGGCTGTGCTGTAGGCCCGCCCCACCCGCCAGCAGCGATGCAGCTGAGTGAGGTGACCGGTGGCGGCGGCTTGTGCTGGCCGCTGGTGCCGGGGGCTGTGGTCTTTCACCCATGTGCCATGGTCGGCAGCTGTGGTCTTTGGCCATGTGCCATGGCCAGCAGCTGAGGGGCTTTCAGCAATGTTTCTTGCGCTGCCTCCAAGCTGGCTCAGGCGTAGACCACACCTTTTTGCTGCACTCGTGTTCCCCTCTCATCCGGATTTGATGCATGCCCGCACACTGATTCTTGCGCTCATGGTTTGTGTTGTCTGCCTAGCAAGTGATCATCTTGTCTGCGCTCATTTATCCGCACAGCACACCCTGTGCGTGCATGTAAAGCATTTGTTGTGGCTGTGCGCCCAGCCCGCTGCAGTGCACAAGGCAGCACGAAAGTGTGGTGATGGTCGTGGCACAGTGGCTGCCACATCATGGTTTGCAAGGTTGAGATAGCAGAACTGCCTGTCACACCGCCGGGCTGCACCACTGCATTCACAGTCTGCTCATCTGCCCCGGTACGTCACCATTGCTTATCGCTGTTACTGGGTTCTGACCACTTATAATAGCTTCAATTTAATGCACACTGCATCGCAGGGTGGCTGGGGACAAATGGGGAAAAAAGTGGTTGTGCGAAGAAGTTGGGGTTGGCGGCCAACAGCATTGCGTGTGATTGAAATCGCAAATGATGAGACGAATACTGCGGATAAGGAACCGCAGGTGGGGCACACAGGTCCATGCCCCACTGGAAGTGCAAACGGATGGCGCTGCAACGAGATGGCGCTGCAACACAGCAAAGCGAAGAACACAAGGAGGGGAACAAGGGCGGCAGCAGAGGGAGAGAAAGAGCAGCCGCGCGGCACTGCAGCTCAATTGCCAATGGCCGCACCCTTGCGCCTGAGCGAGTGCGGCTGCTTCTCCCACTGCGCCAGCTCGGGCGGCAGCGCCACCGCCAGCCGTGCCGCCTCCTCTGCCGCTGCCTGCTGAGCCCAGCCGAACAGCTGGCAGGCTGCGGGCGGGTTGGAGGCCGCCCAAGCCTCCCACTCTGCCTGGCTGGCACCCATGGCTGCCAAGAACCTCTCTGGCTCCCCGGCGACAGTACGCAGGGACAGGGCTGGCTGCTGCTCCTCGCCACCTGTTGCTGCCCACCCGCCACCATTAGCTGCCTTGGCCACCAGCCGGTGCGCCTGGCCGCGCTGCTCCACAAACTGCAGCCGCTGTGCCAGCCGCTCAACACAAATGCGGACGAAGCAGCGGGGATGCTGCTCATACAGCTGTGCAGCCGTCATTTGAAAGAAATGCTGCAGCATCAGCCGGCGCTGCAGGAAGTCGGCGGCTGCATGGTCGAAATGCAGCAGGATGGGTGCCTGCCCAAGCACTGCATGGGGGTCGGCCACGCCGCAGGCCGCCATGTAGCACAGGTTGCGCCGCCACACAGTGGGGTCGCAGTTCAGCGTTGAATGGTTTTTCAGCAACATGGCTGCCGCAGTGGCCTGGCTAAATCCCTGCAGCAATGTGCACAAGGAATTGCAACTGCTGTTATTTCCCGGGCCGCCGGCTCAAGTTCAATGTCACACACATTTGGCCTGGCACGCAGGAAACAAAGTGACGAACGCAACGGAAATCTTGCAACAGCACACATCCAAATGCATTGACCTTCACTTCGCTCACTTTGGCTAGCGCCTCAGCACGCTCCTGAAGGGTGCTGACGCTCGAACTCAGCCACCGAGGCTGGTGCCTGGCCGCAAGGCTGAACACCTGTGCTGCCGGCAGGCCCAGCTCCTGCTGCAGCAATGCCGCTCTGCTGGCCAACTTGGCGGAAGCATCTGCAGACAGCAGCTCTGGATGCCGCCAGGCCATTGCTGCCACCTGAGAAGCTGCACAGCCTGCCTGCTGCAGCTCTGACGCTCGCTGTTGAAGGGATGTGGCTGCATAAGATACAAGGTGCACAGCAGCCGGGATCCTGCTGAGCAGCACTGCCACCGTGCGCTGTGCAGCTGGCACCATCGCCCTCCTGCCCGCCTGCCGGTCTTGGCTGTGCGCCAGGATGGCCGCTAGCTCAGCAAGGCCGGGCGCAAAAGTGCTGCTTTGTGCTGCCGGGGGGTAAGTCGCGAAGCACTTTGCTGCCGCTCCCGCCGTCAGCCCAGCCCCCAGCAGCTCGCCAAACAGCACTGCCGCCCGCTGCTCTGGCGGCCAGCTGAACAGCACCGGGCAGCGCTCCAGCACCTGCCCAGCTTGCTGCGCCGTCAGACCCACGGCCGGGCTGCACAGGTGCGCTGCCACTGCTGTCGCGTTGTCGAGCACTCCCTGCTGCCGCACTCCCGACAGCTTGCGCAGGTTGCGGAGCAGCGCCGCTGGGTCGGCTGTGCCGCTGAGCCCCAGGCTCCTCAGCAGCTGCTCCGAATCCACATCTGGCACGGGGCTGGGTTTTGAGCCGCCCCTGTACCGTGCATCTGGGGTGCTGCCACCGAACTTGCTGCTGCTGCTACCACTGTGGCTGCCGCTGCTGCTGCCGCTTTCGTCACCTGCGTTCATGCCACTGGCATTGCCACTGGCACTGCTGCTGTGTGGGGCTCGCTGCAGAGCAGCAGCCGCTGACTGGTGCAGGGGTGCCTGCAAGCAGAAACGGGCAGGCAAGGCTATTGATTTCCAAGTGCATTCCAAGTGCATTCCAAGTGCACCAGCACGGCACAAAAGTCCGCCACCAAGCCGCATGTGTCATGATCGGCCTCGCACGACATTATGGCACCCAGCGCAGCGCACCAGCGGGTGGAGGGCCCAGGGCAGGCTCAGGCCGCTGCTCCGGCCGCTGCCGCCGTCGCCGCCCGTCCAGCCTGCCGCCGCTGCTGGCAGAGCCGGGCTGATTGCCCCGAGCGGATCGGCGCATGCTCCATGACCTCTTGTGCGTCTCACCAGCTGGCCGGCGGCCAGCAGGGCGCGCCTCATGCTTCAAACGGCGGGGCTGGGAGCTCTGCGCAAGGCCTGCTGGCGCGTGACCGGCGTGATCTCAATGAGAGGGTGCGTTCTACCACGGGGTGCAGCGGGGGGCATCATCTCCGCCGCCGCGCCGGCAGCGGCAGCGTGCGCTGCCACCGGCCGCTCGGCTCCGCCTCAGCCCCACCCATGGGCCAACTGGCAAGCTGGATGCTGTAGTCAGGTCAGTAAAGCAGTAATCCAAGTGATTTGACTTTCAAGTGCGGCTACCGATGAGGTGCAGAGCCGCTCAGCAAAGCTGCTGCGTGGGGCTTCAAGGTTGAGCCCTCTGCCTGGCTGCTGGCTCTCCGACACCACAACCAGTGGCAGTTCTCTCAATAAGATGTCAAACCCCATGCACAACCGTGCAGCTGCCACCAGGTCAAGGTCACTGCCCTCAGCTGCTGTGTGTTGACATGCCCCCTGTTGCTGCGGCTGCAACCTCAGCCGTCGGGCAGGCGTGTTGTGACAGAATAAAGTTGCAAGGGAGTGGCCGGCAACCAGATTGGGTGGAAAATTAAGTGAAAAGGGTCACAGGAAGGCAGACGGCTAAAGGATGCAGGATGGGAGAGTGGATGGGAACCAATAACACAGCATCAAATAGGACAGAGGAAGCAGAGACGCCAAACAGATCACAGGGGAACACAGACAGAATGCATGGTCCAGCGGGTCTGCTGGTTAAGTGGCATGCACGCAGCGCATGCAATAAATGGAAAAGTAATGCAGAGACGCAACTGTCGTTGTTGCTGGTGGCGGATGCGCGCCCAACACGTCAAGCTGCCGCAGGCGGCCCTCGGTGCGCGGCTGCGCTCATGCCAGTCCGGTCTTTGCCAGCGCTGCACCCAGCAGCTCCTCGGTTTTGGCCCACAGGGCGCGAGCCGTCTCGCCGTCCTGAGCGGCCTTGCTGGGGGTAGCGACCTGCGGTGGAATTGTAGGCCACAGCATGTTCATCCGCATGGCACCACCGGGTGGTGTGGGCTTGACAGCGGTTGCTCTCCACACAACCGCGCGCTGCAGCAGAATGCACACAGGAGTGACAGCAGAAAGCCCACCTTGCAGTCCGCCAGGTAAGCGCTGCTCTGGCCCTCCAGCTCTGCTGCAAAGAGATCAGAAGAAAGTCATGAGATTGAAAGATCCAGCCGGGGGGATGTGCGACTCGGTTGTCCCGCCCCAGCCTGTGCCGCCGTGCATCTCCCTGCAGCGCAGTCCAAGGGCAGCCTAGCCAACCAAGCGATCAAACCGCATGCAACTCAGCTCTGTAGTATCACCAGCCAGCGAAGCAAGTCACCTGCGGTTGCGGCAAACACGCTCGTGGCGGCGCCCTGCTGCGTGGTCTTCATAAACGGTCCTGCAGGCATCCAGGCAGTTAGCTCCACAAGCGTTGAGGCAGCTTACCTTCTTTCACAAGTGCAAGCAGCACAGTAGGCGTGCTCTTCATGAACGGGCTTGGGCTGAGGCCAGGGCAAGCATGCAAGCAATGCTGGCGGAAGGATGCATCATGACACAGCCGAAAGTGCCTGCGCATGCCTGAACCGCCGCATCTCTGGCCAAGAGATTTAGCTCACCAATGAAGTTCATGATCGCGGCCTCCCAACTCCGCTTTAGCAACATTGCCAGATGCCTGCCTTGGTGTGGCACTTAACCTCCCAGATGACCTCCCAATGACATTTCAACATAGTGACCTTTCAACCTGTGAAGCTCACCGCCAATGAAGTTCATGAGCGCCGCCTCCCAGCCCATGTGCCTCTGTAGCGGCGTCTTGATCACGCCTGCAAGGTGCGAAACAAGCGGTGGCAGGGTGCCCAGTGTCCAGCCGTGTTATGATCTGCCACACCAAGCCAGCAATTGATACGCAGGCCTACGCACCCTGGTGCAGAGCAAAGGCCAGGATGGGGCTCCTGCCTGCCGTTACCTGGCTCGGCAAGACAAGGCAAGACGCCAGCAGCCCACAATTCAACCCACCCGGATGCAGCGAGAAGGCGAGGATGGGGCTGCCCTCCTCCTGCAGCCGCCGGGCCAGCTCCTTTGCAAACAGGATGTTGGCCTGCAGGGGCGCACAGCAACAGGGTGGACGAGCACAGGATACTGGCCTGACTCAGGGGAGTCCCCGATGTATTCCCTCGGAGGGAATACACATCCGCACACATCAGCCGCCTATCCTCCATAAGCTGGCTGGTTGCCAGCTGCTCATGTGCAATGCAGTCAGCAATTAACCAAGCTTTGCGACCGAAGCGCAGCAGGTCTCACCAGCTTGGACTGGCCGTAGCTGCAGGGCAGGTGGGCACAAGCAAGGCGGCGCAATGTGGGGGGAGGCCTTGGGAGTCACAAGCAAGGGCCTTGCAGGGCAATGATGGCACCACACCCACTTGCACATGATGACACCTTTCAGCCAGACAGCAGCCCGGTGTGCAGGCGGAATCATGCACGCAATGAATCTAACTGGGTGCATGTGATGTTTGACAAATACATTAACGCACCTGCCCCAGGCCGAGTATTTGCGGCGCTCCCAGTTCAGATCCTCAAGGTTGAGCTTGCCCATCTTGTGAGCCGTAGATGCAACGGCGACGATGCGGCCGGCGCCACCCTGCAAGAGAGTAAAAGTGTGGCAAGGCGTCTAGAATTCATCTTGGGCAGCAGCTGTGCCATGCGCCACCCTGTGCATGCTGTGCTGCCATGCTGTGCTGTGTCAGGTGTCACGCTGTGCTGTGCTGTGCTGTGCTGTGCTGCCACTCACTGAGGCCTTCATTGTGGGCAGCAGCAGCTGGGTGAGGTAGTGGTGGCCAAAGTGGTTGGTGCCGATCTGCAAGCATTTGCGCACAGAGAAGCGTTGGTTAGTGTCGATCTGCATGCATTTCCACGAAGAGAAGAGTTGATTGGTGCCAATCTGCGGCGGGGTGCAAATTCGCATGCATGGGGGATGTGCCTTGCATCCACACCACAGCCAAGAGTGTCCAGAAAAGTGCCCAAGATAGGCAGGCTCACGCCGCACCTGCATCTTAAACGCATCCTGGGTGCACCCCTTGGGGCAGGCCCACCCTCAAGCGTTGCAGCTCTAATGGCCCTCAACACATCGCACCTCGACCCACCTGCATCTCAAAGCCGTCCCTGGTGCGCCCCTCCGGGCACGCCCCCAGGCAGCTTGCGTACAGCCGCTGCCATTCACGGACAGCCACGAAATGCTGCAACCAAAGCTATATGCAAAGCTGCACGAGGCAGGCAAAGGGTGCCCCACCTGCATCTCAAAGCCGTCCTTGGTGCGCCCTTGTGGGCACGCCATCACTCCCGCATTCAGAATCAGCAGATCCAGGCGCGGCAGCGAGGCGGACAGCTGGTCGGCGGCTGCCTTGATACTGGAGAGGTCAGCCAGATCCAGCTGCTGCACGCTGATCTTGCCCTGCAATAGCAGTGGAAAGGTGGGTTTGCAAACGTGGCAGTGAGAGGCAGTCAGCTGGTCGGCAGACGCTTTGGTGCCAGAGAGGTCAGCCAGATCCAGCTGTTCTACTTTGATCTTTCCCTGCAAAGCAATGTGAAAGGGAAGCCTGCCGTGGGGCAGGCGGGGCCCAGAAAGTGCTGGTGTGCCGTGGCAGTTGGCAGTCGGTTGGCGGCGGGGAGCGGGGTCGCCGGGGCCGCCGCTGCATGCGGTGCATCCCTCCTTGCTGCACATGCTGCTGAACTGCTGATCGAGCAGACAGGTGCTGCGTGCAAGGCTTGCTGCAATGCTCCAGGGCTTCATTTGCCCACCAGCTCACCTTCACTCCTGGCTGCAGCTCATCAGCCACCCGTTGCCCCGCTTCGGCCGACCGGCTGCACAGCGTGACGTCAGCACCCGCATGCGCCAGCGCACGAACCGTCTCCATACCGATGCCCGAGTTGCCGCCTGCGGGCAGGCAGGCGGTGGGCAGGCCACAGTGTGCGCAAAGCATCGGGGCGGCGGCGGCAGCGGGAGAGCGGCGGCGGAGGCGGCGGGGGGCCCTGGGCCACGCAGCGCCTGCAGCGGTGCATTCATCGAAATCACCTGTGACAACTGCTACCTTCCCGCTCAGGGACACGCCGCGCAAGGCGTCCAGCGCTGTGGAACGGTAGCCGAGCGGCGCGGGCATGGCGCCAGAGGCTGCGTCTGCACGCTCGATCGCGAGGTGGGAGATGCAAAGGACAATGCGTGGCTCTGCAAGCCCTGCAGCGAAATGCTGTGTGCTGCGCTGCTGCGTGACGGCCCCTTTGATTCCTCAACCCTGCGCCCCAGGGCTCTGCAGCGCCCAGGCCGATCGCCAGTTGCCATTGGTCTTAAGAGGCGGAGCCCTTGCAGCGCCAGCGCTCGACTTTCACTCGCCACTCGGCTTCTCGCTGGCCGCCGGCCTCCCAGCACAATGAGCCAGCAAGCCCTGGACGAGCTGGCCCTGCTGGTGGTGCACAACCTGCCGCAGGCGCTCTTCGTGGCCCTGGTGGTCTTTGTCGTGGCCCTGGTGCTCAAGGACTTCATCAATGGCATGGCCCGCCGCCCCTTCCTCAACCCCGACAAGTGCGCAAGAGGCTGGGGCGACGAGATGCGCTCAGCAGCACCGCCGCCGCCAGTGCCGCCGCCAATGCCGCCGCCAGCTAGGCGCCGCTGCACTACACCTCTGCCTCCCTCTTCGGCTCACCGCTCCCTGCTCCGCCTCTCGTGCCTGCCGTCCGCCAGGTGGCAGCCGCTGACGCTGGTGGACATCAAGACGCTGAGCCACAACACGCGGCGCTACCGCTTTGCGCTGCCGCACCAGGAGCAGGAGCTGGGGCTGCCGCTGGGCCAGCACATTTCGATCAAGGCCAGCGATGCAGAGGGGCGCGATGTCATGCGGTGCGCTGGGCTTGTCCGATTGTTGTCGGCCGCTGTGCTGTGCTTGTTGCCTTGATGGAACGCATCGATGCTCTTATGGTGACTGCTGCTGTGCCATGGTTGGTGCTTTGGTGCCAGCCGCCGCTGCGCTGCATGTGCGTGCCCTGGTGTGCAGCCATTGATGCTCTAGCAGCTGCTGCTGCTGTCCTGCGCATGATGCTGCAATGTTGGCCACTGCTGTGGTGCGCTGCTGTACCAAGCATGCCCGTTGTGGCCACTGGCCAGCACTGGCAATGATGGCTGGTGCATGCGCAGTGCTGAGTTGTTGTCACATATGCTCACCATTCGCCGCAGGCCGTACACCCCCACCACGAGCATCGCGCAGCGCGGCTTCGTTGACTTTGTGATCAAGCTGTATCCGGATGGCCAGATGAGCCAGATCCTGGAGCAGGTGGGGACTGAATTGTGATCCTGTTAATTTGGGTTCTGTCCCTCTGTCGTCAGCTCTGGCCTGGTGGCCAGATGAGCCAGATCCTGGAGCAGGTGGGGAGTGGATTGTGATACTTGCGCCTCTGTTGGATGTGTTCTGTGCACGTTGTGATCAAGCTGGATGGCCAGATGAGCCAGATCCTGGAGCAGGTGGGGAGGATGATTGACTTGCTGCGCTGGCAAGGCGGTTTGCAATGCTGCTGCTGCTGCTGTTGCTGTCAAAATTGACGAACTGTGCTGCGCGCTGAGCATGGGCTGCTCCTCGTGTGCCATGCCTGCAGACGGGTGTGGGCGCCACACTGCCGTGCACCACAAAATCAACTGCTGCTGCTTGCAGATACACAGATGAACTAGTACTTACTTTTATGTCATTATGATGCAGACCGACGTGGGCGCCACGCTGCTGTCCAACACCCCTAGCCGCCAGAAGTGCACACACTCAACCAGATGTTGACACGGTTGCCCTGCACTGCAATGTTTTTCCTGCGCACAGACCGATGTGGGCGCCACGCTGCTGTTCAAGGGGCCCAAGGGCCGCTTCCGCTACGAGCGCGGCACCAAGAAGGCCATCGGTGCGCTGGGCTGCGCTGTGCATGCCGTGGTCCTGCCTGTGCTGTGCTGTGCCGCTTTTGCTACCAGCAAGAAGGCCAGCGGTGCGCTGTGCGAGCTGCTTGGCTCTGTGCTTTGGTCATTTGGGGTGGCTCGTGAGACCAATGCATACTCCAAGCTCCGCGTGTTGGGATTGCCTCCGCCACAACAGCAGCAACTCGTGCTGGCCCCCAACCCGCAGGCATGATTGCGGGCGGCAGCGGCATCACCCCCATGTACCAGGTGGGCATTGCAAGTTGGGCGCTTGCAACAACTGCTTATTGGCTGATTGCTGCAATGTGTTGAGGCGGCAGCGGCATCACCCCCATGTACCAGGTGGGCAGTGTGGGTGCTTGCAGCAGCTTTCTTGTTGGGCTGATTGCTGCAATGTGTGGAGGCGGCAGCGGCATCACCCCCATGTACCAGGTGGGCACGCCAGGAGGGTGTGTCTGCAGTTTGCGTCTTTGCAATACCTGCTTCTGGGCCGCCGGTTGCAGTTGCAGCCGAGCAACAGCTTACCGAGAAGTTGCAAGCTGTTGCATAAACACAAACTCCTTGTCCTGATTGGATGATCAATGCGCAGGTGGCCCAGGAGATTCTGAACGACCCCAACGATGACACCTCCCTCTCGCTCATCTACGCAAACGTCAACGGTGCGCTGGCTTTGCAGCTGCAGCGGCTGCGCTGTGCTGAGATCAGCAGCATGCAGGCCAGCGGGTGCAGCATGAGCACGCTGCATCCACGAGCCGTGCTGCTGCGGTGCCGCTCACCCAGCCTGCCCTGCCATACTCCGAAGCCTCTCAATCGTTGCTACTCCCCACCCTGCTGTGCTGCAGAGGACGACGACATCCTGCTGCGAAGCCAGCAGCCCTACCACTGAACTTAGCACAGTTTAGCTTCCTAACTCCTTCCCGTCTCGATTTTGTTGATCCGCAGAGGATGATATTCTGCTGCGCAGCGAACAGCCTGACCACTGACCGACCGACACCCCCGCATCTTGACGTTTTGGTTTGCATTGTTCAATTGATTTGCAGAGGACGACATTCTGCTGCGCAGCGAGCTGGACGACCTGGCGGAGCGGCACCCCAACTTCAAGTGAGCTTCGTTGAATGTTTAATGTTTACTCAGTCACAGCTAGTTAGTCGGCCCACAGGTATTGCAATGTATGAGGGCTGGTGGAGCGGCACCCCAACTTCAAGTGAGCCTGGGCTACTGTTTAGTTGGTCAGTCGGGGATTCAGTGATTGATCAGTCATACAGTTGGTTTGACGGCTTGGCGGCCGGGCGGAGCGGCACCCCAACTTCAACTGAGCTTTGGGCGCCTTAGGGCGGTGGTCGAGGGTAGTGGGGTGACCGGCGGCGGTGCCTTTCATGCCATTCATGCCAAGGCATGCGGCAGCGCCCAGTGCTAGCCCTGATGCGAGAGCAGCGGTTAAGCCAGCTTGGGCACCCGCTCCTCTGAAAGGCTGCACCCGGCTGCATCCCGATCCTTGCCAAAGATGAACCTCTTCCTTCCGATCCCCCTTGCCGCGTGTACCACGTGCTGAACAACCCGCCGCTTCTTTAAGCCTGCCTTCCTTCGATTCCTTTGTTCAGTCTAACATTTGCCTTCTTACTCCCTGTTCTGCAGCGTGTACTACATGCTGAACAACCCGTGCAGTCTTCAAGGTTGCCTTTTTTTTATGCTTTGTTAAGTGTTAACACTTTCATTCTGAATCTTTATTGTGCAGCGTGTACTACGTGCTGAACAACCCGCCGCGCGGCTGGCAGGGCGGCAAGGGCTTTGTCACCGCCGACATGATCAAGTGCGCCTTGCCATTGGTTGTGCTGTTGTGGGCCGGTTTGTGTGGTTGTGTGCCCTGCACACGCTTCCCAGCGTGCCTGAGGCTCCTCCCTGCCCTGCCTCCCAACCTCCTCCCCATGAAGCAGCTGTCGGCGCCGGGCACCCAAGTATGCACGTCTCACCGCCCCTCTCACCTGCCTTCCCTTCTCCTCCTCTCCACAGGAAGCACCTGCCGGCGCCGGGCACCGACGTGCTGGTGCTGCGCTGCGGCCCCGGCCCCATGAACAAGGTGGGTGCAATGAGTTTTGAAACCAGCGGATGGAAGATACAAGAGGCAGTTTTGAAGGGAGACAATGCAACAGGGGTGGGCAGGCATGCGTGTGCGAGGGCGTTTCCGGCAGGTTGCGGCTGCCACCTGGCAACCTCCTGATTGCTCGTGAACGCATACCCTCTGAGCAGGCCATGGAGGCGCACCTGGACGCCCTGGGCTGGTCCCTGTTGTTGAATATTGTTTACCGTTCCACTGATTGGACTCTGTACTATCTATTACTTACCTTTTGTGCAGGCCATGGAGGCGCACCTGGACGCCCTGGGCTACACCAACGGCCAGCAGTTCCAGTTCTAGAGCGCAGCACCTGGCTGAGCGCGCAGCATGTGCAGCGGAGCATCTATCTAGGTAGGGGCGGCGGCAGGTGTTGTGCTGCCCGCCATTGGAGCTTGGGATGGATTGCATTGCTCTAGCAGGCACCCCACCGCGGCAGCTGTAGTCCGATGGAACAGCTGCAGCGGTGCCCCAAGTGTGCCTCTTGCAGCCCGGCAGCGGCATGAACACTCGCCTGCTGCCTCCTGGTCCCGTGCCCCATGCAATGCGCACACACACAATCTTACGCACGCTCCTGCGCCTGCCGATGGCCAGCCGCGTTCGTTACATGCTGCCGCTCCCCTGTTGCTGATGTTGGCCTGGACCCTACACGCATACATGCTTTGTTTCATAGCCGCTGCCGGCTTTTCTTGACTGCACTCAACGCTTGCCATCGATCCAGCACTGCCTTCACGCTTGCGATACCTCCCCCTGACTTTGCTCCTCCTGGTGTTCTCATGTGGTCGCAGCCTGCTGTTGTGGCTTTCACTGGTGGCCGGCAGGGCACCTTGTGCTGCAACACACATATGAGACGCGGCGGCAGTTGAACGCATCTCGATGGCAAGACGCCATGGGAGTGATGGGAGTGCCGAGCATTTCTGCGTCCTGGTGCAGCATCAGACTCTGGGGTGGGCCCAACTGCACACGCCAGGCCAGCGGCGGATACGGCACCCATGCTGCCCCCCGCCAGTGCTGGGCGCGGCAGGCAGCGGCTGCGGCGCTGCCCACTACAGCCGCTGGGCCGGCTGGGCTCCGATCGCGCTGCGCCTTCATACAGCAATACTTCAGTGCAGCCGCCAGCGCCCCAGCCCGCCGCACCGTCAGCGATGGCGTGCCTCGTGCGGCCCAGCGCCGCCCTGCAGCCGCGGCCAAGCCAAGCTGCGGCACGGCAGCTCGCAGGAGCGCACCCCAGCAGCAGCCCTGGTGCCGGCCGGTGGGCAGCACCGTCGAGCGGCGGCACCAGCCGGGCGGCGAGCGCTGAACGCCACGGCAGTCGGCTGCAGGTCGGATGTGTGCCCTTGTGTGGAGTGGATTGCATGAGTGACAGTTGATTAGCCATGTTTTTTACTGGTTTTCGGTGACATGTTTATGTCTTTGCTTGCAATTGCAGCTCGCCACACCAGCCCTCGTGCCACGTGCCACACCCGGCGGCAGCGGCGGCAGCGGCGGCAACAGCGGCAGCGAGGCAGCCACGCCTCGGTACAGGGGCGGCTCAAAACCCAGCCCCGTGCCAGACGTGGATGCGGAGCGGCTGCAGCGCAGCCTGGGCCTCAGCAGTGCCGCCGACCCAACAGCGCTGCTCCGCAACCTGCGCAAGCTGCCGGGCGTGCGGCAGCAGGGCGTGCTCGACAATGCAGCAGCGGTGGCAGCGCACCTGCTCAGCCCTGCCGTGGGACTGACGGCGCAGCAGGTGGGGCAGCTGCTGGAGTGCTGCCCGGTGCTGTTCAGCTGGCCGCCGGAGCAGCGGGCGGCGGTGCTGTTTGGCCAGCTGATGGCTGCTGGGCTGACGGCAGAAGCAGCAGCGCAGTGTTTCGCAGCTTACACAGAGGCAGCACAGCGCACTACCCTGGCACCCGGCCTTGCTGAGCTGGCGGCCATCCTGGCGCACAGTCAGGACCGGGACAGCAGCCTGGGCGGCCCAGTGCCCAAGGTGCCGGCAGCGCAGCGCACCGTGGCGGCGCTGCTTAGCAAACGGCCCAATGCGGTGCACCTTGTGAGCCAGAGCGGCGGCTACCTGCAGCAGCGTGCAGCGGAGCTGCAGCAGACGGGCTTCACGGCTGCTCAGGTGGCGGAGCTGGCCTGGCGGCAGGCTGAGCTGCTTTGGACGCATGCTGCAACTCAATTGGCCAGCCGAGCGGCGGTGGTGCAGCAGGAGCTGGGCCTGCCTGCGGCACAGGTGATCAGCCTGGTGGCCAAGCGCAGGCCAGGATGGGTCAACTCCAGTTCTGAAACGCTGCATAAGCGGGCCGCCGCACTGGCAGAGGTGAGTGAGACAGACGGACAGCTTGTCTTGCGACTCATCAAGCGAGCGGCCGTTCTCAAACAAAAAGTGTCAAGCTTGCAGCCAACTGTTTACGTTGCATTGATTACAACTCATGTGTCGCACCCGTTCTCCCGTCCTCCTGCTGCAGGGCTTTGGCAAGGACGCTGCAGCAGCCATGGTGCTGAAGAGCCCCGAAACCCTCGGCTGCGACCCAGCTGTGTGGTGGTGCAACCTGTGCCACATGGCGGCCTGCGGCGTGGCCGACACCAAGGCAGTGCTGCGGCAGTTCCCTCTCCTGTTGCCCGTCGACCATGCTTCCCCCGACTTCCTGCAGCGCCGGCTGATGCTGCAGCGCGTTGCCCAGCTGTCGGCAGCGCAGCTGTACGAGCGGCACCCTGGTTGGTTGCTGCGCAGGAAGGTGCCAGACCTGGTGCAGCGGCTGCACTTTGTGGAGCACCGCGGCCAGGACGCAGCACACCTCTTGGTTTATGCGCTTTATAGACTGCTGCAGGGGTTCCTGGCAGCTGTGGGCGCCAGCCAGGCAGAGTGGGAGGCATGGGCAGCTGCCAACCCGCCGGCAGCCTGCCCGCTGTATCGCTGGGCGCAGCAGGCGGCAGAGGAAGAGGCGGCGCGGCTGGCAGCGGCGCTGCCGCCCGAGCTGGCGCAGTTTGAGCTGAAGCCACACACGCACTTCCGGCGGAAAGCTGTGCCCAGCAGCTAAGATGGCACACGGCTTTGTATGCTGCTGGTTTTCATTGACACCACAGGCCTCTTTGCACTTTGATAGATTGTTCCAGTTGGTGCGCCACAGCTTTTTCTGTAGCCTGTATGTGCCCACGCATTCATTCGCATGCGCTGCATCAATTTCCTGCGCTGAACTACAGGGCCGCCTCCGATGTCAACGCCAAGGCATCATATCATGAACGAGGGTTGTGCGCACTGTGCCCGGCCAAAGGTGGATCAACCGGTCAACCGCTCGCTGGAACCAAGCATGCGTATCACATGGTGCGGCCCTGACCAGCCGCCACTGCTGCTGCAGCACTGGCACGCCTGCTGTGATTTAAAGCGCATGGTCAGGGCAGTCAGCAGCACAGGGAGGTATCGGGGTCGACGCAAATGGCGGGACAGAGCAAACAGTGGGGTGGTTGGGAAGAGTTGAAACCGAGTGGGAGGCACTCACGCATAGCTGGAAGGAGGCAGGCAGCTGGTGCCACTGGTGCATTATTGGGTGCGCAAGGGCGGCTGGTAGTGTGGGGTGGAATTGGGGTGGCAGGGCGGTCAGGACAGATGGTGGGCGGGAACAGGGGCGCTAACGCGGAGGAATAAAGTGGGGGAGAGAGGTGGAGGTCAGGAGCAATGCAAGCCCCGCTGGGGTGCACAAATGGGTAGAGGCATTACGACGTCGGGCAGAGGAATAAAGTGGAGGGTGAGAGGTGGAGGTCAGGGCAGTGCAGGGTGGGCTGGAAGGTGTGGGTCGAAGCTGGGGAGGTTGGGTTGCAAGGTAGCAGGTAAGGCGGAAGGCATAGCAGAGCTCGATACGAAGTGCACATTTCCCAGATGCGAAAACAATAAAAGTCACACACAAACGTGGCACGCACATACAGTGAGCTGATGCGACTGTCAGCATAAGAGGCGCCCCTGCTCACAGGATGTCCAGTGATTCGAGTGGGCGACCCTCGATGCCACAGCAGCTGTTAGCTGGCCCTCAGTGGCGCAGCGGCTGGCTGGCAGGGCTGCCGCCCCTGATGTGCAGGCTGGCTGGCTGGTGCAGCCCTGGCTGCAGCCCTGGCTCATCTGTTTTCACGGCGCACTGCAGTTGAAGGTCCGGCATCACTGCAATAACAGGCACCAGGCGCACAGGTGCGGGCGCAGGGCCTGCCGCGCTCTTGGCTGTGCTCGGGCCTGCAACGGCAGATGCAGGGAGAGACGGAGCAGTTCGGAGTAGGCATGGCAGGCAAAGAGCGGCTGGCTGGGCAGGCAGCTGGGCTTCATTGCTCGCAGTGCAGCAAACAAAGGCACCAACATACATGCCACGTGTCTGCTGCTTCTCTTGACCCAGCCGCTCCCCTGCCCACCTGCTACAGTCGCTGCTGTGCCGCTGCCTCCGCTGCCATCCTGGCTGCCACGGCTGCCGCTGCCGCACCAGCCCCTGCTGCGCACCAGGCGGTATGCGCCCCAGGCCACCACGGCCACCAGGGCAACAACCAGGCCGCTGAGCACCCAGAGATTGACACTCGGGCCGCCGCTTTGTGGCGCTACTGCTGCTATTGGCGGCGGGCTGCCGCCAAGGTCGCTGCTGGGTGCTGCGCAGCCGGTACAGGTGGGCTCCGGCCACGGCCCTGCAGTGGCAACAAAGACAAGGACGGCGGCAGCTGGGAGATTGATGGATAGCAAACCAGTGGATGCAGGCGTGCGCCCAGCGCTAGGGCGTTGGGGCGCAGCGGCGGCCACCCGGCGCGGCGGTACGGCCCTGGCCACCGCAGCCGCGCGCCTTCTCTGCCCGCGTCTCCCACCTGGAGCCTGGTTCAGATGCCGCCAGCGGCGTGCGGTCATGGTGCGACCTGGGCGGCGCGGAGGTGGCGACCGACCGCCTTCTGGCGCTATAGTCCACGTCGGTCCTGTCAAACGCCGGCGATCACGCCCCAACAAAGGCTGTAGATGAAGTGGAGCTGCGCACCGTTCTGCGGTGCCCGGGGGCATCAAGTCTACTGCCTGCTGAGCCGCTCTGCGCCCGCGCCGTCACAGCATTGATGCGGCTGATCAAGGCACCCCAATAGCTGGCACAGCCGCTGAGGCGGTCAAGAGGGGTCCATATCCCGATTTTGAAGCATCAGCATTGGTTTGACCACACTCTGCACGCCCAGCGAGCACCCAGCTGCTCGTCTGTGCGCAAGCATGCCCAATTGCAGCAGTACCTCGGCCCGCCCCGCCCTCGGCCCTAACTACCATCTTACACAGGGAGCATGATGGGGAAATCAAACAAGTTGTCAACGAATTCAGATGATGTAACAGAAGCTGCTGCTGTCTCCCTTGGCCGCCACCGCCTGCGCACGCTGCATGCCGGGCCGGGGTGCCGCGGGCAGCAGCAGGCGGGGGGCTCCCCAGCTGAGAGCATCAAACACCCACCAAGCTGGCACGTGGCCTGCGGCAGAGGGGAGGCAGCAGTACAGCGCAGTTTGGTGCAGCTGGCGCCGCTACGCTGGTAGCAGCAAGCGACGGGCCGGCTTGCAGGTAGGGCCCCATCAATGCCGGGCCAAGCCCTAGCACTCACCTGTATCACGCGGCCGCGGCCGCCGCCGCTCCTGCTGCATGCCAAGCACGAGCCTGCCGCTGCCCAGGGCCATGGAGTCCTCGCCAACTGCATCCGCTTCTGGTTTGTTGCGTGGCACAGGGTGCGGCGTGCCGTCTTTCACAGCACACAGCAGCTGCAGGCGCGGGGGAAGGTAGGGGGAGGAGCGAGAGCATGCTTAGTGCGCTCCGGTTTGGTGCACTACAGATCTCCAGGCTGGCACTGCTTCAGATCTGCTGTTCGGATCTGCACCACAGAGGCATCTTCACCCAACTGGCCAGCCCACCCCACCATCCACTGATGGGAGGCGTTGCGCAGGGAAATGCCAAGCATGCGCATCTGGACCACCCCCGTTTCACCTCACAAAGGTGGCCAGCACCCGTGCAGAACGTCTAACACCACCCGGACAATGATAAGCCACCCAAACACAATCTGCAGAGCTTAAAAGCAGCACCCACCTCCTCATTTGGCATCACAACAATGACAGGTGGCGCCTGCAGCTGCTGCGGCTTGGCTACCCGCTGCTGCGCCTGCGCGGCAGCCGGGCCTGCAGGCAAGCAGCATGGGGTGCGAGAGTGGGTCGCGGCACGCACGAGCTGAGGAGTGTCCAGCAGCAAGCAATGGGTGTTGGCAGCGAGGCAGTACTTAGAGGCTCAACGGCAGGCGAGCGTACCGGCAGCCCACAGAGCTGCACAGGATGGAGGCCAGGGCGGCAGGGCGTGCAGGCACAGCTGCAAGCGCCTGGGCCAGTGGCGGCAGATTTATTGTACAGCAACAGCGCAGCCACCAGGAAGCGGCAGGGCAGGCTTCAAGTTCCTTGCACCCAGCATTCGCACACACCTGCGGTGGGCTGCGCCGGTGTGCTGCGGCAGCAGCAGCCGTGCTCGGAGCGGTACAGCCGAAGGCCGATCGCCGCCAGTGTCATCAATATGGCTGCCACTCCCAGGACAATGACGACCGTGTCAGGTGTGGCCATGTAGGGGCTCAGCGCATCGGCTGATGGGTCTCCCGTCGCGTTGGCAGCAGCAGCGGCCGGACCGGGGGCAGGAGCGGCGGCGGGCGGCCCGGCGGAGCCGCCTCCCCAGCCGCCGCTGCCGCTGCCGCTGCCGCTGCCGCTGCCGCTGTGGCTGCTGTGGTCGTTTGCTGCACTCCAGAGGTCGGGAGTCACTGCAAAATATGTGGGGCGCAGGGTGGAAGAGCAGCGCAACTCGAAGGGTCACTTGCAAGCGGGGTGGGCAGCGGTGCAGCGCCCGTGCTTGCAGGCATGCAACTTCTACAGAGCATGTTGCTCGTCGAGAAGAGGCGTCGAAGGTATCCAGGACGCAACTTGTCGGCGTATGCAGCACGTGCAGCATGGACAGGAGGGGCGTGCAAGGGCGACAGCGGCAAAAGGCGGCAGCGGCGGCAGCAGCGGCGGCGGGGGCAACGGCAGCATCGCGGCGCGCACCTGCGTCCTGCAGCAGCGCTCGTGCCTGTGAAGCTAGCAAGCGCGCCCCCATGGCTTGCAGGGCTGGGTTGACGAGGGGCTGACGGGGCGCTCACTGTGCACCGTTCAGGCCGCGGCGCAGCAGCGTGTACGGTGATCGGCACTTGGGTTGGTCCCGGGCTGTTCCCAGCGGGGGCCGCCCGAAGAACTGGGGTTTTCGGCGCCGCTTGCGCGCAGCTTGGCCTGCTGCCCCAGCGGAGACCACCACAGTGTCGCTCAGTCGAATTGTGAGGCACATGCGCCGCAGGGTGTCTGCCCAGCCCCCTTCATGCTGCCGCGCTGTGCTGTGCTGGGCGGCGATGCTGCATCTTCCGCCTGGCGCCGCAGGCGGCACGGGCTGGCCTTCATCGGCTGCAGTTGAACAAGTTCATAACTTACAACATGAAGAGCGCATTGCAGCCTGGATGAAAGTGTAAAAAAACAATGAACAGCTTAGCTTAGCTTGGGTGAGGGCGAGCAGCGCGTACTGCTGCATTCTGCAGCGCGAGTGCGGTGCAGCAGCAGGGCGACGCATGGCATGCTCAATACACAACTGGAGGACAGTATTTAAAGCAGAGTGCCGAAGATTTTGTGCAGAATGTAGAATGTTTCAAAGGATTGGTGCGCCCACGGGCGGGCGGTCCACCTGGGCGCATGCGGGGGAGTTGCCGCAGCACCGATTGTGTCGAGCAGCAGGAGCGCTGACCAGGGTAGGTTGATCAGCATATGGCGCTGGCCACCCGTCTTCTGTGCTCGTGCCTGTTACCGCTGGGCGGCCGCTCAGAAGGAGCAGGAGGCGATGGTGTTGGAGAAGCGGATCACTCCGGCGGTGGAGCTGGGGAACTCGGGCGGGGAGGGGCTCCTGCGCAGGCAATGAGGAAACGGGGCGGCGCGAGTGAGAACATGATGGTCATGTGTGTGGCACGACTGCAAGCACGCCTACAAATGAGACAACTAAAGGCGCATGCAACCAGCACAACGTGGGCGGCAGCATGCCTAAGCAGCGTGCTGGCACAGAGTGAACAACAAGCACAGCGGTTCCGAACAGAGCAAGAGGAGTGCTGGAAGGGTGCCAAACACGAAAGCAAGCTGCTCACAAGTCGAACTGGACGTAGCGGGAGGTGAACCAAGGACCGGCCACCCTGCAGGGTGGAAAAGAGAAGCCAGGTGGGGTGAAATACGACTTGGCAAAGTCAGGGCCGGACGTCAGGGAATGTGGCATTCCAGACCAGGCGCAGGCGGCAGAATGGCGGCTTGGCTGGCGGCACTGTGGCTTCGCAACAAAAGGCGACAGCAGCACCCTCGGTAGCAGCCGTTCCCCTCTGTTGATCGCTGTAGCAAGCCGGCAGCAGCGCAAGGACGGCACCCGACGCAGGGCAGTGCAGATGTAAATAAAACCCTAAGGGTCAGAGGCAAAGGGCTCACCAGAAGTAGCCGAGGCTGCCGCCAGAGCCAGAGGGTGGCGCCTGCACCAGAAATTGAATTGAAGGATGGGACAGAGATCAGCACCGCTTTCGCAAACGCGGCTTCTGCTTCCCACAGCTGTGCATGCGGCTTGGCGGCAGGATTTTGTCCAGCACTTGTGTGCAAAGCTGCCAGCGGTACCGGACGTAGGCAGCTGCATCACCACCATCCCCCGCTTGCCTGCACGTAGGAGCAGACCGCCACACCCGCCTGCTTGGTGTAGCCGGTGCCCTGCAGCAGGTAGGCATGGGCAGCAGTAGGGTCGGTGGAGCTTAGCCGCGTGCAGGCTTGCCTTTCTTGACAGCAAGGATTGGAAGTGGTGGGCGGGCTGCACTAACTGCGGCACGTTTGTGCTGAACCCCACGTCTGCTGAGCCCGGCTGAGGGCCTTCATTGGCGCCCCCTGCTGCCTGCGCTTGCGCCCCCAGCCTTCTCCCGTCCCTTGCCTGGCAGTCGTTGACGGCAAAGGCGGCCGGCAGGGGCGCGATGGCGCCACCCTCCAGCTCAATGTCGATGGAGGGAGGATACCTGCATTGTGGGCAGCGATTGTGGAGGAGACAGGTCGGCCCCGCAACCGGGGCATGCTCCACCCGCTGCACTGCGCACGACTGGTGCCGCCTACATCACAGCAGCCACATCAAGCACAGCAACCGCAGCATTCAAGCACCGGTACCAACCCCTTACATGCTCAGCAGGGCGTTGCGTGCGGCCACGCGGTGCACCGCTGTCGCGCTGGAGGGCAGCGCAACGTACTGGCAGGCGTGGGCGCCGGGCGGGGTGTTGGACCCGCAGAACTGCCTGTCAGAAGACAAGGTGAGAAAATGGAAGTTGAGTATGTGATAAACTGCCTGTGGGTGTGAGGTGAGAGGAGCAGGAGGGGCAGAAGGGTCGGAGGGGGCCCATTCAGGCCGCAGCACAGGTGCCCACCTGCCAGCTTAAATGTGCTGGCAAGTGTCTCCACAAAGCGTAACATCTCCAGTTCATGTCGGGTTGTTTTGAGCTGGCCACCAGCGGGCAGGCGCATCAGCAGCTGCAACAGTGCAGCACCCAACAACACAATGCTGACGCTCACTTGGCGTCACAGCTGGTGATTGTGAAGATACCGGACCACTCGCTGACGGCCTGCACGCGCACAAAGATAAGTGGACTTCGATTGCTGGATGGCCCATCGGCTGCCCCAATTACAACAGCGGTGCAGGGTGGGCTGCCTGTTGCATCGCTGCCAACCGTGCACGTGAGAGTCCTCGGCGGGTGGGAGGGAATGGTCCGCCCTTACTTCCTCTCTCCTACACTCCCCTGTGTTCAACTAAACGCACCTTGGCACGGGCGGCATTGTAGTAGTTGAGGAACGCATTGAACACGGCGGTGGGAACCTCTGACGAGCCTGCAATGTGGTGAGGACAACAGCATATTGTTTGATGTGGCACCGAGCTTACAAGGCTAACCCTGGCGAAGCGCGCTCAAATACGCAGGCTCCAAGCATCCTGGTCCTTCTCCGCCTGCTGCAAAGCAGGTCGCGTTAATCATCATGATCCGCAGTGCAGCCTGACACAGCAGCTCACCGTATGCGCCCGAGTCCCACAGAATGGTGGGGCCGGCGCTTGTGTTGTAGCTGTTTTTCAAGGGCTAGCGTCAGGCTGCAGCAAGCGAACTGCAGCTTTCCCAGCTCACCGTACGCGCCCGAGTCCCACAGAATGGTGGGGGTGCCGCTGGTGTTGTAGGCGCTCTTCCAGGGCTGCACGCCGTTGCCGCCGGGGATGTAGACACCCGCCACGTTGGAGCGGACTGCATGGGGACAGAGTGGCGTGGCATTGTTGGGCTCATGAACTGGTCAGCTATTTAGCTGGAGGGCGGCAGGGCATGGCAAATGTTTCAATGCAGGATGTAGACACCAGCCATGTTGGAGCGGACTGCAAACCGTGGCATCTTTGGGCTCAGCTGGAGGGCATGGCGCAAGGCATGGCAGATTGCCGCTGTTGATGCAGGCGACGAGCAATGCGGAGCAGACTACATGCACAGGTCGGGGTGGGTCGGCCAGGCGCCAATTGGCTTGCAAGCCGTACAGCCTGGCAGCGTTACTGGGCCAGGAGAGCGCACTACTAGTAGCAACAGCCAATGGAACGAGACTGCCCCTCCCATTTGTCAACACACTCGTCAACTCTCAAAAGCCCCAGCTCACAAGTGTGGGTGCTGGCGGCGGCGCCGGTCGTGGGCCCAAAGGTGGCGTTGTACCTGAAAGTGGGCGGAATCGAAGACAACCATAAGTGGCACTGCCGAGCGGAGCTGGCCGGCGCATGCTGCCACGTGGCAGTCGCGTGAATGGCGCTGAAGAGTGCGCTGATCCGCGCCAGTTGCTGGCCGTGCAGCAGGATGCTGCGGCGGCAGCGCAGGCTCAGAGGCGCTGAGCGGCTGGGCTAGCTTAGACCAGATCTGCTCTAGAACTGCCACTGCCTGCCCTTCCAACCAGGGATCCGAGGGGCGCCGCCGACAGGACGCCGTTCTTCAGTGCCAGGGCGGGCTGGACAAACACAATGCAAGCTACCAGCCCACCCAGTAACTAGCTAGTTTGGAAACTCACAGGGGCGCGACGGACAGGGTGGCGTTCTTCAGAGCCTTGGGGCGGGCGGGGCCAAACACCACGGCCGAGTTGGCGGTCAGTGCGGCGGAGCAGTTGGCGTCCTTCTGGGGCGGCTGCCAGCAGAAGCCAATGGTGCGGTTCTTAATGAGCCCTGCGTTGAACACCTGCAGTGGGGAGAATACAAAACAGTAAGGATCGCAACAAGCATCACAAACCCGGGTTGCAAAGCAAGCAGTCCAGACTGCGCAGCCCGGCCTGGCCTGCCCGCCACTTGCCCCCTGGCGCCCCAACTGCTACGCAGTGGCTGCTGCGCAGCGCAACACAGCATGGTGACCGCCAACACAGCAACGTGGCAGCATCGGCATGTAACCTCTTGCAAGGAACGTGCAGCTTCTGCACGCACCTGCTCGGGGAGCGCCACAGCTGAGGGACGGCCGCCCAGCGAAAAAGTGAAGCCCGCCTCGATGCCATTGTTGTCGCCGGGGCAGCCACCCTGCAGAGAGCGGAGAGGAGCCAGGGAATGCAGTTTGGTTCGCCATGCAAACGGTTGAAGCCTCGATGCCAGCGTTGTCGCCGGGGCAGCCGCCCTGCACAGGGACGAAACAGGCAACCGCAAGGCGTCGAGCAGTCGAAGGTGTCTTGGCAGAACCTTGTTGTGAAAGTGCTGGAGCACAGCTGCCGTGCTACATAAGCAGCATCGCCCAACCGTCCAACCCAAGCGCTGCCTGGCCTTGAGGATGCCCTGTGCCGCCTGCGGCGAGGCGGGGCACGTCTGGTTGCCATTGATGCATGTGGTGTCGCTCTCAGCGCACTTCCAAGTGGCCTCAGCTGCGGCGGCAGGAGCAGCAGCAGGTGGGCGTTATTTCCAGGTATGCACGAGGGCAGGTATGTGTATGTGTGTGTGTGTGAGGGCAGGCATGCAGGCGCAGGATGGCGAGGTTGTCCCACAAGCGATCCCCAAGCCCATACACACACATTGCATGCCAGCGCTCACCGCAGGCAAAGGTGGCGGGGAAGGTCAGGTTGCCGCTGATCATGTTCTGCACGCTGATGGTGTCCTGTGCAAAGACACCAGAGGCAAGAGGCGGAGCTGTGGCAAAGTGCAACTTGCAACATCAGCTTGCAAGTTGCACGCTGATCATGGTCTGTGCACGCTGAACACACCTTGCAACCTCAACATGGGCAGGTGGCGGCACAGCTGCACTGTGATTGGGCAGCGCTGCAAATCTAGCCAGCTTCAATTCAACCCACCTTGGCAAACACTCAATCTCAAACTGCCTATACGAGACACAGCTGCGGTTTTGATCGAATGACGCTGCAATCCGGCCAGCTCCAATTCAACGCACCTTGGCAAACACTCCCTTGTTGCCGTTGTAGCCGGTGCCGCCGGTGAGCTGCAAGGACAATGAGAAGTGAGTTCAGACGCATGGGCGTTGCAAGGCAGGGCAGGCAACTGGAGGAGCAGAGTGGCGGGTTGGGCTGGCGGCGGCGGCGGCAAGCAGGCTGACTGATCTAGCGGCTGCTGCCGGTCTGCGGCAGGCAAGCAGCAGCCATATATGATCAATTCCGAGGAAAGGGCATGCACCAGCTGGCTGTCATGCATGCAGCAACTGGGGTGTTCTCGAGGAAGAGCAGCAGGCAGCTGTGCAGATAGCTGCCCGGCACGAGCCGGCGCAGTGGAGGCAAGCCGGTACTTTGGGACTGCTGGTGTGTAGGTACTCACCCCCTGCGAGCTGCAGGGCAGTTGGGGGATGGGCAGAGGAAGAGGAGTCGGTCAGAGCAGGGGCCTGCAACCTTAGCGCGGCTGCTGCTTGCTGCCCTGTCCCGCATGTGCATGCGGCAGCCGCCATCCCCATTGCTGCCGCTGCATGCAAGCCGAGGGTCTTGCAGCATCAAAGGCACTTGCAACGCCCCAGCGACTCACTAGTAGCACTGCTGGCTGCCGGGCAGCAGGCAGCCGCTGCCGGCGGCGGTGCAGGCCGCCTGGGTGGTCACAATCTTGTTGCTGTTGAGCTTGTAGCTGCGCAGCAGGGATGTTTTGGCAGGGCCATGTGAGTGGCATACAGCATGTTGCACCGTCACTGTTGCACCCTGCCCTGCCCGCCTCATACTATGCAGTACCTCTTGTTCAGCGGAGCGGGGCAGTTGGCGTTGGAGATGGTGCTGGCACAGGACAGCTCCAGCAGTCCGGATCCAGAGTCAACCGTGAAGTCGTCTGCATGGGGAATGTGGCAGCAGCCGCAACTTCAAGTTGAGCAGAGCGCAGACCTGGCAGGCGACATGATCTGCAAGAGCCAAGCGGCAGCAGATGTGTGAAAGCGGCGGCGCCGCTCTGCTGGGATTTGTGGGGATTCTGTGCCGCGGCCGGGCAGTTGCCAAGAGCTGCCGAGGGATCGCATCGGCTGGTCAATCCGCGGTTGCTGTACCGTTGATGTACAGGCTGCCTGTGCTGCAGCGCACTCACACTTCACAGCGGAACTGCCCGAGCCCAC
>VFQQ010001633.1_pt1 | contig 29694 bp, 46 predicted proteins | sample 3512341 | NCBI WGS metagenome assembly VFQQ01 (sample SAMN10412373, study PRJNA504923) | tailings metagenome | isolation source: Relicate 2 Philex TSF1 revegetated site | place: Philippines: Tuba, Benguet | collected 2017-08-29
GGCAGCAGACAGCGGACGCTTTGCATCTGAGGGGGAGTCTGGGCAGCAGTCAGGCGGCAGTGGTGAGGCAGTGGCGGAGCAGTTCCAGAGCCGGTGCAGGCGGCCCTTCAGTTTGGACTGCCACCGCCGGGCCAGCAGCACGAGAGCCCGCCATTTGTAGGCGTCAGCCAAGGAACCCATAGCCAGCTGCCTTGGGCCAGTAAAATTGGGTTTCAACGCAAAGTGTGGCACCTAGCAGCTTGTGCCAGTCGTGCGGCCGCTGCTGCAGCTCACGACATGGCTTGCATGTGGTATTTGCTGCACAGCCCAGGTAGGTTCCGGTTTAAAAGTTTTTTTAAAAACCTATCTAGCGGAGTGTGGGTCTGGGCTGAAACGATGCTCAAATAGCTTGAGGAGGGGTGAGGGGCTAGTCCTGAGCCGAGACCGGCATGCAGGGTGCCCACAACAATTTGTCACCCTGCTCAGCGTGTAGCAGGGTGTTGTTTGCATGTGGGTGTGATTGTCCGGGTTGCGTGAATGCACTGAATACGAAATACGTTAGCCAGGATTGCTGAATCTGTTCGCTCTGCTTTTGCTGTGCAGACGGTGAGGAGGCAGCCAGAAATGTCAACTTCCCCCAGCTGCTGGATGACGCCGGACTGGAGCAGCAGCTGCGGAGCCTGGAAGATGTGCCCGCACTGCAAACCTTCCTGGCCAACTGGCTGGCACAGCAGTGGCCACCGCAAGAGGCGGCAATGCTGGACGGCCGGGCGGCAGCGCTCGACAGGTGTGCGTTGCAGTTTCAACCTGAGTAAACCTGTCCAAACATCTTTTCGATTAACTTCTTACTTTGTCTCCTCTTATATGCAGCTATATAGCAGCCAGCAGTGCACGTCTGGGGGTGCGCTCTCACCGCCAAGGCTGGCAAGCCCGCATCAGGGTCCGAAAGAAGAAGTACGCTCTCGGCACCTGGTCCGCTCCAGACGTGGCAGCAGTGGCGTGGGACGTGGCCAACGTGTGGCGCAGCCTGAACGCCAGCAGCACGCAAGCTAGCCAGCTGTACAACCACCCGCAGCTGCGGCTGTGGGAGGATGCTGCTCTGGTGGCCAGCCTGCGGGGCATCCAGTCCTGCGAGCAGATGCAGACCTTTGTGAAGGCGTGGGTAAAGGGGCAGCTGCCCAGCATCCTTGAGCGGCTGGGGCAGCCGCAGCAGGGCGTGGCGGCAGAGGGAGCAGCGCCGTGAGGCAGCAGTGGCCATTGCAGCCTGCAGCAGCCGAACAATTCATCGCCTGTTGCGCTAGGGGCCCTTCTCTTGCTTCAACATTTGTTGCGACAGTCTGATGGTTTGCAGTACTTTGGCCTTCACTTGTAATGTGTAGCACAGCAATGCAGCGACCAACAAGGGCGGAGTTGTGGCGCTAGGCTTGCCCCTCCAGCGCCGCCCCCTCGTCTGCAGCTCCCAGCTGCTCGCTACCCCGGACGTCGCTGGCATAGTGCTGCCGCTGCCGCCAGGTGGCATCGCACTCCTGGTCTGCCTCGTCATACTGCTGCTGCTCCTGCAGGGCATACTGATCCTCATCTGCAGGCGGCAGCGGGTCCCAGGCAAAAAACAGGCCGCTCCGCTCCCGCTGCTCAGCCATGCGTGCCGCAATCACGTCGACTGCACCACAGTGGGGGGCAGGGAGGCGCCTTGAGCGCAGCAGGCAGCAGGCAGGCATCCCCCATCTCTGTTCCCCGCAGCTGCACCACACTCGGCACAACTCTTGAACTGCCCTCCACCACGGCTCGCACCTGCTAGAGCGCCCGGCCGCCCTAGGTTGCTGGTGCCCCAACCGCCCGCGCCGCTGCGGCCGCCGCCCGCCGGCTTCAGGCCGCCGCCCTGGCTGACGTTGATGCTCACATTTGCATCTGCTGATGCAGCCAGCGGATCTTCCTCAGAGGACTGCCGTCTGGCGTCCTGCACAGCTGCATCCGCTTGCTGCGGCGACGGCTGCTGTGCCGGCGTGTTGACAGGAGGTGGCAGCGGAGGCAGGCAGATGGAGGTCTCGGGGTCGGCGATGTAGACTTCAGGGCAGGCAGGGGGTGCACCAGCCATGTCCTTGCAGTACTTGGCATAGGCCTGCAGTGGAGGGGTGGAGAAGGGGAAGACAAGGCTAGGAGCTGATGGGTACCCGCGGTGGGGTGCCTAATCAGGCTGACATATATGCCGCTGGGGTTCTCCTAATGCGTTCACATCTAAGGGCCAACAAGCAATAGCAACACCCACTCGCAACCTCTCACAATTGCACTCTGCAACCCAGCAGCGCACCAGTCCCAGCGTGGTGACCGCTGCCTTCAGTGTGGCCTCCTTGGCTGCGGGGCTGCGGGGCCCCATCTCACAGGCCAGCGCCGCCGCCTCCTCCAGCGCCGCGTAGCTGTTGCCAAACCTGCGGCAGGGAACGCGGGCGGATAGGCAGCAATGAGGCAGGCAGCAGGGCGGACTTGCATGTGGCAGCAGCTGAAGGTCAAGCTGCTTCATTCGGCTATCCATGCCTGAGTACCGCACCGCCACCTCAAAGAGACAAACTGCAGCCCAAACTCTGCGCCCACATCACCCTTCCTGGCCCTGCTCCCACCCCACGCCCGCACCTGAGCCCCGCCAGCGCGTGCCCAAACAGCTGGTCGGGCATGGCCGCCTCAGCCAGGAATGCGCAGGTCAGCAGCTGCTTCTGGCGCAGGTCCAGGCCGGGGGAGCTGTACACGTCGCCGTACAGGTGGCGCCTGGAGGGGTGGGGTGGGGGTGGGAGTGGAGGTGGGGTGGGATCAAGGATGGGGAGCGAGGCAGGGGCTGTTGCAGATAAGTGATCGAAGGGAGCACGGTGCAGGGGACCGGCCAAAAACGGAGATGTCAGGCTGCGGCATTGCTCATGAGGCTTCTATCGGGGGTTGCATCGAGCCACTTCTGTTCTGTAACTGATCAGCAATGCACCACATCCAGTGCTGACCCTGCAGGGGCCCCAGCCGCCCCGCACCTGATCCACCCCTGCAGCACCGGGTCGGCCGCCTGCATGTTGGCCCGCACACGGTCCGTCACGCCGCCGTACACCAGCTCAAATGCGTTGCCTGGCGGGCCCGCCACCTGCAGGGTGCGCGCATCGGCAGGACAGGAAGCCCAGTAGGTGGTGCGCAGTTGCAGACGCTCATAAGTTGTTGCCACCTGGTGGAAATGTTGCTCTCGCAGTCCCAATGCCAAGCGCAGCTAGCCACCTGGCTCCAATACATCCTCCCCACCTCCCGCTGCCCACCTTGCCGGGTGCATCTTCGGGCAGCAGCTTGGCCTTGTGCAGCGCCAGCGTGGCGGCCAGGCAGGGGCCATACCCCGCAAACACAACCAGGTGCCGCACACAGCCGCGCAGCTGCGCCACCGACGCGCCACGTGCATAGCACTCCCGCGCCAGGTCTGCACAGCAGAGCGGTAGTAGCTGAAGGTCACCGCCAAGCCAAGCTTGCTGACTGCAAGCGAGCAACAGCAGCCGCCCGCCAAGCGCAACCATTGTGCAGGTCGGAAGGCGGGCGGGCAGGCTCGCCGCCCTGCACGTCAGTGTGCCCAGCCTGTTCACCTGGCAGCTGGTCCCAATAGTGGAAGCAGCCCGCCATGTAGAGGCGCAGCAGGCTGCGGTCCATCTCGCTGAGATCCATGGCAGCCGAGGGGTGGGGGTGCGGCCGGGCGGCAGGGGCGCCGCCGTCGCCGCCGCTGGCGCCGGCTGCTGCTACTGTCGCGGGGGCGCGCTGCGATTCCTGCCGATCGCCAGCGATTTGGCGGTTGTACCTGCTCGCTGCGGCCGCCTTTGGGCAGCTTAGGAAGCGCCTGCAGCACGGTGCGTTACGAGGCGGCTGGGGTTCACGGATCGCGGGGCTTCCTGTGCTATACAACAAGCGCAGCAGCTGCCAAGCACCTGGGCAGGCCGCCAGGAAAAGGAGCGCCGCGGGCAAGGTTGCTCCCGGCACCCAGCATCCACAGACGGGCGATCGGGGTGCTTCACCAATGTCAGAGAGCTGTGCGCTTTGCCGTGAGGGCGACGATGGGCCAAACCCTCATGGCTCACGGGCGCCGCCACCTCCCCGCCATCCTGACCGCCCGTTGCCCCTGCCTCGCTCGCAGCTGATGCAGCGGCACGGGCCAGCCCTTGACGCCCACACCCCGACGCCATATGAACTCAATGGACAGCATGGGAGCTGCACGGCACCCCCTATAATTGGCAGGGCAGGGGGCAAATGATGCCTGCGGCGCCGAGCGGCAGCGTGCACTTACCGGGTTGCATCCAGCCAGCTGGGCCACCTGGATACCAGACAGCGGCCCGCAGCACGAGCAGTGCAAGAGGTACAGTTGGTACCCTTGCGGTGCTGGCCTGGTTGCCAGGGCGTCTCAAGTCATGTATACGTTGCCTCCCCACATGGCGAAAGGCGTCGGATCCACACTCATGGCAGCAAGTCCAGCTCAGTATGGCCTATTGCAGGACGGCGAGCCGGCTGTGCAGCTCCCACTGACACAAGCTGGACAGAAGGCTGGTGAGGGGTACTGCACTGTCACACGAGACCATTGCCACGCAATACACATGCTTTTCCTGTTACGTTTTCCGACTAGGTTCTTCTCTGACTGCGGCGGCCGTATGGCGTTCCCTGAGTGCCCCCTCTCGCACTTAACCATACTGAATGCAACCCTGATGAAGTAGGGCACCTGTTTAAACAACATCGACGTCAAAATAGTGGGCCATATTGACGTCTCTGCATTGCGTGTGGCATGCGCCGCCCGCAACTCGCGCCAGCGCTTGCCGCCGGACCAGCAAAGGGCCTGAGCACGCTGAACCCCCTGATCCACGCCTACAAATCTTCTTGCAGCTCATATGCTTGCTCCTCGTGTGTTCTGTGGCCAGGCCGCTGCACAATTCGCGGCTGGCCCGCCTCCCACTCCCCACCTTCCGCGCCAGGCCAGCTCGAAGCGCACAAACACAGCGCCACCACCATCCGCAACACACAAGCCAGATCAAGGGCAAGCTTTGCACTTGCCCGAGCCCCTGCAGCTGCCGCCGCTGCCCGCCCGCCCAGCGGCAGCAAACCCTCCGATGCCGAAGGAGGCTGAAGAGGTTGCGGCGCCTCTGGAAGTTGGCGGTGCAGCACAGCAGCAAGGAGCAGGCAGCACAGCAGCAGCAGCAGACGGCCCAGCAGCAGACTGGACGCCACCGTTCCTGCGGCGAATGGAAGCGGCGGCCGACGGCTCGCCAACCGCTGAAGCGCTGGAGCAATGGAGGCTGGCATACCAGCAGGTGGGCGCTGCGCGCTGGAAGATTGTAGGAGTAGCGTTTCGTTTCCTGGAACCTCGCTCAGCTATTGCATGATGCACACGCAGTCCCAGTCGCACTGCGGCCCATCACCACCAGCATGATCTGCGGCCGACAGCCCGTCTCCCTGCCACCCTCCCTCGCCACAGATGGCGGCCGACGCGCGCACGCTAGGCATCCCCGCCTCAGCCATCCCGCAGCTTCCAGCGCAGCCGTCGGCGGCGGAACTGCGGGCTGCCCGGGACCGGCTGGCAGGCATGATGGCCAGCTTCCTTAGTGCCGGGCTGTGAGCGGCTGCACCGTGCACCAAGCCGCAGCTTGGCAATGTACCATGACCGCTGCCGACTCTCGCGCTTTAGCCGGCAGACTGCTGCTGCCAACGCTGCTGCCTGCAGATGTACTGCTGGGCTGCTGCTGACCGCTGTGCCCACTGCCAGCCCCCCGACCACTGGTAGCCTTTCCTTTGGCCGGCATGCGTGCTGTAACGTTACAGGTCAATGGGGGAAATTCTCTTGCCTCGGAACCAAATAAGATGCATCAGGGCTGACGAAAAAATTGGTAGGTCGGGACGGGAAGACCGCTCAGATCTGCAGCAGCGGGGGGAGGGGGGAGGGCGGCAGCAGCGTCAGCAGCCTGCAGGTTTGATGCAATTGCGCGCAGCTGCTGCCAGGTCGCAGCCAGCGTGCTGCCGCTGTATGACGCAACACAACTGAGCAAGACTGCCACGCCACGGTTGCTGGCTGCAGCTGCGCGACACTGCCGGTGGGCAGGCTGCGCTGGGGGCCACCCGGCGCTGCTCGTTTGCTGCCCTGATGCCCGACGGCCATCAGAAAGAGTGCCCAATGCCGCTTGGCTGCCGCGCACCTTGCCCTCCTCGGCAAGGGACTCCACGCGCAGCAGCACAAAGCCGAACGCCAGGCCCTGCGGAGCAAGCACGAGTGGCAGGGCACATTGAAACACGAGCGGGAGCAGCAGATGAGCATGCAGCATCGGCCAGCGTCTCTCAGCAGCACGGATGAGCTGTGCTGATGCGTTTGAGCTGCTGCACATCACCAGTGCAGCGCTGCCACCCCTCCCAAGCGCTTGCGGCGCAAGGCGGCGCTGCCGCCGCCCGCCGGCGTCGGCGCCTGGGGGCGTCCTCGCCACTCACGATCAGGGTAATGGCCACCATCACGCCGGACACGCCGAAGATGAAGCCAGCCTCGGACTCGGCGAGCTGGGCAACCTCAGTGAAGCCGGCCAGGGCCTTGGGCTGCACGGTGGCGCGGCGGGCGGCGCGCGCGGGCAGCAGCGAGGGGCGGGCAGCCACGCGGGCGCTGCGGGAGCGGGGGAGGGGCAATGGGCGGGGAGCGGTGTGTGCGAGGGATGGGGGCGAGCCAGGCAACGCGCTCCTGGCGGCCCAGGCGGCATCTCATCGGCTTGCACACATCCCGATGCACGCACCCAGCGAACGCCTGCTGCTTCAGGGCCACGGCGGGGCGGGCGAGCGGGGCCGCCGCGCAGGAGAAGGCGACTGCGGAGGCCATGGCTGCCTGTTCAGACTCTGGGGACGAGCTGGGCCGAAGGTCGCAGTGCAAGGGGCGCGGCAGAGGCTGCAGCTGAACTCCCAACCCTCATCCCGCCACGTTGCCATGCACCCAGAGGTGGCCCATTGCCCCCGTTGCCGCCCCCAGCACACACAGACGCGTGAAGATCGCCGCCTAGGGGGGCAGGGACGCCTGGGAGGAGCGGCAAGGTGGGTGCGAGGGGCAGCATGGCGGCCCGCTGCTCCTGCGCCCGCCAGCAGCTGGCCACCGACGGCAGCAGTGCTCCCCATCCTACAGCAGGAGCGGGAGGGGCAACCATGGACTCGGACGACGAGGAGCTGTGCCCGCTGTGCTGCACGGAGCTGGACGTGACGGACCGGGCCATCCAGTACTGCGAATGCGGATGTGAGAGCCGTGGGGCGCGCCAGACGGGGGCGAGGAGCCGCCTTCCACAGCAGCGCGCCGCCGCCGCCGCCGCCGCCGCGCCTCCGCCGCCAGCCACAAGCGCTCGCTGCCTGTGGCGCTACTGCGCTGCGTTCCTGCTGCTACTGACGCACGGCGCCGTGCTGGCTCACTCCCGCCGCTTTCTGCAGACCAGATGTGCCTATTCTGCTACAACCAGATCCTGGACGAGGCGGCCAAGACGAGCCTGGCGGCCAAGTGCCCAAACTGCCGGTCCGAGTACGATGAGGAGAAGATCAAGATGCAGCACATTGACGCGGAGCAGTGAGTGGCTGGTGGGCTGTTTCGCAGTGGGGAATGCTCAGGCTGGGTCGGAGCCAGTGTGTCTATTGCGATGGTACCATGCTTGGGCCGCCACAGTCGCTGCTGCTGCATCCTACAGTAGCTTGCGGCCCCCGCCTGCTGCGCCCTCACTGCTGCTGCCTGCTCGTGTTGTCTGTCGATCTTCAGGCTGGAGGAGCAGAAGCGCAAGCTGAAGGAGAAGGACCGGCCCGCCAAGTCGGCCAGCAGCCGCGCCATCTCCCGCGCCAACCTGCACGTGCGCCGGGCGGGCGGCTGGGAGGAGGGAGTGGACAGAGAAGGGAGCTGCAGTGGGCGCTGCAACTGGGTGCTTTGCAGCAGCAGATGCAGCGGACTGGGCAGATGGAGTGGCAACTGGCCTGCAGGCATGCAAGTGCAGCGGAGCACTGCGGAAAGCTGCCTCACCTGCCTGTCGCGTCGCGCTTCTGCTTGCCCGCAGAACATCCGTGTGGTGCAGCCCAACCTGGTGTACGCTGTGGGGCTCTCGCTGGACATCTGCACAGAGGTGCCTCCCAGCTGCAGACGGAGCAGCCGCTGCTGCCGCTGCTTGCTTTTGACGTGGCTGGATTGAACTTCTGCTGCTGGGCAGTGCTTCATTCGAACTGCATGCCCACAAGCTGCGCATTATGGCGATGTGCCGCTGCTGCTCTTGCTCTCTGGCTGTGCAGGAAGCGCTGCGCGAGCACCAGTACTTTGGGCAGTTTGGGCGGACCATCAAGATCTCGGTCAACCGGCAGCCGCAGCACGGGCACGGCCATGGGCACGGCCACGGGCGGCAGGGCCACCAGACCGGCTCCGCCTACGTCACATTCAAGCGGCCAGAGGGTGCGCCCGGGCCGCCGCTGGGCTCAATTGCTGCTGCTGGACAGTGATGCTGCTGCTGCGTAGGCTCTGCCAAAACATTTAGCAAGGGTGCTGCAACAGTGGCTCTGCTGTCTGGCGCAGCTGCTTTGCACCATGCGCCGCGTTACCCTTGTCCCCACCACCACGGCCGCCCTCACCCCACTGCACCACCACCGCCGCTGTTCCCCCTTGCCCAGACGCGCTGCGGTGCATCAAGGCGCTGGACAGCGCGGTGTGGAAGGGGCGGCAGGTCAAGGCGTGCTTTGGCACCACCAAGTATTGCAACGCCTTCCTCAAGGGCGTGCCCTGCAACAACCACGACTGCCTCTACCTCCACGAGCTGGGTGCGCCAAGAGTGCCTGTGCTGGTGCTGGTGCTGACATTGCCTGTGGTTGGAGTGCAAGGACAGCAGAGGCTGGCTGCTGCTGTGGTGGTTCAACCCCCCTGGCTGCTGCCTGCGGCATGTGCTGCTGCCTATGCAGCACATGGGTGCTGTGGCCAACCCTCCACTGCGGCTAACTCTGCCGCTCTGCCGCTCGGTTCCCCCTGTGCAGCCGACGAGGCCGACTGCCTGACCAAGGAGGAGGTGGCGGCAGGCCTGCTGCCCGCACGCTTCATGGCCTTGGGCGGCGGCGGCGGCTTCAAGCCGCGCCTGGCGCAGCACACCGTGCCCGCGCCGCACGTGAGCGCCCTGGGCTGGCTGGCTGCGTGGGGATGATGAGGGAAGCGGGAGCGGGCAGCCTGCTTTGGAGTGCACGCTTGCGCAGTTGTTGCAGAGCTCTGTTGGCAAGGGCGAGGCTGTGGCATGCAGCAGCTGAACAGCGGGTGCCTTGTCCGCCTCACGCCCATTATGTGCAGGCTGCGGTGGAGGGCAAGGCAGCAGCAGCAGCGGGCGCGCAGCGGCACCCGGCGTCTCACCCGGTGCACGTGCTCACGGTGCCGCGCCATGCGGCCCGCGCCGGCGGTGCGTTGCACGACGGCGGCGGCAGTGGCAATGCGGCATCAGGCGTGTGGGGCAGCCCGGCGGCAGGCGTGCTGGCGGCAGCTGCAGCGCCCCCGCCGGCGCCGCCGCCTGCTGCGCCGCCGCGTCCGGCGCCAGCGCCGGCACCTGTGCCAGCTCCCGTGGTGCCGCCGCCTGCCCCCACTGGCCCATCATGGGCAAGCATCTCGTCGGCGCCGCCGCCACCGCCGGCAGCAGCGCCCCCAGCAGCAGCAGCAGCAGCCAGCCCTGTGCCACCAGCCATGGCGGCGCACCATCCGCCGTCGGTAGTGCCGCCGCCGCCCAGCGACGTGCAGGAGTGGCCATCGCTGGGTGGGCCGGCGGGCAGCGGCACCACCTCACCGCAGCGTGAGGACAGCAGCGAGGGAGCGGCAGCGGGGGGCCTGGCGCGGGTGGGCAGCGCCAACGGGGCGGGCACGACGATGGCGGAGCAGCTGCAGCGGGCGCAGAGCAAGCCGCCGAGCGCGCGGGAGCCGCCGCGGCCCAAGAAGCTGCTGCCGCTGAGCTCCCCCGCCAAGCTCAAGCCGCTGGGCAAGGCAGCGCCGCAAAAGTCGCCGCTCAAGGTGGTGGCGGCAGCGCCAGCCGCGGCCGCAACTGCAGCAGCGGCTACCGCCAGCAGCAGCGCAGCAGCCCCCACAGCGGCGGCGCCTGCGGCTGCCACGGCAAATGGTACAGCGGCGGCTGGCAAGCAGCCGCCTGCTGCTGCGAGCAAGGCGGCGGGCAAGGCGGCAGCAGCGGCAGAGGCGGTGCCTCGCAGCCCCCGCAAGGAGGCGCGCAGCCCACGGCACGAGCCAGCTGGCAAGGTGGCAACGCCGTCCCAGCAGCAGCAGCAGCAGCAGCAGCCAGCGGCCAGTGCAGAGCCGGCAACCAAGCCGCTGTCTGCTCGCCTGCGGCCGCCGCCTGGGTTTGGCGGCCCTGCAGCTGTTGCGCCACCGCCCGGGTTTGGCGGGCCAGCAGCAACTTCAGTGGCTCAGGCACCGCCCGCGGCCTCTGCAGCTGCAGCGGCCGCCCCGAGCGCTGCAGCAGCACCAGAGCCGCCCTCAGAACCGGCCAGCAGCCCTGCCGCTGCAGCAGCGCCCGCGTCATCCGCTCCAGCAGCAGCTGCTCCAGCACGGAAGAAGGTGATCATGCCTCCCCCAGGTTTTGGTGGGCCCAGCACCGCAGCCAGCACGACCAGCAGCACAGGCGCCACGCCCTCGGCCTCCCTGCATGCCTCCATGGACGGCACACCGCCCAGCCTGGCTGCGGCAGCAGCGGCGGCACGGGCAGGCGCCATCAGCCCGCAGAGCGCAGCCGGCCGGGCTGGAGCAGAGGCAGGGGCGCCCAAGGCGGAGGCAGCTGAGACTCCAACCAAGGAGGCGGCACCTGCAGACAGTGGCCTGTCGGCTGCCACCCCCACGCCGCTGGGCAGCCTGGAGCACTCGCTGCCGTCTGCGGGAGACCTGCTGTCGGCGGCCACGGGCGCACCCACCAGCGAGGTGAGGAGCTAGGGAGGGCGTTGGCAGCTAGGGGGCACATGCTGCTGATGTTTGGCAGCCAGCCAGACTGCGAGGATGTTTTTGCAGCTGCATTTGCCACTGCCTGAGCCGACAAGTCCCTTCTGCTTGTCTTGCTGCTTGTCTTGCAGGCCCGCAGTGTGTCGCCGGCTCCCAGCCTGAGCAGCACCGGCTCGCACAACATGCAGCAGGCGGCGCGGCGCCACCGCAGCCGCTTTGCGTTTGCGCAGGCGGTGGAGGAGGCGGCTGAGCAGGAGGCAGCAGAGGCGCGGGCGCAAGCTCAGCAGCAGGCCCAGCAGCAGCAGGCTGCCGCCGCGGCCGCGGCCGCCGCTGCAGCAGCGGCGGCGGCAGCTGCCGCCGAGCCCAGGCAGCCGTCGCTGCCGCCCGGGTTTGGCCTGCCTCTGACGCAGCAGCAGCAGCAGCCGGTGGCGCCCACGCACGCCTCCCTGCTGCTGCACGATACGCTGACCACGCGTCAGCAGACTGCCCCGATTCCTGTGCAGCAGCAGCCGCAGTACCAGCAGCACCCGCTGCTGGCGCCTCAGCAGCAGCAGCCACAGCAGGCGTCGTCTCTGCATGGCACGTCTCCAGCGGATGCGGGCGCTTTCTTCAAGCAGGTGGGTAAAGCAGCTGGGCATGGGCGGGGCGGCTGTGGAGTCTGCTGGGGCAGCTGTGCGCAGCATGTGCATTCCTGCCTGAGCCTGGGGTGGCATCCGCAAATGAGCAGCATGGCAAGATTGTTGCCAATGCGCAAAAGTCATCTGTCCGTTCACTCTTGCCCGCCCCCTGCCCCCTGTCAATCCAGATGTTCCCCACCGCCCATGTCTCGGTGGCCAGCAGCTACGAGGCAACTGCCCAGCAGCAGCAGCAGCAGCAGCAACAGCAGCAGCAACACGCGGCCCTGCTGCACCAGCAGCAGCAGCTCCAGCTGCAGCAGCAGCAACAACAGCAGCAGCAGCAACTGCTCCTGCAGCAGCAGCGTGCTGCGGCGGCCTACCAGCCCCTGCAGCAGCTGCAGTACCAGCAGCCGCCGCCTCAGTACCAGCTGCCGCCGCAGTACCAGCAGCTGCAGCCGCAGTACCAGCAGCTTCCTCAGCAGCACGAGCTGCCGCCGCCGCCGGGCTTCCCGCCGCAGATGGCGGGCGGGCTGGGCGGGCTGCACGGCCAGTTGGGTGGTGCAGTGCCGGCTGGTGCAGGCCTGCACGGCTCTGCTCCACTGGACGCCTCCACTGGCAGCAGCCTGTACAACCCTCACAACCCCATTGCTGGCAGTGAGTTGCTGACGGGGGAGTTGGTGGAAGGACGCAGCCGGGTAGCGAATGTGGCCCTGCATGCGTTGGGGACCGAGCTGTGGCTGTATGCTTGCTGCAGGTGGTAATGAATGGCCTTTCTTCTCCCCAACCTTCTGTCCTTGCAGTGTTTGCCCAGCAGCAGCAACAGCAGCAGCCACAGGCGGCAGGCGTGCCCCCAGGCCTTGCCTTGCTGCGCCAGCTGCAGCAGGCGGGCCAGCAGAATGCCGCGGCTGCCGCCGCCGCTGCCGCCGCTGCAGCGGCCGCCGCTGCAAGCCAGCAGCAGCAGCAGCAGCAGCAGCAGAGCGGGTTTGGCGGCTTTGCAGACCCGGCGATTGCCGCCATGGGTGTGCGCTCGGCGCCCTCCCCTCTGCTGCCCCCTGGCTTTGGCAGCTTGAGGTGATTCTTACCCGCGGTGCCCATTGTGCACGCATGCGCCGATGTCGGCTCGATATACCCCCTGCAGCCTGCTCGCCCTCTTCTTTCATTCCTCATCGGTGCCCCGTGAGATCTGTTGACTGCTGTGATGCAAGCATGCCTAACCAACAGAGCAAGAGTTGCGTCCACTGCGAAAGTTTGCTGGGGCCAGGCGTTGTTGGTTGCATGCTGCACTGTTGGATTGGGTGAGCATCAGACCGGCATGGGCAGTTGCAATTTACTGCTGACGACACGTGCGCTGCTGAATGGTGGCCTGCCTTTGCTCTTGGCTGCTGAGGTCAAGGCAAGCCTGGCTACTGTGCCTGCTCCACTTCTCACCATGGCAGCTGCACCACGTGGGTCAAATGCTTGGATCATCAACAGGGAAATTCAATTGCAATTTGAAACGCACGGGTGCCCTATGCAACCCTTTGGAAATTGCCAGCTGCATGGGCATCGTGGAGTGGCGGTGCAGGCGGCGGTGGGCGGCGGTCATTCACGACGCCAGAGGCGGCCGCAGCTGGGCCATTGTTGAGCATCATGCACTCGCTCGGACACTAGACAGTCTAGGAAAGGCTTCGTCCAGCCGCCCATGCCCCTCATGCCCAGCCCTGCACTTCACCAGCACTCGCCCACTGCTGCCCGCCCTTCAACAGCTGCTGCAGCCTCTTCCCAGTGAGCACAGTGACTGCCCAGCCGCCCACACTGCTCTGTCGCCCAGCTGATCGCCCAAACTGCACAGTGGTGCGCTTGTTGCCTTGCTTCCGTGCTGCAGGCCCTCAAACAAGGCATGTGCGGTATAGGCACAGCGGCAGGCTCCTCAGGCTCGCCCTGCTGCCCTCCCTGCAGGCCCGCCATGCTGCCCCAGCTCGCCGCTTGCGACCCCCAGGCTCTCGGACTCATTTTCGACCTGCTGGATGATGACGCGAGGTATGAGCAGGGCTTTCAACGATTGCTGGCAGGGTTTGCTGTCGCACATGTGCTCAAACCGCTCATGATGCCCCCCCAATGGTGCAGGCAGGCGGCTGCGGCAGTAAGCCGAGGCTGGCGCAGCACTGTTCGCAGCGACCCGCGTTTTTGGCCCACCGTCATCCTGCGGGGCAGCAAGGCGGTGGTGCGCACTAAAGGGTGGATGCTGAAAGACCGCGCCCTGAGCGGCGGCACTGCAGCAAACGAAGTAGATGGAGTTCTGGTGGCCTGGGAGACGGGCGCACGTGCACGCGCACTCAGCCAGGCCGCCCGCATCAGCGCCCGCACCGAGCGCATCCGCCTGGAGGGCTTCAATGACCAGGTGGGTAGGCGCCCTTTCCGGCATGCCAAGGTGCGGCATGCCGAGCATGCAGCGCCTGCCCTTGGGACTGCCCAACCAGCAAACCATGCCATCCTCATGCCATGCTCACAACCCATCGCTGCGCCATGCCTTGCCATGCCACGCCAAGCCATGCCATGCCATCCATGCCATAACACTTAGAGTTTCATCCCATGCCGCCACTCAATTGATGCGCTACCATGCCTCTTCTTGTGCAGGCCGACCTGGTTTGCGGCGTGCTGGCAGCTCTGCCGCCCGGTCTCACCTCGCTGCAGCTGGCCACGCCCTGCGCTGGCCCAGTGCTGGGAATTATCGGCGAGCGCTTCACGCGCCTGCAGCGGCTGGAGATGCTTGGGTGCGATGGCGATGCCGTTGAATGGCAAGCACGCGGCACAGCAGCCGCGCTGCCGCTGCTCGGGCGGCTGGAGCTGAACTACTCAAAACCAGACAACCTTTATGAAGACGGCTTCATAGACAAAAGTTTCAACGTGGTCAGGATGGGAGATGATGTGGCGGCCATGCTCCGGAGCGCCAGCCGGCTGGAGCAGCTGTCCCTGGTGCTGCAGTACAGCCCAGCTGTGGGGGATCTGTGGGCATCCCTGACAGCACTGCGCCACCTCAGGTGCGCCTGCTCGTCCTAGACCCATTCAAGTGCTTCCCGTGAAACTGGTACCGACTCCAAACATTCCTCCGTCTGGTCTCGTAGGCTGGTGTTGTGTGCCATCCGCTCTGCTCAGGACGAGCAACAGTCCGACATAGTGCAGGCCGTGCAGGCGTTGGAGGCTGCCACCCAGCTGGAGTCTCTGCACCTCAGCGTCACTACCAGCGCTTATGCTGAGGTAACAAGGCGCTGCAATCAACCCATCTCACGTGTGGAGTAACTCAAGCCTGAATGGCTGTGGGCTGCTGTCACTTGAAAGTATTGTATTGCGATGTGCAAACCCTTCTGTGGCAACAGGCATAGCATAATGGACCTGCACAACCCTCCCCTGCTTCTCGCTCCTTCTTCTGCCACAGGGCGATGCAGATCCGGATGATGATAGTTGGCAAGCCGAGCTGGGAGAGTGGGTGCAGCTGCCCCCGCTGGCGGGCCTGCCCTGCCTGCACAGCCTGGACGTGGGAGGGCTGGCGGCACTGCCTGTTGACTGGCGCCAGCTGAGCTCGCTGCGCCAGCTCAGCGTGCGCCCGCTCCCTCGAGAGCAGCCTGCTGATGAGCCAGAGCCAGAGACTCACTCTTTCGACCAGCCCGTCACGGACTTGACTGGCCTAACGTGCCTGCACCTGCCTGGTGCCCGCCTGACTCCAGCGCTGTGCGAGCTGAGTGGCTTGCAAGAGTTGACTGTGCAGGCCGGGGCTGCTCCCCTGCCCAGTGAGGCCAGACGCCGCACGAGGATGCGCAGGAGGCCCAGGGCGTCCCAGCCGCCCTGCCACAGCAGCTGCTGGCCACGCTGCGCCGCCTGACCATCAACTGTGCAGCGGCCAGGCAGGATGCCTGGCGCACCATGCTCCACGACGCAGGGGCTGGTGCTCAGCTGCACACCAGCTTCTTGTCTAGCTGAGTTTGCAGGCCCCCGTAGTCTTCTCACATATCAAGCCGATCTGCATGTCGCAAGCCCTTGTTTGAAAACTCAGAGTTGCATGATCTCCACCCTTTCTCCACTCTGCAAGTCCAACCGCCCCTGCCACCTGCTCGCTAACAACCAGTTCGCGCTGATTTGAGTGTGTTAGTTTCTGTAAAGTTCGGCCTGTGTGCAACACAGCATGGACGGTCTACAAGCATGGGCATATACATTGAAGTGAGAGAATTGAACTACAGGGGGTAGCTGGTGTGTGCAAATTGTTGCAGCCCGGGTGCGTGCTCAGCTCAGGCGCAGGCGGCCCCTGCGGTGCTTCATCACGCGCTCCCACCGCCGGTCCTCCTCAAACTGCGCAGCGGAACAGGGGCAAACAGGCAGGGCTGGAAGTCAGGTTTGCCTGCCAGTGATGCAGGGCCTAAGCAAGCACATACAACCTTCCAGGGCACCTGCGGTAGGCCATCCTGCAGTGTGCAAGGCCCACCTTCTCGATTGCGGCACGCACGTCGCAGCCAGCTTGGGAGATATAGCTGCACAGAGGGCTTAGGTTGGATATCACACTGAGCGAGTGCCCTTGCCACTCGTGGCCACACCTTGCAGCATGCGCAATTCAGCTGCACAGGCTCCCCGCCGCAGCCCCATGCCTACAAGGTGGCAGTCGGCTCGTCTATGCGTAGTGCGCGCTGCAGCACAGCCGCCAACTTGGCCACTGCGGCATGGGTAGCCACTTGACAATGAGCAGGCCTGGGGCACGCCAGCATCCTGGCCCACAATCTAGAATGGCAAGCCAGTTCTCTCACACCCAATAACAGCCAACCCAGCTCACCGACAAACGCCTGATTGCTGCCGCGCTGGCCGCCGTTCCCACCACCGCCAGACCGGCCCGCCAGCTGGCCTGGCAGCTCCTGGCCGTCTGGCAGCAGCACGATGAGGCGCCGCTTGCTGTGTTCGTCCGCCACGAATGCCACGCGCTTGCCGCTGGCCGCCGCCTCCACGTCTGCCACGGGGATGAACACGTGGCTCCTGAGCGGGCAGCAGAAAGGAAGGAGACAAGAACGCTTAGCCGCAGCGAGAATTGCAAATCGCAACGACCATTTGGCTTTGAACGAGTGCCTCTGCTGCATGCCCGCGTGCACGCCGCAGCAACGTGCCGCTGCGCTCGCCGCCACCACCCCGCCCCGCCCCACCCGCCCACCTGCAGGCCAGTGCATTGTCTGACAGCAGGTTGTTCAGGCGCTTGAGCTCCACGGTGTCGCAGCCGTAGCGCACCGCCAGGCTGGCCAGGCTCTCCTTGCCCGCCAGCCGGTGGCACAGCACAAACGAGGCGGGGCGGGCGGCCGCATAGGCGGGCGCGGCCGGCGGCGGCGCAGCCACGCCTGCCACGCGCCAGCGGGCGCAGAAGCGCTCCGCCAGCACAATGTCTGTGCACAGTCACGGGAAGAAGGCAGTGTGGCGTTAGTGACAGAGCTTTCCTTTGCTGTTCTTTCAAGCAACTCGACCGGGGACAAGGCCTCGGCTTGCCGGCAAGAGGGCACCCTGCCACCCCACCTGCAAGCTCGCGCAGCCGTTTGCTGACGAGCTGCATTGCATGATGGGTGTTGAAGAATGCTTTTGCCAGGATCGGGACAGCATCAGAACTCACACTGCAAGCCCAAGGTGAGCAGACAAGCTGGCGGCGCACAACACGCATGCCCTCCAAGCTCCCTGCTGTAGACTCACCCGCGCATGCACCAGCGATGCGTGCTCGCCCAGGCTCCTCAGTATCTCCAGCCAGATGAGGTCATCCAGCTGGCCCTCAGCCTCCACGGTTGAGGTTGCTAGGGAGGCAGCCGAGGCAGATGCAGACGCACCAGCTGCGCTGCTACCACTGGCCGCTGCGTCGGGCTCATCGGGCGTGTCACTGCCGGCCGGAACTGCTGCTGGGCAGCTGAGTGATGCTATCGAGTGACTCACAGCAGCTGCAGGCGCTGTGCTGGTGCTGCCAGGCTCCGCTGCAGGCCCCATACTGGCGGCAAGCTAGGAGCGGCGGCGGCGGCAGTGGCGGCGGCCTGGGCAACGAGCCACGCTCCTGATGGCGGCACTGGTTGATTTACACAGCCTCTCGCTTCCAATCAGGGGGCGCCTGGGCCACGAGGTAGGGCACGGCGGGGACGAGCGCCGAGGGTTCAGGGGAGTGGTGCAAGGTCGCTGGGCGGCGGCTCCCGACACTCCAAACGGGCTCTAGATTGCGATAATACTGCTCAAGGCCGCGCTGCGCGCCACTGACTTGCATGGGCCTGCTGCCTGCTGGGCCAGCCCGCTGACCCGCTTGAACAAGCCCAGGCGCCCCAATTGAGGTGCGGGGCATCGCGACAGGCGAGCAAAGCTACGCGAAAGAGGTCAAAGCTCGGCGCCATGCCGCCGCCACCGTCGACAACTGCCGCCGCCGACGCGTACGAGCTGCGCCAGGCCATTGCAGCCGGCAGGGACGCAGAGGCAGCACGCCTGCTGCGCCTGCTGGCGGCTGGGGGCGCGCTGCTGCCCGCCACGTTCGCCGAGCTGGCCGCCGCTGGCCTGCCGCAGTCGGCGGTTGCCCTCGCCCAGCTCGAAGCGGGGCAGTCAGACCTGCGAGAAACAGAGGCTACCGACGAGGGAGGCTCTTACCTCCACGCAGCAGCAGCGGCAGGAGCAGGTGCAGAGGTGGTGCACGCCCTCATCGCTGCAGGTGGGTGTGCACGCTGGGGAGGTGGGGAGGCAGTGGGTGCTCTTGCTCTTCCTTCTCTGTTCTCTTATTGCCACCCTGCTCATATTTCCCACCAACCAGCCCCATCCACCTACTCTACCATCCTGCAGGCTGTGCCATCGACGGCGGGGACGACAACAAGGCCACCGCTCTGCACGTGGCGGCGCGCGAAAATCACCTGGCCACCTGCCGTGCCCTGGTTGAGGCTGGCGCTGATGTGCTGGCACGCAACCGCCACGGTCGCACGGCGCGGGCGCAGGCGGGGGTCGGCGGAGACATCAAGGCACTGCTCGAGGACGCAGAGGCAGCCTGTGCGCAGCGGCGGGCCGAGGCGCAGGGCCGGCTGTTTGATGCCAAGATGCGGGCCACGCAGACGGAGAGCGCATGCAGGCTGGGCTGCGTGTGATGCGACCCCTGTCACTGATTGTCCTGTTACATGCTGGGCGGACAGTGTGTGATCAGGGGAGAAGCACTGGGGCTGCATTGCCACCGGGGTGCGCCGAATAGTGCACAATCACAACAACGCATGGTCAGCGGTCAGTCACGCAAGTCAAGGCTTGAAAAGGCAGGGTTAGGTTGGAGAGGGTGACAGATGGTGCGGCGGCAAGTCCTGAGAGTCGACAATGTTATGAAGGCGGGGAGCCGTTGAGAGGCACGCTGAGCAGGAAGGTGGCGCCCTCCTCCTGCGCCATCAGCAGCATGCCCTCGTGCTCAAACTGCACCTGCACAATGGAAGGAGGGAGGGTGGAGTGGGGAATTTGCTCATCAAGGGAGTTCACCGCACAAGCAGTCCAAAGGCGATGCAATGTGCCCGGGCTGTGCAGGTGAGAGTAGCGGCTGGCACACTGCACACACAGGCCATCACACCAGCCGGTGTTTTGAGCACGCTCACAACCACACCCGCAGTGCCAGCGGCTGGCGCAGCACACCTGCAGCAGCCCATGTGCCGCGGAGCACTGGCGCACCAGCGCCAGCTGCCAGCCGCCAGAGGGCAGGGTGGCAACCGCCAGCGGCTGGCCAGCAGCCCCCTCCCCCAGCTCTAGCAGCTCCCAAGCACTGGCAAGGCGGAAGCCTTCAGGAGGCTGCGCTGCGGCGGCTGCCAGCGGCGGCGGCAGCTGATCGGCTGGCGAGTCATCAGAGTGTGCAGGGGCAAGCTCCCCTGCTGGCCCTGGCTGCTCCGCTGGAGACCCTGGCTGCTCCGCTGCAGGCTCTGGCTGCTCGGGTGCAGGCCCTGGCTGCTCGGCTGCGCCCTGCTGGCTGTCAGCCGGTGGTGATGGCGGCTTCTCCTGGGGCGGCGCTGGGGGCGGCTGCTCCTCAGGCGCAGGTGGCGGGGGCGGCTGCCCATCGGGCTCCTCTGCCTGCTGCTGCAAGGGAGGGCTCTGCCCAGCAGGACCACCTGCTGCCTCCTGCACCGCATCCTCCTGCTGTGCCAGCTCAACTGCCGAGAGCTGCGCCGGCTGCTCCTGTGCCTCTCCCACCGCTGCAGCTGGTGCCGCCGCAGCTGGCGGCTGGGGTGCCTCCTGCTGCGCTGCAGGTGGCGTGGCTGCTTGGGGCGCCTCGGTCTCCTCCTCGGCTGCTGGAGCAGGGACACCTGCTGCCGCCTGTCCTGCTGCCGTTGGGGAGTCCGCTTGCTCCGCCCCGGCTGAGTCCGGTGCATCGCTGCCCACCTGGCCTGCTGGATCATCCTCCGCTGCCTGGGCAGCCTCTGCTTCCTTGCCAGCCTTCGCGTCCGGAAGGCAGGGTGTGTCGCCATGTTTGCTGCACTGTCCGTCAGCACAGCAGCGAGCCGGCTCAGCTGGTCCTGTGCTGGTCTGCTGCTCAGGCGGCACAGACTGTTGCAGGGGTGGCACAAGTGCTGGGCTCTCCACTGGAGTGGGCTGGTGCTCTGCTTCTGTGCGCCCTTCTGCGGCCTGCTGCTCCGTGGTGGCTGCATGCTCGCTGCCCAGCTGGGAGCCAGGCTGCTGCTGTGATGGCTGTGACTGCGGCGGTAACTGCTGCTCGGCTGCCTGCAGCTCTGCCTGGTGCTCAAGCTCAGCAGGCGCTGCTGTGTGCTCCTCGGGCTGCGGCTGTGGCGGTGCCGCGGTGGCCTGCCCCTGCTGCTGTGCCTCCGGGTGCTGCTCCTTGCGCTCAACTGGCTGCTGCGAGCCTGCGTCTGGCCCCTCCCCATCAGCTTGCTGCTCCCCCAGCTGTTCCTGCTGCTGGCCATCCGAGTGCTGTGCTGGGTCCCGCTGCTCCTGCTCTGCTGCCGCAGCCAGCTCCTCCTGCTGATCTGCCGCCACCGGCTGCGGCTGTTCCTGCTGCTGCTGCGTCTGTTCCTGCTGCTGCGGCGGCGGCTCCTCCTGCTGCGGCTGCTGCTCCTCTTCATCCTCCTGTTTCTGCCGCTCCTGCTCTGCTGCCACCGCCTGCTGCTGAGGCGGCTCAGCAGGGCTGTCCAGGTGCATGGAGGGCAGCATGCCCAGCCCACCAAATGCGGGGTTGTCCACCAGCAGCAGCTCGCTGCCCCGGTGCCCTCCCAGCCGCGTGCTGCTGCCAAAGCCGTGCGCGCCTCCCACCGACAGCGGCGGCAGCAGCGCCCCGGTGCCCTCGCTGCTGGTCCCCACAGGGCCGCTGTCACCAAGCAGCTGCGGCGATGATCCCCGCACATCCCCATCCAGGTCCATGGCCTCGCCCAGCGGCGGCCAGCCGTGCTGCACGGGCCCTCCTGCCGGCTCCCCCAGGCTGCCGGACAGGCCTGCCTCTCCGCTGGCAGCTCTGGGATGCTGCACCTGCTGCTCCGCCTGATACGCCGCTGCGGGCGCTGGCTCTGCCGCAGGCGCTGACGCTGTCGACCCGTGCTGCGGTGACTTGGGCCTGCCTGCCGACGGCTGCCGGCGTCCACTGCTGGGCGGCGTGCCACCCTGCTGCTGCTGCTGCGGGCTGGTGCGGTTGGGGCTGGGGCTGTGGACCGCAGCCCTGGGCGTGGCGGCACCAGAGGGCCCCAGCAGCCAGGCCACCTCTGCCGCCTGCACCATCAGCGGGAACTGAACCTCCTCCTCGTCCCCTGCAGGGCACAGGCATAGTAAGGGGGACGCAGTTGCTGCTCTGCGCTGAGAGGTCATGCAGGCACATGGTGACGCATGCGGAACTTGCAAATCGCAAGGCATTGCGGCCAGCAGACTGCATTCTGGGAAGGTTGACCAGCCACTGCTGGTGCCAGTGGCAGCATTAAAAAACAGTAGGATGACGGGTAGGAGCGCACCTGTCTCGTACAGCAGCGTGAGCGACTTGTCGGCCAGCGACACATGCAGCACCACCGCCGGCCACCACTGGCCTTCATCGGGCCAAAGAGTCTGGAACAGGGAGTCCAGGCAGGTCAAGGGCAAGTGATTGAGTGGCTACAGGCTCTCAGCAGCATGCATCACACCTGCATACTACGCGCCGCCTGCAACTCAGCCGTCCTGTGCTCGGTTGCTCTGAGGTTCTGGACCTCCAAGCTCACCTGCACCAGCTTGCCCTGCAGGCCTGCCTTCAGGTCCTTGGCCTTGAGCAGCCAGCTCTTGGGGGGCGTGGCAGCCGAGGGGCCGCGCGCCTGGTAGCCCTCCCCAAACTGCGACAGGTCGGGCGGTGGGCCGCCGGCCCGCTCCGCCGACCCCGGCGGCGTGTGCCCCTCATGAGCCGACACCAGCTGCTTGCTGCCCTTGCCGCGCGGCCCCTTGCCCGGCCCTGCGCCGCGGCCAGCACGCGCCGACACGGGCTTGGCGGGCGGTTTGCCGGCGGGGCTGCGCCGCGGGCGGCTGCCCCCCGCTGGTAGCGCAGCACGGCCGCCGCTGCTGGAGGACAGGCCTGGCAGCGGCATGGACAGGTTGCCCTGTGCCAGGGCGCCGGGTGGCGTGCCGCCCGCCACATCATGCGAGCGTGTGCGGCGCAGCGGGCGGCCAGAGGTGGAGCCTGAGGCCGGCCGCTCCTCAGGCGCAGCCGCCACAGCCGGCGGCACGCCTTCGGCAGCCTCTGGTGTGCCTGCCGGCAGCGCAGAGTGAGCCCCCTGCACCAGCGCCACCAGGGGGAGCACCGTGGGTGGCGTCTCAGCCGGCGGCGGCAGCTGCCCGCTGCCGGCTGCCGCCTGGGCTGCCGCCGCTGCGGCTGCCGCGGCCGCCTGCCGAGCCTCCTGTGCGCGGCGGACCACTTCCACCTGCCGCTCCAGCTCACTCAGGTCGGCCTGTGGGCCACAAGGGAGGCAGGCAGGTGTGAGCATGGGGGCCAGAGAAGCACGGGTGGGCGTGCACCATTTTCCTCCGGTACCACAGCACAACATCGGGTGTAGCAGCGGGTAGTGTGTTGCACCTCGTCTCCCATCCTACCGCACAGCTCACCACGTCCACGCCAGACAGGTCCACAGTCAGGCCCTCTGGCGGGCGGTAGGGCAGGCCAGAAGCACCCGCCAGGCTGGCTGCACGAAGAGCAGCGGCCTGTGCCGCCGCCTCAGCACGCTCCAGCCGCGCGGCTGCGGCCGCGGCGGCCGCGGCTTTGGCTTCCGGGCTGTTGACCGGCAGCTCCCGACGCTCAAGCTTGGGCAGCATGATGGCCACCGGCTCCTGGCTGCTGTCGGGCCCATGCAGGAGGCGCCAGGCGGCGCGTGCCTGCAGCATGTGCTGCTGCGCCGCCGACGCCACATCTGCCGCCACCGCACCGCCGTTTGGAGGTGGGCCGTGCTGGTGGAGGGCCGCCTGTTGCTGGGTCGCAATGGTGGAGCCGTAGATGCAGGTGCAGACCGCACGGCTGTGTGACCGGAAGCAAGGGGAGGGGGGCACCGAGAGTTAGTGGCGGCGGCGGCGCGGTGGGCAGGGACGGACGGCGGGCCGGCACAGGACCGCGGCGGTGGTGCAGCGTGTTGGGCTCACCCAGTGAACGGGCAGCGGGCGTGCGGGACGGCGCTGCCGCCCGTGAGCTCCCCTGGCCCTGGCCCGGCCATCTTGTGCTCACTATCGCTGCCAGGCACCCATGATCGCGACTTCGTGGCCTAATCAACTGTAGCAGAGCAGTGTTCCTGGCTTGTTGAGCCGTGCACTCCACGTCGGCCGCTGCATTTCGCTGGCAGGCGCCCCGAGAGTCCCCAGCGCAATTCGTCACACCCGGGAGCGAGCATCAGTACTTTGATCAAACCCGTAGCCCGGTTCCAGCGCTCCACAGCGAGAATTATTGCCAAGCGGCCAGCTGCGGCGCCCTGGGCGCGCCAGCAGACTGCGCAATGACGAAGCAGACCGTCAGGACCTATGATGAGGTGCGCGGTGGCATGCATGCAGCGGGACGAGCGCGCCGCCGCCGCCGCCGTTCTTCGCCGCTGCCACTGCTGCCATCTCCACTCCACGCATCAACTGGCTTGCCCTCTGCCCGCCGCCCTGGCCCTCCACAGGAGATGGCGTTCATTGAACAGCTGTCTCCCTACCACTACAAAGTGCGGACGGGGTTTGTGCCCGGCATGAACGTGCCGGGAGTGTTTTACGTCAACGACCGGCTGCGGGGGCTGCTGTTTGAGGAGCTGCAAGCCTACTGCCAGCGCGGCGAGCACGGCGGCTTCCTGCCAGCCGTCAAGCAGATTGCCAACGTGGCGGCGCTGCCCGGCATCGTCAGGGTGCGCCAGGCGGCACAAGTCGCAGCTGTGGTTGCTGATCTGTGATGCTGTGGATGCAATTGCATGTGCGGCACAGCAGGTGGCTGCACTTGGGCCTGCTGTTCACTTCCCCCTGGTTGGGCACAGCTGGGAACGCTGTTCTGGGATGCACCATGCTTCACCTGCCCTCTGTCAAGCCCTTGCCATCTCAGCCTTTGCAGCTCCCTCGTTCCCTCCCGCAGAAGTCAATTGCGCTGCCGGACGTGCACAGCGGGTACGGCTTTGCGATCGGCAACGTAGCGGCCTTTGACATGGCCGACCCGCAGGCCGTGGTGTCGCCTGGCGGCGTGGGGTTTGACATCAAGTGAGTGTTTGTGTCCAGCCTCTCCACCCCAGCCACAGCTGTAGCGGCAAAGCACGCCCCCTTCGCCCCTGCTGCTGCTGGGCCTGGGGCGGCCTATGCCTGTCGCTGCCCATGCTGGTGGTGCAGGTGCTGCTACGCCTGCGCTTCTCAACCGTATCTCAGTCTGGGCTGAGTTATGCTCCATGTCCACCTGGGCCCTGCCCCGTCCCCTCGCTGCAGCTGCGGCGTGCGGCTGATCCGCACCAACCTGACTGAGAAGGACGTGGAGCCGGTGCGGGAGCAGCTGGCGCAGGTGCGAGGCTGGCGGAGCAGCGGGCTGGCCTACACCAGACTGTTAAGGTGCTGCGGCAGAGCGAAGCTCAACCCCAGACTCATGCTGCTACCGCTCTTCAGGACGTCTGCCTTGTATTGCCGAGCGCTGGTTGGCCAGGCCTCCAACATGTACCGTGTTGAGCTCCCCCCTGCCCTTTGCCGCTCCTTAAACCCCTCCCCTCCCCCTCCCCCCTCACCAACCAGGCACTGTTTGACCACATCCCCGTGGGCGTGGGCAGCCAGGGCATCATCCCCACCACCGCCAAGGACCTGGAGGAGGCGCTGGAGATGGGCATGGACTGGAGCCTGAGGGAGGTGCGCGCAGGGGCTGGGCAGCGGGTGGGTAGTGGGTGGGCAGTGTCAACTGTGCCCGGCTAGCGGCCAAAAGCGTGGTGCCCTCTACGTCGCACAATTTGCAATCACATCCGTCTGCCTGCTCCCCTTACCACCCCAGGGCTACTCGTGGGCGGAGGACAAGGAGCACTGCGAGGAGTACGGCCGCATGCTGAACGCAGACCCCTCCAAGGTGGGCTGGCAGGGCTGTGCTCTTGTGCTTTGGGGAGCAGCCAGCAGGCGAGTGCCGGAGGGAGCGCTTAGGCAGCGTTGCTGCTGCTGAGCATTGCAGCCCTCCATCCAGAGTTGACCCTGCATGGACACAGTGCCTGCTGCCTCGAGTAGCTCAACAAAAGTGTCCCTCGCTCTGCCCCTCCTCCAGGTGTCGGCTCGTGCCAAAAAGCGGGGGCTGCCGCAGATGGGCACGCTGGGGGCGGGCAACCACTATGCAGAGATCCAGGTGAGGGCTTGGGCGGGCAGGCTTAGTTGTTCACTGCAGGAGTAGCATGTGGTGGCCAGGCTTGGTTGCTGCCCTCCCGCTGCTTCTCCTCAACTCCCATTTGTCTTCCGCTCTCTTGCCATCACTCCTGCCCCTGTCCCCGCCCCTTGCCCCTCCCGCCCCAGGTGATTGACGAGGTGTTTGACCGGGTGGCGGCCCGCAAGATGGGCATCGACCAAGTTGGCCAGGTCTGCATCATGATCCACAGCGGCAGCCGCGGACTGGGGCACCAGGTGCGCAGGGGCGGGGCCTGGCCGTGCAGGGCGGCGGCAGGGCAGCAGGGTGCCGTGGCTGAACAGCTGGGCGGGAGTGGACAGGGTGGAAGGGCAACCGGGATGGCTATGCGCCTTCCAAGCATTGGCACGGTGCGGTATTCACTTCATGCAGTGTGCCTGCTGCCCCTGCATGCCGCCCACCTGCCCGTTCCCCTGTTTCCGCCGCTCAGGTGGCCACTGATGCGCTGGTGTCGATGGAGAAGGCGATGGCGCGCGACGGCATCCTCACCAACGACCGCCAGCTGGCCTGCGCACGCATCAACTCGCAGGTGGGGTGGGGTGCGCGGCCGTGTGGGCACTGGCGGTGCTAAATCAGGAAACGGGGTGCATGCGGGATTGAAATGTCATGCCTCAAGTCTGCAACTTGCCACAGCCATGCAGCGTGCACAGCCCGCTGATGTCGCCCTCCCGATGCCCCTGCTGCACCCAAGCAGGAGGGCCAGGACTACCTGACTGCCATGGCCTGTGCAGCCAACTACGCCTGGGTCAACCGCTCCTCCATGACGTTCCTGTGCCGCCAGGCAAGCTGCACCTTGTGTTGCGGCAGCTTGTTGATTACTGCGGCAGCTGCGAGGTGGGATGGATGGATGGAGGCCATCTTCACTGGTCTTGCTTGTCCACTCCTGAGTGCCCACCCTGTTCCCCTTAATGCCTGCCATACCAACAGGCGTTTGCCAAGATGTTTGGCCAGACGCCCGACGACCTGGACATGCACGTGGTGTACGACGTCTCCCACAACATCGCCAAGGTGGGGTTGCGACACAATCTTGGTGCTGGGAATCTGCAATGTGGGAAACAGAGCACCAGACACCTGGTGTGGAGAGTACAGGTGCATCAGCATTCTGCAGGTAGCTCATCAGCACTGGGCCAGCCGTTGGCACCGCCCCACCCTCTCAACCCCATCTTCTCAACCCCACCCTCTCAGCCCACCCTCTCAACCCTCGCCCACCCCACCTCCCACCCCCCTCTATCAGGTGGAGGAGCACGTGGTGGACGGCCAGCTCAAGACGCTGCTGGTGCACCGCAAGGGCTCCACCCGCGCCTTCCCGCCCCACCACCCCCTCATCCCGGTGGACTACCAGCTCACGGGCCAGCCGGTGCTGATCGGCGGCACCATGGGCACCTGCAGCTACGTGCTCACGGGTGCGTGGGGCGCAGCGGGTGGGCACGGTGCGGTAGCATATGCTGCGGTTTCTGAGCAGCTGGGTGGATCACAAAGTTGAAGTGGTTTGCGATGTCTGCCAATGCGCACGCTGTCAAGTCGTGCGCCCAGCGCCGCTCCTCCTCCGGCCAGGCACTGAGAAGGGCATGGACGAGACGTTTGGGTCGACTTGCCACGGCGCGGGGCGCGCTCGCAGCCGCAACAACAGCCGCAACAAGCTGGACTACCAGCAGGCGAGTGGGGCGCGGGAGGAGGTTACAGCTGCGTACATCGCGACGGCGTGGCTGGCAGCCTCTATGGCGGTTGGTTGCAAGGGGCGCTCTGACCAGCATCTTCACTCGTGCCCTGCTTGCCTGCGCAGGTGCTGGACGCGCTGAAGGCCAAGGGCATCTCCATCCGGCAAGTGACATGGAGTTGTGGGTGTGCGGTGCTGCAGGTCTTTGTGTCGCTGGCCTGCCCAGCGCCACAGCAACCCTCATCTCACACGCCGTGCTGCCACCCACCCCTCGACCCTGCCTGCTGCAGGGTGGCCAGCCCCAAGCTGGTGATGGAGGAGGCGCCGGAGAGCTACAAGGATGTGAGCGAGGTGGTGGACACGTGCCACAACGCGGGCATCAGCCGCAAGGCCGTCAAGCTGCGGCCCATCGCGGTGGTCAAGGGCTGACCGCGCGCTCCGCGCCTGCTTGCGCTTCGCACTCCCTGCTCGCTTCTCTCGCTGCCTGCTGCTCGCTGCCCACTGCAACACTGCGTTTATTCAATCTTCAACAGGATGTTATCGCCCTTGTAATGAGAGCAGAAGAGACCTGGTGGGAACAAGAGTTGGGATCGGCACTGGCCGGGCGTCTCCAGCGGACCGGCAGCATGCACGGCGGCCCCGCATTAAGCCAGCTCGCCTGCGGCATCCTCGTTCGGCTGTACTCTCTCTGATACTGCTTCTGAGCATCACAGCTTGCAGAATGGCGCTGTACCCAGGCGCGGGCTTCCCAGCCGGCGCCCACCTGGAAGACTTCTTCTCGCCCTTCTTCGCTGGTGAGCAGTGGGCAGTCGGCGATCATTCAGCATGTGCGCAGCGCGCCTCCGAGACTGCTAGGGTTTGGCGCTCTCGACAAGCGCGCCTGCAACACCTCAAGAGCTCTTGATGGCCGGCCCCTGACCGCAGGCTGGCCCTATGGAACAGCCGGTGGGGCTGGCGTGGGCGGTGGCGCAGGCGCAGGTGCAGGCGGCGCGGCGGCGCAGCTGTCACCGCCGCCCCAAGCCCCGGCCGCGTCCTCTGCGCCAACATACACACGGTGCGGTGTTGCCAGTGGCAGTGCTGCCGTTTACCGGCAATGACATTGAATTTTTCATGCTGCTTGCTGCTTCCTGGTTGCTGCCGCTTTGACGGCCGCACTCGCCTCCGCGCTTGGTACCGCCAAAACCGCCAGCTTGCCCCTCGCCCACGCCTGGTGCCTCACACCTTTGCTCCTGCCTCACCCACGCCCTGCCCGCCTCAGGAGCATCCCAGTGGACTTCATTGAGCGGGAGAAGGAGTATGTGCTGCGCGCCGACATCCCCGGCGTGCACAAGGTGCGTGCGCGGCAGAGCATGTGGGGAGAGGGCGGCTGAGACGAGACACTGTGTGGTCCAGGCTGTTGCTCTGCTAGGCGGGCACGGCAGGAGCTGCTCCTTTTGTTTCGTGTGGGCATGAAGGCTGACCCTGCTTCCTTGATTGACCACTGCAGAGCGAGATCCGTGTGAGCGTGGACCAGAATGTGGTGCGCTTTGGCCACCAGCCGCACCCCGGTGAGCGGCAAGGCGGGGCGAGTGGCAGAATGTGCAGGCAGCCTGCGCTTTTCAGGCAGCGTGATGCAGCATGCAGCGTTGTTTGCATGTATTTTGCCTGGCTTGGCTCCGCTGCCCTGTCAAATTGCTTGTGCCCGGCAGCATCATGCGTGTGATCACTGCCTGCTCTTCAACCCATCACACAATGCACTCAGACCGGGAGCAGAAGGACGAGGAGGAGTCGGGCATCTTCCACCGGGCCGAGCGCGTCAGCTCCTTCCGCGGCCGCGCGCTGCGCATGGTGGGTCCACACAGGGCGCGGCGGCAGGCGCACAACAGGCTGTCGGGACGGTGGTTGACCGGGCGTTGTGCTCTGATGCAGTGGTGGGCTAAACAGCTTCCTGCCCGGCAACCTGTGATGGCCTCGACTATTCCAACCATTGCCGTGCCCGCAGCCGGACAATGCCGACCTGGAGCGCATCACAGCAAAGTACGAGGACGGGGTGCTGGAGCTGAAGATCGCCAAGAAGGAGCTGCAGCAGGCCAGGCCGGAGGGCCGCACCATCGCCATTGCATGAGCGGCGCGCAGCGGCGCCGCTGTGCGGCAGCATGGCACGGAGTGGGTGATGGACAAGTAGCGGTCGGCACGGCTGTCCCCTGTGCGGCAGTGGCCAGTGTGGCGCAGCTGCCGCTGGCTGGCATGAAACATGACTTATTGATTGGCGCGTAAGCGCCCAGCTCAACTTTTCAGCACGCATGCATAGCAGCAATCTGCTGATCGCTCTCCCTTTCATGGCAATCGCTTTGCTGCTGAATCCATTTGTGCACAGCCTTGACACAGCCCATAGAAGTTGTGACGTTTACAGCAGCAAGCGCCAAAAGCGTAAGGAGAGAGTGGAACAAGGAATAGCAGACTGGAAACAGGGAGCGCAGTGGACAAATTTAGATGGGTGTTCACATCTGCCTCCTGGCGCGGCTGGCGGTGAGGCGGGATGGCACAGGGTTGCAGCTGGGTTCAGCCAGGCATGCCGCACTCTCGCTCCGTGGGGCGCAGTGCATTCGCGGTTCCTGGCCTAGGCGGCTGGCCCTGCTCACTTGAGGGACACCTGGTCCGTCTCCTTGTTATACTTGAACACGTCTGAGGTAAGCAGGAGAGGGGAGGGGGA
>VFQQ010001634.1_pt1 | contig 29681 bp, 7 predicted proteins | sample 3512341 | NCBI WGS metagenome assembly VFQQ01 (sample SAMN10412373, study PRJNA504923) | tailings metagenome | isolation source: Relicate 2 Philex TSF1 revegetated site | place: Philippines: Tuba, Benguet | collected 2017-08-29
GATCAGCCACACTGGGACTGAGACACGGCCCAGACTCCTACGGGAGGCAGCAGTGAGGAATTTTCCACAATGGGCGAAAGCCTGATGGAGCAATCCCGCGTGGAGGAAGAAGGCCTGCGGGTCGTAAACTCCTTTTCTCAGAGAAGAAATTTTGACGGTATCTGAGGAATAAGCTCCGGCTAACCATGTGCCAGCAGCCGCGGTAATACATGGGGAGCAAGCGTTATCCGGAATGATTGGGCGTAAAGCGTCTGTAGGTGGTTTAAAAAGTCTACTGTCAAATACGTTGGCTCAACCAACGGCAGGCAGTGGAGTACTATTAGACTAGAGTTAGGTAGAGGTAGAGGGAATCCCTAGCGTAACAGTGAAATGTGTAGATTTTAGGGGGAACACCAGCGGCGAAGGCGCTCTACTGGGCCGGTACTGACACTGAGAGACGAAAGCTTAAGGAGCGAAAAGGATTAGATACCCTTGTAGTTTAAGCTGTAAACGATGGAAACTAAGTGGGGGGGGGTTGCTTTTAAATACAGTAATGTATTATGCAACTACTCCCCTGCTGTAGCTAACGCATTAAGTTTCCCGCCTGGGGAGTATGCTCGCAAGAGTGAAACTCAAAGGAATTGACGGGTTTTAGCACAAACGGAGGATTATGGGGATTAATTCGATGATACGCGAAGAACCTTACCAGGGTTTGACATGTGCAGAATTTTTCAGAAATGGAAAAGTGCCACACTCATTTAGGAGTGTGGAACTGCAACACAGGTGGTGCATGGCTGTCGTCAGCTCGTGCGTTGACGTGTATGGTTAAGTCCTGCAACGAGCGCAACCCTCGTCCTTAGTTACCTTTTAGGACCTCTAAGGAGACTGCGCGCGCAAGCGCTGAGGAAGGTGAGGATGATGTCAAGTCAGCATGCCCCTTACACCCTGGGCGTCACCCGTAATACAATGGCTGAGACAATCAGAAGCTAACCCGCGAGGGCATGCAAATCTGTTAAACTCAGCCTCAGTTCGGATTGTAGGCTGCAACTCGCCTACATGAAGCCGGATTCGTTAGTAATCGCCGATCAGCCACGCGGCGGTGAATACGTTCCCTAAAATTGTACACACCGCCCGTCACATCAAGAGAGTATACGAAGGTTTAAGTCATTAGTTTAACCTAACGGAAAACGGTGCCCAAACCTCAGTAAACAATCATGATGAAGTCGTAACAAGGTTTCGGTACTGGAAGGTGCCGAAGGAACACCTCCTTAAACTTTTAAATAACATAATTAAATGTTAAAAAAAATTAAAAATACAACTTATAAAAAATTTACGTAACTTATTTACGTAAATTTTTTATAAGTTGTTAAAAGGGCTATTAGCTCAGTTGGTTAGAGCGCACCCCTGATAAGGGTGAGGTCGGAAGTTCAAATCTTCCATAGCCCACCCTATTGGTTTGGCCTTGGTTACCCCTTTCGCTTCGCAAAGCGAAGGGGGTTTATAAAATTGCCTACCCCTAACCCCTTTGGGGTAAGGGGCTGCGCTGCACGTACGTGTTTGGTTACCCCTTCGGGGTTACCAATGCGCTGAACAATTTTATTAAGTTGCACCGCAAATTTATAAACGCCAAGGTAAGAATAGGGAACGTAGCTTAGTTGGTAGAGCACCGCCCTTGCAAGGCGGGGGTCGCGGGTTCAAGACCTGTCGTTTCCACCATTCTTTTAAAAGAAGGTAGTTCGTATGTTCGCTTTAACATAAAAGCGATTTAAATTTTTAAATAAAGAAGGTCAAATGAACTAAGGCTTACGGTGGAGACCTAGGCACTCAGAGACGATGAAGGGCGCAGATACCGGCGAAACGCTTCGAGGAGCTGGCAACAAGCTTTGATCCGAAGATCCCCGAATAGGGCAACCTGTAAAACTTCCAATAGAATTCATAAGTTGGAAAGAGGCAACCCAGTGAATTGAAACATCTTAGTAGCTGGAGGAAAAGAAAGCAAAAGCGATTCCCGTAGTAGTGGCGAGCGAACCGGGATTAGCCTAAACTCATTAAAAAAATGGGTGTAGTGGGAAGACAACTTACATAAATTTGCTCAGTAGCATAGCAACCTTCGGGTTGCTATGCGTTGGTGCGCTACGCGACACCTTCGGTTTGGCGAAGCCAAGCACCAATCCAAAGGGCGAAAAACTCAAAAAAAAAACAAAAAAACGAAGCAGCTGAATCCTGCACCATAGAGAGTGAAAGTCTCGTAGTTGTAATGTTAAAAAATGTCTATATCCCGAGTAGTATGGGACACGTGGAATCCCGTATGAATCAGCGAGGACCACCTCGTAAGGCTAAATACTCCTGAGTGACCGATAGAGAAATAGTACAGTGATGGAAAGGTTAAAAGAACCCCCGTAGGGGAGTGAAATAGAACATGAAACCGTAAGCTGACAAGCAGTGGGAGGTTTAAAGAAACTGACCGCGTGCCTGTTGAAGAATGAGCCGGCGACTTAGAGGAAGTGGCAATTGGTTAAGGAGTTGTATCCGGAGCCTTTTGCGAAAGCGAGTCTGAATAGGGCGTTTACGTCATTTCCTCTGGACCCGAACCCAGGTGATCTAACCATGACCAGGGTGAAGCTTTGGTAACACAGAGTGGAGGTCCGAACGAACCGATGTTGAAAAATCGGTCGATGAGTTGTGGTTATGCGGAGAAATTCCAATCGAACTTGGAGCTAGCTGGATCTCCCCGAAATGCGTTGAGGCGCAGCGGCAACAACGAGCTATCATGGGGTAAAGCGACTGTTTCGATGCGGGCTGCGAAAGCGGTACCAAGTCGTGGCAAACTCAGAATACATGATAAGCCTACTGTTAGCCAGTGAGACATTGGGTGAAAGGTTCAGTGTCAAGAGGGAAACAGCCCAGATCATTAGCTAAGGCCCCTAAATGATCACTAAGTGGAAAAGGATGTGAGAATGCTGAAACAACCAGGAGGTTAGCTTAGAAGCAGCTATTCCTTGAAAGAGTGCGTAATAGCTCACTGGTAGTACTTGTACTAGAGCGTTTTTGCGCCGATAATGGCCGGGACTAAGTGATCTGCCGAAGCTGTGAGATTTTTAAACTTTAAAAATCGGTAGGGGAGCGTCCCTTTTTGGGTGAAGTTATCATGGAAATGTTAATGGACAACTAGGGAGTGAGAATGTCGGCTTGAGTAACGAAAACATTGGTGTGAATCCAATGCCCCGAAAACCGTTGGGTTCCTCCACTAGGTTCGTCCATGGGGGGTGAGTCAGGACCTAAGATTAGGCCGAAAGGCGTCGTCGATGGAAAACAGGTTAATATTCCTGTACTGTTTTTATTGGGAATCAAGGGACGAAGAAGACTAAACTAGAACTGCTTGTGGATTTCAGTGGAAGCATTTAGGCGTTGACAGTTAGAAGAAAAACTAAACTGGAGCTAAGGTGTGATCCCTATTCTTATGCAAATAAGGGTAGCTAGTGATGTCATACTTCCTAGAAAAGCTTGTGTTTCCTATTCTACCAAGAATATAACAATAAAAATACCTGTACCTGAAACCGACACAGGTAGGTTAGTAGAGAATACTAAGGGGCGCGAGAGAACTCTCTCTAAGGAACTCGGCAAACTGGCCCCGTAACTTCGGAAGAAGGGGTGCCCTTTTATTTAAAAAGGGCCGCAGTGTTCAGGCGCTTGCGACTGTTTATCAAAAACACAGGTCTCCGCTAAGTCGAAAGACAATATATGGGGGCTGACGCCTGCCCAGTGCCGGAAGGTTAAGGAAGTTGGTTATTCTTTTAGTAGAAAAAGCTGACGACCGAAGCCCCGGTGAACGGCGGTCGTAACTATAACGATCCTAAGGTAGCGAAATTCATTGTCGAGTAAGTTTCGACCTGCACGAAAGGCGTAACGATAAGCGCACTGTCTCAGAGAGAGACTCGGTGAAATAGACTTGTCCGTGAAGATGCGGACTACCTGCACCTGGACAGAAAGACCCTATGAAGCTTGACTGTATCCTGGAATTGGGTTCGGGCTTTTCTTGCGCAGCCTAGGTGGGAGGCTATGAAGATTTCCTTCCGGGGAGATTGGAGCCGTCATTGAGAGACCACTCTGGAAGAGCTAGAATCCTAATGGTGATCTTTGAATCAAGACACTTGACAGTTTCAGGTGGGCAGTTTTTCTGGGGCGGAAACCTCCTAAAGGGTAACGGAGGTGTGCAAAGGTTCCCTCAGTCTGGACGGAAATCAGACATTGAGTGTAAAGGCAAAAGGGAGCTTGACTGCAAGACCTACAAGTCGAGCAGGGGCGAAAGCCGGCCTTAGTGATCCGACGGTACCGAGTGGAAGGGCCGTCGCTCAACGGATAAAAGTTACTCTAGGGATTAGCAAAGTAAAGGGCATTTCTAATACAAAACCCCTTTACTTTAGTCCCCATCAGGGGTGACCTTGATGTACCAAGGGGGTGAATTGTCAAGGAAAGCCATTCAACTAAAGTCATTTAGTGGCTGACTTGCAGCCAAGCGTAGTGAATTTCGCAAAATTTTACTGTAACTACGAAGGTTCAACGACTACAGAGTGAGGATGTGAAAACCAATAAACTCGACTAGCGCCCCCCAACTTTAACAAAAAGAAATACTTGTTCGCATTCATGAAACTCCCTTTAATTAAAATATTTCAAACAGTTTATTAATTTTATTTGCTTTTTTTGGTATAAGTTTTAAGTTTAGCACTTTTACAGCTAATTTTTATTATTATGGCACAAAACAAACACAGAGGCACCTCAAGAATGTGAACAAGTATTACTTACGTGGGCAGCAAATCTTAAACAAGACGAGGGCTTGTTACAAACAAGTCCTGGCTTTTTATCAAATCTTGCTGCGGCTTTAACAAATCCTTCTTCTCAGCCCGGTGCTGAAGAGCCGGAAACGCCAGCTAAAAAAGCTAGCCGCCCTCCAACAAAAGGCTCTACTAGCCCAACGCCGGACGCAAAAGCTGCGGCAAAAGCTGCGGCAAAAGCTGCGGCAAAAGCTGCGGCAAAAGCACCGGCAAAAGCATCGGGCGACTTAGATCAAGTTAGTGACAATGACCAACTTGACAAGGCGGAAGATGCAACTAGTAAAGAAGAAAAATCATAAATATATGCAAATTTATCTAATAAAAACCCATAAGTTTGCATATATTTTTCTAAAATTTGTCCCAAAAGCCCTAAAGTTGATGACATAGTCTGCTCTGCAAGAAGGATTTAACTTGCAGAATTAGTAAATTGTTTAAGCTTTTTACTAGATTAACATACAGGAACAGGCTTATCTTCCCCAAGAGTTCACATCGACGGGAAGGTTTGGCACCTCGATGTCGGCTTATCACATCCTGGAGCGGCAGTACGTTCCAAGGGTTGGGCTGTTCGCCCATTAAAGTGGTACATGAGCTGGGTTCAAAACGTTGTGAAACAGTTTGGTCCATATCCGGTGTAGGCGTAGGAATATTGAGAGGCCCCAAAGATAGTACGAGAGGATTTTTTTGGACAAACCAATGGTGTATCGGTTCTCACTCCAGTGGGAAACGCCGAGTAGCTATGTTTGGATTAGATAACTGCTGAAAGCATATAAGTAGGAAGCTAACCTCAAGATGAGTATTCCCCATTAGGCCACGGGAAGATCACCCGATTGATAGGTGTTAAGTGTAAGGCTAGTAATAGTTTCAGCTAAGACATACTAAAGGCCAATTGATTTTGATCTTTAAAAATCATTATATAAATTTCTACTTTATTCTATACTCTATTCTATATATAAAAGAGTAGAGAATAAAGTAGAAATTATTTTATTATTAAATACAATTTATATTCAAACAAATATACTTAACTACCGCTTCGCTAATTTACGAAGTAAATTTTATATAATAGCTTATAATAGCTTATAATAACCTATAATAGCCTTGGTGCTCACGTTAATTGGGATCCACACGTACACATCTCGAACTACGAAGTGAAAACGATTAAGAGTTTAAAGAACTGAATGAACGCTTGTTTGGGAGCTTAAACTTAGTGCCAGGGAATTTTTTCAACTTATAAATTTGCTTATAAAATTGCTCAGTAGCGTAGCATTGGATTGGTAAGCACTTAACTACCGCTTCGCCCTTTGGTAGCATAGCAACCTTCGGGTTGCTATGCTACTAATTTACGAAGTAAATTTTATACGTTTTGGTTGCACGTACGTGCTGACCAATAACCAAAGCACTTGCACGTACGTGCAAGTGTCAACGCCTTTCGCTTTGCGTTGGATTGGTAAGCACTTAATAAAATTTACGAAGTAAATTTTATACGTGCAACCAAAGCACTTGCACGTACGTGCTATAAAATTTCCTTCGTAAATTTTATTAAGTGCTGACTCAATAAATTTCTCCAGCGCTTGCACGTACGTGCAGCGCAGCCCCTTCGGGGTAGGGAAATTTATAATGCCCCGAAGGGGTAAGGCGTAGCCAAACCGCAGGTTTTTGCCTACCCCTTACGCGCGAAGCGCACCGAAGGGGCTTCGCGCAGCGAAAGGGGTTGACAATACGCTACTACGTGCTTGGCGAAGCCAAACCCCTTTCGCTTCGCGAAGCCCCTTCGGTGCGCTTCGCGCGTAAGGGGTTACCAACGCCAAACCGAAGGCTGCACGTACGTGCAAGCGGCTTGGCATTGACTCCGTCTTACCCCCAGCGCCCTTTGGTAGCATAGCAACCTTCGGTTTGACGGAGTCAATGCTATGCTACTGCACGTACGTGCAAGCGCTTGGCGTTGACGGAGTCAATGCCCGGCGCGTACGCGCAGCCCCTCCTTTACCCCCATAGGGGGCGTTGGCTTTGCCAATCACCTTCGGTGTTGACGCTTCGCGCGTAAGGGGTTAGCCAAAGCACTTAATAAAATTTACGAAGTAAATTTTATAATGCTACGCTACCGAGTCCGTTTATAAATTTATAGGTGGTATTGTATAGAAATCTAGTAATTTTAATTATATGTGTTATACTTAATATAAGTGCCGGGCGTTTTTATTATAAATTTCTCCAGCGCGTTGGTTTGGCTTCGCCAAGCCCCTTCGGGGTAACCAAACACGTACGTGCAAGCGAAGGGAAATTTATTGAGTCTTCGCTTCGCTTGTTGGGAGCATAGCACTGGATTATAAATTTCTCAACCCCTTCGGGGTAGGGAAATTTATTGAGTCAGTAGCAGTTTGGCTTTGCCAACAGCAAGGAAGTGTCCTTTGCCATTGACTCCGTCTTACCCCTTCGGGGCTTCGCGAAGCGAAAGCCCTTTATAAATTTCCCTTCGCATTATAAATTTCCTTCGGAAATTTATTGAGTATTCGCGAAGCGAAAGGCAAAGCCAAGCCCCGAAGGGGTAACCAAGCACGTACGTGCGTTACCCCCTCCGGGGGTTAGAGCTCTTACCCCTAACCCCGTAGGGGTAACGCGAAGCGCGGGCATTGGATTGGTAAGCACTTAATAAAATTTACGAAGTAAATTTTATACGTGCTTGGCTTCGCCAATCCAACGCGTTGGTGCTTTGGCAAAGCCAAGCCGCTTGCACGTACGTGCAGCCTTCGGTGGTTGGTATAAAATTTCCTTCGTAAATTTTATTAAGTTATAAATTTCCGAAGGAAATTTATTGAGTCAGCACTTAATAAAATTTACTTCGTAAATTTTATACGTGCAACCAAACCCGAAGGGGTTACCAAACCAATGCGAAAGAGGTTGAGAAATTTATAAAGGGCATTGGCTTCGCCAAATCGCTGCACGTACGTGCAAGCGAAGAAGCAGAGAAGTGCTAAGCTTTGTCAACAAGCGAAAAAGGGGATATGGCGGAATGGTAGACGCTACGGACTTAAAATCCGTTGATTTGCGAAAATCGTGGGGGTTCAAGTCCCCCTTTCCCCATTTATATTTAATTTATATTTAATTTATATTTAATTAATTTATATTTAATTTTATTTAATTTGTATTTAAACAAATCTTATTTTAAAAATCTTATTTAATCCAATTTAATTAGAAATTCGCCCTTTATAAATTTCTCAACCTCTTTCTTACCCCCAGCGCTTGGCGGAGCCAAACCCGAAGGGGAGGCGTTGGTTGCACGAAGTGCTTACCAAGGCCAAACACGTACGTGCAAGCGCTTATAAATTTGCCTACCCCTAACCCCTTCGGGGTAAGGGGTTGACAAATTTATTGAGTAGCACCGAAGGTGCAACTTAATAAAATTGCTTCGCAATTTTATAAACCCCTCCTCTGCACTTGCACTTCTTCCCCTGCGCAAGCGACCCCTCCGGGGCATTGGATTGGCTATAAAATTTACTTCGTAAATTTTATTAAGTTGGTAAGCACCGAAGGTGTCGCGGAGCGCACCAAACTCCGGTTTGGTTATTGGTAACCCCGAAGGGGTAACCAAACCTACGGTGCTTACTCAATAAATTTCCGAAGGAAATTTATAATGCCAAAGCACTTAATAAAATTTACGAAGTAAATTTTATACGTGCTTGGCTTCGCCAATCCAACGCGTTGGTGCTTTGGCAAAGCCAAGCCGCTTGCACGTACGTGCAGCCTTCGGTGGTTGGTATAAAATTTCCTTCGTAAATTTTATTAAGTTATAAATTTCCGAAGGAAATTTATTGAGTCAGCACTTAATAAAATTTACTTCGTAAATTTTATACGTGCAACCAAACCCGAAGGGGTTACCAAACCAATGCGAAAGGGGTAAGAAACACCAGGAATTTCTAAGTTAATTTTATAAAGCGAAGGATTGTTTGTTTATTAGAGACAAAATATTAGAGACAAAATATTAGAGACAAAATATTAGAGACAAAAAATAAATATTTCTCTAAATAAATATTAGAGAAAAACAAAAACATATAGAAAAATAATATTACAGACAAACAAAAATCAATATTAGACACCAATTATTAGATACCAATGTTAGTTACCAACCAATATTAGATACCAATGTTAGTTACCAACCAATATTAGTTTCAAATATGAAATCGAAAATATTAGATCGAAAATATTAGATCGAAAATATTAGATCGAAAATATGAAATAGAAAGACTTAATAAAATTGCAAAGCAATTTTATAGACAAAAACAAAAAGATAACAAAAAGATAAGGTTTTTCACTTTTTTTATAAATGTATAAAAGATGTATTATACAACAAACATAATGAAACTTTATTTTACGTTTTAATTATAAATTTCATGTTTTTGCAAGGGTCTTTTCAAATAAGGCAATTTTATAAATTACATATTTGTTAACTTTAAATTTATACGAAATTATTACTTTTATATTTTCATTAGTTAAATTTTTTTTAAAAACTTTATTTTTGTTTCTAATAAACTTAATAATAAACTTAATCAAATTTTTAAAATTTCCTTTGCTAACTTTTCATATCTAAGCACGCCCTACATGCAACCAAAACCTGCACTTCTTTGCTCTTCCCTAACCCCGAAAGGGTAAGGGCGTTGGATTGGCTTGCACGTACGTACTGACGCAGAAAAGTGCAGGCTTTACCAAGACGCAAGCACATTAATCTTATTAACTTTACAATTTTATTTAGTAGTTTTTATATACTTGGCAAAATTAGTAGAATTACTCTACTACCTATTCGTGCTGATAGAACGAGGAAAAATTTAAGGAAAAGAAAATTTATTAAGCTAGTTTTCTAGTTATAAGGAAAGTTAAAAAGAAAAATTAAAAATTTATAATCTAAATACACAAAAAATCAAAAACTATGTTTTGCCGCTCGCTCCCCGCCCATTGATTTGGCTTCACCAAGCCCCTTAATAAGGGGTTGACAAGTAGCGAACAAGCCAAAGCACTGCTCCCTTCGGTTTGCTGCTCGTTCCAGCTCGTACGTGCTGGGCTCTCTTGCCCCCTTCGGTTTGGCGAAGCCAAGTGCGTGCAGAGCAGCCAAACCCGCGCTTCTTGCCAATCCCTTTCGCATTGGTTTGGTAACCCCTTCGGGTTTGGTTGCACGTATAAAATTTACGAAGTAAATTTTATTAAGTGCTGACTCAATAAATTTCCTTCGGAAATTTATAACTTAATAAAATTTACGAAGGAAATTTTATACCAACCACCGAAGGTGTCTTTGCGAAGCAAGGAGCGCACCAACGCGTTGGATTGGCGAAGCCAAGCACGTACGTGCTTTAGCTCTCGGAGAGCAGTCGCGAAGCAACCCTTATAAATTTGCAAAGCAAATTTATTAAGTTGCTTGCGACCAAAGGGCCAATCCAATGCCCCTTCTCTGCAGTTACCCCGGAGGGGTTTGGCTTCGCCAAGCACGTACGTGCATTCGCGAAGCGAAAGTGCTGACGCTTCGCGCGTAAGGGCTCGCGTAGTAGCATAGCAACCCGAAGGTTGCTATGCTACCAAAGGGCGAAGGCAAAGATCGGAATTATCGCGGAAGTAGGGAATACGTGCAAGTAAGGAAGTGCTAGTGCAACCAACCCAAAGGGCGCGTTAGGAGAGCAGAGAAGCCAATTCAATCCAATCCAAAGGGGGTTTGTTGCACCGAAGGTTCGTGTTAGCTCTTTTGCCAGCGCATTGGTTTGGCAAAGCCAAGCCCAACCAAACACATATCCCCTTCGGTTTGCGTAGCAAGCAAGCGTTTAGTAACCCCGAAGGGGGTAACCAAACCACCTGCTTTTGCGAAGCGAACGAGTAAGGCACCTATGTGCTGGAACGAGCAGAGAAGTCGTTACCCCTTCGGGTTTGGCTGCTCTGCACGGACGTGCGAGAGAGCCAACGCTGCTCGTTCGCTTCGCGAAAGTAGGGGGTTTGGCTTCGCCAAGCACGTACGTGCCGGTACAAGCGAAGACAAATTTATTAAGTTGCTTCTCTAACGCGCAAAGCGTCAGCACTAACCCCGAAGGGGTTTGGCTTCGCCAAGCACGTACGTGCTGGTGCAGAGGAGGGGGTAACGCACGTACGTGCAGCGAAGACTCAATAAATTTCTTCAGCGCGTACGCGCAGCCCCTAACCCCTTTGGGGTGAGGGGTTTGGTTACCCCTTCGGGGTTACTCAATAAATTTGTCCAGCGCGTACGCGCAGCCCCTTCGGGGTAGGCAAATTTATAAGCGCTTGCTTGCTACGCAAACCGAAGGGGGGGGGTACGTGTTTGGCAGCGCTGCACTTCGTGCAAGCGCTTGGCGGAGCCAAACCCCTTTGGGGCTTGGCGAAGCCAAACCAATGCGCTGGAGAAATTTATAAAGGGCCAATCTAACGAACGACTATTTATAAAATTAATAGTTTAATATTTAATTTTGATAATGTGTAATTTACCAATTAATAAATCTATTTTATGTCAATTCATAGATATAACTTAAACGATTTTGTAACAATACAAAGACAAAGTTTCTTTGAATTGTTAGAAAAAGGTATTATAGAAGAATTTTCCAAAAGAAGCGCAGTAACTAATATAAAAAAAGATTTAAAGTTTCAATTTTATCCACAATATTATGTACTAACACCACCCGAGTATACACCACAAGAAGCCATTATAAAAAATAAAAGTTACACCTGTAAATTATTTATACCAGCGCAATTAATTAATCTGAAAACAAATAAAAAAGTTTTAAAATGGTTTTATATAGGAAATTTACCTTTAATGACCAAAAGAGGGCATTTTATTTTAAATGGAGCCACGCGTGTAATTGTAAACCAAATTTTACGAAGTCCAGGTATATACTACCAACAAAAACTTTATGAAAATTATGAAGAAAAATGGAGTCAAAAACCTGATGATAGTTATAAACGTTTTTATGCGGATTTAATATGTATGCGTGGAACTTGGTTACGAATTGAAATTGATAAATATAAAAATATCTGGGCACAAACAAAAAAAGGAGCGAAAATTCCAATTTATTGGTTATTGGTTGCAATGGGTTTAAGCGAAAAGAAAATATTTAAAACAATTACTGATTCATATCGTTTATTAGGAAATTTATCCAATAATTTAATAGAACCAACCCCCACAAGCAAGGGATTAGCAAACCCTTTAAGCAAAGAAACAAAGGACCAAGATAATGAAAGTGTAATAAAAAAATCAAAAAAACAAACTTATATATATGTAAAAAATCCTCTTGAAGCATGGCAAGAAATTTTTAAATTAGTTTATTCAATAACGCCTTCAAATTTAAAAACAAATTCAAATTTATTAAAAAACAATAATGTTAGCTCCGACCCTTCTAGCAATGCTGTTGACGTTGGTTTGGCCGCACCTCTTCCCAAAAAGGGCTTGGCCTTGGGGCGGGGACGTGGTAACCCCGAAGGGGTAACTAAACCGAAAGTGCCGCGAAGCGCACCAACGCTTGGCTCTCTCGCTCCCGGAGGGAGTCCGTGCAGAGCAGCCAAACCGGAGGGAACAAGCGAACTTAATAAAATTTACGAAGTAAATTTTATATCAAGAAAGTCAAATAATAGGAATTTATATGAAAATAATTTAGCTGATGAAGGGCGTAAGTGGCTATATAATAAGTTTATGAATCCTCGAGCTTATGATTTGGGAAAAAAAGGGCGATTTGCTTTTAACCGTAAACTTGAATTAAATATTTCTCCCTCTCAAACAACCTTAACTGGTTTAGATGTACTACATGCTACAGATTATTTACTTAAAGTTGAAAAAGGTCTTTTTAAAATCGATGATATTGATCACTTAAAAAATCGTCGAGTTCGCACTTCTGGTGAGTTAATTCAAATTCAAATTGCAGTTGGGGTAGTTCGTTTAGAAAAAACAATTGTTGAAAAAATTAATAAATTAAATAGTAATGATTTAATTAATTATTCAGAAAGGAAAGAGTTAAAAGCAACTAAAGGGGCTGCACGGAGTGCCGGGCAAAGCCAAGCACGGAGTGCCGGGCATTGGCAGCACTACGTGCTTGGCGGAGTCGCGAAGCAACCCTTGGTTGCTTTTTCGCGAAGCGAAGACCAAAGGGCCAAACCCCTTCGGGGTTACCAACGCCAAGAAAGAAATTTGCTTGACACTTCTAAATATTATTCAAATTTTAAAAGTTATGATTTTTTAATAAATTTGGTAAATAGTAAAGCATTTAACAGTGCAATTCGTGAATTTTTCGGAACCAGCCCTTTATCACAATTTATGGATCAAATTAACCCGTTAGCTGAATTAACACATAAACGTCGATTAAGTTCTATGGGACCTGGTGGCGTTACAAGAGATACTGCAACATTAGCTATTAGAGGTATTCACCCAACACATTACGGACGAATTTGCCCAATTGAAACACCAGAAGGTAAAAATACAGGACTTGTTAATTCAATGACAACTTACGCCCGAGTAAATGCTTATGGAATAATTGAAAGTCCTTTTTACAAAGTTTACAAAGGACAAGTTCAAAAAAATACAGGAATGTATTATTTTTCGGCAGAACAAGAAGAAAAAATTAAATTAGCAGCAGCCGATATTTTTGTATCCTCTATTGGCTTTTTACCAAAATCATTTATTCCGGTAAGAATTGGTGAAGATTTTACAAAAATAAGTCGATCACAAGTACAATTTGTTGGTGTTTCTGCTCTGCAAATGATTTCAATTGCTGCTTCGTTAATTCCCTTTTTAGAACATGATGATGCTAACCGAGCATTAATGGGATCTAATATGCAAAGACAAGCTGTCCCTTTAGTAAGACCTGAACGTCCAATTGTTGGCACAGGATTGGAAGCACGCGCTGTAAGTGATTCAGGACATTCAGTGTTAGCAAAATATAGTGGGTTAGTAACTTACGTAAGTAGTAATAAAATCATAGTACAAACAATATAAAAAATTTTTATAGATTTATAAAATTTACGAAGTAAATTTTATTAACTTCGCAAATTTATTGAGTTGTGTTTTTTAATTAAAAAACTTTAAAGTAAATAAAATTGTATACTTTACAAAAATTTGTAAATAGTTGTAAAATTTTCTAAAAATTATTTAAAAACGTTTATGATTTACTTTTTTAAATTAAAAGTAATAAACAGTAATAAATTTATAATTTGTTTTATATTAGTTATTTTGTCTAAAATAACGTTTTTAAAACAACATAAAATAAAAAAGATTTATAAATACTGTTTTAAAATAATTGAATAAAAAGAATAAAATGCAAAAATAAAATATATTCTAATTGAGCCTTAATTTTATAAGACAACGGCGTATAGTTTTCAATTCAAATACAATTAAATTTGATTAGCTAACAGTGGTTGCCTTCAGCACCCTTTGGATTGGTCAGCACTCCGTTTGGCAGTATTGACTCCGTCAAACCGCAGGTTATTGGTCAGCACTCGCTCCTTACCCCGAAAGGGGCTGAGCGAAGCTCTGGACACGTACGTGCAAGTGTCAACGCCTTTCGCTTCGCGTTGGTTGCACGTAGTGCTGACCAATGCTCCGAAGGGGTAAGGCGTAGCCAAACTGCTACTCAATAAATTTGCCTTCGCTTGCACGTACCCCCTGCGGGGAGCAGCGTTGGTTATTGGCTTCGCCAAAACGGAGTGCTTACTTAATAAAATTTACGAAGTAAATTTTATAAACCCGAAGAGGTAAGGGCATGGCCCAGGCTTACCAATCCAACGCAAATACCAACAAGCACGCATAAAATGACATTTTATGAAGTACTTACCAAAATGCGGCTGCTTTACTTACTTAAGAAATAAACGGCTTGTTTACTAAAAACTAAACGTTTTGAAATTTTGCTCTTTTATGAATAATTTACAGAATATAAACATATTTTTCCGCAAAGACTCCTATTTATGAAACTTTTATTATTAGTTATGAATTTTGGAAAGCAAACAAAGCCTTTTGGTTTGCTAAATCAACATTCAGCACTTATAAATTTAGCTGTTGCGACCGACGGGCTCGCTTGTTGGCGTTGGCGCGTTGGCTCTCTCGCACGTACGTGCAGAGCAGCCAAGCCGCTTGCACGTACGTGCTTGGCGGAGTCGCGAAGCAACCCTTGGTTGCTTGCGACCAAAGGGCCAAACCAAAGATGGTTGGTGGCACCGATCGCGTTGGTGCGCTCCGCTTGCACGTACGTGCAGCCTTCGGTTTGGTTACCCCGGAGGGGTTACCAACAACCAACGCGATCGGTGCCACCAAACCAATGCCCGGCACTCCGTGCACTGGCTTCGCCAAACCGGAGGGAACAAGAAACAAAACAAAAAAGCGAATTTTTAATAAAAAAACATAAAAAAACTAAAAACTTTACTGCGCCACAAAGCAATGAGTTACAAAATAATTTTGTTAATTTGGTAACCTTAGAACAACAAAATAAACAAAATTATAATTTAGAAGTATTTAAACGTTCTAATCAAGATACTTGTTTAATGCACAAACCGTTAGTGACTGAAAACACGTGGATTCAATCAGGGGATGCATTAACAGATTGTGCTAGTAGCGTGGGCGGTGAATTATCATTAGGGCAAAATTTATTAATTGCATATATGCCTTGGGAAGGTTATAACTTTGAAGATGCTATTTTAATTAGTGAACGTTTAGTAATGGACGATTTATATACTTCAGTACATATTGAACGTTATGAATTACAAACACAACAAACAAAACTTGGAGTGGAAGAAATAACACGTAACATTGCGGATGTAAGTGAACACGAATTAACTCAACTTGATTCATTTGGTGTTATTAAAATAGGATCATATGTTGAAGAGGGATCTATTTTAGTTGGTAAAACAACTCCTATACTTAAGAAAAAAATTAGTCAATATCAAAAATTGTTATATGCTATTTTAGAAAAACAAGTTCGTTTAGTTAAAGATAGTTCTCTGCGTGCGCCGAAAGGAATAAAAGCAAAAGTAATTGATATTAAATATTTTTTAAAAGCATCATCTAAGGAAAAAAACGTTATTGGTACAAATAAAACTAACAAAAAAATGAAACTAGTAAACTCTAAGTTATTTTTTTCAAATAGTGTAAACAAATTAAAACTTAAAAAAAATAAAATATTTTTAAAATATCAAAATTTTTCTTCTTTAATGAAAAAACACCATTTTTCAACACAAAACACTCAACTAAAATTATGGCGTATTTGTATAAACAGTACACTTTCTCTTTCCTGGATGCGTTTTTTAAAAACTAAAAACAATTTAAAAACAATAAAACAATCTAATTTTTCAACACTTTTATTAAATAAACTTCGAAAAAATGCCAGTATAAATAACTTAAAAATAGAAAATAATCAAAATAATAAAGATCAAAATTTAAAAAAAGCTTTAATTAAAAACACATTAACACCTTTTTACTTAAAAAAAACTAAATTAAGTCATTTTACTGAACAGCGTAAAGAATTATTAAAAAATGTTGATGTAATTCATGTATATTTAGCTGAAAAAAGAAAAGTTCAAGTAGGTGATAAAATGGCTGGACGTCATGGTAATAAAGGTATTATTTCACAAATTTTACCCATTCAAGATATGCCTTTTTTACCCGATGGCACTCCAATTGATATGGTTTTAAACCCGTTAGGTGTTCCTTCGCGTATGAACGTAGGTCAAATTTATGAATGTTTGTTAGGCTTAGCGGGTCATTATTTGGGCGAAAATTATAAAATATCAGCTTTTGATGAAATTTATGGACCCGAAGCAAGTCGAAGTTTTGTATTAAATAAATTAAAAGAAGCGCGAGTAAAAACAGGAAAAAAATGGTTATTTAACAAAACCTTCCCTGGAAAAATTCGTTTAGCTGATGGCCGAAACGGTGAATTTTTTGATCAACAAGTAACAGTTGGCAAAGCTTATATGTTAAGATTAGTTCATATGGTCGATGATAAAATTCATGCTCGTTCGACTGGGCCTTATTCATTAGTAACCCAGCAACCGTTACGTGGGCGTTCAAAACAAGGGGGTCAACGTTTAGGTGAAATGGAAGTATGGGCAATAGAAGGTTATGGCGCAGCTTTTACATTATTAGAAATGTTAACGCTTAAATCAGATGATATGACTGGAAGAATGGCATTATGGTCTAATTTAATTTTAAATAAAGATGTTTCAATTGGAACACCCGAATCATTTAAGGTTTTAATTTGTGAATTACAAGCGTTATGTTTAGATATTGCATTATTTCGTCATGATACTAGTGTACAAACTAAAGAAATGCAAAAAACTTCATTAAAAGAAATTGATAATTTAATTAATTTACCTTAAAAAAAAAATTCTTACTTAATCTAACGTTAGTAAAGTGAACTCTTTAATACATTCGATCGTTTACCCTTTGCTCACAAAGCGAGCAAAGGGTAAACGATCGAAATTTATTGAGTATTTCCGCTACTGCTCGTTCTTCCATTTCGCCCCTTACCCCTTCGGGGCTCGCGAAGCGAAGCATTGGTTTGGCTTCGCCTCCCCTTACCCCTTCGGGGCATTGGTCAGCACTACGTGCTTGGCGAAGCCAATCCAACGCGTTAGTGCGCTCCTTGCTTCGCAAAGACACCTTCGGTGCTTTGGCGAAGCCAATCCAATGCGAAAGGGGTGTGCTGCACGTACGTGCAAGTGCTTGGTATAAAATTTACTTCGTAAATTAGTAGCATAGCATTGACTCCGTTTTGGCTTTGCCAATAACCGAAGGTTGCTATGCTACCAAAGGGCGAAGCGGTAGTTAAGTTCGCCCTTTATAAATTTGTCAACCTCTAACCCCTTCGGGGTAAGAGGTAGGCAAATTTATTGAGTAGCACTGTGCCCTACGGCAACCTTCGGTTATTGGCAAAGCCAAAACGGAGTCAATGCTATGCTACTACGCGAATTCGAAGGTACAACTTAATAAAATTGCCTACCCCGAAGGGGTTTGGTTACCCCTTCGGGGTTACCAAGCGCTTGCACGTACGTGTTTGGTTACCCCTTCGGGGTTACCAATGCGCTGAACAATTTTATAAACCCCTTCGGGTTTGACAAAGCCAACAGTACCCCCCTTCTTTCGCGTTGGCGTAGCCAAAACTCCCTAACCCCGTAAGGGGTTAGGGGTAACCAACTCCGAGAGCCAAAGCACTACGTTTGGTATAAAATTTACGAAGTAAATTTTATTAAGTTGGCTTGGCCAAACCCGAAGGGGTTTGGTTACCCCTTCGGGGTTACCAAGCGCTTGCACAAAGTGCAGCGCTGCCAATAACCAAACACCTACGGTCTTGGTTGCACGTAGTGCTTACCCCGGACACGTAGTAGCACATTGCTTCGCAAAAACCCGAAGGTTGCTGCGCGTTGGTTTGGCCTCGCCAAGCACGTAGTGCTGCCAATCCAAAAGGCGCTGGGGGGGAGGTAAGATGAGAGAGCCTGTAAATTTTATAAACAGGTTATGTTATAGTTAAATATAATTGAAATTTTTTATTTGTGCACTAATATTTAACATATTTAATTTTATAACATAACAACTTTCATAATTTTTTAATTTTAACAATTAACATTTCTCTAATTTTTATGTCAATTCTTAAACAGGGTTATTTTATAAGGAAAAAGCAATAGGCATACACCATAATTATATTTATAGAAAAGAACCTGTTCATTTTATAATTATAATGTTAATAAAAAAGTTTGTAACTTATAAAATTTACTTCGTAAATTTTATTAAGTTAATTAAATTTTTTAATATAAAGTAACTTTAAAAACTTTTTAAACCCCCCCCCCTGTCTTACCCCTTCGAGGTTTGGCCCGAAGGGGTAAGACAGGGGGGGGGGACAAGGCTACACCTACGGGTTTCGCGAAGCGTATTGGCCCCGCCAAACCGAAGAGCCAGGGCTACACCGAAGGTGTTGACACTTCGTGCTTTAGCTGCACGTACGTGCAAGCCACGTCCCCCCCCCGGAAATTTATGTGCAACAAAAAACGCCCAATTGCTTTAGGTACTCTATTTAATTAAAATATTAACTATAGTTTTCTTTAACGTTTTTTAAATTTAATAATTAACTTAATTTCAAACAAAAATAACTAATAATTTGTTTGAAATTAAGTTAATTATTAAATATATATTTTTTTTACATTACCTTTATAAAAATTAACCTAAAAACTAAACGAAATTTTCTAAACTACACGTTGTAAAAAACAAATCATTTTGTTAAATTAAAGGTATAATAAATTTAAAAATGACTTATTAAATTAAAAATTACCTTTATAAATTTATTTATAAAATTGTTCAGTAGCGTATTGTCAGGGTAAGCACTCCGTGCCAACGCCTTTCGCATTGGCTCCGCCAACGCGTTGGATTGGCTTCGCCAAGCACGTAGTGCTGACCAATGCCCCGAAAGGGTAAGGCGTAGCCCAGGCAAAAACCCGCGGTTTGGTTGCACGTAGTAGCGAAGCAACCCAAAGGTTTTTGCGAAGCAATTCGCTACCAAAGGGTGCTGACCAATGCTACGCTATCAAAGGGCACATTGGTTTGGTTACCCCTTCGGGGTTACCAAGCGCTTACACGTACGTGCAAGCGAAGGCAATTTTATTAAGTAAGTTATTTTATTTCGTAATTTTATAAAGCACAACATGAAAAGAAAAGAAGGGCCCCTTACAAATTTGTTCAGCGTCAACACCGTAGGTGTAGCCCTAACCCCGAAGGGGTAAGGGGTTTGGTTGCACCTTCGGTGCTACCAAGCGTTGACGGAGTCAATGCTTGGCTCTCTCGCACGTCCGTGCAGAGCAGCCAAACCGAAGGGAAACACGTACTCCCTCCTTTCGCGAAGCGAACGAGCAAGCGCTTGGCGGAGCCAAACCCCTAACGCGCAAAGCGTCAGCACTTTCGCTTCGCGAATGCACGAAGTGCAAGTGCAGAGAAAGGGGTAAGGGGCTCGCGTAGTAGCATAGCATTGACTCCGTCAAACCGAAGGTTGCTATGCGTTGGTAAGCACCCTTTGGTAGCGCAGCAACCTTCGGGTTGCTGCGCTACTACGTGCAACCAATCCAAAGGGCGAAGGCAAATTTATTGAGTAACGTAGCAACCTTTGGGGTTGCCCTTTCCCGTAGGGATGGGAGCGAAGCGACAACCCCTTACCCCTTCTCTGCACTTGCACTTCGTGCATTCGCGAAGCGAAAGTGCTGACGCTTTGCGCGTTAGGGGTAACTACTGCACTTCTCTGCGTAGCAGGCACGCGCTTGGCTCTCTCGCACGTACGTGCAGAGCAGTCGCGAATTGCTACGCAAAAACCCTTATAAATTTGCTCAGCGCGTACGCGCAGCCCCTAACCCCTTCGGGGTAAGGGCTCGCGTAGCGAAGACAAATTTATTAAGTTGCTTCTCTAACGCGCAAAGCGTCAGCACTAACCCCGAAGGGGTTTGGCTTCGCCAAGCACGTACGTGCTGGTGCAGAGGAGGGGGTAACGCACGTACCCCCTACGGGGTTTGGCTTCGCCAACAGCGAAGACTCAATAAATTTCCCTACCTCTTACCCCGAAGGGGCTTCGCTTGCACGTACGTGCAGCGAAAGAGGTTGACAAATTTATAAAGGGCATTGGCTTCGCCAAATCGCTTGCACGAATGTGCAGTAGCGTAGCATTGACTCCGTCAAACCGAAGGTTTTTGCGAAGCAATACGCTACTCAATAAATTTCCCTTCGCTACGCGAGCCCGAAGGGGTTGAGAAATTTATAAAGGGCGAAGAGAACAAATTTATAAGCCGAGGATTACTAAAGCAACTTAAAACCCTAAATTTAGCAGTTTGTAGCAAAGTAAATTTTGCAGAAAAATCTCGAAAAAAGAGAAGAAGTAAGAAACGACGATGGCAACAAAACTGTTTCCGAAATTTAGCCAAGGTCTTGCACAAGACCCAAGTACACGCCGTATTTGGTTTGGACTTGCAGTAGCGCACGATTTTGAAAGTCATGATGGTATGACAGAAGAAAATCTTTACCAAAAGATTTTTGCAAGCCACTTTGGCCAATTAGCTATTATTTTCTTATGGACATCTGGAAACTTATTCCATGTAGCTTGGCAAGGTAACTTTGAACAATGGGTAACTGATCCAACTCACGTTCGTCCAATTGCTCACGCTATTTGGGACCCACACTTTGGCCAACCTGCAGTAGAAGCTTTTACGCGCGGTGGTGCAACAGGTCCAGTAAACATTGCAACAAGCGGCTTATACCAATGGTGGTACACTATTGGCTTACGTTCAAATCAAGAATTATACGTAGGTTCAGTATTTTTAGCTCTTGTTAGTGCACTTTTCTTATTTGCTGGCTGGCTTCACTTACAACCAAATTTCCAACCTTCACTATCTTGGTTTAAAGATGCAGAAAGTCGTTTAAACCACCACTTAAGCGGTTTATTTGGTGTAAGTTCATTAGCTTGGACAGGTCACTTAGTTCACGTCGCTATTCCAGAATCACGTGGTCAACATGTTGGTTGGGATAACTTCTTACTAGTATTACCTCACCCTCAAGGCTTAGCGCCATTCTGGACAGGTAATTGGGCGGCTTATGCACAAAACCCAGACACTGCTAAACATATTTTTGGTTCAGCTGAAGGTTCAGGAACAGCTATTTTAACATTCTTAGGCGGTTTCCACCCACAAACACAAAGTTTATGGTTAACAGACATGGCTCACCACCATTTAGCAATTGCTGTAATTTTCATTGTTGCTGGTCACATGTACCGTACAAACTTTGGTATTGGTCACCGTTTACAAGCTATTTTAGACGCTCACGAACCACCAGCAGGCGGTTTAGGTAAAGGCCACAAAGGTTTATTTGATACAGTAAACAATAGTTTACACTTCCAATTAGGTTTAGCTTTAGCAAGTGTTGGTACAATTACAAGTATGATTGCACAACACATTTACTCATTACCACCTTATGCATATTTAGCTATTGACTTTACAACACAAGCAGCATTATATACACATCACCAGTACATCGCTGGTTTTATTATGTGTGGTGCTTTTGCTCACGGTGCAATTTTCTTCATTCGTGATTACGATCCAGAACAAAATAAAGGTAACGTATTAGCACGTATTTTAGATCATAAAGAAGCAATTATTAGCCACTTAAGCTGGGTTTCTTTATTCTTAGGCTTCCATACATTAGGTTTATATGTTCACAACGACGTAGTACAAGCATTTGGTACACCAGAAAAACAAATTTTAATTGAACCTGTTTTTGCTCAATGGATTCAAGCGGCTCATGGTAAAACATTATATGGTTTTGATTTATTATTAAGCAGTAGTAACAGTTTTGCTTTTACTGCTGGTGAAAGCTTATGGCTTCCAGGTTGGTTAGAAGCTATTAACAACAGTCAAAACTCATTATTTTTAACTATTGGTCCAGGTGACTTCCTTGTTCACCACGCTATTGCATTAGGTTTACACACAACAACTCTTATTTTAGTAAAAGGTGCATTAGATGCTCGTGGTAGTAAATTAATGCCAGATAAAAAAGACTTTGGTTACAGCTTCCCTTGTGACGGCCCAGGTCGTGGAGGTACTTGTGATATTTCAGCTTATGATGCTTTCTATTTAGCTGTTTTCTGGATGCTTAACACAATTGGTTGGGTGACGTTCTATTGGCACTGGAAACACTTAGCTTTATGGCAAGGTAACGTTTCTCAATTTGATGAGTCAAGTACATATTTAATGGGTTGGTTAAGAGATTACCTATGGTTAAACTCTTCTCAATTAATTAACGGTTACAACCCATTCGGTATGAACAGTCTTTCTGTTTGGGCTTGGATTTTCTTATTTGGTCACTTGATTTATGCTACAGGCTTTATGTTCTTAATTTCTTGGCGTGGTTACTGGCAAGAATTAATTGAAACTTTAGTATGGGCTCACGAAAAAACTCCATTAGCAAACCTTGTTTACTGGAAAGATAAACCGGTTGCTTTATCAATTGTTCAAGCTCGTTTAGTTGGTTTAGCGCACTTCTCAGTTGGCTACGTATTTACTTATGCAGCTTTCTTAATTGCTTCAACTTCAGGACGCTTTGGTTAAATTGAATTAACTTTTTTACTTTGTAAAAAAATTTATTTTAAAAAATTTATAAGTTTAGTTCTATTTTTACTAAACTTATAAATTTTTTTATTTAGTTAATAAAATTTACGAAGTTAATAAAATTTACGAAGTAAATTTTATAAATTTTATAAATTTAAACGATTTTTTTTAGAATTAAAGTTTTAAACTTTCTCTATTTGACTTGATTCAATATAAAATAATTAAATAGACTCTTTTTTTTTTTTCAAAAGAAGATATTTAAAACCATTTGCATTTTGATTGGCTGTTCTGCCCCTCTTCGCTTGCTAACTCCCCGCGAAGATAAGCCACGTACGTGCTTGGCTTGCTACGCAAATCGGAGAGCAGTTGTTACCCCTTTCGCATTGGATTGGCTTGCACGTACGTGCAGCTCCGGTTTGACGGAGCCAATGCCAAAGCACCGAAGGTGTCGCGGCTTGGCTTTGTAGCAGTTTGGTTGCACGTACGTGCTGACCAATAACCCGAAGGTTGCTCTGCTACCAAAGGGCCAAAGCACCAACGCGTTGGCTACGCCTTACCCCGAAGGGGCTTCGCTTGCACGAATGTGCAGCGAAAGGCGTTGACACTTGCACGTACGTGCTAGTGCTGACGAATGCCCCTGCGGTGCGCTTCGCACGTAAGGGGTTGTCGCTTCGCGAAAGCCCTTATAAATTTGCCTTCGCTGCACGTACTTGGCTTTGCCAAACCGAAGGGAGCGAGCGAGCCCTTACCCCTTCTCTGCACCAGCACGTACGTGCTTGGCGAAGCCAAACCCCTTCGGGGCATTGGCTTCGCCAACGCGAAGCGAAAGTGCTGACGCTTTGCGTGTTAGGGGTTTGGCAGCACTACGTACTTGGCGGAGTCGCGAATTGCTACGCAAAAACCCTTATAAATTTGCTCAGCGCGTACGCGCAGCCCCTAACCCCTTCGGGGTAAGGGCTCGCGTAGCGAAGACAAATTTATTAAGTTGCTTCTCTAACGCGCAAAGCGTCAGCACTAACCCCGAAGGGGTTTGGCTTCGCCAAGCACGTACGTGCTGGTGCAGAGGAGGGGGTAACGCACGTACGTGCAGCGAAGACTCAATAAATTTCTTCAGCGCGTACGCGCAGCCCCTAACCCCGAAGGGGTAAGGGGTAGGGAAATTTATAAAGGGCCCGGCGCGTAGGCGCAGCCCCTTCGGGGTTACCAAGCGCGTGCCTTGACCCCTTCGGTTTGCGTAGCAAGAACGCAGAGAAGTGCAGTAGCGTAGCATTGGTTAGCATTCTTTATAAATTTGCAAAGCAAATTTATTGAGTAGCGTCTTGCTTGCACGTTCGTGCAGCGTTGGCTCTCTCCGAGCAGTCGCGAATTGCTACGCAAAAACCCTTATAAATTTGCTCAGCGCGTACGCGCAGCCCCTAACCCCTTCGGGGTAAGGGCTCGCGTAGCGAAGACAAATTTATTAAGTTGCTTCTCGCTTCGCGAAGACTCAATAAATTTCTTCAGCGCGTACGCGCAGCCCCTTACCCCGAAGGGGTTAGGGGTAGGGAAATTTATAAAGGGCCAAACCCGATCGTTGCGACGCAAGAAGCGTGGGTTTGGCTTCGCCAAGCGCTTGCACGTACGTGTTTGGCATTGACTCCGTTGACGCTTGGCGGAGCCAAACCCCTTCGGGTTGCACGAAGTGCAGCGCTGAGCAAATTTATAAAGGGCGTTCGCGAAGTAGCATAGCAACCCAAAGGTTGCTATGCTACCAAAGGGCGAAGACCCTTTCGTTCTTACCCCTAACCCCTACGGGGTAAGGGGTTATCGCGAAAGCAGGGAATGGGAGCGAAGCGAAGAGAACAAATTTATTGAGTTGCTTTTTCGCTTGCACGAATGTGCAGCGAGTTGGCTTTGCCAAACCAATGCTTCGCGTTTAGTAATAAAATTACTTATAAAAATAAAGAGGAAGTTTTTTTGTTATATATAGTTAATATAATGAAAATTATATTAAGCAAATAAATAATTGCAAACAGAAATTTTTTAAGAAATATAAAATTTTTCAAAAATATATTTAATTTTTATCATGTTCGATTTTTGCACTCCTTTTGTCTTAATATTGGATTGGCTCTGCCAAGCCTTGACCCCTTTGGGGTCAAGGCAAGCGCTTATAAATTTGCAGAGCAAATTTATTGAGTAACCCCGAAGGGGTTTGGTTACCCCTTCGGGTTTGGCGAAGCCAACGCTGCTCCCCGTAGGGGGTACGTGCAAGCGAAGGCAATTTTATTAAGTTGCACTTGCACGTACGTGCAACAACCAACTTAACTACCGCTTCGCCCTTTGGATTGGCCTTTTATAAATTTCCCTACCCCTAACCCCTTCGGGGTAAGGGGCTGCGCGTACGCGCTGAAGAAATTTATTGAGTCTTCGCGAAGCGAGAAGCAACTTAATAAATTTGTCTTCGCTACGCGAGCCCTTACCCCGAAGGGGTTAGGGGCTGCGCGTACGCGCTGAGCAAATTTATAAGGGTTTTTGCGTAGTAATTCGCGACTGCTCTCCGATTTGCGTAGCAAGCCAACGCACTGTGCCCATTCCCTACTTTCGCGATAACCCCTTACCCCGTAGGGGTTAGGGGTAAGAACGAAAAGGCAACCTTCGGTTATTGGCAAAGCCAAAACGGAGTCAATGCCTTTTCCCGTAGGGAATGGGCACAGTGCTACTAATTTACGAAGTAAATTTTATACCAATGCTACGCTACCAAAAATTTATTAAGTAACTGCATTTTTTAAAATTACATTATATTTAAAGACGTTGACAAAAAAATTTAATTTCTTGTTTGATAAAACTAATAAAATAATATGAGTTTACAAAATTCTTTAGCAAATTATTCGTTTTTAACCTTATTAATTTCAGTAATTGTGGTTTGGTTTGAAACATTAATACCTAAAACTAATAATTCCAAATACACTCATTTAAAAAATAAATCTACAACAGAAGAGACTCAAGACCTTAATTTGAACTTGGGTTCTTTCTCTGCAAATACTACCAAAAGCGAACTGGTACTTGGTATTAGTAGTTCGCTGAGCATTGACTCTGCCAAGCCCGGAGTGCCGGGCGTTGACGGAGTCAATGCAAACAAGCCAAATTCTAGTAGTGGAACTTCTATGTTATTTTTAAACTACGTTGAAGGTCAACCAAAGTTATTATTTAATAAATTTAATTTTAGTTTATTAAAAAATAATACTTTTGCAATGATTTTAGTGTTAATTAGTAATATTTTATTAAGTTTACTTTTAATTGTAAGATGGAAAGAAAGTGGCCATTTTCCTTTAAGTAATCTTTATGAATCACTAATGTTTTTATCTTGGTGTTTTACAGCATTTTATATAAGAGTTTACAGTACAGGTTTATTAAAAAATAAAAAAGCAAGTGAATTAATGCAAAAAATGGTTGGTTGCGTAGCTATACCTTGTGCGTTATTATGTAATGCGTTTGCTTCATTTACATTACCTAAAGAAATGCAAGAAGCTTCTCCCTTAGTTCCTGCTTTACAATCAAATTGGTTAATGATGCATGTTAGTGTTATGATTTTAAGTTATGCTGCTTTAATTTTAGGCTCATTAATGTCAATAGCTTTTTTAATTGTTTCAAATTCAAATTTTTTAAACAGTAAAAATTTAAAAGAAACTAATCTTTTAAAAACAGAAACTTACATTAAAGAAAGTCAAAATAATAATAATAATATGTTAGTGCAAGAAAGTAACATTCAAAACAATAATGAAAAAATTGCGTTAATGTTAGATAATTTAAGTTATAGAATTTTAGCTTTAGGTTTTCCTTTATTAACTATTGGTATTTTATCTGGTGCTGTATGGGCTAATGAAGCATGGGGTTCATATTGGAGTTGGGATCCAAAAGAAACGTGGGCGTTGTTAACTTGGTTAGTATTTGCAGTTTACTTACACACAAGATTAAGTAAAGGGTGGCAAGGAAAAAAACCTGCAGTTATTGCATCGTTTGGGTTTTTTGTTGTATGGATGTGTTATTTAGGAGTAAATTTAATTGGAGAAGGATTACATAGCTATGGTTGGATAGTAAAATCTTAAAAGCTTAAAAATAAAGAATTAATTAAATTAACAAAATTAATTTTACTAGTGAACTTAAATTTAGTTAATTGTTTAATTTTTTAAATTAACAAATACAATAAAAAAGAATTTAAAAATGATAAACTTGACTTAAATAAATTATTAAGTCAATTTACTTAATTATAAAATTTACGAAGTAAATTTTATTTAGTATTTTAAATTTTCTTTTAATTGTATAATTGACCTACATTGTAAACTCGTACATGTTGGCTTTTTTGTAAGTAGTAAAATTAATTTTGTTAATTTAATTAAGTCAATAAATTTACTAGGTGTTTGGTTTGATCAGAACTGCTTTAACCTGGTCCTCTCTTCGCCCTTTGGATTGGTTGCACGTAGTAGCGCAGCAACCCGAAGGTTGCTGCGCTACCAAAGGGTGCTTACCAACGCATAGCATTGACTCCGTTTTGGCTTTGCCAATAACCGAAGGTTGCCGTAGGGCACAGTGCTACTTCGCGAAAGCCCTTTATAAATTTGCTCAGCGCTTGGCTAACCCCTTACCCCGTAGGGGCTGCGCTTGCACGTACGTGCAGCGCTGGGGGTAAGACGGAGTCAATGCTTGGCAGAGCCAAACCGAAGGGAAACACGTACGTGCTTGGCGAAGCCAAACCCCTTTGGGGTTTTTGGTTGCACGCGCTTCGCTAACCCTTTACCCCGTAGGGGCTGCGCGTACGCGCTGGGGGTAACGGTGCGTTGGATTGGCTTCGCCAAAGCACTACGTGCAACCAATCCAACGCGAAAGGAGGGAGTACGCGTTTCCCAGCGCTTGGCAGAGCCAAGCGCTGGGAACGGTCAAGGATGCGACGCCCCCGCCCCAAGCGGAAGGTTAGGAAGGGTTAAGCTTGCTTTGCTTCTTTATAAATTTTCTTTAAATTTGTATTTAAAGAGCAAAGCAAACCAAAACCCAGGATGCAAAATTATTTAATTATTTTACTTTGTTCATTTTTCTAAAAAAGGTTTTGCAGATTTTAATTTAATAGGACTGATTTATTAGAAAACCTTTGAAAGGTTCCTTTTTTTGGATATGCATTTTAACTTTAGTAAGAGAAAATATGGCTTCATGAATTGATTTCTTAGTTTAATTCATTATTATAAATTATCGAAAAATTAACTTGAGTCCGACCTTTTTTCTAAGCAATTGGTTGATTATTATTTGCTCGTTTGTCCCTTACCCCTTCGGGGCATTGGTCAGCACTACGTGCAACCAACGCGAAGCGAAAGCCCTTTATAAATTTCCCTTCGCTTGCCTTGACCGTTCCAGCGCTGCACTTCGTGCACGCGCTTGGCGAAGCCAAACCCCTTCGGGGTTAGCACATACGTGCTTGGTTGTTGGTCAGCACTACGTGCAACCAAACCCAAAGGGGCTTGGCTTTGCCAAACCAATGCGAAAGAAGGGATTTGGCATTGACTCCGTCAACGCCAAGCACGTACGTGCTTTGGCGAAGCCAATTGCTCCCCGAAGGGAGGTACGTGCAGTAGCGTATTGTCAGGGCATTGGATTGGCTTCGCCAAAGCACTCCGTGCAACCAAGCCCAGGCAAAAACTCGAAGGTTGCTACGCTACCAAAGGGCGTTGGTTATAGCAGTTTGGTTGCACGTACGCGCTGACCAACAACCCGAAGGTTATTGGATTGGTTGCCTACCAACGCACGTACGTGCAACCAAACTGCTACTCAATAAATTTGCCTACCCCGAAGGGGTTTGGTTACCCCTTCGGGGTTACCAAGCGCTTGCACGTACGTGTTTGGCAAAGCCAATGCGCTGGACAAATTTATAAAGGGCCAAAACGATGTGCTTACTTAATAAAATTTACGAAGTAAATTTTATAAACCCCTTACGCGCGAAGCACACCGTAGGGGCTGCGCTTGCACGTACGTGCAGCGCTGGGGGTAAGACAAAGACGCTACAAAAACACAATTGTTTTTATGAAAAAGTCTAGCATTGATATTATGAGAATAATTTTCTCATTTTAAAATCATTTGTTATTGTTTATTTATTTAAACTGTATGATTAAAGTTAAGCTAAAAATATACAGCAAAAATAAATATTAAACGTAACAAAAATAAAACTAAAAAATATTATGACATCAATTCTTCAATTTTCTTTATTTGCTCTAATTTTAGTTTCTTTCGCATTAGTAGTTGGTGTACCTGTTGTTTTTGCATCTCCAAACGGCTGGACTGAAAATAAAGGCGTTGTATTTTCAGGTTTAAGCTTATGGTTAGTTTTAGTATTTGCAGTTGGTATTTTTAATTCTTTTGTAGTTTAAAAATTTTAGTATAGAATTAAGTTATTAAGCTATTAAATTTAATTCTATACATAACACTAATTCAAAAAATTTAATTAATTAAACGTGCAAAGTTTGTTTTAGTAGATTAGCATTGGTTATTGGATTGGTAAGCACCTCTTGGACTGGTCTTTGCAAGCCAAAGCTAACAACAAGCGAACTTAACTACCGCTTGGCTAATTTACTTCGTAAATTTTATACCAAGACCAATGCCTCGAAAACAAACTCCGCCTCCGAGAATTTATTAAATGCCCTTTATAAATTTCTTCAGCGCGTACACGCAGCCCTTCGGGTTTATAAAATTTACTTCGTAAATTTTATTAAGTAAGCACTTCGTTTTGGTATAAAATTTACTTCGTAAATTTTATTAAGTTGGCTT
>VFQQ010001635.1_pt1 | contig 29666 bp, 53 predicted proteins | sample 3512341 | NCBI WGS metagenome assembly VFQQ01 (sample SAMN10412373, study PRJNA504923) | tailings metagenome | isolation source: Relicate 2 Philex TSF1 revegetated site | place: Philippines: Tuba, Benguet | collected 2017-08-29
AGTGCTCGTCCACCAGCAGGTTGGGGCTCTTCACTGCAGCAGGGCAGCAGCCAAGTGTGTGTGTTGCTCGGCTGTGCTTGCGTCTGGTCTGCACACCTGCCGACAATCACAGACTCAGCGCCTTACCGTCTCGGTGGATGATGTTGCGTCGGTGCAGGTACAGGAGACCAGTCCCTCCATCGATGGCCATGGACAGCCGGCGGTGCCAGGTCAGCTGGGCAGCTGCTGCGCTATTGTCCCTGGCAGCAGCAAGGCAGTCGTACAGGCTGCCGCGGCTGCAGTATTCTGCGCCAACATGACAGCGGGAGTGGAGGCTGGTAAGGGCAAGCCCTTCAACCAAACAGAACCAATACAGCATGCCGGGCATGGCAACTGTCTGCGCTCCCACCTGTGATCAGGGCAGGCGGCAGGGCTACCAGGCCCATGAACTGAACCACACTGCACGGACAGGGAGGGAGCCGCACAGGTCGAGCACCAAGTCACAGAAACACTTGCAGGAGTGCGCATTGCGGTGCACAGATACACAGCATGCACGCCACACTTTTATCTGCGTGCATGCTCACTTGGGGTGGCGCATGCGACTCATCACCCCAGCTTCCGCCTGCAGTTCGCGCATGACCCGATCTGGCAGCTGCAGCTCGCCACGTGTGATGTCATCTGCACCGGTGCAAGGATGGTGCCTGGCCTGATGAGAGTATGGCGAGCTGTCTAGAGCTGGCCGGCTGCCCGCACCCACAGCATGCAGCATGGCAAGCGCTCAGCCAGTGCCTACCTTTGCTCATCAGCACCTTGACCGCGACACGCGTGCGGTTCCAATCCGCCAAGTACACGGCCCCAAACGAGCCGCGCCCAATAAGGCGCAGGACAGTCAGCTCCCGCCACTGCACCTCCCACAGCCGCGCATCTGTGCGCAGCTCGAGCGCCCCGCTGCCACTGCTCCTGCTTGCTCCGCCAGAGGCTAGGGCCTCCGGCTGAGAGCGCGTGATTGAGTGAGGCTGGGTGGTCAGATAGGAGGAAATGAAGGAGAGCACGTCGTCGCTGGCGGGGGAGTATGCACTGCAGGGGGCGGGTTGTGTTTGGACAGGAAGTGGGCAAGGGTGACGAGTCAGGCACCCTCATGGGGTAATGCTGCTCATGCATCACTGCCGCCCCAGCGCTTGCGCAGCTCCTACCTGTCCGACTGGCTGAGGCTTTGTCCAGCTGGCGGCACCCTTATGGCAGACGCAGAGCCACTGCTGCTGATGTAGCTCAGGGGCAGGGCGTACGGCTCTAGCTGCAGCTGGGAGCCCTTGCCAGCGGCCGTGATGTTGCTCAGGGGTGCTGCGCCAGGTTGTGTGGGGGCTGGCTCATGCCCAGCGGCAGAGCGGCTGAGTGGCAGCAACGTGTCGGGCCCCACATCAACATAGCCGGCTGCCGCAGCTGGTAGGCTGCACGCCAGGGGGCCAGGCATGCCGCCACTCCCGGGCTGGCTTCCCGGCAGGAATGTGTCGAGTTCTTGTTTGCTGCCGCCTGGTGCATAGGCAGCGCCAGGTTTGCCCCCGGCTTCAATGCTGGGTGCCGCAACCGCTTTGCGGCGCAGCCAGCCCTTGCCGGGCCTCAAGGCGAAGAAGGCCAGCGCTGCTGCAATGGCTGCAGGATTGGAGTGAAGACGGGCAGGACCTGGTTGCGCACAGGTATGAAATTAGGTCTGGCTGTGCAGCAGATACCAGCACAGTACCAGCCTCCTCAATGAAGCAGATACCAGTACTTGGAACGAAGCCACAGCGAGTACGCACCTACAGCTGCAGCGATGCCGCCCGCGACGGCTCCAATGGGCACGGACGACGCAGATGAGGAGGGTGAACCGCCCGAACCAGAAGCCGTAGCATTAGCATTTGTTGTGTTTAATGAGGTTGGCAGGGAGGGAGACGGCGGTGGGGAGGGATCCACCGCTGGTGAGGGCGAGGGGGAGGAAACAGAGGGAGAGGGCAAGGCAGGAGATATGGTGGTAGATGCAGGAGGTGAAGAGGGAACAACAGCAGCGGCAGCAACAGAGGGTGACGGCGGTGCAGGGGAAGGAGGGAAGAGCGGAGAAGGGGAGGGAGAGGGAGAGGGTGGTGAGGGTGAAGGAGAGGGAGAGACAGGCGGCGGTGAAGGTGAAGGCGACGGGGAAGGAGAGGCAGGGGATGGCTTGGGGAGGGGGATTCGCGGTGGCGAAGGCGAGGCTTGTGTAATGGCAGGGCTTGGAACTGCCACAACTGGGACCGTCGTGCCTGCATTGGAGTCAGCAATGCGGCTGATCGACAGCTAGCTTTGCTTCATAAAACACAACGAATGGCGTACTGCCCACGTACCTGCGGCTGCCCGGTCAACTGCAATGGCACACATGGCTGCACTGCTGGCCTCCCCAAGTTCCAGGAAGGTGTGGCCCCCAGGCAGCTGCACTATTGCAGTGGCAGGCTGGTATTCTTCTCCTGCAGTTCAAGTGAAGCAGCACGGTGCAGCTGGGCTGTTGAACAGGATGAGGTGAATGGCATGTTCAACAAGTTGCTGCGGGTCCTCACCGAAGCACCACATGCTTCCTGAGCTTTCAAGCCCGCAAGTTGTCGCAGTTCCCGTGCTCAGCGCCGCAAAGGCGTGGCCGCCGGCAACCTGCCGCGGCACGTTGACGCCTTGGCTGAGGCCGTTTGCCGGGGAGCTGCCCCAGCAATAGGTGGTGGAGTCCAGCTTGATGGCGCAGGTGTGGGTGCCTCCGGAGGAGATGGCCGAAAAGGCGTGCCCGCCCGACACAGGCACGGGCGCCACCTGGTTGCTGTTGAGCGAGTTGCCCAGCTGGCCCAGGGCGCCGGCCTGCCAGGCATGGGGTGTTGCGTGCAATGGTCAAGTTTGCTTCGTCCACTTTGGCAAAGCCAAAATGAGTCCATTGGCATATCTGTGCACAGCCATCGGCTTGCGAGAGGGACAGCGGGCACAAAAACACAATACACTGCAACCGGCCCACGTGGAAGGCCCACTTACTCCCCAGCAGTAGGCCTTTCCCGACGGCAGCACCTCAATGGCACAGGTGTGCTGGCCTCCAGCGCTGACGGACACAAAGGTGTGGCCACCGGACACTTCCACTGGTGTATCCATTGCGGCAACGGTTCTGCCGCCTCCCAGCTGGCCTTCGGAGCCCATGCCTGCAAGCATGGGCCCATTGGGGGAACAGTCAGTTTGTCACTCCCTGCATCGGGGCACTCCCCTTTAAGCATGCTCAGCCGGCACTTCACACTGCCCCTCCTGACCCCAGCAGTGTGTGCGTCCGGCGGTGTCAATGCCACAGGCGTGCGAATCGCCCGCTGACAGCGAGGTGAATGTGAGCCCTGCCGCCGCTTGGACGGGCACGTTTGAGTTGTTACGGGTGCCGGTGCCCAGCTGGCCAATCCGGTTGGACCCTACAGTGCAGAAAGGTGGAGGCGGAAGAGATCCTGTTCTTCAGCTCGTTGAGGCTGCATGTGAAGTCGCCGACCAACCAAAGAGTAGCATGAAGGCAAGCTCAAGCAGCCAACACAACAGCTGGGAATACCCCACAGGTGCCGCAAAATGCATGCAGGCGCCCACGCACCAAAGCACCATGCCTGGCCACCGGTGTCCAGAGCGCATGTGAAGGATGCCCCGCAGGTGATGGCGCGGAAGGTGTGGCCGCCCGAAACCTCCGCCAGGGTGGCTGAGCTGGCGTCGCTGCCCGTCCCCAGCTGGCCAAGCTGAGCGCCACTCCCAGCACACCATGCCTTGCCGGATGCTTCCAGTGCACAGGAGTGCTGGAGCCCAGTGCAGACGGACACAAACCGATGGTCGCCTGCCATGGGAGCAGGCTCAGTGGACTGATACCCGCTGTCGCTCCTCCCGGTGGCCAGCTGGCCTTGGTCCCCTTGCCCTGCGGCAAGGCATTGAGGCATTGTTTTGGGATGCAAGCGGCCCTGTTAGTTTGCTACAGAGCGAGCGAATGGGGCAGCAGCAGGCTTGGTTGGCTGACCGAGCAGCTGCGCGCCCAGACTTGCTGCACGCTCGCTGCCACAAAACGCACCCCAGCACAGGGTCACGTTCTGCGCCGTCGCTCTGATAAAGCATGCCCACACGCACAGCAGCAGACCTGCATGGGGGTGGGAAGGCGGAGCGTTGAATGTGCGTCCTTGTGTCGAGCGGGGCACGTCCCTGGTCACCCCAAGCAATCGCACCCAGCACGACCCGGTTGGGTTCCATTCGAGGTACACTGTCGTCACAATGTTATGAGCACCTGCAGGGTTTGGCGGCAGATGGTTCATGCGCACAAGACATGAACAGTAGGGTGGGCGGCGGCAGGGCGCGGCCAGCTGCGCGGGCAACGGCGGCGGCGGCCTGCAGGCTGAGGTGCTGCCCCCACTCTGTCCATTGTCCACGCGTCCCTACCAATCCAGTCCAGATGCCAGCGGCACTAAGAGGGCCAGGAGGGGAGTGCGCCCAGGCTTGTTTTTCGGTGCGCCCTATTGTCCCTCTATGCGGACTTTTAAACGGCAGCAGATTGTTCCCAGCATAAAATCAAACAATTAGCGGGCGGCCCGGGCCACTGTACGCAGCAGGGCGACCAGGTTTGCATGGGGGAGTCCTGGAAGCTCTGCGAATTCTTTCGTTGTTCTGCTGCTAAGATTAACGACATGAAGATTGCTACAGTGCTGGTACTGGCGAGCCTGGCGGCCGTCCAGGGGCGTGGCCTGCTGCAGGCCCCCGGCTCCTCCCCGCTCATGAACCATTTTGGTGCGCTGGACCTGGCCCTGGGCTGCACATGTTGATGGGTATAGGGTGCGAGGATGGGAGGCCGCTGCGCTTCCCGCTTGGCCTGCCCGCGCCACCGACCCCTAACGCCGCCGCTACCGCTAGCAGCTCTCGTGCAGCTCTCCCTCGTGCTTGTCTTGCAGGCGCCTGCTCTGAGCAGGCAAACACCGAAATCACGAATCCAGATCTGGCAGTGATCTACAACGTGGAATCTGCGCTGTCATGCTGCCAGTTCTGCCAGGCACGCCTGCGCGTGGGGGAGGCAGGCCGTGGGCATGGTGTATCCCGGGAGACCGGCGATCACCTGCCGCCAGTGTGGCGTGTGCAGGCTCCCATGCACCCCAAGATGGCACCCCTCGCTGCCTACGCTCTGCCTGCTGAAGGGTTTCTCCACCATCTCCAGCCAGCCCTGCGGCGGCTACTCCTGGAAGGCCAACGAGTGCCACCTCAAGCCCACCGGCGAGCTGACCAAGTCCAGCAACAGCGCCTTCACCTCGGGCGGGGTGTCCACCCCACGCAACTTTTCAGCAGGAGCTGTGGTTGCCACGCCGCCAAAGACGGGCGAGAGCAACGGTGGGCAGAGGGGTTGTGATGCAAAGGGCTGGAGGTGTGGTTTGCGCCAGTCCAAGCTCCATGGCCTTTAGCCCACCTGACGCTTCATGTTTTCCTGTACTGATGTGCTGTTGTTGCAGGCACCTGCCAGATCTTCAATAATCGATACCTGTGGGACAGCGATGAAAAAATTAATGGGCCGTGCCGTGCTGTCTACCTGAGCAGCAAGCTCAATGTGGGCAACGGTGCGTCCAGCTCAGGGTTTGGGAGGACGGATGGAAGGAAGGCTGCCACGATGGTTGTGGAACTGGTGGCTGCAGCCTGCTGTAATTGTCTGTCTAGAGCAGCGGTGATCAACTGTATGCCACTGTGCCTTAGATGATACTCTCAAAGTTGCTGCAGGTGTTAGACAGACCTCCTGCCTGGGGCTAGCCCTCTCACTTGATGCCTATCATGCTCCATGACCCTTGCAGCCCAAGATTGTTGCAACCACTGCATGGCGAGCCAGGAATGCAACATGTTTGCATGGTGCGACCCCGCCCTGGCCAAGGAGGGCAAGTGCGATCCTACGGGCTTGAACGATCAAAGCCTGCCCGGAGAATGCGCAATGTGGCAGTCCCCTGAAGGTGAGGTGCTGCTGCAACTGCTGGGCATGGTAGACTGGAAGGGCACAATAGACAGTGTCCTGATTGCGGACGGTCACACTATTTGCCCGTGGCATGTGTTCTCTTGCAGCCACAACCACCGTACAGTACTGCACCGCAAAGGAGGGGGCCTTGGTGAGCTGGCACAGCGGAATCATCGAGGGCCGCGACCCTCCCAAGGAGTGATGCACCAGCCCACCCCTACATGCGCCACCGGCGCTGGCTTCCTACCAAATCACCCTGGTGTGATCCTGCGCCACACCAACATCCCACCTCTTCCCTTCCATCCCCTTTTTGTGATCCCGCACACCACCTGCAGCCCACCTGGCCACTTCCCTTCCTGCCACGTCACTGGCTTCCATGACCCATCACCATGTTGCATGCCGCCTCTTTCGATGACCTTACGCGGCAGACCAACTCTGACACTGCTGCTGCCTTGGTGCTCCAACACGGTGCCACTTCCATCCCAGCCAGTATGCACTTCCATGTTTTCAGTTTCAAACAACCTGCGCCAGCCGATGCGTTACAGGCCTGGCAGCGCAATGAAATGGAAGCAAGAGTCGGAGGTGAGCGGCAACGGATCAGCAGAGAGGTACCAGAGGGCAAAGGTTGTGTCACAGTTACAGTTCCGCAGCTGGGGGCAAGTACAGCGCGGCGTGAGTACGCAGACCTAAAAGGACTCGTCCTCGCCGCCGCCATCGCCGCCGCCTGCCGCCGCAAAGCCGCCGTCAAAGCCGCCAACCAGCGAGGGGTCAAAGTCGTCAAAGTCGGGGGACAGCAGGATGGCGTCTGCGTCCGCGCCGCCGCCCGCTGAGTCGGCGATGGCCTGCAGGGCGGGTGGGAGAAGGGAGCGGGTCACTGCGGCTTGGCAATGGCGGCAGGGTTTGGAGGGTCATCCCTTGGCTTGCAGCTGCGGTACACAACAAGGCAGCCTGCTGGCTGTGCAGCAAGCTCGCCAGCTCTCACAGCACACGCATGCACCACCAAGCCCAGGCAGCAGCACACATCAGCCAGCAGGCAGCGGTGTGTGCATGCCATCTGCCCCGCCCCCCCTCCCCACCTGCAGGTCCTCCTCGCTGATCAGCCGCCCCTGGGACGCAAAGTACTCCTCCGGGTCCATCTGGTAGCCCGAGTCCTGGGCGGGCGCGTCTGCGCAGAGGATGCAGGGCAGCCAGGTGGGATTGAATCAGGATGCAGGGCGGAAGAACGGGCTCTGCACACACAGCAGCGCATGCTGCCATCAGCCGCCCCGGCTCCTCGCTGGCCAGCTCAGGAGCTGCGGCCATGACGCAACCTGGCCAGTCTGCTCTCACTCCGCCTGGCCATGCCGCCCAGCTACCCCCGCAAGCCACCGCCCCCAGCCACCGCCCCCAGCCCTCACCTGCCAGGGCCTTGGGGTTGAGCGTCCACACCGCCACGTCGCGCGGGTCTGCGTTGCGGCCGTTGAGCGTGATCAGGTCCCAAATCTGCGTGTGCGTCCACTCGCGGTAGTGGGGCGCTGTGGGGTCACCCGTGTCCTGGATGCGCGTGTCGCTGCGCCAGTCGGAGCCATGGGAGGGGTAGCGGCCCACTGCCGCTCGCGCCGCGTTCCACTCTGCGAGTGGGTGGATGGGTGGGGTGGGAGGAGTAGGTGGCTCATGGTGGCATGAGCACGCTGCCATGCAGCACGCAGCACGTATCCTGTGAGCATGGCTGGTCGGCACTGACGGCTGCAGAGGAGGCAGGGCCAACCCCACTGCAGCCAGCAGGCAGGCGGGCAAGCAGGCACCTGCCAACTGCTGTCCGCTCAAAACAAGCGCTCAAAACAAGCCACAAAACATCATACAAAGCGTCAAAGTGCTGCCGCTGCGCTGGTGGCATAGCTTGCCCAGAGGCAGGCATGCAAGGCAACAGCAATGCACAGACTGCCGCCGAGACGTGCCACCCCGCCCCGCCTCCCCTCGCGCCGACCTGCCGTCTCCTGCTCGTGCCGCCGCCGCTTCTCCATCTTGGCGCGCAGGTCCCACTCGTTCAGCTCCGGCTCCGGCTTGCGTGGCAGGCGCATGACGTCATAGTCGGTCATCTTCATGGCCTCCAGGTCCAGCAGGCCGGTGCCCTCCTGCGCCGCGTCACGCAGCGAGCGCTGCAGCCCCGGCAGCCGCTGCAGCAGCTCGTGCATCTCTGCCGCCTCGCTGCGCCCCGTGTCGGTCGCCTCCACTGCTGCTGCTGCCCCGTCCGCCTGCTGCTGGAGCTGCTGCGGTGCTGCCGCGGGCTCCCACGCCGACAGGCCTCGCTGGAACGGCAACTTGAGCACCCGGCGCCTGCGGCGAGGGGGGGCAGGGCATGGCTCAGACAGCTGTACAACCTTGGGTTGTTGTGTTAGCTTCGCTTGAGCTGCGGGGCAGCACCAGGCAGCGCACAGGGCGGTGGCAGCCTGGCAGGCAGCGGACGCACTCTGGCTCCTGCGACCGCGCGTCCGCTAGCGCGCCCTGCAGCCAGGCCTCGTCTGCCGGCGCCATCTCCGCGTTTTCCTCCTCATCCGACTCCTCCTCATCCTCCTCCTCGTCCTCAAACTCGTCCTCCTCGTCTGCCGCTGCTCGGGGTGGTGCTGCCAGCCGCCGGCGCCGCTGCTGCTGCGCTGCTGCGAAAGCTGGGCGTGCCGGGACCCGTGGGCGAGCGGCCTGCGGCCGGCCCACCGTCGCGGGAGGCCCCGCCACAGCCGGGCGCGCCGCTGCGGTCACCAGCGCCGCAACCATGCCGAAATTAATATGCAAACTAACGAGTACAAGCGCTCAGCATGCATGCAAGCGGCGATGGCGGCCTGGTGGGGGGCTGGCGGGGAGCGGCTGGCGGCGCAGTGCCACGCGGGCGGCGCATGAGCTTGGGCTGGCGGCATTTCTACTCCTGCCGGCTCCCCAGCCGCTCCAGCCGCTTTGTTCGATGCCCGTGCCCCTCTGGCGGCCGGCCCGACACAGTCAGCGCGCCACCCACCTGCCAACTGCCTCGCCTGGGGCCCCGGCCTCGCCCCTGACCGGCCCGCCGCCCCACCCCGCGCCCATTGGGGCGCGCCGTAGCAGCCGCGATGAACGTGACCGACGTGCTGCTGCGCAGCCAGGCCATCTACAAGAAGTGAGCGGGCTGGGGACCCCCTGCTCTGCGCCCTGGGGATCGCGGGGATGCAGTGATCACGCCCTGGACGCGCCCCGCGGCCCGCAGGTATGAGAAGTACGACTCGCTGGGCGCGACGCGGGAGAAGACCGACGACCCGTTCACCGACGAGCTCAACATGGTGCTGGACAAAGTGCAGGACCTGCAGCTGGTGCGCAGCGGTGCTTGGACTCAGCTGTGGGCTGCAGGCAGCGCCGGAGCTGCACACTCTGCAGCTGCACGGGCTGTCGCTGGCTGCCGCGTTAATGATTGGCAGTGGTGCATGTGCTCGGTGCCGAGTGACTGCAAATGGTGCATGTTTGCATGTCTTGCTGTTGTGCATGACGTGCTCATCGCTGTGAACGTTCGCACTGGCACGCCGTTCCCCACATGACTGCCAGTGCCTCCTTGCCTGCTGGCTGGCTGCCGCCGCACACCTGCCGCCGCGCATGCGCCACCCCTGCAGCGTGCCGACGAAATCGCGGCGGAGAAGAACCGCGCTCTGAAGGCCGCGCTGAATGCAGAGCTGCGCAAGACCAAGGCCACGCTGCTGGAGCAGGCCATCCCGCTGCTGGAGAAGATGGCCAAGAAGGGCAAGGGGCTCACGCCGGACAAGGTGGCGTCGCGGCAGGCGCAGGTGCGCCCAGCCCTGCTTCCAGGCTGTCGAGCCAGCGGCAGGCGGGTGAAGCACAGGTTGTGTAAGCACTCACTCTGGTGCAGTGCAAGTTCAGCTTGCTGCTTGGTGCTCATGCGTCAACTCTAAATGTGCAGTTGTCGTGCTTGCGGCAAAGGGCTGCCCACTGCTGTCATGCGCCATGCTGTTGCCCTTGCTGCGCATTGCTGCAGGTGGCGGAGCTGAGGCAGACAATAGAAGACATCTCGGACGGCGTGCACTCGGCACGCAAGCCGCAGCGGGTGGGTGGCATGCATGGCTCTCACAGCTTGCAGTTTTGGCAGGAGGCCACAGAGCCTTGTTGGCCAGCTGATGATTGTACAACAGTTGTTTGCTGTTGAACTGCATGCTCCCATGCCAGCGCTGGATTCTGCATCCCGACCCTGCACCACAACCCTCCTCTTCCATAGCCATTCGGGCATGGCAGCCCGGGCAAGGGTGGCGAGATCACCATCAACGCGACGCAAGCGGATGGGCGGTTTGAGAGCCGGGACTACTACACGCACACCGACCAGACACGCGCATTCCAGCAGGCACGGCGACTGAGCATGGGTTCCGGCTGTCATTGCGGTCGCCCCAGCAGTTACCCTTGTGCGCAATGCTGCTGTTTTGTTTCAATGCTGAATTCTGTGCTAATACCTCCCCTGCGCCGTCTGCCCTCCTGCATCAGGAGTGGGCGGAGGCCAAGTCGCGGCAGGACCAGCAGCTGGAGAGCATCGAGACGGGGCTGGGGCAGCTGAAGGAGATTGGGGCAGCCATGAACGAGGAGCTGCAGCGGCACGACGTCCTGATCAATGAGGTGGGGGCCATCTATTGGGGAGCGGCAGCAGACAGGCAGCTGCGGCCGCTTGCGCTGCAGCTCACGGAGTGCTTAGCATGTCGGCAGCATTAAGTGGCATAGCACCACATAGCAGTTTGACTGCAGGTTGCTTTGCCTGGCTGCTCCCCGCTCCGTAGCCTTACTGCTGCCGCCCTGGGTTTGCATGCCCGGCTGCTCCCCAGCTCCATAGCATCACTGCTGCCTCTCGGCGCTATCCGGCTGTAGGTGGACGAGAAGATGGACAAGGTGACCAAGGAGCTGCAGACCAACAACATGCGGCTGAAGGGCCTGGTCACCAAGGTGGGCGGCGCAGGTTGAAGCCGGGTTGGACGGGCACTTGCTTGCAGGCTGGATGGCAGCATTGAGGTGGTGATGGCAAGGAAGGACAGTTGACTAGTGTACCAGATCTGGTTTCCTCTGCCTTCCCTCCTCCAGATGCGGTCGACGCGCAACTTTGTGGTGGACATTGTGCTCATCTGCATCCTGCTGGCCATCGGCCTGTACCTGTACAAGTAAGGAGGGAGGGTGCAGTGGGATCGCATTTCAGCTGTGCCTGGTCTCGATGATAGTCTTCTGATACAGGCTTCCATTCTGACGACATTTGCAACTGCAACCCTGCTTGCAGCTTCTTCAAGTGATGGGACCTGCGGTGGGCGCTGCGGCGCGCTGCCTGGAGAACCAGCGCTGCTATGCCGCTGGCTGGTGCCGGCTGGTCTCACACCATATGCTCTGTATTTGTTGCTGCTTCCGCTCCTCGACCTGCCAGCTGTCTGGATTGACCGACATTTGCGCTTCTTCTGCTGCTGCTTTCATCTATCGCTGACCGCGCTAGCCCGCTGCGGGGGCGCTGCTTTGTTCATTTGACGTGGGCGCTAGGCTTTAGCCCGATTTGTTTTGCTCAGCCTAGTTCCCAGAGGCTGCTCAGTAAACTGTGCACGTCGAACTGAAGACAGGGCACGGGTCCAGGGCTCTTCAGCTCCGGCTTGAGTGCCTGGGGGCGCAGACCTACTGGCGGCTGGTATGATCAGTTGTTGAAGCCTTTGGCAGCTGATCCAGGCTATGAGCGCCTCGGCGAGGGGCGCGCCACCGCCTGAAGGCCGGTGGAGCGAGCTGGACGCCTCCACGCTGCTGGTGAGGGTCTGGTGACTTGCACAGAGTCTCGTGAAGCAGCCCCGCCTCGCCTGGCCGCCTGGGCTCACTGCCCGCCGCCTGCCCTCTCAGGCGCCGCCGCCGTAACCATCAACTCTGCAACTCTGCTGCAGGCCAGCACCACTTCGCCATATGCCGAGCCCGAGTCGCCCCTGGCGTGGCTGACCGCCACCATCTCCCAGTGGCTGGCGCTGTTCCGTGGGCTGACGCTGGCCAGCCTGTCGGCCGCCAGTGGCGCCGTGGCGGGCGCCGGCCTCGCCCTGCTGCTCTTCCTGCTCTTCACCTTCAGCCTGGCGCCGCCGCGGGACACGTTTGCACGCCCGCTGGCACTGGACTTCTCTGCAGCAGACCTGGTGGGGCAGGCGCTGTTCCTGCCAGAGGCGCAGCTAGGGGACGGCCTGGCGCCGGCGGCGCCACAGCAGGATGCCAGGTGCGAGGGGCTGTGTTTGTGGGTGAGCGGAGTGGTGCAGCGGAGTGGAGGCAAGGCAGCAGCTGGTCTGTTGGTGCACCTTGAATTGTGAGGTGGTGCTCAGGCTTGCAGCATATCACCTTGCCACAGCTGACAATGGCCCTCAAGCCCTTTGCCACCGGCGCCCCGCAGGTTTCTGGCCCCTGCACAGCCGGTGGATGTGTGGGTGGAGCTGGAGGTGCCTCGGGGCAGCGGCCAAGGCGTGGCGCAGGTGAGCTGCCACTGCCTCTCATGCACACTTTCAGGTTTGGCGCTTTGCGGTGGCGACAAACCCAACTTGCATGGACTGGACTTCAGGCAGACGATCTCTTCTGCCCATTTGGGTGCAGGTGGTGGCGCAGCTGACCAGCCTGGACGGGCGGGTGGCTGCCAAGGCCAGCCGCGCCGTCATGCTGCGGTCCGACTGGTGGAGCCTGAGGTGAGGGGCTGGGGCTGGAGGCATGGATGCATCCAGGGGCAGCAGCTGCTCTACATGAGTTACATGAGAAGGGAACTAGCCGCCAGTTGAGCAGTGCTCTCCCTGCTGCCAGCATGTGCTGTAGCATCGTCCGCCGTCCATCCGCTTAGTCTAAGTCTGCCAACCCTCCTCTGCCCTGCCGCAGCTCCATGAGCCTGGCGCCGCTGCGCTGGCTGGGCCTGGGCGGCGAGGTGCGGCGCCTGCACGTGCCGCTGTTCCGCGGCTACCGAGAGAAGCGAGAGGTGCCCTTCATGGCCGCCACAGTCAGCATCAAGGTAGGGTGGGCGGGCGCCCAGGGTTGGTGTCTGCGCCTGTGCAGCTTCATTGTAGTGTGATGCGTGCAGCCTTCATCCCTTCCAGCACTGCCCCTCACCTGCCCTCCCTGTGGCGCAGACGCGCAACCCCGCCTGGGCAGCCGAGGTGGTGTCCGCCACCCTCAAGGTGCGGCTGCGCCTGGGCCTGCTGCGCCGCGCCATCTACAGCCTGCGCCCCGGCCCGCTGGCGGCGCTGGCGCTGGGCTGCGCCGCGGTCGGCATGCTGCTGGGCGGCGGCGGCGCGGCGCTCCTGTTCCTGGGGCTGCTGCTGTACGCCGGCTTCACCAGCGGCGGCAGAAGTGGCAGGGCAGCATCATCAGTGGCTGGTGATGAGGCCAGCAGCAGCGTGTCAGTGTCGGCGCTGGAAGAGGTCAGTGCTGCAAGCGGCATCAGCGAGGCCAGCAGCAGCCTGCTGCGCGAAATCGAGGAGGAGGGGGAGGCGGCAGAGGGCGCCCCGCTCCCCCCCTCCCCGCTGCCATCAGCCGCGGCAGCAGCAGAGAAAGTGGAGCGCTGGCTGCCCAGCACCAGTGCCGCTGCTGCAGTGCCAGGCGGGCAGGGCAAGGCGGGGAGGCCGGCGGACAGTGCCATGGGCAGCGAGGGGGCTGCAGCCGGCCTGCGCCGCCGCGGCTTCAAGTTGTTCTGAGCCGGCACGCTGTAGCGCTTGTACATTCATCCCTTCTGCCTGTACTACTCTTGACACATTGCATTCTGATGGCTTGTTGTATATGTGCTGTTAGCGATAGCAAGGTTGTGAGAAACAGTGAGACACAGTGCAGGGCAGGACTAGGAAGGATGGACGGTGTTGCCAAAATTGTCAACTGCACATGGGAGCAGGTTTGCATCCTTTGAAGGAGAGTTGAACACGCTGTCGTTGTCAGCGCGTCACTGCCCTGCCGCCGCTGGTGCCGCACCCTCCTCTGCTGCCGCTGCTGCCGGCTCTGCTCTGCACACGCGCTTGTGATTGGCCCAGTCGCCGCGTTGGCATCTGGGCCCGCAGTACCAGATGGCGTGGCAGCGGCTGCAGCAGCGCAGGGGTGCCCCCGCCTGCTGCGGTGTCTTGGAGCAGGGCGCATGGATGCAGATGAGGCCGGACTGGCCAGCCCGCAGCCGCACCTCGCGTGCCTCTGCCGTGCGACCAGCCGCTTGCAGAGTGCACGCCAGCTCATCACGGGACACGGCGGCATCAAAGGCTTCCCTGGGGTGTGCCTCCCGCACCTCCATCGCCCGCCGCAGCAGGGCCTCCGCCTCCTGCAGCTGCCCCCGCTTGCGCAGCAGGCTGCCCAGGGAGTTGACTGTGGTGCATGTGCGGATGTCCCGGGGGCCGTAGGCGCGCTCCTTGTATGCCAGCACCTCGCGGTGCAGGCGCTCCGACTCCTGCACAGGGTGGGCGGGCCAGGGTGCGTCGTGCAAGGCCCTAGTTGGCCGCTTCAGCAGCGGCGGCCGGAGTCGTGCATGGGCGGGCCTAGTTGGCCACTTCAGCAGCGGCGGTGGCGCTTGGGCCACAGGTCAGCGCGAGAGCCTAGCAACAGTGCGAATGGGTGTCCCACAAGTGCACTCGAAAAGCATCAACAGGATACGCCACATCCTCCATCGGTTCACATGCCCAGATATACTGTTTCGGCGGTCTCACCGCTGGATCCGAGTCGGTCAGAGCTTCGGCGAGGTTGTGCTTGGAGAGTTGGGTGGGCATAGCGTGCTCGCCATAAGCCGCCCGGTCTGTAGTGATGGGACAGCCACAGGTTGGACAGATAGGAACGCAGGTGTTCCCACCCAGGCGGGAGCAGCGGCGAAGCGGCGGCGTTGGGAGCTGCCCGGGCAGAGGGTGGTGGACAGGGCTTTGTGCCAATGTGCTTGCACTTGCTCAGCAACGACTCACCCTGCTCATACTGCTGCCTCGCGCGCTGTACACCCGGGTCGCGCGTCAAGCCTTCGCTGGTCGGCACGGCTCCGGCATCGAACCACATCCTGGAGCAGCTGACCAACTTGTGGGCTAGGAAAATAGATCAGGCGGGCCAGCAGCTGTGGGTTTGGTGCGTGGCACCGGCCACCGCCGCCCATGTGGAACCCGCCGCATGCAGAGCACGAACCCAAGCAGCTCATTGTACCAACTGAACTTCACTAGTGCTCCTGTGGTTGCTGGCAGCCACACAGCATAACGTGTTGACAGCCCCTGCCCGCCTGCTGCCTGCCAGTCACGCTCAGTCGCCTTGCACGCAAAAAGTTGTTTCTCAGGTCAGCACACGTATATCAAGAGTAGTGTCAAGCTAGCCTACAGTCAACGAGTAATCACTAACAGCATCTATCGTCGCAGGCCCTTCCAGCTGCTCAGGTAGCCGCCGCCCGCCGAGTCGGTGTGCTGGTCGTCCAGCAGGCGCGCCTGCTGCTGCCGGCTGGGTCGCGCCTCCACCCCAGCGAACAGCGCGTCCACCGCCGCCTCGTCGTGCTCCAACTGCTGCCGCCGCTGCTGCCGGTCGGGGGCCGGAGCGGACGCAGGCGCTGCTGATGACCCCCCAGCCGCTGGCCCGGCAAGGCTCTTTGAGCTGCGGTTCGCATACTTCTCCCGCATCAGCGCCGCCTTGCTGGGTGGGCTGGCACGCCCCGCCTCACTCGCCGCCCCAGCCGCCCCACTGCCAAACAATGCTGGCCGTGAGGTGCTGGCTGCTGAGCTGCCTGCACCGCCTGCCGCTGCGCTGGAGCTGGCGTTCAGCTCCACGCTCAGGTCTGCCTGCGAGCCGCGCTTGCCGCCCGCAGAGGTGCTGCCGCCTACGTGCGAACCCAGCCCAAAGAGCGCGATGCCGTCGCCCAGAGGCCAGCCCTTGCTCATGGCATCGATCTCCGCCTGCACCAGCCGCATGCCGCGTGTCGTGTGCTCGTCGTCGGCACGCTCCTGTGCAGGGTGGTGGGCAGCCAGGGGCAGTGTGCGGTGTGGGCAGGGTCACAAGTGCACAGCAAGGTGCAGGCGGGAAGCGGAAATTGCATGTGAATGCAGTGGTGGCACAATGACACACAGCCACATGGAGGGCATGCTTGCGGGCTGCACTCTGCTTGCTGGCCCCACACAACTGCCACCGCCCCAGCAGGCGGTCGCGCACCGCCTCGAAGCGGAAGCGGTTGGCGATGAAGATGCGGGAGCAGCAGCGCTCCCACCAGTTGAGCGTCAGCAGCGCCACGTAGATCACCTGGGGCGGATGGTAGGGGATGGAGCGGAAGGCAGGGGCGGTCAGCCAGAGGCGGGTGCATGCAGCCTGCAAGGTGCAGCCGTGCAGCTATGCCCAGTCCACACAGCTGACACGTGTTGCGAGTGTCGATCTCCTGCTTGCCCAGCCGCCCGCCTGCCCTGCCCCCCAATGCGCACCATGGTGAGCGGGAACCAGGTGTTGAACTCCTGGCCCAGCACCGGCACGTCGCTGTTCATGGCGCCCATCTTCTGGAAGAACACCATCGACTGCAGTGGGGGCGGCAAGGAAGGGAGGGGCAAACACAGCGTTGGGTCCCAGGGAGGAGGCATCGCTGCACAGGGGCTGGGAGAGTGATTGCATGCCAGCGCCAAAACCGTGACAACCCCAGCTTCCCTCTGCCCCGAGAAGATGCCCTACCTGCTGCCCCTTGCTCAGGTCGTTCATGCGGATGACGTGCAGGAAGTTGAAGCAGAGCGGCGCCGCAAAACGTGCCATCTGCGAGCTGCTAAGCAGCAGCGAGTAGGCCCAGGTGCCGCCCGCCACCTGGAGTGGCGAGGGGAAGGGATGGGTGGGGTGTGCAGCAGCGAGTCATGGGCAGGTGGAGCAAATGTGGAACACAAACATCCACTGGGTGGCTGCACGCTGCCTGCTGCATTCTTACCACCAAGCAACCACATCATGGCCACTGCTGCAGCTACCCAGCAACCCCTGCTGCGCACCACGTGGTAGAAGGACACGGCGCCGGTGCCCAGCTTGAGGAGGGAGAAGTAGGCGCAGGCGCACATGTAGACCAGGGGCAGCGCCACCAGCACCTGCTCCCAAAATTCGTTGTGCTGCGCGCCGCTGCGGACCATGAGCGAGAAGGGCGAGAGGTCCGGGCTGCGCCCGCTGCCAATGGTGGCCTCCGACCACACAATCACGCCGGAGGTGGCAAACGCGAGCGCTGCCATGCCGCGCAGCACCCAGGGCCGCGCGTAGCACTTGTAGGCCCAGCGCGCCTCGGCCCAGCGGCTGTGGTGCCCGCCGGGCGCCACCGTCACGCCGTGCTGCCGCGCCTTGCACACCGCCTCCAGGTCGATGGCCTGCGGGTGGGGAGCGATGAGTGGACGGCAGGGTGGGGAGGCAGGTTGTGGGCTGGTGGGGCGACAGCCGCAGTCTGGGCAGCAGCGAGAGAACGGTGGACACCGGCAGTGCGGTGCACCACCTTTGAGCGGCCACACTTTGTTCCGCACCCTGCCCAGCACCCGCCCACGCTCCGCACCTTCTTCACAAAGTTGACGTACTCGCCGGAGCAGCCCTGGAAGTTGGCGATGGCCAGCTTGAGGCGGCCGCGCAGCGAGGCCAGCGAGGCCACGCTGTTGGCGTAGTCCAGGTCGCTCTCAGCCAGCCGGTCCACGCTCACCTGGGGACCCGAGAGGGGCGCGGCAGCAGTGCAATGTGTGTGGCAGGCACGCATGCCACCAGGCATGATATAGCCTCAGCATAATACGTGCCAGCCTGCCAAGCGCCCACTCCGCTGCTGCCGGCCCACCTTGGAGCGGACGAGCGCGTCCAGCCGCACCGGCGAATACTCATCAGTGTACCTGCAGCACAGGAAGGTGGCATGGTGGACAGCAACACATGTTGGGGCAGCCCAGCCAGCCAGGCGCGCTGAGGAACGTGCTGGTGCTCTGGGAATGCTGCTGCACACCAGCTCTGGGTGCCCAGCTGCCGCCGCCCCACGTCCAACTGGCCACTCAAGCAAGCCGTGCCGCACTCCCCACCTGATGATGAAGTCCATGTAGTGCCGCATCCTGGCGTCGGAGCGCGGGATCTGCTGGCTGGTGGCCAGCACAATGGCCAGCACCTTCTCCAGCTCGTCGCTGCGGGAGGGAGGGCGGGCACTCAGGGGGACACGAGGTGGGGTCAGCTCCCCGTGCACAGGCCAGCCACAGCACCACAGTAGCCAGCAGCACCACCTGCTGGCAGCAAAGCGATCCTCCTGCCGCTCCAGCACAGGCAGGGGACGCGGCATCAGCGGCCGCACCTGCTGTCGGTGAGGCGCTCCGCGGCGCGCCCCACGCGGTGGTAGTGGTACTTGAGCCGCGTCTCGGGGAAGGAGCGGCGCCAGAAGATGCGTGGGATCTCCACCAGGCCGTACCCCAGCAGCGCGATGATCACGATCAAACCTGGTGGGGCAGTGCAGGTGGGTTTGAGGGGCCGCAGGCTGTGAAGGAGCGGGCCGAGGGCAGGGAGTGCAGGGGGCACGCCGCAGCGCAGCGCAGCAGCAGCGGCAATCCGCCATCCGCCCGCCCCGCTGCAGAAAAGAAGGGGACTGCCACAGCCATGCGCACCATAGGTGTTGGACAGCGTGAACACCAGGGTGGGCAGCGTGGCCAGCTTCAGCTTGCCGGCCGCCAGTGCCGCCAGGACGCCCTGCAAGCGGTGGGCGGGGCAGGGAGCCTCGGGTCTGCGCCCAGCCGCAATGGGTGCAGCGGCAGGCATGCCCAGCCTGCCGGTTGCAACCTGCATGGCTGGTCCAAAGCACCAGTTGTGTCGGACAGGGCCCCATGCCCAGCCCGTCCAGCCCACAGCTGGCCCGCCCGCCGCCTCACCGCCGCCGCCAGCGCGCCGATGATGAGGTAGAAGACCCAGAGGCGCTTGAGGGAGGAGCGCACGCGGCCCAGCACCGTGAAGGCGCCGGAGATGGCGTAGCCCTGCATGATGGGCACCACCGCCCACGTCAGCACCTGCGTCGACCTGCGCGGGCCGGGAGGGTGGGTGGGGGAGGCGGGCGGGCTCAGGTGGGGCGCCGCTGCTGCGCTCCTGCGGCCCGCAGTCTTTGAGCGCACAGCTGGCTTGCCACCCAGCCCAACCCATTTCAGTGTGTGATCATCACTGCCGAGATGCTCAGCTGCGAATGCGCACCAGTACGAGATGCTCCACAGCGTGGACAGTGCGCCGGTGTCCTTGCCCGCCAGGCTGGTGTACACGTCGATGGGCACCAGCGCCACCACCGACAGGCTGGTCAGCCAGCCTGCGTACGTCACTAGCAGCACCACTGGCGTGACCTTTGGGGCCGCCAGCTTGCGCAGGCTGCAAGGGGGCAGGCCATGGAGCGGCGGGGGGCGGGAGGGGTGGGCGGCGGCACCGGCGGCGGGGCCAGCGCTGGCCGGGTGCAGCTTGCAGGCGGGGCCACGACCTTGTGAGGTCTCTGATGCCATGATGACTCAAGCAAAACGGCGCCAGGAGGGGGCAGCGCCATAACTGGCAGCGGCGGCACTCACAGGAGGGCGACGGCCACGGCCACGGCCGACATGGCAAGCGCGTAGAAGCCCCACATGCTGTCGAGCTGCTGCCGGGGGCGCTCAGGGGGCTGTGGGTCTGGGAAATACTGCTGCCGAGCGCTGGGCCGCTTACTGCCCCTCCCTGAGCAGCATGGTGTGATCCTTGCGGTCGTGCACTGCCGGAAACAGGACTGGAGGGCGGAAAGAGACAGCAGTCGGCAATGCCGCGCGCATGTTGGCAGTGAAGGAGCTCCAATCGGCTGCTGCACCGATCAGCGAAGTCTACAAGCAACCAAGTGTTGTTTGCTGCACAGCAGCGCCGCCACAGGCGACGGCAGGCGGCCGTCCCCTCTTCGAGCGGCCCCAAGATGGCAGAAGGCGCGCTCCTGACGGCCCAGCTGGCGGGGCTGCACCTGGGCAGCACACAGCAGGCCGCCCCCGCCTCCAACCAGGCCCTGGCGGGCAACCAAGGCAGCAACCTGCTCAAGCTGCTGCAGGGCGGGCAGAAGCAGCCTGGGCCCGTGCAGAATGGCTTCCAGCCCTTTCTGGGCTCGCCGGACCAGCAGCAGGGCCAGGCAGCGCCGGCGGCGCCGCCGCCGCCGCCGCTGCCCGCCCAGCATCTGCCCGAGCAGGGCTTGAGCTCGCTGTTCGGCGCTGGCGGCGGCAGCATCTGGTCCAGCGAGGCAGGCAGCAGTGGTGCAGCGCAGCCCACCAGCTCGCTGGGCAGCGGCGGCCTGTGGGGCGGCACGCCCGCGGGTTGGCTGGCCGGACAGCAGCAGCAGTTTGGCAACAGCCAGCCTCTGTCGCCGCGCCACCAGCCGCAGCCGCAGTCCCCTCGACAGCAGCCGCCGCCACAGCAGCACCAGCAGCAGCGGCAGCAGCAGCCGCTGGGAATGCAGCAGCCGCAGCCTGCGCTACAGCAGCAGGGCCCCGGCGTGCCGCCACACCCGCACGCCCCCTTGCAGCCGGCGCGGCCGCCGTACCAGCCACCGCTGCACTTTGGCCCGCAGCAGCACCTGGGCCCACCGCAGCACCCAGGCCTGCACCCTGCAGCGTCACCACTTTCTGGGGGTGCACCACCCGGCCCGCCACACCACCCGCAGCACCTCGGCCACCCAGCCTACCTGCTGCCGCAGCACCCACCTGGCCAGCAGCCGCAGCGGCCCGTTATGCCATACACCCCGCTGTCAGCATTCCTGCAGCCCGGCGGCGCACCGCTACCACACCACCCGCCACCGCCGCAGCACTTGCATCAGCTGCAGCCAGGGCAGCAGCACCCACCGCCGCCTGGTGTGCCACCGGGCGGATGGGGGCCCGGTGCGCTGTTTGCGGGCCTGCCTGCCGTGCAGCAGCTGCAGCAGCAGCAGCACTCACAGCAGCAGCACTCACAGCAGCAGCACTCACAACAGCAGCAATTGCAGCAGCAGCCACCCCAGCAGCACCAGCAGCAGCAAGGCATGCCGTTCCCCCAGCTGTTTCCCGCGCAGCGGCAGCCGTCACCGCCGCTGTCGGCGCCGGCGGGCCATCAGCAGCCTGGCGCCACCAGCCTGCTCGAGGACATGCTGCGAGCGGCTGTCAGCCAGCAGGCTATGGGGGCCCAGCCGGCCTCACCGCCACCCTTGGGTGCGGAGCGCTCTCGGGATGGTGAGGTGCTGCCGCCCAGCTCGGCTGGCCGCCTGCAGCAGGGCGGCCTGGGGCGCAAGCCGGGCACACAGCACGTGGCGAAGACGCAGCAGGGCCGTGAGAACCGGTGCGTGGCCATGTGGAAGCCCTGCAGTTGTGCGCCTGTTGAGGGGGATATCGTTGCTTTGTGCTGTGTGCAGCACCCAGCATCCGGGCAGTTGGCTGTGTCCCAATACCGCATGCCATGCTTGTCTTCCAACCGTGCGCAGCTGGGTGGATGTGATGGACCGCCAGCACGACGGGCGCGGCCCTCGTGCAGACATGGAGGCGCTGGGCGCGGCGCTGGCGCAGCTGGCGGACTCGCTGATGCCCACCCCAGGTGCGGGCGCACTGCCTGGCTGATGGCGGGAGCTGCAGTGGCGACAGCATTGCTGGTTTCAACCTGCAGCCTGTGGTCATTTACTGGTGGGTGGCGGTGCTTATTGCTGCTCTATGGGTCCCCAGCGCATAGCCTTGGCCTGCATGCCTCTTGCCCTATGTGCACCTGAACCGCAGCACATGCCTGCCCTGCGCCCTGCAGAGGAGCGGGCGACGCAGCAGGCGGCATTTGACGCGGTGTCCAGCCTGCTGCAGGCGCGCTGGCCGGGCGCGCGGGTGCACCTGTTTGGCAGCGTGGCCAACGGGCTGAGCGTGCGGCACAACAACGACATCGACGTGTGCCTGGAGCTGGAGGGCATTGAGCTGGACGACACGGTGCGGTTGTTGCAGGGATCCTGGGGCCTGGGGCCTTGCTGCTGTTGCTCTGTGCGGCCAGGATGGGAAGGGCTTGCTTCTTGTGCGAAGGTGCATGCACGTTCGCTGCCGCTTGGGGGTCAGGGCCTGAGTCAAGCGGCGGTCATGCCTCACACTGCAGCACCAACATGTTCTTTTCTGGCCCTGCTGGAACACTGCCTTCTGCCATGCCATGCCACCTGCAGGCCGCCAAGGGCGAGGTGGCGGTGGCTGTGGGGGAGCTGATGGAGGCGGCGGGCATGGCGGACGTGCTGCCGCTGCCCAAGGCACGCGTGCCGGTCGTCAAGTTTGTGGTGCCCAAGACCGGGACCAAGGTGGGTGCTGCAACCTGGCAGCCGGAGTTGTGTTGGACAGCGGCAGGAGTTGCTTGTAGCAATGCTTGTAGCAATCTAGAGTGTGCAGGCACAGCCCAGCATTGACTGGCGGTGCACAGCTGACCAAGGCGCCAGTTGTGTGCATGCCGCTAGCTGGTTGGGCAGGCAGCAGGTTGCAAACCGGCGCAACCCACGCCTCAGCTGCCGCCCTTGCCTGCCGCCGCGCAGGTGGATGTGACGGTGAACAACATGCTGGCGTGCGCCAACACCAAGCTGCTGGCCGACTACTGCGCCATCGACGGCCGCCTGGCGCCGCTGGTGGCCCTGGTGAAGCACTGGGCCAAGAACCGCGCCGTCAACGACGCGTACCGAGGTGGGCAGGGAAGTGGGGCCAGTTTTCGGCACACCTTGCAGTGCACTGATATGAAGACTGCGTGTCCTGCTTGCCCTGCTGCCTGCCCCCGCTCCTGCCAAGCCTCCCACCACCTTGCGCTCCCCCTGCCTACTGCCGCAGGCACGCTCTCCAGCTACTGCTACGTCCTGATGTGTATCCACCTGCTGCAGACGCGGCCCGTGCCCGTGCTGCCGGTGCTGCAGCAGCTGCCGGCTACCTTCAGGCGCACCGTGGGCCAGTGGACCTGCGAGTTCTGCGATGACGTGAGTGCAGGGATTCTTTTGCAGTGGAAGCACCTGTCTGGCTGCATTTGTTGCATTCGGTGTAATGGAGGCTGAAGCGCACATGTCCTCTCTTGTTCGTCTCCTGCTGGCTGACCTGTGTCTGCTTCGTTTGCGCCCTCGCACTGACAGGTGGCCACGCTGCGCGGCTTTGGGTCCGCCAACCGCGAGAACCTGGCAGACCTGCTGTGGGCGTTCTTCGAGTACTGGGCCTGGTGCGCCGCGGGCTGCAGGGGCTAGTGGCGGTGCACGGCAGGCTGGCTGGCAGGGTTGCCTGAAGCTGGTCATGGCGTTCATGGCTGTTTTGAGATGCAAAGCAGTTTGAGATACAAAGCAGCTGGCACGTGCGCTGTATACCGAGGGAGCTCCAGCTCGCCAGCTGCTCTCTACCACCTCCTGTCACCCACCAGAGCACTGCTGCACACATGCCACCCCGCAGGCGGCACAACTACACGCACGACGTAGTGTCCATCCGCCTGGGCGGCTGCCTGCACAAGGACGACAAGGACTGGACGCGGCGCATCGGCAACGAGCGGCACCTGGTGCGCGCTGGGCCGGCCGGGGCGCCTGGTTGGTGCATCCTGCAAGCTCGTGGCTGCATGCCAGGCACAGCCGGCTTGCGTTGCTGTCATCCCATGCGCGTGATGTCACTCACCGCCCCTTGACCCACCCATGCCTGACCCCCACCCCCAGGTGTGCATCGAGGACCCCTTTGAGCTGAGCCACGACCTGGGGCGCACCGTGGACCGCCAGACGCGGGCGGTGCTGCACAAGGAGTTCACGCGCGCCGCCACGCTGCTGCGCGACCGAGCCGACCCCATGCAGGAGCTGTTTGAGCCGTACCGGGCTGGCCGCCGATGAATGGGGGCGGCACGCGGGCTGCAAGGCTTGCAATCCTGCCCCCAAGTGTCCAGCTGCCGCAGCACACAACAATGGAGCTGCGCAAGCCGCGGTGCCACACCGCCGGCAGCCCACCGGCGCTCCTCTGCTCCATACCTTGACCAAGTCAACACACCAGCACAATTGATTTACTTAGTTTTGTGGGCCCATGCCGCTGCCATGCTCCCGGCGGCTGGGCTCTAGCAGCCCACTGTGCACAGAGCACAATCATAACAGGAGCCGGGGACCCTTAATTCATTATGCAGTCTCTCAGTGCTAGTGCATTCTGTCGACCCAACCTTGAGCCCTCGCTTGCAGCTGCGTGGCCTGCCACCAAGCAACTGCCATCTGTCCATTTCAATGTAGTTACAATGCGCTGCTTTGTGCAAGAAAACACACAGTCGCAGGTGTTGAGCCGGATTCATTTGTGTCATCAGAGGAAGTTGGGGGTGGACCTGCAGGCAGGGCAGCAGTGTGTAGGGTCCATGAGCCTGCCTGCCTGCAAGCTGTGGGATGCCTGGCACTCCAAGGCAGCAGCGCCTGCCCTTGCCTTCACAGGCAAACACAAGCTGCTGCGCCTCAGCGGGCCAGCAGCAGCAGCAGCAGATGCAAGCAGCAGCACCCTTGGCAGCCCAAAGCCACTCACAGGTCGTTGGCGAGCTTGTAGAGGCCGAGTGCGGGGCCCACAAAGCGGAAGAGCGCCCAGCCCACCAGCAGGCCGCCCACGCTCCACAGCGCCGCCTTGTTGGCCCAGAACAGGAAGCCGCGCTGGCCCATGTACAGCTCTATTGGGGGAGGGAGGGCGGGCGGGCGGGGGTGGCACACATTGGGGCGGGCACACCAAACCAGCACAGGCGACAGAGGAATGCACCCTTGGCAGCAAGCGACAGCCTGGTGCCAGCAGAGCGCGCCCGCCGCTGCCTGTGCACTGCTCAGCGCACCTGTGGCCTTCTGCAGCGGGTCCATCTCCTCCCAGCCTGCAGCAGACAGGGCGGGCACTTGAGTGCGCGGTGTCATGACCAACCACAAAAGCAGCTTGGCAAATTGCTCAACAGGCACACAGCACCACACTGGCTGAAAGGCAGCCGAATGCTGTCACGGCTGCCTCGGCAGTGGCTCACCCTCCGGGAACAGCTGGCCCTCTTTCCAGTCAGCCATGCCGCGGCTGCCAGATGACGATGCCTGCGTTGTGAAAAGAAGGCAGGCAGGTTACTGACCAAAGCCGTTGGCTTGCACATTCGTACGCAAGATGGCCACCTGTTCAAATGTGGCATGGGCCGAGCCTCAGCTGGCAGCACACCCACTTCCACACTCTTGCTGCAGCTGCATGCCCCGCCATCTCACCTGCGAAGAGCGGCTGCCGCGGAATGCATCTGCCTGCTCAGACTTGATGCCCTTGCGAGCACGGGCGGCCGCCTCAAGTGCCGCGATGCGCGCCTCGTCCTCCTGTTCCTGCTGCGTGGGCGGCGGCGACCCGCCCTCCTGCGCCCGCACCACCGCCAGCCTTGGCCGCCGCACTGCAGGGGTTGGGGGTGCAGTAAATACGTTCATGCTGGATGGCAGCGCGAAGCCGCGATCCGTTGCTATCCTCGGCAACCGCCGGCGGCACCGCCGGCAGCGGACGGCGGCGCAGCCCTCTCCAGCAGGCAGGAGGTGCACGCACCGGAGGTGATCCTCCTGCTGCTTGGTGCTGCCGTGGAGAAGCTGCACGAGGGCAGCGCAGCCCTGTTGCCGAGCAGGAGGGCCATGTTGCTGGGGCTCCTACAATCCGCCTGCGCCTCGGCTGAGCCTGCGAATGCTTTACTGGTCACTGCAAAGTAGCACTGGAGCACAATGCGCTTCACCCGGGGCCCATGCAGGGCGCAAGCTCAAGGGTGTTATGAAACGAGCCCCCACAGCCCCATCTTCTGCACTACATGCTCGCAAAATGTCCCAGGCAGTTTGCAGTCACTCATCAAGCGCCCAGGCGCAGCGGCCATGGCGCTGGCAGCGGCCCAGGCGGTGCTTCCTGCCGCCCCGCTGCATTGCTAGCCCAGAGACATCGACGTCATCTGAGCCAATGTCGCATCAGCGGCAGATGGAGAAGGACGGCTGGCAACAAGCTGTGCGGTGGGTGCCCCGCCGTCGCTCCGCTGCCCGCCGCCGCATCTTGCCCAGCTCCTGCCTGCCCTTACCAGCTTGCAAAGTCACTATTGCACTGTGTAATACCTGTGCTGCAGCACCCTGACGGGCCGCCAGAAGCACCGCATGTGGCAGCCCGTGCTCACCGACCCGCCGCCGCTGTTGCACGACGTTGCGGTGGTGCTGGTCAGCCCCAAGGCGAGTGCGAGGGGCAAGCATGTTGCATGACGCCTGCCGAGCTTGCACTGCAGCAGCATGCCGGAATCGGTTGCGGATCTCTGAGTGCACGAGGGAAGGCCTTATCCCACAACCTCCGGCCTGCCTCCAAATGTGCTGCAGCGGCCCATCAGCGTGGGCACCGTGGCGCGCTCCCTGGGCTCCTTTGAATGTATGGACCTGCGCATCGTGCAGGTGCGCTTGTTACGGGACACACAGCAGCCGCTTGAGATAGGACTGCCGGGTTGTCTGCCTGTGCATGCGCTTGCGCCATGCTGTGCCGTCCACTCAAAGTTGCCTGCCCAGCAAGTGACATGCCCCTCTGTTCACGTGCCTCTCCCTGCAGCCGCGGTGCGACCACCTGGCACGCAGCGGGCGCAACGGCAGCAAGGGCTCCCAGTTCCTGCTGTGGCAAGCGCAGCAGCACGAGTCGCTGGAGGAGGCGCTGGCAGACGCGGCCATCTCCGTGGCCTGCACGCGCTGGGTGGCAGGTGGGCTGCAGGCTGGCATGTTGAGGGCCGCTGATTGGTGCGACAAGCCAGGAGATGCACGAGGCAGCGCAGCGGGGAGTAAGAGCTGCAATGTGCAGTTCTGGACAGTTGATTGGCTGCCACATGAGCTGGAAGCGTGCTCCCATGCCGCAGGTCGCGCCAACGCATGCCGAAGCGTTTCGGAGCTGCTGGCCATGCCAGAGGTGGCAGCGCTGCTGGCAGAGGGCGCGGCAGCAGCTGGGTGCCATGGCAGTAGCAGCAGTAACAGCAGCGGTAGCAGCAGCAGCGACAGCGACAGTGGCAGTAGCGGTGCAGGCGCGGCACCGCAGCGGCGCAAGCTGGTGCTCGTGTTTGGGCGGGAGGTGGAGGGGCTGCTAGACCACGAGGTGGACGCCTGCGACTACACCCTCTCCATCCCCATCGGCCGCCTGCAAGGTGGGCGTTTGCACGTGGCTGTACCTTGGAAGGGTCAGTGGTCCAGACCCAACAGAGTGTGGCTGCAGTTGCACTTGACTTCAAGCCTGGAGACTGCGCTGCATGCCTCGCTGTCAACCGCTGCCCCTTGCAATGCACCCCACTGCCCGTTGCCACAGAATCGATGAGTCTGAGCCATGCGGTGAGCGTGGTGCTGTCCCGACTGTTTGAGATGCGGCAGCAGGCCAGCGGGTGCGCGCTGCCGCAGAGCCTGGCGGATCTGGCAGCGGGATACGAGGACACAGGCGCCGAGCGATAGCAAGCGGCAGGTTCTCCATGATGGGCTTGATGTGCTGGTCAGGCTGTACTTGAATTATCACATGCCTACATCAATTCGATTGCTATCAGTCTAAGGCCTGCCTATACGGTCTTATCGGTTTGAAACTGCCTAGTCGAGCGTTGAGGCTAGAGCGGGGAACGTAACGGGAGTGGAGGGAGTGGCGGGTTGGGGAGTCAGGGTCAGGCTGGTGTTGCAGCAGCATACACAGGAGCTTGGGAGGGAGGTGGCAGTACTGGGAGCAGTGGTGGCTTGATGTGAACACCTCAGTCCCAGTCCTCTGGGAAGCTGTCACTAATGGGCACATCAGGCAGCGCCACATCCCTCATGTCGGGCAAGCTGAGGTCCGCCAGCAGCCCTGCGCACGATGGCCATCCGGCAAGATTGCATGAGGAGCGCAGCCAGAATGGGTTTGATACTGTAAGGAGGCATCAGGACACGCACACAACCCTCAGGGCTGCTCCTGAGCGCCCACATGTGATTCCCTCACCTGCACTGAGCGGCTGCTTGGCCAGCGGTGAGGCGGGCGGCGAGGGCAGCACATCCTTTTGCAGGACCTGCGGCTGGCTGCCCGCTGCTCCCTGCGCACGGTTGAGGCAGCAGTGTGGCAGACAACTGAGCAGGCATGCCACAAGGGGGCGGTCCTGGTTGCAGGCCATTGACAGTCTGCAGGCCCCGTTGTGGTGCCGTGCACAGTGGCGTGGCGAGGCAGCATCAGGGAGGCAGTCAGGAGACTGGCAGCCAGCGGGATCAGGACATGGGCACCGCGCTGCTGCTACCCCACGCCACCCTCCGGCTCACCCAGAGGGGGAAGAAGTTGGGCAGGCCGCGCCCTGGGTAGGCGGCCAGCGCGGCCAGGCGCCGGCTGCTCTCCTCGTCCTCCCGCGCCAGGCGATCCCGCTCCAGCTGCTGCCAGCTGCGGCCGAAGCAGCGCTCCACGCCGCCCTCAGCCAGCACGTCGGCACGGCTGGCGGGCGCCGCTGCAGCAGCGGCTGCGGCGGTCGGAGGCTGCACCGCTTGCTGGGGCGCAAGCCCTACTACTGCCGGCGCCTTGTGCTGGGCCCGCTGCACGCTGCCGGCCGCGGTGCTGTTGGTGATGTCGCCGAGGGCGCGCCGTGGCGCGGCGCCCGCCGCCGGCGTCTTGCCGGGCGGCGCATTCTCGGCATCCAGCCCGCCGCTGCGGTTGGTGATGTTGCCGAGAGCCTTGCGCACTGTCGGGAAGCCGGGGGTGCCCTTGGCCAGGGCCTTGGCACCCGCCTCGCTGGCTAGGCCGCCCAGGCCGCCGCCCTTGACGCCGCCGGCGCCGCGGTGCAGGCCGGCCAGCGCGTTCTCATCCTGCACGTAGGGCCGCAGCCCCGCCTGCATGGCTGGCGGCCCCCTGCGGGCTGCGGGCGTCTGCTGCGGGCTGCCGGGCGGGTGGCGGGGCGCGCGCTCAACGGACAGCCGGGCGCCGCGCTGCACAACGCTTCCAACGAGCTCGCTGGTCACTGGGGAATGCAGAAACTGAGGCAGCTGTGCCTGGCTGGCGTCGGCTGCCTCTGCATTTGGCCTGCATTTACGCTGCGGCGCCTCAAAGGCGTCTCAAAGTCGCTCCCTACCTTCCACGCGCCTTTCCAGAGGCGTCTAAGTGCCTGACCACCCAGGCGCTGACCGCAGCGGCGCCTGGGCACTGCTAGGGTTCGCAGGTGCTCCCTTTCCTGGCCTGCTGCTCGATCACAAAGCAGCCTCTCACCTGTGGAACGAGCGACAGGTGATTGCAACGGGCTGAGGCAGCCAAGACCTCAGGCAACATGTACCGCCCCTGCCCGCCGCCCAGCCTGGACGGCAAGTGAGTTAGGAGGAGGGCTGACCCAGCAGTGCAGCGCCTGCAAGGTGGCCCACAACTGTGAGGCTACCTTACAGGAGAAAAGGAATGCAAACGTGGTGGCCGCTGCTGTTTGTTGGGGCCTGCTGAGGACGCCACCGTATCCCGAGCGAGCAGCGCCGGCGAGGTGCGCCGTGTGGGGCAAGGATGCAGGCAGTGCAGCAGCTAAAGAATCCCACTCGGGGCTGGTAACAGAGGCAGAGGATTTGATAACAAGCTGCTCAGTCGTTGACGTGCATTCAGCTGTGCCCGTCTGGGCACAGCCATTCTCAAGTTCGCACAGCTTGTGCATGCCGCTGCACTGCTGGCCAGACTCGGGGGGCCCTGCACCGTCCCTATGGTGACTGCTAAACTTCACCTTGATGTATATTAAGTACTACACGAACCAACAGCGAGAGCCGGCTGCAGCAGTCGACGCGGTATGCGGCCGCACCCATGTGTTGCGCCCACATCGGCCCCTGCCCACATCGGGCATGCGGGCCTCTTGCTCTCTGATCGCCGCAAACAATCCGCCGCCGCCC
>VFQQ010001636.1_pt1 | contig 29621 bp, 52 predicted proteins | sample 3512341 | NCBI WGS metagenome assembly VFQQ01 (sample SAMN10412373, study PRJNA504923) | tailings metagenome | isolation source: Relicate 2 Philex TSF1 revegetated site | place: Philippines: Tuba, Benguet | collected 2017-08-29
GGGGGTGGGGATAGGCTTGCGGAGGGGGTGGTGGTGGGAGACCGCGGGGGGGAGGGGGAGGGAGAGGGTGATGGGGAGGGGGAAGGAGAGGGTGATGGGGAGGGGGAAGGAGAGGATGATGGGGAGGGGGAAGGAGAGGGTGATGGGGATACGCTGGGGGAAGGGGAGCTCCTCGAGGGAGAGGGTGATGCAGAACCTGCACGCAGTGTGACAAAAGCAGTCCAGCTTGTAAAGTGCGCAAACATTGCCTAAAGACCAGGTCACAAGCTGCATGCAAGGTGTACACATCATATGGCAGCTGCTGAGTACTTTGCGCATCGACCGAGGCGGTGTGCACAGCCTGCCCACACCTGTTCCAAAGCGCGTGGTGGCAACCGCGCACATGCAATGCCCGCTGCTCGTGCCAAGATACGACGAAACATGCCCGTCAGCCACGCTTGTGGGCACGATCGATGAGCTGTTTGATGTGCCAATGCCCAGCCGACCGTTCCAATTGGAGTCTGCAACACAACAGCATGAGCGGATGCATGTTCATGAGTTGAATAATGACCAGCCCTCACATGTGCGGCAAATTGCATCTGCCAGCCAAAACGAGGCTTACCGAAACACAGCACATCGCCGGAGGTGTCCAGGGCGCAAGCATAATCCCACGCAGCGCTCACGGCCACAAAGGTACGGCCCTTGCCAATCTCCACCGGCTCAAACATTTGTGAACCCTGTCCGTTTGTACTCTTGACTTCCCAGCACCAAAGGGAGCCCCCTTTGTCTATGCCACAGGTAAAATTGTAGCCGCTTGAAATCAAGCTGAATGCGTGATTGCCCTGCACTGGTACAGGCACAGACTCTGCAACGACGACGTACGACATATCGATGATATCAAAAGGTTTGGCAGTATGCTTCCACTGCAAAGCAATGGAATGCAAGCGTGCACGAGGTGAAGGTACAAGCACTGCATTCACCTGCATGAAAGGCCACACATACTTGCAATCTGCACTCACCACCCAGCACCAAGCCCTTGAGGATGGCGGCGGCTCCAGGGCACACACATGTGTGCCGCCAGTGGCAATAGATGCCAGGCCCGTCAGCCCTCCGGTGAGCTCGTACACGGCACCAGGGCTCAAGATTCCTGCGGTCGCACAATTCAACAAGAGCTATGTTGGCTACATGCATATGGTGCTGCCCGCCTCATCAATACTGCTGCGCAGCGTTTGATACTGCCAAGGGGAAACAACCCATCTCACCCCAACAAACTGCACGGCCAGAAGCATCTAAGCCACAATTGGTTGAATCAAACGCGGATAATGTTGTAAATGTGCGGTTGGTTTCCTGCACAGGGTAGCGCGAATAACCCGTGTCGTAGTCTTGCGAGCCTGCACATGTTTCGGTTGGCAACACTTTATTTAATATTCATGCCAGCCTTTGCAACGTGCCAAGCATCAACAAAGTATGCTCACCCCAGCACCATGCCATATTTTGGTTGTCTAATGCACAAGAATGGAAGGCACCACAGGTGATCAAGTGGTAAGTGTCAGGCGGAAGGAGCATGTCGCCACTGGCGCTTGGGCGGCGTTTGACAGGCACAGGGGTAAGCTTGGTAAGAAATGGGGGGCTTCCCGGCAGATATAGGTCCCAATCACCTGCAACTCGCAGTTGCACTTCGCTGTCAGTTCAGCAAACATCTACAGATTATTTTTCGGTCGCAAGCATGTTTCAAAGCGCACACGTACCCCAGCACCACGCCTGGCCTGACATGTCAAGCGCGCACGAATGTTCGTAGGTAGCACAAACAGACGCAAACGACTGGTTGCCCTTCACTTGAGCTGGCATATAGCTTGCGTTGTAACGAGCCGCGCCATCGTCATAATGCCCATAATCTGACAAAGCAGCATACTTGAGCTGGCAATGGGCACACTTGGAATGCTGCATGCCACGCATCCGTTTGCCGGCAGGCATGCCCAGCTGCCATGCAGGCACTGCAGTGATAGAATACGACCAGCCCACTTACTCCAGCAATAAGTCCCATTCTCGGCCGCTGCAACGTTGGTGCATGCCAGAACACAGAGCGCCCCTGCATGGCCACCGCATGAAAGAAGGTGTGAGCAGCATCAACCAATCAATGCCTCCAAGGTCTACAGCGACAGAACAATGTAAAAAAAGCACGATAGAGCACCTCACCCAGGAACAGTCTGTGGAACTCCTTCATTCTCGTGTCGTCTCGGTCGGTTGTTGGGAGTTCCTGCCGGTCACGCCAATGGCACTGCGTTCCACCACAGGGCAGCCAGCCTGGCTCAGTGCTCAGTGCACCAAGCATGGGAAGGACAGCGGCAGTGCAGCGAACACAACCGCGTGGCAGTGCCAGGTTGTTAACCATGTAGCCACCATGGAATAGCAAATATCAGAACAGAAAGTCAGATCAGTCCAGCAACGAAGGGTGGCGCCAAGGACGGCGCTTCTGCCGCCGACGTGGTCGGCGGCGGGCAGCGGTGGGCTGCTTACCCAGTTCGCGCCGCCGCGACCTGCGCCTTACCCATCTCACTTGATGTTGACTCAGACAGCACTTCCGGGGAGCAGGACGCTCCGAGGTGCTTGCCCGCCGCTGTTCGCGCAAGCTGCCGCTGTTCACTCGGCGGAGAGGGCGCGCAAAGGTGGTGCACCTGACGGCAAAACTTGCGGACTATGTTCGGGATAGCGGTGGCATCTGGGTTTGCTTGTCTGTGGCTGGCGGCACGCTCGGCGGCGCAGCGCCGTCCGCACTGCCTACCGGCGATGGCGATGCTTCATGTGCAGGCAGGAGTTGTGCACGCATGCATACTGGATGCTGAGCACTGTCAACAACAACGCTCCTGACCAGCTGCTAGCGGGGCGAGCTTGCCTGTGGCACTGTTCTGTTGCCGCTCGCCACTTTGCCGCTGCTGTGGGCCGCGTTGTTGTGGGTCCTTCGGCCTGGGAGCAGGTAGCTATTGTCTTCAGGGCGCCTGCTGGTGGATCATGCACTGCCTGCCATTTAGCCGTGACCAAAGCGCCCCATCGTGTGTCTGGGTGCACTAACGCCCATGCCTTGCTGTTGCTGCTGCACGCATGTGCTGCGGCCCGCCTTGCACTGCCGCCAAAGGTAAAGCCAAAGTGGCAGCCCGCCCAGCGGCACCAGGCATCCGAGAGCTGTTGCCGGTCTGCATAGCGGCCGACTGACCAATTGCTTGCAGTCCTAGTTACACAATTGTGCCTGCATCCATCGCCATGGTGGCAGCGGCCAGCGCTAGCCGGCCTGCCGCATGGCACTTGGCTGTGACGGTGCAGCGGTGCATAGCAGGCACCACCCTCCCGCTGCATGAACACTTGGGCGCCGGTGCGCAGAGCATTTTTTGTTCATGAACGCTTGCAGCCCTGCGTGACCAGCGACGCCAAGTCTGAGTGCTTGCGACGCGCGCCCTGAAGGCTTCTTCCACGCACGCTTGTTGGAGAAGGTGCAGCGCCAAACATGATATCGGCGTGAACAGGGACCGCCGTGTCGCAAGGCAGCGGTGCCAACCCCACTGCCGCCTGCCGCCCTGCAGGCGCCGCCTGGGCGCCGCCTGGGAGCCTCGAAATTGCCCAGCTGATGTTGCCCATGCTTGCCTGCAAGTTGCAGATGCTGCTGGAGTCAAAATCGCCTGTCACTGAATGAGCGCAAGCTCTAAGCAGTTTTGCCTCTGTCCACACATGCTGCAGTGTGCTCACTGCTGTGCAGATGGTGACGCAGGAGGCATTTCTGAACATCGGCAGCTACAATAATATATGACGCCCATACTACTTTACTTGGGTGCGCGTACATGCAATGCCATGCTGCGGCGAACGCCCACTCCAAATTACCCACCTTGGCTATAAATGCATCTCCCTCTGCGTCTTGGCTCGCAGGGCTGTTGCTCTTGCTAGCAGGCTTTACCTGCGGGGAGGCCCAAAATGTGACGTACTGCTGGGGTGAGTGAAGGACAGCGGTGCAGTGCACTAGCGTATAGTTTAGCAACTGCGTGGAACGACACTAACGGGAGCGCCACCTGGCCAACTGCACTGCGCCATGCTGCCCCTCGACCCCTGTGGCAGGTATTGGAAGCAATGGTCAGCTGGGCAACGGCATGGTAAACAGATCTGATGTGCCTGTCCAAGTGTTGAGCAACCGCTCGTTTGCGACGGTCTGCTCTGGTGTCCTCCACTCGTGCGCGCTGGAGCCGTCTGGCACGGCCTGGTGCTGGGGTGCGCAAGCGACGTGGGTGGCTGTTGGCAAGTTAGCTGCTGGTTGCTTTACTAGTTAGATGGGCAAGTGTGCATCTTGATACTGGCTTCTGAACGAGTGTGATCAGGTGATCAACATTCTCTTTTGCGCAATGATTGCAGGGGACAGCTTCTACGGCCGGCTTGGGGATGGATCAGATCCCCTGAAACAGGCAATTTCAGCCATTCCTGTTGAGGTGGTGGGCAACCACAGCTTTCGCTCCATCAGCTGTGGGTGGGGCCACACCTGCGCCGTCGACGATGAGAGCCGCGCATGGTGCTGGGGTGAGTGCAAACTGTAAGCATGCATGCAGATTTCTGTAAAATTCAATGGTTGTTGCATTATGGTCAGTTAAATACCTGCTTGCACTGTTACATTGCAGGTTTCAACACCAACGGGCAGCTCGGCTCTGGGCGCACCAACCATTCCAGTGTTCCCATGGAGGTGGAAGGAGGGAACACATTCGCCGGCATCTGCGCTGGCAGACACCACAGCTGCGGCGTTCAAGATGATGGGAGCGCGCTATGCTGGGGTGCGTTGCATAGCTCTCCTTGCAAGGTACAGCTTCACAGCTCTTGCATTAGCTTTTCACTACATACCCTAATGCTTTGCCGTCATATTTCCATGTCCAGGTAGTGATACCATGCTTGGAGCGGGACTTGAAGGCAACATATCTAAGCCAATCAGAGTATTGGGCAATCACACATTTGCCTCCATAACCTGTGGCACGGATCACACCTGTGCCCTGGAGCCGCCAACGAACAAGGCGTGGTGCTGGGGGGTGAGATGCTCTGACGGTTATTCATTAGGTGGCCGCCTGTTGCCTATTACAGCGCCTCGTGCATTCTGTGGATTGCAGGGCGGCTCATTTGGCCAGCTAGGCAACGGTGACAACGAAACGCAGCTGTCACCTGTGCCCGTGTCTGGCAACCATGCATTTGCCACCATCTCGGCTGGGTGGAGTCACACCTGTGCAATCACTGCCTCTGGCTCCTTCCTCTGTTGGGGGGAACCTCCCGGGACTGGACAAGGTGTGGCACGCATGTATACGTACGTGCCAACAGTGCCTCCACCCGTGATCGGTGTCGAACGCTCAAGAGTGGCTGTCAGTGCTGCGAGCGATGCCACATGCGTCCTGGAATTGTCGGGTACTGTTTCTTGTTTCGGTAAGTCTTTGAAGCTTGCGCTAGTGGTCGCATGCACTACTGCAGTACATCCAGATAAGCAGCTGACTTGCACTTTGCAGATGGACCCAAAAACGACACGGCCTCACTGGATCCAAAGTCTATAACTCTCGAAGCGTTGGCCAGCGAGGCTTACTTCATTTCTTTGGGAGATGCGTTTTTCCTGCACACGTGTGCTGTAGCCACCAAGCAAGGTGGGCCTGCCCTTTGTCGCCCATGAAAGGACCACTGTGCACGCAATGTGAAGTCAGCTATCTGCTTGTCAACGATGGCTACAGCTGAGCGTGCTCCCGCCCCACATCCGCCTACCCTGCAGCGAACAGTCCACCTTTGCCTCCGCCCTTGGCTCCAGAGACACCGGATGCTGCATTTGCACCGTCACCTGCAGAGTTTCCTACACTGCCTGCTGCATCAGCGCCCACTCCTGCTCCCTCTGTTGGTACCAGCAGCTCTGCGGCTGTCCCTGTAGGAGCGATTGCAGCAGGAGCCGCGGCAGGAGCAGGTGAGCAGGTCCAGTGCTTAGCAATGTTTCATGTTATCTGCTCATCCTTGCTTCATAACCTGAGTTTGCTGCCGCTTCACGTGCAGTTGTGCTCGCTATACTGGCTTTCTTTGCCTGGCGGCCTCGGAAGGGCTGGCTTCGCCGCCAGCATGCACCGCCATCCCCAGAGGACGGCAAGCACGGAGCAGCAGCACCAGGCGGCAGCGCTGCTTCGTCACAGGGTGGCCTGCTGAAGCATGGCGAAGAGCAGGGCGCAGCAGCACCAAACGACGCGGATGCAGAGGTTGACACACTGCTGCCCTACAGTGTGGCTGTACTGGATATGCTGTTGCCCCCGAGCAGTGCCAGCACCAGCGAGGCCCCAGCCGCCACGCCAGCGGCAGCGGATGCTGTGGCCAGCTGTGCCAGCAGGTGAGGCGTGGGCGTACATGCAAGCTGCCGCCCATCACTGCAGATGTCCAGAAAGGTCGCCCTAGCGGTTTGCATGCCAGATTTGCAGCAACCTGCCTCCTGACATGTGAAACCGGCCTACTGCCCACCCACAGTGGCGGCTCTCCCGCCGGCGATGCCGTGCTGTCGCTTATCTCTTCATACTTGGGCACGCGGCCGGAGCCCACAGGCTCAGCCCAGCCACCAGCGGTACTGGCCACTGATGGGCGCAGCCCGAGCGGCGGCAGCAGTAGCGCTGAGCTGCGCACAGATGCGCGGCTGTGGGAGGTGCAGTGGGAGGAGCTGGCCATCATGCGGCGTGTAGGGCGAGGCTCCTTTGGCTCAGTTTATCTGGCAGAATGGAGCCACACCCGCGTGGCGGTCAAGGTGCTGATCAGCAAAGGTGAGCGGCGAGGGGAGTGGTGGGCCTTATATTGCCAGCAACAACACTGGGGGCCTTTGATTGGCCTGTCCTGTGCATATCCCTCATCTGCATTCCTTGCTGCGTTAGAGCTGAAATCCTGCCAAAATCTGCCGAGCAGAGGATTTGGAACGTGGCCAGCTGGAGCTGCCGGAGAAAGTGCTGCACGATCTGCAGGCTGAGGCGGCGGTGATGCGGCGCATGCGCCACCCCAAGTGAGCGAGCAGCACTGGCGTTGCTGCTGCCGATGCGCTGGGCAGGTGGCAGGGCGCAAGCCGTCATTTTTGTATCTCGCCCTGCATTGCGTCTCAATAAAGATACATCGGTCTCTCCCTCGCGCCGCAGCATTGTCCAGTTCATGGGGCTGGTGGCGCTGCCGCCGGCTCTAATCACAGGTGCGTGACTTGCAACCGTCCCTGCACTTTGCTGAAATGCGAGCAGCTTGCAGGCAGCTTGGCGGCATGCATTAGGTGCAATGAGCGCAGTTCTCTGCCCGTGCTCTTATTGCTGTGCAGAGTATTGCGGCCGCGGCAGCCTGTACGACTGCCTTGCAGCCGCCAGCAAGCAGGATGCTGCAGCTGCCCAGCTGACGTGGCGCCGCCGCCTGGCCATTGCTGCCGATGCGGGCACTGGCTTGTGCTACCTGCACCGGCGCGATATCATCCACTGTGACGGTGCGCTGCCCTGAGTGGCATGCTGCTTTCTTGTGCAGGTCCCAGCAGTTGTGAAATTATGTCATGCTGAATTGCTAGCCTAATGTACACACAGCATTTGCATTGTTGGAGGTTGGTAGCGACAATCACGTAGCACCCACCCCGTGTCGTGCCCCTGCCCTCCCCGCTGCAGTCAAGAGCCCCAACCTGCTGGTGGATGAGGTCTGGCGTGTCAAGGTGGCGGGTGAGTGCCATTGCATGGCATATTGCTAGCCAGCTCATTGCTAGCAGATCCGAGCATGTGGCCGGTTGTGGTCGAGGGCAAATGGCTGCAAAGCTGCAGCCCCTATATCCGCCTCCCCTCTCCACCCTGCGGCAGATTTCAACCTGTCCAAGATCCTGGTTGGGGCGCGGCCGGAAAGCATCGGTTCTGACGGCGGCCTGACCAATCCCATCTGGGCAGTGAGTGTTGCGGCAGTAGCAGCTGTTCAAGTGGGCGGAGAGCAGCAGAGCAGCCAAGGCAATGGGCGGACGCAGAACAGCATGCAAGCAGCTTTGATGGACGCATGGCTAGATACCGCCTTGCCTAGTGGACAGTCGCACCCAGGCTGCCGGTTCCCACTAGTACTGCCACCCTGCTTGCACTTGCCGCCGCAGGCGCCCGAAGTGCTGAGGGGCGAACGGGCCACGCCGGCCAGCGATGTCTACAGCTTTGGCATGGTGAGCCTGGTGGGCTGCCGGTGTGTGCAGCGGCTTGCTCACTGAAAAGTGGTGGAAGAATGCAGGCCAGGCAGCCACTTGCTTGCTGATGTGTGATCAGATGTGTGCGTGACCTTGCGATGCACACCGAACGCCAGCACTATGCAACCGGGTGCATGCCTTTAACCATTCATGAGTGCTTGATTTCATTCTCTCATGAAGTTGGGCCCTCGGGGGCTGGCGCTAAGCTGTTAGACTAGACTAGACTATGCAAGCTGCTGCTCTGTGCAGGTGCTGTACGAGCTGCTGACCTGGCGCCTGCCCTGGACCTTTGCTGTTGACATGTCGCCCTTCAAGGTGCGCATTGTAGGGGCAAGCGCTGCTGCAAGGTGGTGTGCATGCTCTTGCATGGTGTGCCTCTTGGATAGACAACTGGTGAGTTGGATGCGCATTCCTGTTCTTTGCAGGTCGGTGCCACCATCATGGCGGGCGGGCGGCCAGAGGTGCCGCCGCGCGAGGCGCTGCCCGGCCCCGACACAGCCAGCTGGTCTGGCCTGGACGCCTACGTGCAGCTGATGCAGTGAGAGGGGATGGGGCAGGTGTTGCTGTGCCTCATGCCGCTGGTTTGTGCTGTAGTGGCGGGTGTTGTTCTGCTGCTGTACTGCGCGATGGCAGACGCTGCAGCAAGCCGGTGCTGTCGCTGCATGCTGGCATCCTTGCGGGCAGAATGAGCATCCGTTACACACACAACTCTTTCTGCCGCCACCACCTCAGGGAGTGCTGGGCGCAGCGGCCGGAGGAGCGCCCCTCGTTTGACGAGGTGGTGGGGCGCCTGCGCCAGCTGCTGGACGCCGCGCCGCCCAGCCCGGCCTGATGCAGCCATTGGGTATGGCACAGCGGGCCTCAGCCTATGACCACGAAGAACCTCAATGTATGACCACCACTTGGACTGGAACACAAGGACGATGCCATGAAATGGTGCACGTGCCAACTGCTGCTGTGCATACACGCCCTGAGACCACCACTGCGAACAACCTCCCTGCCAACACTTCAGGCTGCCGAAATCAGTTACCCTGCTTGACGCTTTGTATACAAATGGAAGCAATGCGCTGTATTGTTTTTGTGAGCTGGTCGCTGCCCAGTTGCAGCAGCACTGCGGCAGCAGCTTTCGGGGCGGATGTGCAGCAGGGCGGGGCTGGCGCTGAGCTGTGGCAGCAAGGCGTGGCTGGGGGCAGCACACTTGGCGCCATTGCATGAATGGAGACAGTGCAATCGGCGCACAGCCAGGTACGGCCATTCATGTGTTGGTCCAGCCCAGCTCTGGGGCTGCACCATGCAGGTGGACAGCGCGGCTCGGCGGCAGGCGGCGACAGCGGCGTCGGGGGGGACAGCACCGCATGTCGCTTCTGTAGAGCGCATATAGGTTTGTGCGTCTGTCCTCGCTAAATTAACGTTGAACGCTCGGCGCCGGCGGCTCCTGAGCAGGGACGGCCCTGCAGCCCTAGACAGCCGCAGCTGGCAGTGCTTTCGGGAGCTTTAAACAGCTGCTCAGTAGCTGCTCAACTGCTTGCCGCCTCGACATTCCGTCGGCGGCGCTCCAGCGGCGAGCGGCGCCTTGAGCCGCGGCCCTATAGCGCCCTGCAACGCCCCAGCGGCCCTCTGACACAGCCGGGAGTTTCTCCTTGTGCCATCCGTCCGCGCCCTGGCCTCGCCGCCCAGCGGCCACAGCCGCCGCCCGACGTCAGTGGCGGAGGGCAGCACTGCACCTTAGCTCGGCAGCTGGCTTGAGCACAGCCCCAGCAGCAGCTGCTCTGTGCTACAGCCATGTCACAGCACAGCATAGCACTGCTGCTAGCGGCAGCAACGCTGCTGGCCCTGTGCAGCAGTCTGGCGGCAGCCCAGGGCCCCACGCCCGCCCCGGCGCCGGCGCCCGTACTTGAGCCGGCCCCCGCCGCCGCCCCGGCCTTCCCTCCCCCCGGCACCGTGCTGGGCAGCACCGGGGTGCTCACCAATGCGGCGGGCGGGCAGCACTTCCGTGTGTGCACCAGCGACTTCCCTCCCATGTCCACCTGCAATGTGTCGGCGCCCGCAACCGAGTATGGTGAGGTGGAGGGGCAGAGGGGGAGCAAGCAAGTAAACCATGCTACTGGTGCTGTCCCTGCTCTGTTGAGGTCAGCCAAGCAGGCACCCAGCCATAAAATAGTGATGGAAACTATTTCTTCCCCACCTTTCCGCAGGCGGCTTTGACATTGAGCTGTTCCGCCGAGCCGCCAAGCAGCTGGGCTGGGTGGAGAGTGAGTGCTGCTGCTGTCGGCCAACCGCTCCTGCGGCTGCTCTGAGTCGTCCTTGCGGCAGGAGGGTCTGTATCGCTGCAAGCACTGCCCACTAGTTCCTGCCGCCGCTCTGCCTGGTAGTGCATCGCCACACTACCGTGCCGCACAGCTGATTTCTGCCGCCGCTGCCTGCACCCTGCTCTCACGCAGGCGACAACGCCAGCGCCCCGGGCGTCACGTACTCATTCTATTGCATGGGCTTTGATGCAATGATTGCAGACCTATACACCGACAATGGTAAGGGGCAGGGGCTGCTGCTTGGCCTGCCGCAAGTGCTGCCGCGGGGGCGCCGCTTTTTGTGCATGAAGGAGGCATGCGCATGGTGAGCGTCGGCAGCAGCAGCCTGATGGGTCGTTCACATGCGGCTCGCTCGCCCAAATGTTGCTGCAACCCTCCTCTCTCTGTCCCCAGGCACATGCGCGCTGGCCACCGCCGGCATCACCATCAGCAGCGAGCGCGAGGCCAAGGTGGGGCAGGACTGGGTGTGTTTGGTGTGTTGGAGAAACAGCGCTGTGATGTATAGAAGGCGCCGGTAGCTTGGAGACCGTACTCAGGTGGCACAGCACTCACAGCAAACAGATGGTGCCACCCGACTGCTCAGCAGCTGGCAGTTGGTTGGGCACCCTCACCCATGCACCAAGCCCTCCCCGCTTGGACCCACACCTGCAGGGCATTACGTTCAGCTACCCCACCTATCGCTCCTCCCTGGCCATTATGGTCTACGTGAGTGCAGCTGTGTTGAATCGCATGGGACGAGCGCCGCTGCTGTCTGCGGGGCCCCTCGGCAGGATCCCTGTCAACTAGCCTGCTGCCGTCTGGGGTTGGCATGCATGCTGCTGCTGCTGGCCTCAAAACCTGCCGATCGGTGCATCCCTGCCTGCCTGCAGGCGGAGGAGAAGGGCTCCACAGGCTGGTTTTTCTTCCGCCCTTTCAAAGTCGATGTGAGCGAATGGGGGTGGCTCCGGAGGGAGTAGGACATGCAGTAGGCTGCATGGCAGGCCGGGCACCACACATGATGCTGTGCAGGTGCTGCCGCCCGTCAAGTGGAGTGGGCAATAGGGGCAGGAAACATCCTGCCCTTGCTCCCTCTGTACAGGTGTGGATCGCCATCCTGCTGACCGTGTTTACCATCCCGGTCATCACATTTGCAACGGAGTTCCTGTCCATTGAGGTGGGCAGCTGAGGGAGTGGCATGCATTCTTGGAAAAACAGGAGGGGACGGCGGTGGCGGCGCCAGAGCGGCAACCAGAAGGCCAGGCTGCTGTGCAGCAGCCGATCTTCCACCGCCATTGCTCTGGCCTGCCACAAGTGTGCCGCACCTTCCCACCAATACCGCCCATCATGGTTCTGCACAGGGGCGCATCCTGAAGCGGGACGTGGTGCCCGGCATGAAGGAGGCCAGCTGGCGCAGCATGTGGTGGGTGAAGTGGCTTGATGCTTTGTGACTTTGCATATGGGTACTGCCGATTCCGTGGTGTTGCACGGAGCAGGCTAGCCGGCAGAATGTGGTGGGCGGGTGGGTGGGTGGTGCATGCGGCAGCTGTGTGTGCATGCTGCTGGTGGTATCAGCAACTGCGGGATCTTTACGGCTTGCTGTTAACTGCAGGAATGGCCAACCCCTTGCCCGCAGGTGCATGCTGCTGATGGAGCCGTTCCAGGTCACGGCCATCAGCAGCCGCATCATCGCCATCCTGTACGGCTTCCTGGCCACCGTGCTCATCAACACATGTGAGGGTTTGCTTTGGAGCTCCGACTCTGCTGCGGCTGCAACGGCCCATTGCCTGTTGCCACTGTGCCATCCCCCTGCTTCAACCTCACACGTCCTTCCTGCCCTGCCCTGCAGACTGCGCCAACCTGGCGGCGGCGCTGACTGTGAGCCAGCTGTCCAGCCCCATCAACTCTGTGGAGGACCTGAGGGGCAAGGCGGTGGGCACCATCCCAGTTTGTGAGTGGCGGTGGGTGGGCGAGGGCGAGGCGGGTACCATGTCTGTTGGTACCATATGGCAAGTACCATGCATGCTTGTTGAGCTCGGTCTGCACCCCGCTGCAACCAGACTCAGCTAAAACCCGCACCTTGATTTCTTTGCTATTATCACTGCAGATGTCCCGCGGCTGGGCAAGTACGGCATCGCACCCTCCGAGCTGGACTTTGTGGTAAGACGCCGGCCGTCTTGAGTTGATGCGCACTTTTGCTGCCTTTATGCTGTGCTGCCGCCATGCCTTGCTTGACGCCAGCTGCAAGCCATGATGTGCCAGGTCAATGTGCAGCTGCGCATGATAGCCTGCCCCGCCGCCCTCCCTCCCCATCTCAGGGCATCCAAAGCGCGTTTGACGAGTGGATCCCCAAGCTCAGGTCGGGGGTGCTGGTGGCCACTGCCATCGACGAACCGGTGCAGCAGGTGGGTCTGCGGGGTTGTGGCGAGCCGGTGGTTGTCTTTGCACACAAGCGCATGTCCTGGAAAGGACCCAGCAGTGGCGCCACACATGAAAAGCTCACCGCAACTCCATTTCCCACCTCCCCCCTGCCGCAGTACATGGCCGCGCAGGCAGGCTGCGCGTTCAAAAACGTGGCCACCTTTGCCCCCTTTGACGTGAGTGTTCCAGCTGCCAATGGATGCCCTGCCGCTGCATTTGCGCTGCTGTGTGCAGATGCCCTTGTGGGTGGTGCACTGCTACATTGATTGCCCTAGAGACACGGTAACGCTTTTGCCTGCCCCTTTCATCACCCATGTCTGATGTGCATCCATTCACAGACGAGCTGCCCCCGCCCCTGCAGTTCGGCCTGGCATGGCGCAAGGGCGCCAACACCAGCCTGGTGGATGCATATGACAGCCTGCTGCTGGCGCTGCAGGAGGACGGCACTGTTTCGCAGGTATGCTGTGTCGGTGACAGGCTGGACGCTGGCTCAATGCATTATTGGAGGACAGCAATACAACATTCCACCAGCCAGGCGACCAATCTACTATGCTGCGCATCCCCTGCTGCAGCTGCGGACAACGTACATCGATGTGCCGCGCACCGAGTGCGAGAGCAATGTGAACGACCAGACCTCCATCTCGTTTGACCAGGTGGCAGGCGAGTCTGAAATCGAGATGCTCAGCAGGCTGCCTGCTGAACTTGACTGGTGGCTTTTTGGACTTGATGAGCATGTGCTGCCCAGCCCGCCTCTCTTCCCCACTTGGACCCACCCTTCCTCCGTTCAACCCTCCCACAGGCCTGTGGATCATTCTGGGTGCGGGCGTGGGCGCCCCCCTGCTCTGGCTCATCTTGCTTCTTTTCCGTCATTTCAATTTCCTTTCGCAGGCCTGTGGATCATTCTGGGCGCGGGCGTGGGCGCCGCCCTGCTCTGGCTGATCTGCCTGCGGCTGTGGAAGCGGCGGCGGCTGGCGCAGAAGCGAGCGCGTGCGGCGGCCGAGGCGGCAGCAGCGGCAGCCAAGCTGGGGCTTGAAGGCGGGCCTGATCCTCTGGTGCTTGGCGAGCACAGCGGCGCCGCAAATGGGCAGCAGGTGTGTGGGGTTGGTGAGGGGTGTACTGGAGCAGGGATTGCTGCTGCTGCCGCCACTTGGGAGTTGAACGTGACCGAACGGCAGGCGTGCACCGCCTGCTGTGCACCTCAGCATGCGCAATATGCAGGCTGCAGCGAACTCCCTTGCGAACTACCCTGCTGCGTCCGCCCTCCCAACAACCAGCAGGCCAAGCCGCGGCATCACCAGTACAAGGCAGGGGTGGCCTTCCGGCAGACGGTCAGCATTTACGGTGCACAGATTGGCACACACCGACGAGAGGCTGAGGCGGCGGCGGCGGCAGCACAGGAGGGCGGCTGGGAGGGCGGCCTCGGCGGTGCCAGCAGCCGATCCCTTGGCAGCCTGCCTCAGTCGCAGGTGAGAGGGGTCTGGAGTTGCTGCGGAAGTGAGGCTTGAGTGGTTCCAGCTTCAGTACCGCGCACCCTGCTGCGCCTGCTTGGCTGGCAGGGTTCCATCAGCGGCCAGGCGGCGACCATGCTGTGCATGCTGCACGTCGCTCTTGTATGATCCGTCCCCTGGTGGCCCGTTTGCTCTGTACGTGCAGCAGCAGACGGTGGGCCAGCTGCTGGCGCACGTGCGGCAGCTGTGCGACCGGCTGGAGGCCCAAGCCGAAGTGTCGTACGTGCAGGCCGATGGCACCAAGGTGGGTTTGGGTGGGCCCATGGACTGATCAGTTGGGTGGCGCTGGCGGGGACCCAATCGGCTGGGTGGAGGGTCGTAAATGCAGGCTGACAGTACGGATGTGGGTGGGAGCAAGCCAATGCCGTCTTCAAGAGTTCTGCCTGAGCCAGCTGCTGGGAGGGTGGGCGGCTGTGCCAGTGTTGGCGGGATGCGGTGGGAGCCTCCCTGCTCATATATCCCTGACGCTCATATGCCAACCTCTCCCGCCATCCATGACAGGTCGTGGACGAGCGAATTGAGGAGGTCCCCGAAGCAAAATCGGACGAGGACTGAGCGGCATGGGGCGACCAGCTCGCGGCTGGGCGCCGCCTGGCGTTACCACCAAGCCTGTGGCAACACCTGCCAACCGGCTGCAGCTGCTGGGCCCATCAGCCTCGCCGGCCATCTTTTCCAACCGTATGAACCTTTCAAGTAGCCTCTGCTCTTCAAGACAACGGACATGCCGGATTTTCTGACTATCCTGAATCTGCCGCCATTTAATTCTTGCGGGCCGCCTGCAAGGCCCCAGCTGTCGACGCTCAGTTTTTATTCGACAGGGAATCGACGGACTGCCGCACAATATTCTGTATGCATCCCTGTGCATCGGGGGCACCTTAACTTATCTATGCTCTGCCCTTGTCAAGACACTGCTGCTGGGAGTCGCGTGATATTCCAGCGGCAGGGAAGCAGCGGCCTCGCAGCGCACCACCCGCAGTGGCGCCGCAGCTGTTGATGCTTCAATCGGCATTGCACGATGTGATCACATGTGGCATGGGCCCCCCACACTCAGATGTCCCAGTGGGTTGATCGCAATCGCCCGACGGACCGCTGCCGCCGCTGCCGCCGCTCCAATCCGCCAGTGAGGTGGCACCCCTGCCCTCTCCTTCAGGGCCATTCCCATGATCATCGATCGCTCTTCTCCGTTGTATAGAGGTGCTGGCGGCGGCCCACGGCTTGAAAGCTACTGCCCGGCTCGGCCAAGCCCCATTCCAGGCCCGGCGCGGCGCAGGCGGCATGGCATCGAGATCGCAGGCGCCCAGGGAGGCGGCAGCAGCCGGCCGCCGGCCGGTCATGAAGCCGAGGCGGTGGCAGTGCCGCCGCCGCGGCCGCCGTCTGTCGGCAAGGCAGTGCGGCTGCTGGAGAAGCAGGGCAATCAGCTGCGTCAGCTGGGAGAGCAGCAGGCGACAAATGCAGATGTTTCCCAATTGAAATTTCAGCTGGCAGCCTTGTCGGCATGCTGGTCGCTGCCGTGCCAGGCAACCGCCGCTGCCGCCGCCGCCCCACCCGGGAGCCGCACATCGGTGAGTGCCAAGAAGCGCGCCATACTCGGCACAGGTGTAAACTGAAGTCAACGCGGGTGCCATGTTTGTGGGTGCTGTCGACTGTCGAATGTGGTGCGCTGATGTGGTGGGGTAATTGGTGCCCGACCTGGTAGCGCTCTGTGGCGCACGGCAGGTGAGCCGCATGCAGCTGAAGCTGATTCCGTCCTGCCCACCATCTCTGCACCTGTCCTGTGCATGTCTGCACAATCACACCAGGCACTGACAATGCTCAGAATCCGAGGCCAGTGTGACGGCGTGGCGGCGGCTGTCGGTGGCGGTAGCTCGGGTGCACATGGTCATGCGGCGCTGCTCTCCTCACAGCCCTTTGTCACCAGGCTGCATGTTCGCAGCATGTCATAACATAACAGATGCGTTCAGATTACGTTCATCCTGTCAACCCACCACCACCCCCTGACAACAGTCCTGTTACATTCAACAAGCAAGGATGCGGCGTCGCAGCGTGCAGCCCGCCGCGGCGATGGAGCCACAACTTGATTCTTTGTGCTATCCGCGCCGGCTTTGCGTGACCCGATTCAACACACCATGACGCTCCGCCCAGGCGCTAGCCGCGTGCTGCAGGCTCTGCAGCAGCGAGGGCTGCTGCTGCAGCAGGCTCGCGCCTTCTCGGAGCTGGCCAGCGACGCCATCGACTCGATCTATTCGTCTGCTCGCCCGCCCACCGTCTGCTTCCTCGGGCCGCCGGTGCGAGCAGAAGGGTTTCTGTTGCTTGCCGCCGTTCCGCCTCGCTGCGGCGCATGAAGGACGCCACACCTCTCAGATGCCGTTGGGGTCGGCAACGGCTGCCTCCAGTCACCGCCGCTGCGCCGCCGCCGCCGCCACCACCAGTGTCAGCTAGCTGGCGACATCGCTGCCGCCGCTGACCTTGCTCCCTTTCCTGCCCTTGTTGCAGGGCGTCGGTAAGGAGATGGAAGCGCCTTTGGGTTCTGGATGTCGGCATGCGGCAGCTGCCTGCATCTGCAGCCGGGATTCAGCTCAGTGACTAGCTGGGCTGCGGCGCCTCTGATGCCCTGCTGCCTGTCTGTACCTCACTCGGGCTGACGCCTGCACTGTCCCCTTTTGCATCCACACTTTCCAGGCAAGGGCACCTATTCGCAGCGAGTGGCCGACTACTTTGGGTGAGCTGGGATTAAGCTGCGCGTGGCCTTTGATACTGTAGTTTGCTGCTGCTGCTGCTTCCGTGTTGCTTGCTGCGTGGCCCCGAGTTCCGCTGTCTGCCAGGCGTGCACCACCCAGCGACTTTGAAGGAGGCGGGCCACTCCTTCCATGTGTTTCCGTGTTGCTGGGCACTTCTCCCATGTGTTGCCATGCTGGGCCGCCCACCGCCTCTTCGCTCGCCACCCCCATCTTGCTTGACCTTTGATTGACCGAGGGCGTAATTCAAGCTGGACCAGTCATGCCCCGCAGGCTGCACCCAACAGGCTGACCAGTGTGAGCAGTGACCTCCTTAAACCTGCCCTTCCATTCCTTGCTAACATGGAGGCAACCAAGTACAGGAACTCCCTTCCGGTTGTGCTGACTCCGCCTGCAGGCTGACGAGCATCACCACAGGCGACTTGATCCGCGATGAAATGCTGGCAGGCAGCCCCCTGGGGCAGGAGGCAAGCGGCTGCTGTTCGGTTTTTTTTGTTGGTTGCTGGGTTTTGTGTTGTTTCCTTCAGGCGGGTAGCCAGCTGGGGCAGGAGGCTAGGGGCTGCTGATTTTTCAGGTGCTGCTTCCCATGTAGCAGTCCTGGATATGAGGTTGCCTGCTGCGGCATTTCTGCTCAAACTGCTCACCACCCTTACGGCTGCCCTGCACTGTGCAGCTGGATCACATGATGGAGGGGGGGCACCTGATGCCGGATGCGCCCATCCTGCGCATGGTGCGGGCGCACTTCATGCAGGTGAGCCTTGCTTGGTGTGGCTGGCGTCGTTGCCATGCATGTAGTAGGATAGCACATGTGGGGAAGGCGCGCCCCTCTGGCGTGGCTGCCGCCGCCGCTGCCTGCTCAGCACGCCTGGCTGCGTTGCCCGTATGGCATCCATAAATGCATCATTTCGCTTTTGGAGCACGTGCTTGGTTAATATCCCTGCCACAGGCGCACTCCGAGGGCACGGCGCGCTTTGTGCTCGACGGCTTCCCGCGCTCCGTGGTGCAGGCGCAGGCAAGTACACGTGCTGCTCATTGCATGTCGTATCATGTCGTGGCCCCCTTGGCTGCTGCTGCTGCTGCCGCTGCTGCTGCTCCTGGTGCGAGCGCAAGTATGAATCGCTTGCTGCTCTGCGTGCCAGTGGCTTCTGCTGCTGGGGAACGCAGCAGGCGCTGCACATGTCTCCTCCCTGCTAACAGTTCCCTGCTCCTGTTGGTATTCTGCACCGCAGGCGCTGGACCTGTTTGCCGATGTGCTGCTGCAACCCTGCTGTGCCTCCTCTCTTTTGCACGGAAGTCCAATGCTCTATTTCTTGTCTCGCTGCAGGCGCTGGAGCTGTTTGCTGATGTGCAGCTGGTGGTGAACCTTGGGCTGCGCCAGGAGGTGGGATCATGCTCACATTTCGCTGCTGCCGCTACTGCTTCTGCTACTGCTTATGCGTGCTGCCTGCTTGTGTGCGGGTGCAAACTTCTGGGCGCCAGGTGCGGAGTGCTGCAAACGCCCCTGCTGCCCCTGCTGTACTTGTTGCTCTCCGCGCTTCTGTGGCTGTAGCAGGCGGCGTTCCTGCGCACGCCCAGCAGTTTGGCAGCAGCACATATGACTGCAGTTCTGCGCTTCAGCTTGGCTATATAGGCTCAAACCATATGTTGTCTTCCACTCTGAGCAGGTGCTGGTGACCAAGATCATGGGGCGCCGCAAGTGCACCTACTGCAAGAAGGTGGGCGGGTCCCCTGCCTGAACATGCTGTACCTGCTGTGCCTGCTGTGGTTGCGGCAGTTACTGCAAGAACGTAAGTGCCTGCTGGTCCTGCTGTGCCTACTTCTGCTAAGACGTCCTGCCCTGTGCATTTACTCTGCTTGCCTGCTGTTGTGTGCTCTACAGACCTTCACGGCCCACCTGCCCGCCCCCTGGCCGCTCTGCCCTGCTTGCTCATTCCACGCTCTTTCCTCTGCCCCTGCAGACCTTCAACATGCAGGAGATTCACCTGCCCGCCACCGACGACGGCCTGCCCGAGGTGCGCTCGGTGCGCTCTACACTTTGGGGCTCGCATCTGTTTGGTCGGTGTGGAGCCAACCCAGATGCAGTCAGCCATTGACAATGGCCTGCCGGGGGCGCGCTGTGTTTGTTGGGCAAATCTGCGGGCCGATGTGTTCAGCAGGCGCAAGTGCAGCAATGTCAACGGCTCAGACAGAACACGTCTGCAAGTCAAATTTTGACAGGCAGTCGCGTCCTCACCCGTGCGCCTCCGCAGGTCAATGTGCCCGCCATCCACCCGCCGGAGCAGGTGTGGGTTGGTGTGGGCTGGTGGGGGTGCTGATGCGCACAGGTGGGGGTGGCACGTTGGCAGCTGAAGTGCAAGAGCGGTGAATGGTGAGAGCAGCGCCCAAACTGGCTTGCAGTCTGTTAATTTCAGTTTTCACCTTCAACTCCATGCAGTGTGCGGGCCACCTGGAGGACCACTCTGACCTCACAGAGCAGCTGGCGCTGCATGCTATCGCAGTCACCACACTGCTTTTGAAACAGCCTACCTGCAATGCTCCAATCTCTTCCGTGCAGTGTGTGGGCCACCTTGAGGACCACAGCGATCTGACGGAGCAGCAGGTGCTCGCAGCGCTGGCGGAGCACGAGCGGGAGGTGGCGCCCGTGCTGCGGTACTACAAGGCAAGCTTGGTTAGCAAGCGTTGGTTGCGGTGTGGGGCCCATGTTGGCTGTGCGGAGGAGCACAAGCGGGAGGTGGCACCCGTGCTGCGCTACTACAAGGCAAGCTTGGTTTGCAAGCGTTTGTTGTGGCTGAGGTACCTTCAATTTGATTATGTGTCCGGCACGCGTGTGAGGTGGCGCCCGTGCTGCGGCACTACAAGGCGAGCCATGACCACCGTTGGCAGGTGCAGCGTGTTCCTGGCGGAGCATTGATGCACATTCGGTTCGCACGGTGCTCACAACTGGCTTGCCTCCCTGCTCTGTTGGCCCTGCAGGAGCGAATGAAGCTGGTTGACTTGTGAGTGCTGTGCGGTGCTATGCTGCGTTGTGCTGTGCTGTGCTGTGCTGTGGTGTATGGTGATGTGCTGCGTGGCAGCATGTGCTGTGCTTTGCGGAGCAGGGCATTGCTGCTGCACTGCGCCGCTGTGCTGCTCTAATGTGTTTGCTGCAGCATGCTGTGCTGATGCGTGTTGCTGCTGTGAACCCCTGCCCCTGCCCTAATGCCGCTGCCTCTCGTCTTGGGCCCCATTTTGCCCATCTGATGCCTTTGTGTTTTGCAGCGAGATCACCGGCGGCGTGGACCAGATGCTGCCCCGCCTGCCCTCACGCCGCTGGCTGCCTCCTTCCCGCAACGCATTACCACCTGCCCCTTGTCGTCTGCAGCGAGATCACGGGCGGCGTGGATCAGACGCTGCCCCGCCTGCTGCAGCTGCTCAAGCCGCACCTGGAGGTGGCGCCACTGAAGCCGCTGCGCGTGCAATGCGCGCAAGTGGGCGCGTAATCGAGGCGCTTCTTGTCAGATTTGCAGCCAGCTGCCGCCGCCCAAACCGCTGCGTGCGCAGAGCGCACAGGTGGGCGCCCAATGAAGCCACGGCTTGGCCTGAATGGCGAGTGACCGCAGGACCGCCGCCGCAAGCGCCGCTGCCATGCGTGCAGCCAGACATGAACACGAACACAACCGCCACATCAACACACGCCCCTCGAACGTCCACCCGCACTTCAAACTCCACCCTGCCCCTGCCTGTGATTTTGTAGCATAGACCTGCATGAATTGCTATGCCTTTTGTATGTGTGCCCTGCTATGTGCCTGCCCCAATGCGGGCCCCCTGCTGTGTTGCCGCCGCCAAGCAGCAACCATTTTCCTTTTTTTGCCATTGTGCCCGTGAATATGTATTTATTGCCCGCGATTCTGTAGTCCCTGTGTTAAACCAGCTAAAACACACTCGAGCAAAGCATAAATGTGCACAAGGCGGGGCGGCAAGGGGATGCAGCAGCATTCATTCAAGCAGGCATGCGGGAAATACATAGTATGGCTGGGCATCATGCTCCAGGCGCGGCAGCAGCTGCAGGGCTGCAGTGAAACCAGGCCAGCACAGTGCACCAGCTGCACCATCAACCAATCATCAGGACCGATGTGCCAGCATTATGCGGCAGCGGACAGGACTGCTCACAAACAGAGGTATCCCTCTCCAGCGCCGGTGTATGGCACGGTCACCCACTGCCCCGGCGGCGCATCGCATTTGTCTGGGCGCAGGCCGCCCGTGGTGTTGGTGCGAACGATGTAGTTGGCGGGGGCCATGGCGCCGCTGCAGGGCGGGGGAGTTGCGGGGTGCTCATATCGCTTACCAGTGCTGGTAGGGCAGACGCGGCTGCCACACACAATGATGCATGCGCCACCCAAGCTGCAAAGGCGCGCCTCATGCATTCATCCGGATGCAGGACCCATTGGCAACAGGCCGCAGCAGCTTCAAGTGCAGCTGCATGCTAAATTTGTCTGAGCAGCCAGCGGCTCACGTGGAGGTGATCTTGAAGCGGCCCCACGGCTCCGAGTCGTTGCGCGGCGCCGGCAGCACAAACACTGCAAGGTGTGCAGGGTGGGAATTCCTGCTTTTATCCCAAGCTTGCAGCGGCAGAGCGACCCACTTGCAAGCAGGTGCCTGCTATTGCACACCATATCTACACTCGCACGGCAGGAAAAAGCTCACCCGCGCCTCGTACTGTGGTATCGAGCGAGTAGCCGAATTCCTCGGCACTTATGTTGCTGCGGCAGGCCACGATGGCGGCAAAGGCGGAGGTGTAGTACCAGTCGCAGGACAACGCGGGGCCAGCTCGCCCTCGATCGTGCCAATGCCCAGCGAAGGGCCGAAGCTGAGCGTCTGCGTCTGGCACGTGTAGTTGCGCGTGCCGGTGACTGCAGGGTGGATCAAAGGGGCAAACATTCAACGATATGCTTGCGCGGGGCGCAACAGCAGAGCACACGCATAGTCATGCGACACCAGCAGCCGAAGGGCGGCGGCGGCGGCAGCGGCGGGAACGGCTATCAACAGCCGTCCCACGAGCCCGCTGCCCCCTGATACCGAGCGCCTATCACCAAAAATCCGCCACAGCGGCTTGGCCTCGGGCGGCATTTCCACAGAAGAGTAGTTCAGCTTGGCTTGGCAGCCTGGGGCAGCAAGGCGCAGGGGCAGGAAGTGGAGCAGGCACAGTCGGTGTTGGCGGCAGCGGCAGCAAGGGAAGGCGGTGGCAGCGGCAGAGCAGCGGCGGCGGCGGCGGCGACGCCCAAACCTAGCTCGACACGGCGCAGGCTCTCCAGCACCCGAAGCGCACCTTGGCCCGTGGGGCCGCCGTCGGTCGCCGCCAGCAGCTGCCGGCCCTGCACGGGCTGCCCCACCCACAGGCAGAGCAGCAGCAGGCCGGCTGCTTGCAAGGCTGCTAGGCGCATGGTGCCAGCAGCGAGGCGATCTGCGCGCTCGGAGCTGCAGAGCGACCCACGGGTGTTCAGTGGCGGCGGCACCGGCGGCGACTCAGCGCAGCCAAGGGTGTCACCCTGGATTCCTGCCCTGGTCTCCCTGTCTTCCCCCAAAATGCCACACCATGGTTGCAGTGCAAATATCAGTACAGATGAACAGTACCAGCATGAATGAACCTGCTCCCCTACACAGCTACACTGCCACTCCCATGCCTGCTGCCGCCGCTGTCGCCCCCACAGCCGCCACTGCTGATGCTATCATGCCCTCCGCCGCCGCCGGTCGCCTGCAGAACAGCCCCGACCAGCTGCTGCACCGCCGCCCCATCCCTCACGTCTAGAGTGAGCAGCCGCTGCACCAGGCTGCGGTACGCTGCGGCGCGCTGCGCGTGCTGCCCGCCCTGCACCGCCGCCACCGGCTGGCCCGTCGCCTGCAAGCACGAGGCGAGACGCAGCTCAATCCAAGTTAGTGGTTCGACACGGCCCAGTGTTGCGTCATGTGCAGCGGCGCATGTCCAGCAGCTAAGCGCGCTCAGCAAGTAGCAGCTAAGCACCAGCAGCGCACTGCATTGCACCCAGCTGCTCAGCAGTGCAAGATGCTGCACCCGCCCCACCTGCACAGCTATCACCGCCCGCGCTCGCTCCAGCACAGGCGGCGGCACTCCCGCCAGCTGTGCGCAGTGCACTCCAAAGGAGGGAGCAGCCCGGCCCTCTGCCAAGCGGTAGAGGAACACCAGGCTGCTGGTGGCTGGGTCGGCTGCTGCTGTGCCTGCTGGGCCCGAGCGCTGAGCTGCCCTGCTGCCGCTGCTGCCGCCGCCGCCACTGCCGTCGATGCCGCCGCCGCCGCCGCCGCTGCTCCCATCTTCCACTGCCCCCTCCACCACCACTCCCATGGTGAGGAAGGACAGGTGCGGCGAGCGCGGCAGGATGGCGGGGCTGAACACCTCGCTGCACAGGGGTGCAAGGGGCAAGCAAGCACAGAGTGGTGTGAAGGCGCGATCTGAGATTGCAGTTGGCGCTGGCTGCTGCACCTGCCCGGGGCACCACATGGGCAGCAGGCAAGCCGCTCCTGTGATTCTTCACCCATAATCGGTTGCAACCTCGCCCTACCGCCCCAACAGCCAGCTGGACCTCACCTAAAGTGCGTGCACAGCACGACGCGGGGCGGGCAGGGCAGGGCGGCAAAGCGGCGCAGCGTGGCGGCCAGCAGCGCCAGGCCGTCTGCGGGGCCCGTGCCCTTGCCGAACTCGTCGATGATGCACAGCGACCTGTCGATGCAGCCAGGAACTGGGATATGCTGGTTTGGAAAATGTGCAGCATAGCTAGTTGCCCACCTCTGGTGCCCTTGCTGAACTCGTCGGTGATGCACAGCCACCTACGACCTGCAGTCACATTCTGGAGACCGCTGGTTCAGGCAAGTTTGGGAATGAAATGCGCAGTGGCTGACAGATGTTACCACCCCTTCCCTGCACACTGTGGCAGCTGCCGCCTTCAACCCACCGCTCGGTGCTGAGCGCCAGCATGGCGGCCACCTGGGACAGATCGATCATGAAGGTGCTCTGCAGAAGTATTAATCGAGAGGGAAGAGAGTGTGTAGGGTGGATTCAGCACCGTACTAAATTCAGAGCAGCAGGGTCCATCTGGGACAGGTCGATCATGAAGGTGCTCTGCATCGAACAGAAAGGCCTCTCAGGATGGTGAGGCAGCCTTCAGGGCAGTGCTGCAAATGCGCCGCACTGCAAGCAGCTGCGCACTGCCTGCAGAGCCTGGCTGCAACCCAGCAACTAACTCTGGACTGACTGGACAGCCATTGACATCCATCACAGTGCATCACCGCTTGCCTGCGGCACTGCTGCCGCCTCACGGCTGGCCAGCCGGGTGAAGATGCGGTCGGTCAGGCCCACCCGCGCCGAGGAGGCGGGAACAAACGATCCCACATGGGCCAGAAATGTGATGAGGGCGACCTGGCAGACAAGGAAATGAATTATGTGAGAGGGTCAACATACAGGCAACTGCCGTGGCCGCCGCAACTGCCGCCGCCACCGCGGCTGCTGGTGCCGATGCTTCTGCTCCTTCTCTGCCACTGCCCTTGTCGCTGCCAACCCTGCCGCCGCTGCTGCCGCTGCCGCTGCCGCAGCGCACCTGCTTGGCGTAGCAGCTCTTGCCAGAGAAGTTGGGGCCCGTCACAATCTGCAGCGGCGGGCTTCAAAAGTTAGCGCACGCAGTGCGCACATCTAGCATGGTCGATGCCAGTGGTTGCAAGCAGGCTTGCATGCCTCGCTACCCAGCCCAAACTATATTGTCGTACTGTGCACACCTCCGCACCTGCACCCGCCCCGAGCCGCCTCCCATGGCTGTGTCGTTGGGGATGAAGGTCTCCACCAGCTGCGTGTGCAAATAAGCAAGTCCAGTCAGGCAACGTGCACATGCCCCACAGCAGACTGCACCAAGCACGGCAATAACCAGACGTAGCGGGTGGTGCCGCTGCTGGCCCACAGCCTACACATTTCTGCCACCCACCGCCGCACCTGCTCTGCCAGCAGGTGCCGCCCGCCCACAATGCGCAGCTCATTGGCGCGGGTCAGCTGCAAGAGGTAAAGAAATAAACGGCATGGGCGGTCATCACGCGCTATGCTGCCTAGGTGTACTTAGCGCTGCTGCTGCAGTGTTGCCTACCAGTTGGCTGTCGCCAACCGGCCCGCCTGCCGCCTGCCGCACCTGCGGGCGGCACAGGTTGAGCTCGCGCGCCGCGATGGCCAGGCTGAGCAGGCAGTCCAGCTCGGCAAGTGCGGCAGAGGCGCGGCCGATGTCGGGCGCAAACTCGGCCAGGCGCTGCGTGAGGCGGGACGCGATGGCTGCCTCCATGTCCTGCAGCTCAGGTGGGCGGAATTAATGGGAGAGGTTAAGACAGGTGGTCAGCAGATGGTAGCTCCTAGCCGCTGCTTGAGGCGGGAAACGATCGCCGCGATCGCCGCCTTCATGTCCTGTACAGGATGATGCAGGGCAGCTGATGTGTGAACTGGCTAGCAACGAGAGCTCCACAGCGTAGCAGAAGGCATGGAGCCACAGCTGGCCATTGTGCAAGGCAGCACACTGCTGCCAGTAATCACTCTATTCCCTCCAGCCATGCAATGCCCCCCCCTCCCCCCCAGCACATATGCTCGCCTGGATGCGGTGCTGCACGTCCCCAAAGCGCTCGTTCAGCTCGCGGGTGCGGGCGCAGTGGTAGTACACGCCCAGCCCCTCCTGCATTGAGCGGAAGATGAAAAATCAGAGGGCAGCCTTTTCGTAGTGCAGGCAGCAGGAGCCTCCTGAGGAAGCAGTGGCAGTGGGTAGTACACGCCCAGCCCCTCCTGCTTGGAAGACAGGCGGAGCGTGGAAAGCATGCAGCTCTGCAACACCACCTTGGCCGCAGCACGAGCGGCAGTGGCGGCGAACAGCCGCAGAAGCGACGACCACAATCATCTGGCCGCGGCGGCCATGCTTCGCAACGAGCTGCTTCGCCTTGCCCTCCAAAGAAGCTTGCCGCCCCTCCCCACATGCACTACTTGAAAGCAAGCCGCCTCACCTCCCCACCGCCGCTGCCCTCGAACGCGAACTGGTAGTCCGGCAGCTGCTCCTCCAGGTGCGCCGGCAGGCGGCCGCCCTCCAGCCGCACCACAAAGCCGACCTGCAATTAGGCATCATACATGGTGAGGCTTGGCTGCGGCAGGTGCATGTGTAGTGCGCCGGCAGGCAGCTGCCTTCCAGCCGCACCACAAAGAGTAGGCAGCAGCCTGCCAAACAGGGCAGCAGCAAGGAGCCCCGCGCTCTTCTTGCCTGAGGCATGTAGACAATGGACCAGAGCGAGGCGTCCAGGCCCGCCGCCAGCTGGCGCGGCACCCGCCGCAGCTCCGCCTCCACCTGGAAGGACAGTTGTGGCACCCAGCAGTCTTGGAGGGGCATGGCACAGCATGGCAGCTGGCAGCCAGCTGGTAATGCACGGGTCAGGCGTGCTGCAGCAAAAGCAGCATGGCTGCAATTCGATGCATTGCTTTTGCTCCGCATGGTGAGGGGCGGAAGAAGACAATGCTGCCCTCCCTCAACAACTGCCCACCAGCTGGGTGAGGAAGTCGGGCAGCCCATAGAACAGCTCCTTCAGCTCGTCCAGCTCCTGCTCAGGTCATGCATCGGCGATTGAAATTCTTGACAGCAAGTGTGTGGGTTTGCTTGGTTCGAGAGTTTCCATTCTAAACAGGTCGCAAACTACAGCTGGGCCACACAGACAGCCCATCTGCTCACCTCTGACACACCCGGCAGGATCATGAGGCCGTCGTCGTTGCCGCTGCCGTCGATCACGCCCGAAATCATGTTGTGGCCTGAGGGGAAAGAGGATAAGTCCAAGCAGTGACCAGGCTGGGGAGGCTGGGCACGGAAACAGGCAGGCAGGCAGGCAGGCAGGCAGGCAGGCAGGCAGCGTGCATGCTATCCCAGGTTGCGGCAAGCACAGCTGCACACCGGCAACATTCAGTCAGCAGCATCAAGTGCCTCTGCACAGTCTCTCCACCAACTCACAGAGCACCAGCTCTTCTTTGATGGTGGCTGCGGCCTTGAACAGGATGCCGGGGGCCTGCGGGGAGGAACTGATGCCTCCCCGCCTCCCCTGCTGCGCGTGCTGCGCCTGCTGCCCGCCTGACGTGGGCGTGCGATCCATGCCTGCCCCCGCAGCTGCAGCCATGGCCGCCCCTGCAGCTCCAAATCCACCCGTGTGCAGGCCGCCGACTGTGGGCGTGAGGGCTGGAAGCGTGTGGCTGCCGCCGCCGCCGCGGCTGGCGGCAAGCAGGGAAGCCTCCACTTCTGCGGGCGCCAGCTGCACCAGAGCGTCGCGCACCAGCAGTGCGGCCGCCAGGCTGGCCTGTGAGGGGACGGGACAGATATCCCTGCTCACTTGCACACTGTGCCGCGAGCGCCATGCAGTAGCAGCGATTGGCGCAGGCTGCTTCCGGCAGCTGCAAACAAAAAACATTGCCAACCCGGCAGCTACTCGAAGAGCATCTGTCTCGCCAGTGCAATTTCAGCAACAACACTGTATTAACCTGACCCCACCTGCAGCTGCAGGAAGTCGCGGCGGTCGGGCAGTCCCTGCGTGCCCTGCAGCCGCGCCAGCAGCCGCGCAGCGTCCTTCACCTTGCGCAGGTGTGCCCTGCAAGTCAATAAGAAGTGGCTGAGGCAAATGCTGAGCTGAATATATATGGTGGTTGCTATATATGGTGGTTGACTAAGCCGCGCTTCGTCCTTCACCTTGCACAGGTGCGCCCTGCAATGCCGGAAATGATGGGAGGCGCATGTCGAGTAACTGCATAGGCAAGCGGCAGCTGATGCAGCTGAGTTGTGTTGCCAACCTTCACCTTGCTCAGGTGGGACCTGCAGAGTAAGTGGCGGCGGCGACAGCAATGTGTGGCGCCTCAGCGGCAGCCCAAACGCATCCCTCTCCCTCCTTCAGCATGACAGCCTGCTGGCTGCTGCTGCAGTGGCATATCCAACCTCACCGCAGGTTTTCAACCGCGTCTGGCCGCTCCAGAAAGAACTGCACGCCGTCCAGCCGGTCCTCCAGCACAGCCAGGTTGACGATGGGCCGCGCAAACCAGAGGCGCAGCAGGCGCTTGCCCTGCAGCGGCAACAGGGCAGGCACTGTGCAGTGTTATGACTTGCAGGCCGGCAGGTGCTAGAAGACTGCAGCGGCCACCCAATCGACAACCGCAGCGCAGGGTGACATGTTCAGCGCGCAGTGGCACAACATGGGTTCAAAGCAGGGAGAGCGGCTTGCCTGGGGCGTGATGCACTTGTTGAGGGTGCCGAAGACCGAGAAGCCCTCCTTGGGCTGGCCTGCATTTTTGTCCAGGCGGAAGGGCAGGAGCAGTAAGTGGGCAGTCGATACTGCCTGTGATTATGCACACGGCGCTCTTGTGACATGATAGCGCCAATGCAACTGACTGCGCTTAAGGAACTGACTGTTTCTTAGCGCCCCAACAGGTGCGCACCTATGCCCATGGCTGCCGCTGGGTGCGCCTCCTCCTGGAAGATCTGCAGCGCCCCCAGCGAGGCGGGGTCCACCGTCAGGTAGCCGTCAAGGGAGACCTGAGCAAGGAAGGCAGCAGAGCAGGTGGCGGTTGCACACCAGTACAATGAACTGCAGGGAGGCCGCAGTGCAGCGCACCGGAGCAAAGGCCACCTGCAGATGGCCTTCAAAGGCAGCACCCCTGCACTGGCTCTTGACTATCGGCAGACCAGCGCCCTTTTTCAACCAGCACGTGCACCGCCCTTTACCTCTGAGATGCTGTTCACCATCATCACGCCGCCCTCGGTGCCGCCACCGCCGCCAAGGCGCCCCTCTCGGCTCAGCACCGCCAGCAGCGCTCCTGCGGCGCACACCTGAAAGGACGAAGACAGTACAGGTGGGCATGCCAGCCAATGTCGCTGGTGCAGCAGCTGGTGCAGGCTGGCAAGCATTGTCAACACACCACATCACCTGTCATGCAACTCTCCCAACCACAGGTCTGCCACCCACCTGTTGCTCGCTGCTGAGGGACATGAGCGCATTGAGGCGGTGCAGCCGCTCCCGGGTGCTGAGGCCTGACGGCATGCCCCGCACGTGCACACCCTCCAGGACTGCCCGAGCCTGCCGCGGCTGGAACAGGGCGGCCCGCTCTGTTCGCACATCAAACTCGCCGGCTGCTGCCGCTGAGGCGGGTGCTGCTGCCGCCGCCGCCGCTGCGGTTGTCGGTGCCGCGCCCGCAGCTGCCTGGTTGCCGCCAGGAGCGGCGGGTGCCGTGGCTGTGCCGGCTGTGGCGGTGGGTGCTGCTGTGTGGGTGCTGGCCTCTCCTGCACCGGCCAGCGGCGAGCGCAGGATGGCCAGCAGCTCTGCGTCTGCTTTTGAGGAGGCGTAGATGATTGAAGGGCGGGCGTGCAGCTTGGCCAGCTGCAGCACCTGGTGCCGGAAGGGACCAGTAGTGTCGTCCGCCGACTCCATGCAGCACAGCTGCAGCGCACACGGTGGGGGAGGGACGGCG